>Ga0214473_10004324_pt1 | contig 17077 bp, 12 predicted proteins | sample RVTome_7_FD_203509 | JGI IMG/M metagenome (GOLD analysis project Ga0214473, IMG submission 203509) | Soil microbial communities from uranium-contaminated site in the Upper Colorado River Basin, Wyoming, United States - RVT98D197 | ecosystem: Environmental > Terrestrial > Soil > Contaminated >... | reverse complement strand
GAGCGCGTTGGCGTCGGTCTTCAATTCCTGCGCCGACTTGGCCAACAATGCCGCGACGGTTTTCGAATCATTCAGATTGGATTCCGCATAGGCTTTCTCGATCCAGGCTTCGACCGCTCTGTCCGAGCGGTCGCTATTGAATATCTCTTCAACGGCCGCGATCTTCACTCCCTCTTTCGGCTTCAGCGCCCGCTTCAACAACTCGCTCAGCATCGCCTTGTCAACGACGGCATCAAAGTTACTCTGGGCCAGCCCCACGCGTTCCTTCGTTTGGGCCCAAGTACGGTCCATGTAGGCGCTTTCCCGCTCCAGGTCGGGTTTTCCCCGCTCGATCGCCGCTTCCCACACGGTCATTCCCCAGCCGGCCATATTGACGCTCGATCTCAAGTAATCGAGCACCATCTCGCTTTCGGCGCGGCCCCTCATCCCTTCATAAACCTTGTCGATCGCTGATAAAATCGTCCCGTACTTGGCTTTTCTCCCTGGCTCCGCCTCGATGTATTTCTGAAGCTCCTTCTCCTCCGCCCGCTTCTTGGCTACCAGCCCGAGCTTCATCATGCCTTTGAGCTTGCCCTGGTAATTTTTCATTGTGTTGGCAGGACCCCTCACCCGGGACGCGAGCTTGAGGGCAAGGGCAAGGTCGCCCTCTCCCCGCTTCTCCAGGAGACCGATCTGACGGCCGTACCAGTCCACGACATAAGGCATCCGGAACGATTCTTCATAATCCAAATAGCTTGCCGTGTAATGACGGAAGGTCCGGCCGGGATAGCCCAACAAAAAGACGAAATCGCCCTCGCCGACGCCCGCCGTATCGATCTTGAGGAACCGCTTCGGCTTGAAGGGAACGTTTTTCGCGTTAAAGTCCCCCGGCGATCCGTCCCGAGCGACGTACGCCCGCAGAAAGGTGAAATCCCCCGTATGCCGCGGCCACATCCAGTTGTCCACCTCGCCGCCGAAATTGCCGATCGACCGCGGCGGCGCGTAGACAATCCGGATGTCCTTGAGGTTGGTGTAGATGAAAAGGACGTAGGTCCGCCCGATAAACATCTCCGAAACCTCGGCCCGCTTCCCCGGATTGGCCTTCTCGGTTGCGGCGACGATCTCTTTCGTCCGCTTCTCGATGGCTTTGGTCCGGTCGCCGAGCGGCATCTCCGCCTTGACCGCGCTCAGCACCTCGGCCGACACGTCGCGGAACGATTCGGTGATCCGCGCCGTCATCCCCTTGGCCTGAATCTCCTCCCCGCGCGTCCGGGCGAGAAAACCGTTCGCCAAGTAATCCTGCTCCGTAGTGCTCGCCGCCTGGATGGCGCTGAAGGCTACGTGGTGGTTGGTCACGAAGAGGCCCTCCGGAGAGACGAACGAGCCCGTCGCTCCGACGCTGACGATGGCGAAGATGAGGCTCGGCCGGTCCGGGGCGAAGATCTCTTCGGGCGAAATGGTCAAGCCCTTCGAGCGCAGGTCGAGCTTGGCCAGCCCGGAGATGGGATACATCCCCTCGTCGGCGGAGATGAAAAACGTCGACGCCAGAAAAAGCCCGAGAATAAGCAGTGCCGATACAACGATCTTTTTTCTCATGATTCCTCCCTGTGGGTCCTTCTTCCGATGTGATCCCGAATTACTTTCGGATCACTCCCATCAAAGATATTAATCAAGGACAGGGGAAAAAACAAATAGAGAACTTGACATCCGCGCCAATCGCGGTATCATTTAATTGCGTAGTATATATTTACCACGTCCGCAGGAGCGACGTCAATGACCATCAGGCAATTCGGGCAATACGTCAAAAGCTTGCGCGAGAAGCGGGGTCTATCGCTTCGGGAATTCTGCCGGCTGGCAAACCTCGACCCTAGCAATTGGAGCAAGGTCGAGCGGGGCCTCCTCTCCCCTCCCAGGAGCCGGAAGGTCCTGAACGATATCGCCAGCGTCCTCCTCATCCCCAAGGACACGGAGGAATGGCAGACGATATTCGACACGGCGGCCATCGGTCATATCCCGGTGGACCTTATCGGCGGCGAACATGTCGCGGAGCGGCTGCCGATCTTCTTCCGGACCGCGCGAGGGGCGAAGCTGGATCCGGAAGCGCTCGACGAACTCATGAAAATGTTCAAGCCGCTCAAGCGCAGGGGCAAGCCATGAAGCGTTTCGCGCCGAAAATGGCCGGTTTTCTCTGGCTCCTCGCTTTTCTCTTGCCCGGATGCGGAACGAAAACGGTGGAGGTCGCCTTCATTTCCCAGGTCAATGAGGACTTCGAACGAACCGGCGCCGCCGCGAATTGGGTCTTTGGGAATGGGCCCGAATTCCCAGGGGCGACGGGAAATTTCGCCGTCGTCGCCGGCCGGGGGAGAACGAATTCCAAAGGCGGCCTTCTGGCCTTTAATTTTACGGGAGGCGGCAATTATGTGATCGCCGCGCAGGCGTTCAGCGGTCCGGTCCGGCTCAAAGGAATTTCTTTTTGGATCTCCGGATTCGTTCCGGGAACGCGGCTCCTCGTCCGGCTGACCGACGAGAGCGACCAGACCTTCCAGTACTTCCCGACGATCTCGGCCGGGGCCGCAGTAAGAGCTGGCGCTCCGGCCGGGAATGGCGCCGGCTGGGTCCAGATTCACGTTCATCTCGGGGATTGGGACTCCTCCTGGGAAGGGGCATCGGACGGCGTTTTTCACGGCGGGCTGAAAGCCTGGGGCATCGGTGTCGAGAAGGGCGTCCAATACTATAAAACCGGAGAAATGGCTATCGACGACATCTCCGAAATGACGTCCGCAGAGATCGCCTTCGATCCTTTCGGCCGGGACCGCTTGCCGGAATTCTATACGGGTTCGGTTTCAGAATTGATTGGTGTGAACATCCATTTCATCCGGCCCGAGACGAAATTGCTCGATCTTGCCAAGAGAGCGGGTTTCGGATTTGTCCGCATGGACCTTTTCTGGCCCATGGTCGAAAAGAGCGCCTCTCAATATGATTTCTCGGAGTATGACCTCCTCATGCGGGCCCTCGAGGAGCGCGGCATGGGGGCTCTGTTCATTTTGGACTACGGCAATCCGCTGTATTATGACGGCCCGGGCGGCTTCAACGACAAGTGGGGACCGCAGACGGCCGCGACGCGGGCCGCCTACGCCAGGTTCGCTCTGGCCGCGGCGAAACATTACTCGGGACGAAAGGTGATGCTTGAGGTCTGGAACGAACCGAACGTCCCCCACTTCTGGTTGCCCGCGCCCCATCCCGCCAATTATGGACTTCTTGCTAATGAGGCGTATAAGGCAGTAAAAGAGGAAATCGCGGATGTGCCGATCATTGTCGGGGCGGCGTCCGGCTGCGACGCCGCTTTCCTCGGGCAGGTCTTCGACGTTCCGGGCCTGGCTAATGTCGACGCCGTCAGCATTCATCCCTACCGGGATAGGGCACCCGAGACATTCGTCCAGGAACGGATCCTCGTCCAAGATGTTTTAAGGAGAAAAACGGGCCGCGGCGATATCCCGCTCTATTCGGGAGAATGGGGATACCCGTCGACGATGTTCGGGGGAAGAAATGAGGCGGCCTGGAAAAAGCAGGCGGCTTACGCCATTCGATTGATCCTCATCAACATTCTGAGCGGAGTTTCCAAAACGGTTTGGTATGATCTCAAGGACGATGGTTCCGATCCTCAAAACCTCGAACACAATTTTGGGCTTTTGACCGAAAATTCGGCGGACAAACCCGCCTTTAACGCGGTCAAGACGCTGACCGATCTTCTCCCGGGCAGGGAAAACGGCGACCTTTCAGTTGATTCCTGGACGGTCAGCGCCGTCGAGACACGAGCCAACGATGTTTACGGCTTGGTGTTTCAGAATGAACGGGGCCGTTTGGCCGCCCTTTGGACGAGCCACGCGAGAGGATCCGTTGAAGTCAAGATACCCGATTCCGCTTCCTCTCGATTTTTCAATATGTTCGGAGAATCGGAGACGCCCTTGAAAAGAGAGAATGGTTTTTGCTTCCTCTCGTTGGCCGGAGAGAACGGACCGGTTTATGTGAAGCATTAGGGCCTCTGAGCAATCGAGATCCTTCGCTTCGCTTAGGATGACAGGATAAGAAAAGAATCGCGAAGCACTCTGCGATTGCCACGTCATCACGCTCTCGCGTGACGGCTCGCAATGACGCGCTTTTAAAAGATGACAGAAAAAAAAGAATTAATCCAGCTTGACGGTCTTCGTCAATTTTCCGGCGTGGCGTGACTCGTATCTGATCGTGATCGAGCCCCGGCCTTCGACCAGGAACTCGTGCTCGATCTTGCCGAAGCCCGGGACAAACAGGAACTGGATCTCCGGTTTGTATTTCTTGTAAGTGACCAGGTTCATGAAAGGATCGTTGAGCACGCCGCCGGCGACGACCTTCGCTCCGGACACTTTGAGCATGTCCTTGGGATAGAGGTTGGCCTTCTGGGCGGAATAGCTTATCGTCGGCATGGCCTTGGGGTTGGCCAGGCGCGTCCGGATCCGATAGAGGCTTTTGGCCACCGATTTGACCTCGGTCACCTCGAGGCTCACCTCGGGCATGTGCTTGGCCGTGAAGATCACGGCCATGGCGTTCCTGTGGGCGAGGTCCTTGATCTGAAACGGCGCTCCCAACCGCTCGCTCATCTTGACCCAGCCCCCGATCTCGATATCGCCGTAGACGGGATGCTTGAACAGCTTCCACGGTTTGTACAGCTCGCCCTGGACGACGTTGTCGCTGAATTTGATCCGCTCGCGCTCGGACAGTTCCTGGGCCGAGGCAACTTTCTCTCCGCCGGTCACGATCGTACCTGTAGCGTCTTTGAAGGTTTCCGATTCGGTCATATACACTTCGGCGCAATAGGTATAGGCTCCCAGGGTTTGGGTCAGCCATTCCACGGAATCGCCATAGGTCGTGTAAAGGTCCTTCCAGGAGATCAGGTATTTATAGCCGGGGATGATCCGTTCGGACTGTTTTCCCAAATAATCATAGACGGCGACGTCCTGTGGGGGATACTCGCCCAGCCCTTTCCGGCTTGGCCCACGGAGGAACATGCCGCCGTTGTTGTGGAACGACCAGCCTACGCAGATGTTGGTCTTGGCGTAGGTCCACTCCGCTAAAGCTTTGATGCCCGTCCCGGAAAAAGGATATTCTCCCGATCCCTGCTGGACATAAGGCGGCGCCCAGTCGTAGCCCCAGTTCCGGTTGCCGTCGACGTAGCCCTCGTTGTCCTCGTTGAGCCGGCCGTCGCCGTCGTTGTCGAGGCCTTCCTCTCCGATGATCGTCCATTCGCCCTTTTCCCCCGGCTTGACCCGGACCAGCAGGCGCGGGTCCTCGGGATCGGTCTTGTAGGCGCCGAACGGATCGCGGCGCCGCATCACGCAGATGTTGCCGTCTCCGTCCAGATCATCGGGAAAATCCTCGTCGACCAGGCCGTCGCGGTCGTCGTCGGTGGGGATGCGGAGGCTGCGGTTGGAGCTCGAGGTGTTGGCATCGGCAAAGAAGTGATGGCGGCCGTCGGCGTTGACCACGGGCACGACGTAGAAACAGGTCTTGTCGAGAAGCTGGCCGATCTCGGGATTCTTGCCGTAATTGCCCAGAAGATAATCGAGAAGGTAGAGACAGATCTCGCCTCCCTGGATTTCGTTGCCGTGCATGTTGCCGTCCACGTAGATCCCCGGCTTGTCCAGGGCCGGGCCGGTCTTGGGATTGTTGATCGTCATGACCATGATCGGCCGGCCTTCATCGCTCTTCCCGGCCGTTTCAAGCGTCGTCAGATCGGGATAGGCTTTGTTGAGCGCCGTCATGGCCTCGTAGACCTGGTCGAGGGTGTAATACCGGTCGAAACGCAGGGGGACGGTGATTTCCGCTTTCTGGGCGGGGAGAACGGCGGCCGTTAAGAAGATCAGGAGTCCGATGGTCGCATACTTTTTCATTTGACACCTCCGAGGTCGATCGCGCGCGCGTCTCGCCAGGCGGTCTGCGTCTCCGCTTTGACTTGGATTTTGACGGGGTTATCGACGCGAATAATCCAGGTCACCGGCTGAGCGCCTTTTCCCTGGACAGAGGGTACGAGGCTCCGCTTTTTTCCCTCCACGATATGGACACCAGGGCCCTCGAGGGTGAGGACCACGGGAAGGATCCTTTGGTTGCGTTTGCCCATAGCCGTCGGGTAAGGCAGAGTACCCGTGTTTTCGATCCAGACCTTGACTTCATAAACATTGGTACCTAGAGGTTTGACCTCGAACGCGGCGATCTTGATCCGGGCCATATTTTTAGCCAGTTCGAACACCCAGGGGACCTGGCCTTTGAGGAGACCTTCGATCATCTTCGCCGGCGGCGTGGTATCGGCATACGGAACGGCACCGCCGATCTCAACCTCGCCGATCGTCGGATGCTTGAACGCCTTCCACTCGACATAGCCCTTGCCTCCGAGCTCCGCGTCGCTCCAGGCGAGGAGGGCTTTTTCCTTGGCGTCGATCCCCTCGCTCGAGGGCGGCTTAGGCATCTGCTTCAGCATGTCGGCCATTTTTTTCGTGTCCATCTGCTTGTTCTTCAGCATCTCGATGACCTGCTTGGCCTTGAACTGGTCGGGCGCGCCGGCCGATTTGAGAAAAGCGTCGATCTTGTCCTCGCCCAGGGCGATGAACTCTTCGTCCGACATCTTCTCCAATTTCTCGGGAGTGATCTCCTCAGCCTTTTTGTCGTCTTTGGGTTCGGGCAGGGTCCAGAAATCCAGGGCGAACGAGGGCAAACCGAGGTTGTAATAAGCCCACAGCTCGAACGAGCCGTCCTTGTCGGGCGGCGGATCAAGCCGCTTGGCGTCGAGCTTGTTCGTTTTCAGGAATTCTTTGTATTTGTCCGAGAATTCCTTATAGAACTTGAGGTCGTCGTCCAAAGGGTTGACCGCGCCGCCCAGACCCAGGAAACTGGCGATCAAGCTCTCCGTGACTTCCATGCCCGGGGGGACGAGCGGTTTGACCATCTCGATGATCTCGGTCATGGTGTAGTTCTTGATGGGGTCGGCGTTGAGCATGGTCGCGTACCGCTCGGGAATCTTGATCTGATTCAGATCGGCCTCTCCCCTCCGGCCGCCCCGAGGAGGGGCGAGACAGAAGCTCGTCTCGCCGAAAACGAACATCAAACCCACTTCACGGTGGGCGTCGAAGAATTTGAAAAGGGCTAAGATCTCAGGTTCGCTCCCCGGCCAGGGGCCGGCGTCGGGCGCGAAATATTTGAACAAATGGGGAAAACTGACGCCGACGTTGACGCCGCCCGACCCGTCCTCGTTGTACTGGCCGTCGCCGTCGTTGTCGAGGCCCTCGGAGTAGAGCTTATAGATGCCTTTCTCGCCCTTGGACCAGTCGGCTTTCTTCATCAGCCGGGGCTGGCCGGGAACGGGCAGCCATTCTCCCTCCGGATCTTTGACCCGCATCGTAGTGATGACGCCGTCGCCGTTAAGGTCCTCGGGACCGTCTTCGTCCATGGCGTCATCCTTGTCATCGTTCATCGGTTTGAAATTTCGGGCGTCTCGGCGGAGAGGCTTGCCGAAATAGAGCGAGGCGGCATCTGGATTCCCACAAGGGAGGATGTACCACGTGCGGTCGGCGCGCATCTCGGCCTTCTCCAGGACGAGCTTGGCCAAATAGAGAGCCGCTTCGGAAGCGAGGGGGACGGCCCCTTCCATATTCGCGGCGACGAAGACGGCGGGCAGAATCTTAGCCGTCTTGGCCGTTTCAGGGCCGATCTCGATCAGGGTTACTTCGCGCCCGGCGGAGCTTTTTGCTAAAAGATGGACCTTGGCGATCGCGGTATTGGCCCGGGCCATGTCCTGAACGGCCGCGACCAGCCCTTCGGGCCGATGATAGCGGTCAAGGGACGAGCCTTCGGCTCGCCACTCGCCCGTGGCTTGTATCCACGGGCGAGTACGGCGGAAGTGGACCCCCGGGTAAAGCCCGGGGCCCCGGCCGCCGTCGAAGGTCAGGGCCGCCGCGCCGGCGGGTGTTCCAGCCTTGGCCCCGGGCGCGGTTTGCGCCGGAGAGACGGCCGACATGGGCGTCGTCGATACGGGCGCGACCGCCATGAGGCCGATGACGACGATAAAGCGAAGGTATTTGATTTTGTTCACGCGATCATACCTCCCAATCACAATTGGAGACACAATACCCATTTCCCCTATTTCCGCTCGATTTTCGCCGAAATAGGGGAAATGGGTATTGTGTCTCCCTAATTTACTTACTTATCATTTTTTCCAGATATAGGCGACGCTGGCGGTTTCGACCCGGCTCCAGGCCGCCTGCCAAGAACCGTAAGCCTCTCCCCCGCCGGCCGGCCGGGGCGGATTCAGTTTGAGGGTGGCCAGGAGATGGTGGAAACCGGGCAGAAGTTCCATAGCCTGGGCGACCGGGCCGCCCATCCGGCCGGCGAAAACCTTGTCCGATCCGAACGCCGTGATGCCGATCCAGTAAAACCGCTCCTCGCTCTCGCCGGGGAATTTTCCGCGGAGGGTAATGATCGCGCCCGCGTTGCCGATGGGCATGACCTGGACCTCCTTGAAGTTCACCGCCGCGCCGGGCATGAGGAGTTGGACGAGGGTGCGCGCGCCTTGTTCATAGGTCAGCTGCCGCATGCCTGCGTCGATTTTCACGAGGGCGAAGAGAGCGCCGGGGGGACTGGTCGCCGTATTCAGAACGCGGTCCCAGGTCGCCTGCGCGCCGCCGGGTCCGACGAACAGGTAGGGCGTCCCGTCCATGATTTGCCATCCGCCGGTCCAGACGGCGGGAAATTCGAAAGCGACCAGGTTGTTTTCGGCGGTGAAGCGCTGCAGCGCCGCCGGCGGCGCGAAGAAATTATTAGGCTTGAGGATCTGGTCGCACCATTCCGCCCGCTTTTTATTGCGCTCGGACTCGCTCATCGTTTTCCAGGACTGCTGGAGGTCGGCCCAGGCGCGGGGGAGGGCCATGACTTGAGCTTGGGCCTGGGCGTCCATCTGGTTCCAGCCCTGCTGCAACAAAGCAGCAACGCGTTGGCGGTCCTGAGCAGGGGTTACGACCCTGCGGTTCCAGGCCTGGCTGCAGGCAAAGTCCATGAGATCGAAATAGGCGCCGATGGGATCGACGTTGGAAGCGCCGGCATTGGCTGTGGCGCGCGCGGCGTTGCCCGCAGTCTTGGCCGGCTGGGGGTTGGACGGATTCGCGGGCTGGGGCGAAGCGGCGGCCGCCCCGCCCAAGCGGAGCTTGATGGTTTTGGTCTCGAGCTGGAATGTGGTCAAATTGACCATCAACGTGCCGCAATCGACATCGCCTTGGGACGCCTTGATGACGGCCGCCGCCTTGGGGGCCGAATCGACGCCGGTTCCGCCGATGGAATAGATGATGTCCCCTTCTTTGAATCCGGCGGCGGCGCCTGGAGTGCCCGGCCGGACTTGAATGACTTCAACGCCGAGGCGACGCCCGATGGCGGCCTGGATTTCGGCCAGATCGTCGCCGCTCAGTGTCTGCATGACCAAGCCGGCCGCCTCGGCGATCTGGCCTTCCTGCGCGGGCAGCGATGACGCGGCGACGGTCCCCGACCCCGCTCCTATCAGCAGAGCGAGCATCGCGAATCTTATTTTTTTCAAAGACATGAGAACGCTCCTTCTTGGCCTTTTTTGAACTTCATTCATACTTTTTTTGCCAGGATAAAGTCAAACGCGGCAAAGAATTAATCAACCCACTCGACTCCCCGGGCTGAAGCCCGCCCTCATTCGCTTCGCGAATGAGGACTGCAAAGCCCGGGGTATATTCAGGGTTAATACTGAGCGGCGCTTTTTACCCCGATTTAAAAATCGGGGTTTTGCGCCGCGAATGTATAAATGCCGACGATGGGGAGCAAGATCAACGAGGGGTGCGCCGCGTCGTGATGGACCCGGTTCGCAGCAACGCGCGTTTCGGAATCGAGCCGGAGACGCTTCCCGGTGTTGGGATTCGGGTCGAAGCGCGGCTCGTTGCTGCTCGAGACATGGACCGCGATCTTATGCCCTTTGTTGAAAATGAGACTCGTGGACCAGAGATCGAGACGCGCCGAGACGACCTCGCCGGGCTTCATGAAAACCTCTTTGTCTAGGCCTTGCCGATAGCGCAAGCGGATCGGCGCGTCCAGGACCAGCGCCTCATAGCCGTCGGGATAGACGTCCACGAGCTTGACCATGAAATCCGTGTCGGGCGCGTCCGTCTCCACCCAGAGATCGGCATACACGCGGCCGGTCACTTCGACCGGTTTCGTGAGGACGGCCGTCTCGAAACGCAGATAATCCTGGCGAGGGGCGATTGCGCGCTGGTCCAACGGCCCCGGGGGAATAACGAGATTCTGACCTCCGAAGGTCCGAATGGGATTTTTGGGGTCGTAGCGATATTCATCGAATCTTTCGCGAGAGTCCGGGCGAGCCGTATCGAGTCGGCCGTTGGCGTGCAGGAAATACTCGGTGCTCTTCGCCGGAGGCGGCCATGCGGCCGATGTCCGCCATTCGTTCCCCGGGGCGGCGGGATCCCCGGGATCGCCCATCACATAGTAGCGCACGGCCGACTCGTTCATGATTCCGTTTTGGACTCCTTTGAGCCAGAAATCGAGCCAGCGGAACTGAATGTCCTGCACGTTGATTCCGGCGTTTGCAGGATACTCGATGTTCCCTTGAAGGCTGCTGTGTCCGAGCGGCGCAATCAATAGTTTTTGATAGCCGCGAGCTTTGCCCGCGCTATTTTTCTGCAGCCCCGCGAAGTTGTCGATGTTGCCCTGTTCGAAGATGTCGTACCAGCCGGCGATGTTATACATCGGGATCGTGACCTTCGGGTGCTGCTTGACGATGTCAAGCCAGTCCCAAAAAGGATCCAAGATGGGGCGCGTCACGATCTCCGCGATTTGATCCCGCTTGCCTTGCAACGTCATCCAGCCCTCGATCATTTCCTTGCGAAAGATGCCGCCCATAAAGAACATGTCTCGGCGGGGATCGGACGAGGAGAACATGGTGAAGGCGCAGACGAGATGCGGAGGAGCCTGGGTCGCGGCGAGGTTGACCGTGATGCCGTAGCCGGACCTTCCGACCAGGCCGATCTTTCCATTCGACCATGGCTGTTTCGCGATCCATTCGATGGTGTCATAGCCGTCGGGTCCGTCGGTGATGAAGGCGATTTTCTGCACTCCGCCGGATCGACCCGTCCCCCGGCAATCCTGAATGACCGTCGCGTATCCCCGAGCCGCATAGACCGCCACCCCCGCGGGATCCGAGCCGGGAAAGCCGGCTCTCCCGCGATCGTCCTTTTCGTAGGGCGTGCGTTTCAGCACAGTCGGCCATGGCCCCGGGCCGTCCGGAAGGAAGATGTTGGTCGCAAGTTTGACTTCATCGGGCATTCCGACCATTTCCTCTCTAACCGTGCCTTTGAATTCGGATTGTTGGGCGATGAGGAAACCGAAAGCCAGAAGAAAAACCAAATAAAAACACGAGCTGCGGCGGGCGATCGATCGATGCCTCATAGGCTTTTTCTCCTTGATCGTTCTGAGGGAATCATACGCCCAAAAAAAAAGAGCGTCAACGAGGCGCAGGCGGGCTGCAGCCGGGCAGAGAGCTGCGTTCCGCTAAGATATTTTCGTCCGGAGCCGGGCCGTGGCGACGGCGCCGAGGAAGGGGCCGGCGGCGAGGAAGGTGAACGCCCAGCGCCAGCCGACGAGACTCGAAATCCAGGCGATGAAAAGGATGGACGCAACCGTGATGGCGAATCCGATCCCGTTCTGGATCGTCAGGGCCGTCCCGGTATATTCCGGCGGGCAGGTCTGCGCCGCCAGAGATGAAAACATGGGCGAATCGGAGATAACCAGGATCCCCCAGACGAGCATGGCCGGAAGGAGAAGCCAGGGGGGGGCGATGTATAGAAATCCAGACAGGGCGCAGAAAACGAGACTCCCGATGAGGGAAACCAGAGCGATGGCCCGCTCGCCATACCGGCGCGACGCCTGCCCGGCCAGGACGCAACCGACGGCCCCGATGCCGATCGTCACGAAAACGAAAAGCGAAACCGGCAACGAGGCCGGCCGGCCGGCGCTCGAAAAGCTCGCCGCAAGATAGGACGCGGCTAGCGACCAGAAGGCGTAGAGTTCCCACATGTGGCCGAAATAGCCCAGGGCCTGGAGCCGGAAATCGCGGAGCTTGAAGATCCGGAAGGCGGCGTGGATGTCGAAACGCGGCGCCTGCTGAAGATGAGGGCCGTCCCCGAGGCCGATCTTTACGATCAAGGCGCCGGCCACGGAAAGGAAAGAAGCGCCGGCCATCAACCTCCGCCAGTCGAACTCCGCGCCGACAACGAACAATAGAGACGGGATCGCCGTTCCCAAGGTCAGCGCGCCGACCATGAGTCCCAGGCCCCAGCCCAGCTTGAGCCGTTCCCACTGGGCGACGAGCTTCATCCCGACGGGATAGACTCCGGCCAGCGTCACGCCCGTCAGGAAACGGAACAGGACGGCCTCGGTCAGACCGGTCGAAAGCAGAGCGAACGCGGCGTTGAAGACGCCGCCGGCGAAGGCCGAGAGAAAAAATACGTTCCGGGCCCTGAAAATATCCGCGACATTGAAGATAGCGTAGAGGAATGTGCCCAAAATGAAGCCAAGCTGGACGGAAACCGTGAGCCAGGACGCCTGGACCTCACTGAGCGCCCAGGCTTTTTTCAAAGCGGGAGCCGCGGCCGTTCCGGAAAACCAGACCGAAGAGGCAAGCAGGACGGCGAGCGAGATGAGGCCGACGGCGCGGCCGGAATATTTTGGGGACACGTACTTTGGGGACATGTCCTTCGGGGACACATTGTCGACAGAGGAAGCCGAAGGACGTGTCCCCAAAGTATGTGTCCCCAATGTTTACTCCGCCGAAGCTCCCATATTAAAATGAATCCCGGTCCGAAGCAAACGATGATCAAGATTACGGAGATCCAGGCCAAGAGCATCCTCAATAAATCCAAGATCTACGATTACTGCGTGAATTGCTACACCGGCTGTCAGCTGAACTGCCGGTATTGCTACGCCGCCCTGTTCATGCGCCGCTATTCGGGCCACAGTGAGCCCTGGGGAGCGTTCGTCGACGTCAAAGTGAACGCGCCCGAGGTCCTCGAAAAGCAAGTGATCAGGGCCAAGAAAGGCGTGGTCTGGCTGTCGTCCGTGTGCGACGCCTATCAGCCGCTCGAAGCGAAATACAAGTTGACTCGGCGCTGCCTCGAGATCCTGGCCGTGGCCGGATTCCCGGCCAGCGTCCAGACGAAATCCGTCCTCGTTCTGCGCGATATCGACGTGTTCAAGAAATTCGAGGACATCCAGGTGGGATTCACCGTCGCCACCGACGACGAGCGGATGGCGCGGCTCTTCGAGCCGGGCGCCTCGCCGGTCGCGGAGCGCATCGAAGCCCTCGGCGTCCTCAAAGCCAACGGCATCCGGACCTTCGCCTTCGTCGGCCCCCTTCTGCCGGGGGATCCGGAAAAGCTCGCCGCCGCGCTCGAGGGTAAGGCCGACGAGATCCTCATCGACCGGATGAACTATCTCGATACGATCAAGGCCTTTTATCTCAGACACGGCCTCGGCCAGGCGATGAGCGACGAGTTTTTCGCGGCGCAGACCAAGCGACTCGTCGCAGAGCTCAAAAAGAGAAACATGAATTTCGAAATCGTTTGGGAAATGGGGGCATAATCCCCCCTCACCCCCCTTTAGAAAAGGGGGGCCGCTTCCACCCTTTTCTAAGGGAGGGATTACAATCGCCGCGCAAAATCCGCAAGGACATCTTCGGCCGTCGTTTCCGCCCCCACGGGGATCTTCAGGATCGGCACGCGCCGGTCCGCGTAGAACTCGAGAAGCGGCAGCGTCCGTTCTTCGAAGATATTGAGCTTCTTCTCGACCGCCTCGAGCGAATCATCGCCCCGTCCGGCCCGATCCCCCCCGGTGTCCAGCCGGATCCGCTCTTTGATCACGGCCGCCGTGCCGGTCAAATAGACGACGACTTTGATCTCGACGCTCCGTTCCAGGTCCCGGGCCTGGCCGGCGTGGCGCGGCAAGCCGTTCAGGACCAACAGGTCGTCGGGTCCGACCCCTTTCTCCGCGTCGAACCGGTCCAAGATCTTTTCGGCGATCGGGAAATTCTCGTTCTCGAGGAGCGCGCCGGTGGTCAGGGAATTCAGAATGACGGCCCGCTCATGGGGCGAAAAGGCGACTCTCGGCCTACCGGTCGTAATCGCGCTTTCAATGGACGCCGCGATCGTTCTCAAGTTCGCCCCGAAGTCGAAATGGAAACAGCGGCGCCCGCAAAGTCCACGGCTTTCCAGCAGCTCCCCGAGCGGCGTCTTCCCGATTCCCGTCGGCCCGACGAGGAGGACGGCTTTTTTCTTGCGCACGAAAATATGATACATTAGAACCATCTTTAAAATCGAGGGAAGGAATGAACATCGGAAGCATGACGCTGAGGCTGCTCCTAGCGGTTGCTCTCGGCGGGATCATCGGGATCGAGCGGGAAACAAGCCATAAGCCGGCCGGCCTCAGGACGAACATTCTGATCTGCGTCAGCTCGGCGATGATGATGATCGTGGCCGAGCTTTTTTCCGGGAAGGACGGCGGCGGACAGGAGGTCATGAGGGTCGCAGCCGGCGTCATCACCGGCGTCGGCTTTCTCGGGGCGGGCGCGATCATCCAAGCCCGGGGGACGGTCCACGGCCTGACGACGGCCTCGGTCATCTGGGCGGTGGCGGGGCTGGGGCTCGCGGTCGGCGCCGGTTATTACCTGATCTCCATCGTCTTCACCGCAATGGTCGTCCTGATCCTGGTTTTTCTGCGGAAGATCGATCAGATCCTACTCAAAAGATTCGAGAAGAATCATCCCTCGGTCCACTGACGGCCGGGCAATAGAAAATCCCGCCGAAATCCCCTATAATGAACAGCTGCCCAAATGAAGAAAAGGCTGTTCGTTCTCGTCTTTCCGGCCCTTCTCGCGGGGCTTGCCTCGCCGTCCGTCTTGAGCGCCGCACAGTCCGGCGGCCTGACGGTCAAAGACAGCCTTGACCGGACGGTCGTCATCCCGGCCAAGGTCAAGCGCATCGTCTCGATCCAGGCCGAGATCACGCGCCTCATCGTCGCCCTGGGCGGGGGCGACGACCTCGTCGGCATCGATTACACCCTCCGGCTCCACGACCACCTGTTCAAGCACATTTACCCCGAAGAATCGCGCTTGCCCATCGTTTCCATGGCCGAGAACAACATCAACCTGGAAACGGTCGTCAGCTTGAAGCCCGACATCATCTTCGCCTCGCCTTTCGAACGGCAGATCGTCGACGCCATTCAGCGGAAGACGAGGATCCCCGTGGTCGCCCTGGCCTCTCTCGGGGACGTCTCGAAACTCGCCGATGAAATGAGGCTCGTCGGGAGGATCCTCGGCCGGGAGCGGCGCGCCGAGGAGCTCGCCGCCTATTTCACGGGCGCCGTCGGCCTGGTCCAGGAACGCCTGAAAGACGTGCCCCGCGGCACAAGGCCCCGCGTGTACATGTCCTTTTGGGGTTTTCTGACGCGAACGCCGATCCATTATGATCCGGTCGAGATCGCCGGGGGCCTCAACCTGGCCGAAAAGATCATCCCCGACGTCCTCGGTTCCGTCGGGACCATGGTCAAGATCGAACAAATCATCCTCTGGGACCCGGACCTGATCCTGGTCCACGGCAATTACCTCCCCAAAGAACGGACCGTGACCGTCGAGAGCGTCCTCAAGGATTCGCGGCTGGCCTCTTTGAGCTCGGTCCGATCCAAGAGGGTTTTTTATACCTTCGGATTCTGGAACTGGTGGGACATAGCCGAGGTCCTGCTCGAAACCGAGTACCTGGCGCACCTGTTCCATCCGGACAGATTCCCCGAATTCGACCTCGGCCGGAGAGGCGACGCTATTTACAAGAAATTCTATGGATTGGACGACGGCTTCGCCAAGCTCTCGGCGATCCTTCGCTGCGCTGAGTGGGTTCATGACTAAAAAACAGCGCGCGTTCGGCCTGCTCATCGTTCTTTTTCCGTTCGTCGCTTTTTTCGTTTCCCTGTCCATCGGTGTCGTCCATATTCCTCTCGACGGCGTGCTCAAGTCCCTCCTCTCGCCTATCTTCCCTTCGCTGAAACAGGGCCTCCCCGAAAATTATCTCGGCATCGTCCTCGGCGTCCGCCTTCCCCGCCTGCTGCTGGCCCTGTTGGCCGGCGCCGGCCTGTCCGTCTCCGGCGCGTCGCTCCAGGCGCTCTCCAAGAACCCGCTCGTCAACGAATACATCCTGGGCATCTCTTCGGGCGCGGCCTTCGGGGCTTCGCTCTCGATCGTCATTTTCCGCCAGAGCTTCCCGCCCCAGATCTCGGCCTTCGTTTTCGCCGTCGCCGCGGTCATGATCGTCCTGCTCATCTCCAGAAACTCGGATTCGCCCATCGTTTCGCTCCTTCTGACCGGCATCATTGTCTCGGCCTTCTTTTCGGCGCTCCTCTCCCTCGTCGAATTCTTCGCCAGCCCTTACGCCCTCCAGGGCTTGTTCTACTGGCTCATGGGCAATCTCGGCTGGCCCGGCTGGGGAGCCCTCTCGATCTCCCTTCCGCTGACGGCGGTCGGGACCGCCGGGCTGATCCTCATGCGCTGGCGGTTGAACGTCCTGTCCATGAGCGACGAGGAGGCCCGCTCTCTGGGCGTCAACATCCGCCGGGAGAAGCTCATGGTCATTTTTCTGGCGACGCTGGTCACGGCGGCCGTCACCTCCGTGGCCGGGATCATCGGCTGGGTCGGCCTGATCGTGCCGCACCTGGTCCGGATGATGGTCGGCGTGGACAACCGCCGGGTCGTGCCCTTGTCGGCGGCGATGGGCGCCGGCTATCTGATCCTGGCCGACGATCTCGCCCGCGGCCTGGCCTCGTCCTTCGAAATTCCGGTGGGCATCTTCACCAGCCTCATCGGGATCCCCTTCTTCATCCTTCTCCTCAGGAAGTCCAAAAGGATCTGGCTGTGAACATCTGGGTCAAGGACCTGCGCTTCGACTACCGGAACTTCTCTCTCCATATCCAAAACCTCCGCTTCGAAGCGGCTAAATTGACCTCGATCGTC
>Ga0214473_10004323_pt1 | contig 17077 bp, 18 predicted proteins | sample RVTome_7_FD_203509 | JGI IMG/M metagenome (GOLD analysis project Ga0214473, IMG submission 203509) | Soil microbial communities from uranium-contaminated site in the Upper Colorado River Basin, Wyoming, United States - RVT98D197 | ecosystem: Environmental > Terrestrial > Soil > Contaminated >... | reverse complement strand
GCGGTCGCCCCATAGGACGAGCGTCGGCACGTCGATGGTCGAGAGGCTCTCGGCGATCGGCCCGTACCGTTCGCCAAGACCACGCAGAGACGTAGCGAAGATCGCGCGGATCGCGCGGCGCTGCTCTCGATCGCCGACGTAGGCCTTCCGGTCGAGCCGGATCCTCGGACTTCCGACCCCAAGCCGGAGCATCGCCGACAGGGACGTCCCAGACAACGCCCCACGTTCAGCGAGCGGCCCGACCCAGGGCCACGTCACCGTCGACAGGGGGAACGGGATCGGTGTATCGGGGAACGCGTTCGTCGCCGCAAGGGCGAGGTGCGTTGCGAGCTGGGGCCGAGCTGCGACGAGGAGCAGAGCCACGGGTCCCCCGAAGTCGTGCCCCACGACCGCAGCGCGCTCGAGCCCGAGTCGATCGATGGCCACCAGCAGCGCGTCTCGCTGACCCCGGGCCCAGAGCCGCTCGGCCCGTCGCGGGCGGGAGCTCTCACCGAAGCCAAGGAGATCGGGCACCACGACCCGGTGCCGCTCCGCGAGGCGGGTGGCCACGCCGTCCCATGCCGACCCGCTGCCGGGGATCCCGTGGAGCAGGAGGACGTCGGGACCGGAACCGACGACCTGCACAGCCAGATGCCCACCGTCTGGCAGCGCCACCCGATTCGTCGTCGCGTTCTCGATCCTCATAGACTAGAATCTAAAGTGATGCGACTCATTAGTCAAGTCCCTGGGGACATGACCGAGCCCGGCGTCGCTCACGATCTGGATCGTGTCCCCATCTCACCTGGACGCATCCAGGTGAGCACCGAACACCACCAACGTGCAAGACTCCCTCCATGAAGGAAGTCACATGCCTCTGCGGCTGGCAATGCCGCGGCACGGAGGAAGACGTCATCGCGCAGGTGCAGGCGCATGGCATCGAGGTTCATGGCGTAGCGGCGACCCGCGAGGAGATCCTCGCGCTGGCGGTCGAGATCCCCGCCTAGCCGAAGACGATGCCGCCCGTCGTCCAGCTCGTCCCCCCATTGAGCGATGTCCCTTGGTCCTCGGACTTCGTTGCACAGTCACTCGAGTCGCTCTTCGTGTGCCTGCGAGCCGACAGCGCCCGCCATCTCCGACCCATCCACGCGCCGACACTGCGACTCGGCTGGGCTCCAGGTCCAGACCCCGGCCAGATCGTGTTGGACGCATCGACCCGGTACGACCTCACACCGCTTCTGGTCCATTCAACATCGTGGCGTCACGAAGGTGACCGGCTGATCCTCACGTACGTGGTTGCCGTCGAGCCGCCGGCTCACCTGTCGGAGTACCTGACCGAGGAGCCAGTGGTGCGCGCGGCCCTCGCGCGCGGCGACGCGTTGGGGCCTCCGACAGACATCGACGTGAGCCAGGTGATCGAGCACGCGTTTCGGCATCTGTCGTGGCTCGTCAGGGACGACGCGGTCGTGGGCGACGCTCTGGCGGATTGGGTGAGCTTCCTGGACCGATACGACCCGGAACCGTTCCGCGCGTTCGGCGCCTGACAGATCCCGACCTGTTCAACGATGTGGTCGGGGGTAGGGTGATGGTCATGGAGACCAGCTATCCAGTCGTGCTCTTGCCCGGTGGAGTACTGCCGGCCGAGCCGGCCTATGCCGCGTTGCTTCAGGTGCTCGGAGAGCGCGTTGATGCGGTCACGAAGGACCTCGAGGTCTACTCGGGGGACCGACCGCCGGCGGATTACGGCCTCGGCGTCGAGGTAGAGGGGGTGCTGCGCGCGGCCGATGCACATGGCTTCGACCGGTTCCACCTCGTCGGCTATTCGGGTGGCGGCGCGTCTTCGCTCGCCTTCACCGCCGCGCACGGCGAGCGGCTCCTCAGTCTGGCGCTCCTCGAGCCAGCGTGGGCCGGCAACGATCGGACGGCCGAAGAGGAGGCACTTTGGCAGCGCTTCCGCGCGCTCGAACCGCTCCCGCCCGACCAGTTCATGGCGGGCTTCGTTCGGCTCCAGTTGGCGCCCGGCGTTGAGCCACCCCCACCTCCAATGGGCCCGCCGCCACCGTGGATGGCGAAGCGGCCCGCGGGTATACGGGCTTTCTTCGACGCTTTCGATAGCGGCTACCTCGACCTCGAAGCGCTGCGGGGGTTCGACCGACCCGTGTACTTCGCTCTCGGGGGACGCAGCAACCCCGACTACTACGGCATGATGGTCGCACGACTGGCCAAGATCTTCCCCGACTTCACGATGGAGACGTTCCCGGAACGCCACCACTTCGACCCGCCTCACCGCATCGAACCCGAACACCTTGCCGACTCGCTGCTGACACTCTGGCAGCGCGCCGGCTCGTAAGCGGCTCGATGCTGTTGGCCTACTCAGCCTTCACCGATCCGAGGAAGCTGCGAACCTCGGCGGTGAACCGTTCGGGAGCCTCGACGCTGCTCACATGGCCGACGCCGGGCATGATCACCAGCTCCGACGAAGCGATCGCTGCGTGAAGCTCCTCCGCTACGTGCAGCGGGGCCCGTACGTCCTTGTCACCGTACAGGAGAAGCGTCGGCACGCTGATCCGCGGAAGGACGTCGCGCAGATCCGCTTCTGCGAACGAACGCGCCATCACCCGAAGCCCGGCCGGATGGAACTCGGACACGGTCGCAGCGAACTCATCGGTCGTCTCCTTCGAGACGGACTCCGAGAACATCGTCGCGAGCACGGCGTGCACGAACCGGTCGGGAGGCAGATCGGACAGCTGCAGGACCTGTTGAAGTCGCTCCTCCACGACTTCGGGCGGAAGGGACCCTGCCCACCCCGCATACGCTCCGGCGAGCACCAACGAGGCCGGGATCGAGGGATGCCGGCGATAGAACTCGAGCGCGAGCCCTCCACCGAAGGACAGGCCGACGACGTGGGGTCGTTCCAGACCCAGCGCGTTCACGAACTCGGCGAGGCAGTCCGCGAAGTCGCGTAGGCGGAACTCCTCGGGCGGATCCGAAGAGCTACCCATACCCGGCGCGTCCCAGGCCACGACCGTGAAGTCGTCCGACAGGTCTTCGATCTGACGGTGCCAGGTGCCTTGGGCATCACCGACGTAACCGTGTAGGAGCACGAGCGGTGGGCCGTCGCCCGCCCGCTCATACGCGATACGGAGTCCCTGAACGTCGAGTTGGTACATGTCCCACCGTTCAGCGGGTCTGTCTGAGGTATCGCAGGCATGGGCGGGGGCCGGATCTCTCGACCAGGCCGCTCATGCTCGTGAGCCCCGGAACTCCAGCGCGTACGTCCATCGACCGATCTCGTCTTGGTGCTCGAACCGTAGGAGCCGGCCGATCTCTCCGCCCGGGAGCAGCATCGGCAGACTTGTGTGGGCGGCGTCCGGCCACAGCTCTTCGCGGACACCCTCCTCCATCTTCAGCATGGTGATCGGCATGTCGTCGGACGCCTCGAGTGGTTCCCGCCACTCGGGTCACCGTCGGGACGGACGCGCACGTGCCGAGGCACCGCGTGAAGGAGCAGCGCCTCACCCGGCTCCTTCCAGCCCTTGCCGAAGAACCGCCACCGTTCGCCGTCCTTCGACGTCTGCACGATCCAGCATTCGTGCCCGAACTCGTTCATCGGACACCCCCTTCCGATCCGCACTCACCCGGTCGCCGGACCAAACCACGCAGTGGCCGTGGGCAGACCGTACGACAGGACGACGTTTCCCGCGACGAGGACCTGGGCTACGCAACGTCGGCGATCGAGTGGAGGCCTGCGCCGGCCACCTACTCGAGGGCGCCGGAGCGCTCAGCGCGAAGCTCGTCCGCCGAGTCTGAGGAAATCCCGCTCGGCGTCGGTCGGCGCCATGTCGGCCGCACGCTCGTAGGCGGCCGCGGCTTCGCCCTTCCGGCCCAGCCGACGAAGGAGATCGGCTCGCGTGGCGTGGAACGGGTAGTAGTTATCCAGGTCCAGCTCGTCCACCAGAGCCAGCGCCGCAGCGGCGCCGTGCACCTCACCGATGGCGATGGCGCGGTTGAGGGCAACAACCGGCGTGGGGGCGACCGCGAACAACTCGTCGTACAGGGCGACGATCTGCGACCAATCGGTTTCCTCGACCGTCGGGGCGTCCGCATGCACGGCGTTGATCGCCGCCTGGAGCTGATACGCACCGGGTTGGTTGCGGCGAAGGCAGCGGCGGACGATCGCTTGGCCCTCCTCGATCTGGCCCCGATCCCATCGTGCGCGATCCTGCTCTCCGAGCAGCACGAGCGAGCCGTCGGCCGCGGTCCGCGAAGGACGGCGTGATTCGGTGAGCAACAGCAACGCCAACAGACCGGCCACCTCCGGCTCGTCGGGCATGAGCACCATCAGGATCCGTGCCAGCCGGATCGCCTCTGAGCACAGATTCGGTTCGGCTGGGCTGGTCAATCCGGCGTTGTAGATGAGGTAGACGACGGCCAGCACAGGACGCAGGCGTTCCGGCAGTTCGTGATCCTCAGGCACGCGGTATGGGATCTTCGCCGCCTTGATCTTGCGCTTGGCGCGCGCGAGGCGTTGAGCCATGGTCGGCTCGGCGACCAGGAAGGCGCGGGCGACTTCATCTGTCTTCAGCCCGCCGAGCAAGCGCAGGGTGAGCGCCACCTGCGCTTCCGTGGAGAGTGCTGGGTTACAGCACGTGAAGATGAGGCGAAGCTGGTCGTCCTGCACGTGAGCCACCTCGGGTATGCCGGGATCCACCGCGCTGGAGGAGCGCACCGCCACCTCGTCGAGCAAGTCCCGACCGCGCGACTCCCGTCGCAGGCGGTCGATGGCACACCTGCGGGCGGTCGTCATGATCCAGCCGCCTGGATTCGGTGGAAGGTCGTCGGTCTTCCACTTGCGCAGGGCGACGGCGAAGGCATCCTGCACCGCATCCTCTGCGACGTCGATGTCGCCGAAGATCCGGATCAGGGTGGCCACGCATCGGCCGGACTCTTCGCGGAAGATCCGATCGATCGCGGCCGCGTCGATCGCGGGTGAGCCGCCGACGCCTGGCACGTCAGGCGCCGGGCATCTCCCAGAACGGTCGGACCTCGATCGGGGCGCCGACCGCGGCGGTGGTCTTCGACGCCCAGACAAGCGCGGCGTCGAGGTCATCTGCCTCGATGATGTAGAAGCCGCCCAGGTGTTCCTTCGACTCGGCGAAGGGGCCGTCGGTGGTCATGAGATCGCCGTCCGCCATCCGGACGACCGTGGCAGTGTCGGGATCATTCAGTTTGCCGGAGAAGACCAAGGCGCCAGCCGACTTCATCTCCTCCTCGAGAACCAGGATCTTCTGCCACCCCCGCTGTACCTCTTCTTCGGTCATCTGGGGGCGGGCTGCACCCTCGACGCTATAGGCGGAGAACATGTACCGGGCCATGGGACCCTCCTTCGGCTCGGGCGGGCCAATCCCGCCTCTTGCCCCGACTACGAACGGGGCTCGCCCATACTGACACTCGCCCAAGAAGAACTAGTCAGAGGCCGGCGACGCTCCCTCCCGGTTAGGCCGAGACCGCCTCCCACACCATGCCCATGACGTGCAACACCACGTCGAAGCCCTTCCGCGTCGGACCGCCGAGCGCACCTCGCCCTCGACCGCGCAGACCCGATCGTTGAGCCAGCGGTACCGGTCGTCGTCGCTCGCGTGCGGCCATGCCCAGCAGCCTGCGCATACCGGAGTCGGTCAAGGTCGCCAGCCCTTCCAAGTGGAACGGGACCGTCGCGCCGTCGTCGGTCTCCAGCACCCCGGAATCCCGGTTCGAGCGCACCGTCGACACGCCGCCGCGGGAAGTTCGCGGCGCGCGTTTCGGACGGAGACTCCGTGCCGGGAGGCCTGGATGCGTTACACGGATCGCTGGAAGAAGTTCGCTGCCCGGGTCAAGGGCCTGGAGTGACGATCGGCTCGCCACCAAGGACGAGGAAGCGCTACCTCGCTTCCGCCTCGATCTGTTGCTTGAGCTGCTCGAGATCCTGTCGGTTCGCTCGTCGCATGGCGCGAACCATCACCGGGGCCGCAACGCTCGCGAACCCGGAGGGCTCCCCTCGGTTGCGCAGCGTCATGCGGGTGACGTCTTCGGTCTCGTCCTCCCAGGTATACGTCGTCTCCATCGGGAACGGCCCCTCCTGGGTGCTCATGACGAGTCGTTCCCCCGGAACGAGATCGCGCACCTCGTACGTGTAGGTGAGCTGGTGACCCAAGAAACGCGCGGTGAACGAGACAAGAGATCCGACCGCCAGCGGCCTCTGCGTGAGCCATCTCACGGAGGTGATGTTGCGGTACCAAGAGGTAGTGCGGTCAAGATCCGCCGCGTACGCGAAGACCTCCCGTCGCGGGCGCCGGATCACTATCGACGTGGTGACATCAACGCTCACACGCCAGCCTCATGAGAGGGGCTGAGCGACTCTTTGTGAACCGGCCGAGCACGAGGCTCGGCCGGTTCGGCTCCGTTCGCCGGTGCGTACGGCTACTCGCCCCCTGCCGCCTCCAGGTTCTTGGCCACGACAGCCATCGTCTGGTCGTACTCGTTGGCGGGACTGAACTCGACGACCTCGGTGCCGGGAAGGCCGACCTCGCCCGTGTGTCCAGGACCGACGTAGTACGCCTCGCCTGCCTCCGCGACGATGTCACCCTCCGGCCGGTGCATGATCATCCGGCCCTTGATGACGTAGCCCCAGTGGTGGCTCTGGCACCGGTCATCCGGCAGCCCGCGATACATGGGCGTGAAGTCCCCGGCCTCATCGAAGGACTCGAACCCGAGGATATAGCCATCCTCGCGCGCGTACCGGCCCTCGAAGCCAGGCATGCTCTCCACCTGTGGAGCGCTGCCCTTGTTGAGCTTCGTTCCAGTTCCCATGCTTCCTCCTCCTTCTCTTTCCAGCTACGTCTCGACGGAACAGGCAGCCCTGTCCGCCTGTGCGGGAACCGGCAACGCGAGTGCCGCCATCGCTCCGATCCCGACGACCCATCTGCGCATCTTCATGATCTCTCCCCTTTCCCTCAGTGCTCCGCCGCGAACGTGGTCAGGTTGCGGAGCATCTTCTTGATGTAGCTCTTCATCGCCGCGCGAATCACAGGTCGCAAGACGCGTGACCGAAGCAACGCGGGCGGGCTGGTCCACTTCGTCATGTGCACCCGGTAGGTGACGGTGCTGCCGGTGCCGTTCGAGACGATCTCGAAGCGGTAGGTGATCCGCGTGTCGTTGGCCGGCTTGCCCTGCTTCTTGGGCTCGAGGTGGCCTTCGGTGACGAACTCGAACGCCGATGGGCTCGTGGCCTCAGTCACGACCGACCGGTCGGTGAACGACCCCATCGGGTCATCGCCCGTGCTGCGGAACTCGGTCCCCACGATCGCGGGATCGGCCGAGGCCTCCAGCGTGCGGAGCCCGAAGTTCCTCTTGCCGTGCATGCTGCCGGCCCAGGTCGTGTGGGTCGACAGGTCCGCCAGCGTCGCGTAGATCCGTTCCGGCGAAGCGCTCGCCTTGGTCGACATGACCAGGTCGGGAATGTCGATCCGCCCGTCCTCCACCTGCTGCTGCGTTGGCATGGGGCCACCTCCTCGTGGTCTCGTTGCGCCCACGATGCGGGAGTCGACCCCTGGAAGGATCGGGAGGATTGCCTATTTCGCGTCGGGGTCCGTCAGGAACCGGTGCGTGTAGGCCGCGGCCTCGGAGCGGTTGCGAACGCCCAGCTTGGCCAGGATGTTGCTCACGTGGTGCGCCGCGGTCTTGGTGCTGATGAACAGCCGCGCCGCGATCTCCGCGTTGGTCAGCCCCTGCCCCAGTAGGGCGAGGATCTCGCGCTCGCGCTTGGTGAGGCGCTCGAGGCCCTTGGGACCGGCGCGGCCGGTGGCGCCGAGCTCGCGCAGCAGGTTGGCCGCGATGTCAGCGTCGCGTACGGCGCCGATCTCATCGAACGTCGAGAGAGCCACGCGAGCCTCCTCGACCGCGAGTGCCGGCTCGGTCGCTCGTACCGTGCGGGCGATCTCGACACGGGTCTGCGCAGCCTGCAACGGCATCTCGAGCCGCCCGTAGATCTCGAGCGCCTGCTCCAGGTCCGTACACGCATCGCCCCCGGTGGCGGCCCTCACGCGACCGAGGGCGAGCTCGGCGTCGGCACGATCGCGTTCGCGCTCCGAGCCCTCCGCGAGCGCGCCGAGATGCTTCGCGGCCTCGGCGGCTGCCGCTAGGTCGCCGTGGGCGATCTCGGCTTCGACCAGCGCTGCGAGCATCGAGGAGGCAAGAAGGTTGTCGCGGCCCACGACGTTCAGTCGTCGGTGGAGCTCGGCTACGGCGACCGCCGACTCGCCGCGAGCCAGGAACAGCGACGCCCGAGGGATCGCCATCTCGGGCAGGTCCTCGAGGCCGATGGTCAGCTGGTCGGCTTCCTCGAAGCGGCTCTGCGCGACGCGGATCGAGGTCAGCAGCGCCGCTGGGTGTACGCAACGCGCACGCTGGATGCCCGCCTTGATCGGCTCGAGCGCGGCGAGAAGTGTCTCCTCCGCTTTGTCCCACTCCCCCTTCTGGAGTTGGTCCTCGGCGTCACAGACCATGCAGAAGGACAGCAACGGCGGATGCTGGTGGCGCTCCATGTAGGCGTTGAAGACCTCGAGCCAGCGCTCGACGCGCGACATGTCGGCCGTGAGCGTGCATGCCTCGACCACGTCGCAGAAGACATCGCCAAGCACGCGCGGGTCCTCGGTCTCGCCCCCGGTGGCGGCCGCGAGCGCGGCGTCCAGGAGGTCCATGCCTTCGTTGATCCGCCCTTCGTGCACGCGGCCGATGCCTATCGCGGCCAGTGCGTGGATCTCGAGCTCGGTGTCGCCGAAGGCGCGGGCTGTTGCGAGCGCCGTCTCGGCGTGCGCGATCGCCGCGACGGGATCGTGCGTCCGCTCGGCCTCGGCGAGTGAGATCCAGCCGCGCTCCGCGCAGGGCTCGTCGCCGGGCACGGCGTGGGCCGCACGTTGGAGCCAGCCGTTCGCCGCGACCGGGTTGCCAAGCGCGGACGTGTACTCCCGCGCGATCGTGACCGCGACCCGTGCGGCGGCCCGACGTGCGTCCGCGTCACGCAGGTACCCGGTGTAGGCCGCCTCCCACGCGGCGATCGCACCGTTGGGGTCGTCGAGCCACCATCGGGCCGTCGCGAGGGCCTCGCTCGCATCTGGCGGGAGTGCGCCCGCCGAACCAAGTGCGCCGACCGTGCCCGCCCAATCCTGCGAAGCGAACGCCTCGCGACCCGCGATCAGGAGATCTGAGGTCTCCATCGGCGCATCTTGACACGCTCGAAGCACCGGCAGGAACCGGGATTGAGCTGCCCGCAGCCCTGTGCCAGGGTGGTGGCGCATGTTCGTGACGATCGTGGAAGTGGCGGTCGCGGCCGCCCGAAAGGCCGACCTCCGTGCGGCGTGGGAAGAGGTCACGGAGAGTGCGTTGTCGGTCTCCATGTCCACGGTCGAAGGTCGGGTGCAGTCGCCCCACGGTGTCGCGTCAACGGGTTGACGCGACGCCCGCACCAACTTCTGCCGGCCTCGGCCACGTTCGACGATGCCCTGAGGCCGCTTAAGCCTCAACCGAACGGAGGAAGCTACGAACTTCGGTGGTGAGTGCGTCAGGACCTCGCCTCCACCCCTGCTCCGGAGGATCTCCCGAGCACACCGGTCAACCTCGGCCTGAGTCGCCTCCCGGGCGCTCGCCGCCCTGGTTGCGCCTTCGCTTCGAGTATCGACGCCTCCGGGAGGACGTCAAGGACAGACAGTTCCCCTGCGGACCGATGGCCCTCCCCACGCCACACGATCGGTAATGCGGATGGTAATCGCTAGCGTTTGAGCGATTACCGGTCGGGCGCTATCGCTAGCATTTGAGTGATACTATTCCCCACATGGATGTGCTGCTCCCCTACACCGTGACCGACGAGATCGAGAAGCTCGCCGAGGAACTGGATGCCTGGAAGGAACTCCTAGATGTCCGGGTGCTTCCCCGTACCTGGGAGGGACGTCTCCGTCGAGACCTCGAAGCCGAAGCGGTCGCGGCTTCAACCCGCATGGAAGGCGTCAACGTCACCCTCGAAGAGGTTCGCCGGATCCTGGCCGGTGATCGACCGCCGGACGTCGAACCCGCGGATAGACAGCTCGTCGAGGGCTATCGGGACGCGATGGACTTCGTTCTCAGGCAGGCAGATGACCCGGCATTCTCATGGGACCGGGGACTCATCGTTGGGCTTCACGACAGGGTGCTTGCGGGACGCTACGACTACGGTGCTGGCCGACTCCGCACCGACAAGCAGGTGTGGGTGACGAATCGAGTCACCGGCGAGGAGGTGTATCTCCCGCCGCCCGGCGAAGCAGTCGAAGGCCTGGTGGAACAAGCGATCGCGCAGATGCAGACGAGCAGCCCACACAGCGCGGTCGCTGCGGCGTGGATTCACGTCATGATCGCGGCGATACACCCGTTCACCGACGGGAACGGCCGGTCCTCTCGGATCCTGGCGTCCCTCGCCATGTACCGAGGAGGATTCAAGCGTCGTGAGTTCACTTCTCTCGAGGAGTGGTGGGGTCATCACCTCGACGACTACTACGCCTTGTTCCAGTGCCTCGGGTCGAGGTTCGATCCGAGCTCCGAGGTCACATCGTTCGTGAAGGGGCACGTACTCGCGCAGGTCCAACAAGTACGTGCGCTCGATCTACGCACAAGGGCCGAACAGCAGGTGTGGATGGCCGTCGAGGAGGCCGCCGAGGACACGAGGATGGACCGTCGACTCGCGAATGCGCTGTGGGACGCGTTCTTCGGACACGACGTCACCGCCGGCTACTACCGCTCGCTGACCGACGTCAGTCCCGCAACTGCCACGAAGGATCTCGCGACCGCCGTCGCGGCTGGCCTGCTCGCGTCGAAGGGCGAACGACGGGCGAGGAGGTACTTTGCCGGAGACAGGTTGTATGGGGCTGTCGCCGACACCCTCTTCATCGAGATCGACACGGCTGCATCTGCGCGGGACCGCATCATCACTGAGCTTGGTAGGCGGCTGACGGTCTCTGGAGAAGCCTTTGGGCCAGGCTAGGGAGCGTCTGCTCAAGGGAGAGCGTGGAGCGCAGCTTCTCGACGTGCGCCCCCACGCGAACCCCCAGAACGTCGACCAGAACTCTGCCTCGTCGCATACCACTGAGCAACGACAGCTACCCATCCCTTTGCCAGCTCCTCGCCAGACCTACGAGGAATAGTCAAGAGTTGTGGAGTGGAATCTCGTGGATCACGGGGCGTCCTCCTGATCGTTCCGCTCGACCAACCGTCCGTTCACGAACTTGGCGCCCGCTCGAACGAGGGCGACGAGCTCGGGTGCGTTGACCCTTCGCCACCTCCCTCGCCGCCTCGATCAGCTTGAAGCACAACGCGAGTCCCCCGGCTCTCGATCCCGGTCCCTTCGTCACGTCGGTGCGCGCCCTGACCACAGTGAAAGTGGACTCGATCGGGTTGGAGGTGCGCAGGTGGATCCAGTGCTCGGCCGGGAACCGTAGAACGCCAGGAGCGCCTGTCGGTCGCCGGTGAACTTGGCGACGGCCTTCGGCCACTTCGAGAAGTCGGCGGCGAACCGCTCGAGCGCGGCCTCCGCCTGTGCGCGGTCCTCGGCATCCCAGATCTCACGCAGGGCGCGGCGAGCCTGGGCCTGCACCGAGGCGGGCAGCGTGTCCAAGACGTTCGCTGCCTAGTGGACCCTAGTCCACGCCCGAGAGGTCGCGTGCCATGAAGGCCTCGTGCTCAGCGGACCAGCTCGTGGTGAGCCGGGTGATCACCGGGGCCGACAGCCCAGCCTCGGTGCCGAAGAACTCGGCGAGCGCCGGCACGAAGTCCTTCGAGGATAGCCCGTGCAGGTAGAGCAGAGGCAGGACCTCGGTGACCTTCGGAGAGCGGCGCACGTACTGGGGCAGGATGGAACTTTGGAACCGGCGGCGCTCGCCCGCGACCTCATCGAGGCGGCGATCGTTCACCCGTGGCGCGGTGACCTCGATCGCTCCGGCGCCGGTCACGACCGTCCGCGCGCGGGCCCGACCGTTGCGCACCACCAGCGCGTGGCCTGCTCATCGCGGTGGCCCGCCCCCTGGTCGAGGTAGGCATCGACCTCGGCCTGCAGGGCGACGTCCACCCGCAGTGACCTATGCGGCCAGGCCGAAGGCGTCACCGCACGGACCGCTGCTCCTGACCGACTCCGTCGGGACCGGATCGACGGCTCGGGTGCGGTGACGCTTCGACATGACTCGAAGCTGCACCACATCAAGGTCGGCCGACGCCACGCCGGGGCACGGGTGCTGATGCTCGTGGCGGGTCTGGATGTCCGGATCGTGACCGAGGACGGGGAGCTGCTGCGCACGCTCACGTTGGACCCGACGCGCAGCTACCAGCGGCTCGGAAGACGATGACGTGCAAGGATGTCGTGAGACAGGTGTAAACGATGTCCTGAGACATCACATTGGTGGGGTGTTCTCAGAAGTCGCTGACCACTGGGAATCGAGCCCTTGGAGTAGAGCTCCCACAGGTTCAGAGGGGTACCCCCACAGCGGGTGAAGAGGCCCTCTACACACCCTCCGCGAGCTGGCGCGCGTACTCGTCGGCGTCGAAGCTCCCGATCGAGGCGGCGATCAGTCCGTCCTCGCCGATCGTCCACGACTCGTAGCCGCTCACCCGCACCGCGTTGCCGGTGCCGCCCGGACCCGTGTTTGTGCCCGTGAACGTCCAGTGGAACTCGATCCGCTCCCCGTCCACGACCAGGTCGTCGAAGTAGACCTGCATGTCAGGCAGCACCTCGTAGAAGCTCGCGGCGACCGCAGTGAGTGCGTCGCGGCCAACCGCAGGCGTGCCGCCGTTGATCGTGAGCGAGCCTTCCGGCGCGTAGTGCGCGGCCACGGCGGCCGGGTCCATGCTGCACCAGGCCGCGGTGTAGCGCCCGGCGAACACGCGAAGCTGCTCGAGATCCGAAGCCATCGAGCCGACCTCTTGTGGGTGGGTTGGTCCGCACACCTTACGTCTCGCAGCGCGCCCCACCCGAACTCCATCCTCCGCTGGGCGTTATGGGGACGGCCGACAGCGTCCATCGTCCGGTCCTCCACGGGCTCGATGAGCTAGGTTCAGCACCATGTCAGAGCAGCCAGGACCCGCGGAGTCACACGGCTCTCCGAACATCGCGGTCCGAGCATCATCGCGGGAGCACCAGCCGCGACGGCTGGCGGCGGTCATGTTCGCTGACATCGTCGGCTACACCGCCTTGATGCAGGAAGACGAGCAGCTCGGCATCGAGACCCGCACCAAGTACCTGGACGTGCTTGGAACGCAGCACGAGGCGTTCGGGGGAACGATCGTCCAGTACTACGGTGACGGTGCACTGACGATGTTTCCCAACTCGGTCGATGCCATCCGCTGTGCCATCGAGATCCAGAAGGAATGCCGCCAACCCCTGGCGGTCCCCGTTCGGATCGGCATCCACGTGGGGAACGTGATCGTTGAACCCACCGGTCTCATCGGGGACGCGGTCAACATCGCGTCTCGCATCGAATCCTTCGGTGTCCCCGGAGGCGTCCTCATATCTGACTCCGTCCACGATCAGGTCAAGAATCAACCGCAGCTCGGGTTCGTTGGTCTGGGGAAGTTCAAACTCAAGAACGTCGGCCGCCCCTTCGACATCTTCGCCGTCTCGACCGATGGGCTGGAGGTCCCGGCCGCCGACTTCCTGCAGGGGAAGGGCGAGAGGTTCGCGAGTCTGCCGAGCAACCTCCCAGAGACTGCGACGCCATTGCTCGGTAGGGACGGAGATCTTTCCGCGGTGGTCGACCTCTTGGAGCGACATCGAGTCGTGACGGTGACGGGTCCGGGCGGCATCGGGAAGACCCGGATGGCGATCGAGGTATGCCAACGCCTAGCGTCACGCTTCCTGGACGGCGTCGCCTTCGTCTCCCTCGCCGCCGTCACCGACGCCGCCGACTTCGCTCCCGCCATGGCCGAGGCGCTGGACGTGAAGGAGGCAGAGGGCAGGAGCCTGGCCGATGGCGTCGCTGCGCTGATCGCGGACAAACAGGCTCTCCTGCTGCTCGACAACCTCGAGCAGGTCGTGTCGGCGGCCCCCGAGGTTGCCACGCTCCTGTCCACGTGCCCGGAGCTCCGGATCCTCGTTACCAGTCGGACACCACTCAGGATCAGTGCCGAACAGCAGTACGCCCTCGTCCCATTGGCGCTCCCCCCGCCGGACGATGGGCTCGAACCGGAGTCGACGATGGCCTATCCGGGCATCGCCTTGTTCGTGGACCGGGCCAAGATGGCCAAGAGCGGATTCGAACTGACCGCGGACAATGCCCCCGCGATCGTTGCGGTCTGCCGACGGCTGGACGGGCTGCCACTCGCCATCGAGCTCGCCGCTGCTCGGGTCAGCCTCCTCTCCCCGGAAGCCCTGTTGCAACGACTCGACCACGCTCTCGACGTCCTCACCGCGGGTCCACGAGATCGCCCGGACCGGCAGCGAACGCTTCGGGCGACGATCGACTGGAGCCACTCACTGCTGACCCCGTCGGAGAAACGGCTGTTCCGCAGGATGAGCGTCTTCCAAGGGGGATGCTCGCTCGAGAGCATCGAAGCCGCCTGCTCCGAGGATGCCGGTTCCGTGCTCGACGATCTGGGATCGCTGGTCGACGAGGGGCTGATCCAGATCGCGGGTCCCGGAGACAGGTTCCAGATGCTGCAGACGATCAGGGAGTATGCGCTCGAAGAGCTACTGGCCGCCGCAGAAGCCGAACTCATCGGGCTCAGACATGCAGCCCACTTCGTCGAAGTTGCCGCCGACATCGCACGCGGGATCGAGGGCACCGATCAGGTCGGATCGATCGAGCGAGGCGTCCTCGAAGATGCAGATCTCCGGGCGGGGCTCGACTTCCTTCTGAGTCGGGCCAGGGACGGGGACGACGAGTCGGCTGAGCTTGGCATGCAGATGTGCGGAGACCTTTGGCTCTTCTGGCACATCCGCGCGAAGCATCTGAGCGCGCGGGAATACGCGCGTGGGTTCCTCGACGCTGTCACCAACAGGGGGCCGACCATCGGCCGGTCGAAGGCGCTTCGCACCGCCGGCCTCGCGTCGTGGACGCTTGGTCATTTCGAGGAGGCCATCGAGGAATACCTCGAGTCCTTCCGGATGGCGGAGGAGCTGAACGGAGACCCCGACGCGACCTTGGCGAGGTTCCTCCTCGGGCTCGGCTATCTGGGCATCGATATGGACCGGGCCTTCGAGTGGTCACGCGAGGCGATCGACCGAAGCCGCGCGCAGGGCTACACGTGGGCCCTGGGGTTCGCCTTGACGATCGACGGCATCCTCCACACCGTCTCGGGTGACACGGGAACGGCAGCGTCGAGATACGACGAAGCCCTGGCCATCCAGCGATCGATCGACGACCGAGAGGGCTCCGGCCTTTCGTTCAGCGGCCTGGCACAGCTGACATCGATGAGCGGCGACCTGCCGAGAGCCATCGACCTGTATCGGCAATCGCTTGTCGCCTTCGAGGTCATCGGCGACCGCGCCGAGGAGGCCCGGATCCTCAGCGAGATGGCGTGGACACACCTCTCGGCCGACGATCCGGTGGCCGCACGCCGGTCGTTCCTCGATTCGGTGCAGGCCTACAACGACGTCGGGAGCGTCCGCGGGATCGGGACATCGATGATCGGTCTCGCGGCGGTCGAGGCGGTCGAGGGCCGGCCCCGGCAAGCCGTGCAGATCGCGGCGGCGGCCGAGATCTTCACCCGAGAGGAAGGCATCGTGAACGTGTATTCGGAGGACGTTCCCGGACACGGATACGTCGAACGGGCGAAGGCTGAGCTGGAGGCGGACGAGATCGACGGCGCGATGGCGGCAGGACGGAGCCTGTCGGTCAAGGAAGCGTTGGAGTTGGCGAGGGCCGCCGAACCGGCCGTGGACTAGCGGCGGTGCCGCAAGTTACCAAGACTTCTTTGTGAGTGAGTCGTGGTGGATGAGTTGGTTGGTCGATCGGCTAGTTGGTCGGTGGGGTGTTCTCAATACCCCCTGACCACACGGTTTGCGGCCCTTCTTGCGGAGTACCCACAGGTTAAGAAGGGTAGTACCCACAGCAGGTCGGAGGCCTGTTCGCATCGCCCGCGCACTAGCCGAACGAGTCGGGATGGGTCCCACCTCGACGACCCCACCGTTCCGTTGTAGTCGACCTGCGTGCCCTCTGCGCCGCCTACGAGCGCTCGCCGAGACAGCAGAAGTCGTGTTACTTCACCCGTCGGCCAAGATCTCCTCGACGGTGCGCTTCGCCAGGGCCACGAAGTCCGGGTTGGTCTCCGCGTAGTAGGGGATGATCAGCACGGCCTGATGCAGGGCGACACCGCGTGCGCGCTCCCAGGTGCCGTCGTCCACATCGAGCGAGGCTCGGTAGGCGGCCCTGCCAGAGGCCCCGAACACGGCCCACGCCGCGATCACGTCGGTGGCTGGGTCGCCGATGCCGGCGCCGCCGAAGTCGATCACGGCGGTGAGCCGACCGCCGTGTACGAGTAGGTTCGGCCGGAGGAGATCTGCATGGATCCAGGTGGGTCGCCCATCCCAGACCGGCGCCCGCAGGGCCCGCTCCCAGGCCAACATCGACGCCTCTCGGTCGATCACACCGCTCGATGCCCCGATCGCCTCGCGTGTCTCGACGTCGAGCGTTCGGAACGGGTTGCGCCCGCCGTGAGGTGCATCTGGTGAGATCTCGGAAGCTCGGAGCTCGAGGACGAACGCGGCGAGCGTGCGCGCCGCCTCTCGCTCGTCGTCGACGAGCGCATCCGCATACGGGGCACCGTCGATCCACCGGAAGACCGCCCACGGAAACGGGTACCAGGTAGTGGGCTCGCCCTCGAAGATCGGCTCTGGGATCTGGAGCGTGACACGCTCGCGCAACCACGGCAACCACCGTAGTTCGCTGCGGAGGCTCTCGACCCACCGTTCGACGAGCGGAAGCCGGGCGCACTGGTCGTCGCCGATCCGGAAGAGCGCGTTCACCGTGCCCGTGGACTTCACGCGCGAGATGGGCAGGTCGGCAAGTGCTGGCTGCTGGTCGGCGAGCAGGCGAGCCACCAGTTCGTCGTC
>Ga0214473_10004322_pt1 | contig 17078 bp, 13 predicted proteins | sample RVTome_7_FD_203509 | JGI IMG/M metagenome (GOLD analysis project Ga0214473, IMG submission 203509) | Soil microbial communities from uranium-contaminated site in the Upper Colorado River Basin, Wyoming, United States - RVT98D197 | ecosystem: Environmental > Terrestrial > Soil > Contaminated >... | reverse complement strand
TTCAACAATGGGAAGAGCAATAATTTCCGGGACGGAATAGGAATGGAGGGACTTCACCTTCTTCTCTAATACTTCAAATTTTTGTTTCTGCGTTTTAATGACGAGGAGCCATTCCTTTTCGTCGCACACTTTTCCTTCCCACCGGTAGATGGAACGAATCGGCGCGAGGAGATTGACACAGGCCGCAAGGCGCTCCTCCACCAGAGAGTGACCAATATTGACAGCCTCTTTTTCGGAACCACAAGTCACGAGAACAACAATGGGCTCAGTCATAGTCACATTGCCGTGTAATGGGTCCGGGGCGTCACCCTCGAACCATGAAAAAAAGCACCCTCTCCCGCCAGAGGAGAGGGAGATATTTAGGTTATCTTCTAAATTCTAATCAAACATATTTGAAATTTCCTGGGATGTGAGATCCTGAACTTGTTTCAGGATCTCACTAAATTGGACCAACGGGTGAGATGCTGAATGAAGCTTCAGTCCCGCCGGCGGCGGGATTAGAGACAAATTTTCAGAATTTATCGCGTCAGAATCTACGTCTCTTCCGGGACTCCGCCCGGAAAAGGTGGCCCCTTCGGGGCAGTCGGTTTTTTTGTAGGGTCGGCGTCCCCGCCGACCGGACGCGGCAGGCGAGACGCCTGCCCTACGTTAAAACGCCTTTTACCCGATATCGACACTTTTTTGTCGTGCGCTAAGCGCCTAATTAACCAGTGGATCGTTGAACTTTTCGATCTTTTTCTCGTCCACCAGTCCGTCCTTGGTCCAGCCTCTCTTTTGATAGTAGATATCAAGTATGGTCTCGTACTCATCCCGTTTCAAGATCTTTCCTGCATGGGGGCCTTGGGTCATCGGTGAAGTAAAAACCCTTTCAGGCGGGTAGTCATCTTTTCGGGATATCCCGAATTTAATGTTGACGGCCCGGGTCAGATCGTAAAGATCCTTCGATCGTGGAAGAAGATCGCTCAACGTGCTCTCGACGCCTGTGACGGCGGAGTAAAACTCCGCGTATTTGTTTTCATCAAACCCCAGCTCTATCCACGGTAATCGGCAGACCCCCAGCATGTCGAACAGGGGCCGAAGGGTCTGATGATAAATCACCAGGTCCGCTTTCTGTTCCATCGTCCACTCCATCCCCATTTCCAGTTCTTTGGCGATCGTCCATGCCCGGGCATGATGGGCCCCGATGTCTGAGGTGGCGTATCCCAGTGCCATGGAGATGGCGACCCGGCCGTCATAGGCGGACTGCTCCAGCCCTTTCACCTGTGAAATGATGGGCCGGAGCTGCGGCCACTGCTTGATCACACCGAAGCTTCCCTCTGCGAGAATATTTCCGATCCCCTTTCGATGGGCGATCCTCTGGATCGTTTCCATGACGGCTTCCTCGTTGCCCCATTTCAGGTTGAGGCCGTCGAGATCCTTTTCCGTGAGGAGTCCCGTCTCCTGGGCCTCCATCAGCACCCCCACCAGGCTTCCTGCAGTAATGGTATCTATTCCCAGCTCGTCACAGAGTTGATTGGCCTTGAGGATTGCTGCAAAGTTCTGGACCCCCACATTCGGTCCAAGCATACAAGCCGTCTCATACTCCGGTCCTTCCACCACGGTCCCGCGATATTTCCCTTCCTTCACCAGGCAGACATTTCCGCAGGCCATGGGGCAGGCGAAACAAGAGGTATCCCCAATCTTGTATTTGGAAAGCATTTCATTGCCGTTGATCTTCTTGGCATGCTCGAAGACCCCTTCCCTGAAATTATAGGTTGGCATCACCCCCGCTTCATTGACATAATCGATGACGGACATCAGTCCTTGTTCCTGCCAGAACGCGAAATTCTTGCTTTCCCTTAGACTCCTCATGGACGCATCCGAAACCTTCTTCAATTTGGGAAGATCGAAGACCGGAAGGTCTTTAGATCCCCGGACCGCGACGGCCTTGAGATTCTTTGATCCCATGACTGCACCCATTCCGGTCCTTCCTGAGTTCCTTCCCCAATCTGAGTTGACACACGCAAATCTGACGCAGTTCTCTCCGGCGACACCAATGGTGGCAACCTTAACATGCTCGTCCTTCAGGGCCTCCTTGATCATCCCCTCGCTTTCAAGACTTCCTTTTCCCTTTAATTTTTCGTGGGGAATGACTCTCACCGCGCCGTTGTCGATCCAGAGATAGGAGAGGGTCTGGGCTTTGCCTGAAATGGCCAGGGCATCTACACCCGACTGCCGGAGTTCGACGCCGAAAGATCCGCCCATGTTCGAATCGCCGTAAATCCCGGTCTCCGGAGAGATGGAGACGAAAGAAGTCTTTCCTGAGGCAGGGAGGTAGAGACCCGAGAGAGGACCTGGAGCAATCACCAGAAGATTCTCCGGCCCCAGAGGATCAATGGTTCCTTTACTCCGGAGGTTATCCCAGACCAGCTTGGCTCCGAACCCCCTTCCTCCGATGTATTTGGAGGCAAAAGATTCATCAAACTCGAGGACCCTTGACGCCTCCTTGTCGAGGTCGACCCAGAGGATCTTCCAGAAATATCCGCCTTTAATCTTCTGTTTTTCCCTTTTCGATGTCAGCATATTTCAAAACCTTCCTTTCGCCTTTTTCAACATACTCCACTTCCTTCATGTGGGCATATTTCAACACGCTGGTCATCCGCTGGGCCTGGCCCAATACATGCTCGGGGAGAAAGAGCAGGGCATTCTTGGGGCAGGCTTCCACGCAGCGGGGGGTCCCGTTGCAAAGGTTGCATTTAAAAGGGGTCTCTCTCTCCTCATGGAGGAAGATGGCGCCGAAGGGGCACGAGGTCGCACACTGCTGGCAGGAGATACATTTTTCTTCGTCAATGTCATAGACCCCATCTTTGGTGACAATGGCTCCTGTAGGGCAGTTTTCCATGCATTTGGCAACCTTGCATTGCCGGCAGACAATGGGCATCCGTATGATCGGGTGGGGATAGACCACCATGACCCGAATGGCACTCTTTTTGGGGTTGTTCACCCCGAAGCGCTCAATGGAACAGACCAGTTCACAAATCTTGCATCCCGAACATCGTTCAGGCACTACAGCCAGCTTCCAGGACATTTTTGCCTCCTATCACGATCGATAATTCCTTCTGAAGCCTTCCAATTTATCCTCCCATCCCCCTCCTGACCCTTCGACTTCGCTCAGGACAGGCCCTCCCCCTTGCTCGCCGCGCTGTCGCGCAAGCGCAACGGGAGGGGGGGCAGGGCTCGCGGCGCTAAGCGCCTGCGTAGCGCGTGGGGGGTAGGGTTAGTGGCTCATGTGTCTGAGTAGAATTATTTTTTCTAACGTAATATCTTCCTAAAGGCCCCAAGCGCCTTCTCAACATCTTCTCGATTGACGTCAAGATGCGTCACCATGCGGATCTGCGTCTTGCCGACAGGATGAACGAGAATGCCTTCTCTTCTCATATTCTCCGCCACTTGGAAAGCCGTCATTCCCGTACCGCCCACGTCGAACATAATGATATTCGTCTGCACGTGATCGGAATGGATGGAGACTCCTTTTAATTCCTTCAAACCCAGTGCCAGGGCCTTCGCATTCTCGTGGTCTTCTTGAAGGCGGTCTCTGTGATGAGCCAATGCATAAATTCCGGCAGCGGCAATGATCCCGACCTGTCGCATTCCGCCTCCGAACACTTTCCGAAAACGATGGACCTGGTAGATGAATGATTTCGAGCCTGCAACCAGGGAGCCGATGGGCGCTCCCAATCCTTTGGAAAGACAGACCGAAATGGAATCTGCCGATTGACCATACTGGTGAGGAGGGATCCTGGTGGCGACCGAAGCGTTCCAGATTCTTGCTCCGTCAAGATGGACCGACAGCCCTCTCGACTTTGCTAATCGATGAATCTCAACCATTTTTTCTATGGGATAGATGGATCCCCCACCACGGTTGTGGGTGTTTTCGATGCAGATCAGTTTTGTGACAGGGAAGTGATGGTCTTCGGGCCTGATCGCTTCTTCGATCTGAGAGGGGTCGAGAATTCCCCGGTCTCCCTTCAAACAGTAGAACTGGACACCGGAAAGCACGGCACCGGCCCCGCCTTCGAAATTGTAGGCATGAGAAGAGGCCTCTGCGATCACCTCGTCGCCCGGTTGGGTATGAGCTTTGACGGCTAATTGATTGGCCATAGTCCCAGAGGGAACGAAGATGGCTGCTTCCTTTCCAAGGATCTGGGCCGCCTTTTCCTGAAGGGCATTGACCGTAGGGTCTTCCCCGAAGACGTCATCACCGACCTCTGCCTCTGCCATTGCCTTTCTCATCCCGGGCGTAGGTTTGGTGACGGTGTCGCTTCTGAAATCGATGAAATCTTTCACGGTTCCTCCAAAAAAATGAAGAGCCCAGGGACCCCAAATAAATACAATTTTAGCGTTTGGCTGTCAAGGACACCGGTCAGAGCACTCACCCTTCGTTCCCCACACCCTCAACAAACCCACCTTCTGAAACGTGAGGAAGGAGCGGATCGACCTCCGGGACGAGTGTCCTACAGAAATCTTCCACCGTAACCGAGGGGTTACTCCAATTTTCTCAAAATTCTTGCATTTAGCAGTAAGATGAGATATTAGATTTCAAGGAGGTTGGATTTCATTCATGCTGTTGGGCGTGGTCTCTTTCTTGGTCTTCTTTCTTTTCATCTCCGGTTTTACAAGCAAAGCCACTTACCAAACGTTCCCCGGGGGCTTGCCCATTGGCCCCGATATTGTAATTAAGGATTTAGATTTGACGGAGGATTTAGATCTTTCTATTGTTCTTTCCAATGCCGGCCAGATCGATCTCCCAAGGGAGGTTACTCTCGGGATTCAGGTCTTTGTGAACCACCGGAAGATTTCCGAATTCGACCATTACGTTTCCGGATCGCTGAAGGCGAATTTTGGAAATCGATACGTCCTGGATCCACCCTCGCGGATTGGAATCGGCGGGATATCGAGAGTGAAGATTTCGATCTCTCCAAAACGGGCTTGTGATGACATCCGGTTGGGGAACAATATGGCGGAACGGACCTTTGTCATCTTTCCGTTAAAGATGGGTCCCCGACAAAAACAGGGTTATTCTGTTTCCCTCATGCCCCCAAGGTTGAAGGACGGTGATAAAGCGGTGAAGATGAAATTGGAGACGAGATTAGATGGAGAAGGAAGGGTCATGCTTTCCGTCAACGGGCCTGTTGGCACCAGGAGCGGACCAAACTTCTCAGGCAAAACCCCTTTGAAAGCGGAGGTGCCCCTTCATTTTGAGGACGTTCAGAAGGAAAGCGTGTGGAGGATTTCTGTCACCAACCGCCTGAAGAAGAAGGTAGAAGGACATCTTCTCATCCAGCATCCCTAAAACGAACAGATTGAGAACCAGCCCGTTTTGCCATCGACCAGCAAAAAAGAATGATGAACAAAAGACCATTAAAAGAATAAGGTGATGATTCCTAGTCGAGAAGAATGCTTAAGTTTGATGAATCAGCACGGGATGCTTAACAACATCGTCAGCCATTGCATGGTTGTAGCGAAGGTTGCTCTTTTCCTTTCCGAGGAATTGAATAAACGGGGGCAGACGATCGACCTCCGTTTAGTGGAGGCGGCTTCCCTGCTTCACGACCTTACCAAAACAGAATGCCTGAAGACAAAAGAGGACCATGCCCGGACAGCCTCGGAGTGCTTGAAAGATTTGGGTTACGAAAGGGTGGGGCAGATTGTGGCAGAACATGTTGTGTTGGCCGGGGAAAAGGATGCAGGCCGCGTTTCGGAAGAAGAGATCGTCAACTACGCGGATAAACGAGTACAACATGACCGCATCGTTTCGCTGGGTGAACGATTCCGTGATCTCAAGGATCGATACGCGAAGAACCCGAGGTCCCTTGAACTCCTTGAAGCCCTGGAGCAAGCAACTTCTAAGGTTGAGGGCAAGATCTTCTCTCAGCTGGAGATTCGTCCAGAGGACCTTCAGAGCCCTGACTTTCATGTCTGAAAATTGTTGTCCTGGTAGAACAAAAGGCTTGACTTTTGGCATATTGGCGTTTATGATTGCCATCGTTTTGGGGTGAAAAAGGTAATTATCCAAAAAGGAAATCTAAAAAAAGGAGGTGATTTGAATGACGAAGGCGGAACTGGTCGCCGCCATCGGAAAGGAGGCCAAGATCTCAAAAGCGGCAGCTGAAAAGGCCCTGAATGCCTTTAGCGGATCTGTTATGAAGGCGTTGAAGAAGGGCGACAAGTTGACCCTGACAGGATTTGGGACTTTCTCGGTGGCAAAGAGAAAGGCCCGGATGGGAAGGAACCCCCAAACGGGAAAAGAGATCAAGATTGGCGCCACAAGAGTGGCGAAATTTAAGCCTGGCAATGTTCTCAAGAGTGCTGTGAAATAACCGGAATCATTGGATCGAGACGGAGGGGGAGGAGACGGAGAGAAGCTCCTCCTCTTTTTTTTGTTGCTGTCAACCCAGGCTATACAGAAGTCTGAAAACCTGCTCTACGCTCTTGAGATTTTTGGACTTTTTCAGAAGTCTCATCTATACACAGGTTATGCACAAGTGACTCTTGAAAGATCTGTTTCATGAACACAATATATTGTGGTTGAGAGGATTAAGAATTCAAGAGCATATAACTTACTGAAATTAAAAGTGTTTTAAGTAGCTTGTTTTTTCAAGCAAATCAGAGTTCAGTAGAATAATGGTTCACCTAAATTACGTTGATCCGTATTTTTCCACAGGATTTAAACATTAGCCAAACAGACTCTTCCAGCCCTTGATTTTCCTGCTTCGGGAGATGGTATCACGTTTTTCGCCTTGATGCTGAAAGCATTGACGCATCGACCGTCCGGAGATATAGGCAGAATCGGAGAAAGATCGATCCATGCTTCGCGTCGATAGGAAAGACGCATCATCCGAGGTCATGTCCTCATCTCGGCCGTGGAGAAATAGGGTTGAAACATTAGGGCGTTTTTGTTATCGTCTCTAACAAGGACAAGAAAAGATGAAGCACGTGATTTTGGGAACGGCCGGCCATATCGACCACGGAAAGACCGCTCTGGTGAAGGCCCTGACAGGCGTAGATACAGACAGGTTGAAGGAAGAAAAAGAGAGTGGGATTACAATAGAGCTGGGATTTACCTTCCTGGACCTTCCGAGCGGGATACGACTGGGAATCGTTGATGTGCCCGGCCACGAAAGATTTGTGAAACATATGGTGGCAGGCGTCTGGGGGATCGATCTTGTGGCATTGATCATTGCGGCCGATGAAGGAGTCATGCCTCAAACAAGAGAACACCTGGATATCTGCAGGCTTCTGAAAGTGAAGAGAGGGTTGATTGTCTTGAGCAAGATCGACCTGGTCGATCAGGACCTCCTGGAACTGGTGACGGAAGAAGTGACGGATATTGTAAAGGATACATTTCTAAGGGAAGCTCCCATTCTTCCCGTTTCCTCCAAAACGGGTGAGGGAATTCCCCAGTTGGTTTCGCATCTTGATCGTCTTTCCAAGGAGGTTGAGGATAGATCATCCGATGGTCTCTTCCGCCTCCCGATTGACCGCGTCTTTATCATGAAAGGCTTTGGCACCGTAGTGACGGGAACTATGATATCTGGAAGCCTCTCTTTGGGAGAGACCGTGGAGATCCTCCCGTCAGGGTTGGAAGGAAAGGTTCGAAACCTTCAGGTCTACAACCGACCTGTAGAGAAGGCCTTTGCGGGGCAGCGGACAGCTGTTAACCTTCAAGGGGTGGAGGCCTCCGCCGTCGAGAGAGGAAATGTTCTGGTTCACTCTCATGCCCTAGCGCCAACGCGGCTGGTCGATGCCTATCTTGAGTATCTATCCAGCGCGTCAAGACCCCTGAAACATCGTACAAAGCAGTTATTTCATGTTGGTACACACCTTGCTGCGGCCTCCATTTTCCTTCTCGATCGGGAAGAACTGTCTCCAGGAGAAGGGGGATTCGTCCAGTTGAGGCTGGACCGACCTGTTGTGGCATTGCCCCAAGACCGCTTTGTGATCCGCGGCTCTGGAGCCATCCAGACCGTTGGGGGAGGGGTTGTGCTGGATACCCATCCGACGAAACACAGGCGGTACTCCACGGCGGTGGCCGAAGACCTGACACTTCTTAGAGAGGGAAGCAGCGAAGAGGTCCTTGGCCGCCATGTCCTGCGGTCAGGGCCCTCCGGAGTGACGTTCGGAGATCTTCTGAACCGGGTTCCAATGACCTCTAAAGAGATCCAGGCAATTCTTAAGAGGAAAATCGACAAAGGGGAGATTCTTCTGATTGACCCTGAAAAGATGAAAGTGATCGACAGCACGCAATACCAGCAGTTGCGGGAGGCGATCCTGGCCCAGTTGAGGGAGTTCCATCAAAAATCTCCGATGAAATCCGGGTTGTCAAAGGAAGAATTGAGGACAAAACTTCCTGAGATGGACATCAGGCTCTTTCAAATGCTTCTCAATGAGTTGATGCAGTCCAAAGAGGTCGTTCTTGAAAAGGATAAACTGAGACTCCCCGGGCATCAAATTACGTCAGCGGACGAGAAAGGTTTATTTAGAAGGGTTGAAGAGGCCATGTCAAAGGGGATGCTTCAGCCGCCTTCACCCAAAGAATTGTCCGAAGAATGGTCCGAAAATGAGGAGGAACTCCGGGCCGTTCTCGATCATCTTGTCCACGAAGGGGTCCTCATAAAAGTGAAAGGCGGGATGTATTTCCACAGAGTTCCATTCGACCGACTCAAAGAAGAGTTGATTGCCTATTTGAAACGCCACCGCGAGATTACCACCCAACAATTCAAGGAGATCACAGGGGCTTCAAGGAAGTACGTTATCCCTCTGATTGAATACTTTGATCAGATTAAGGTGACTCTCCGATTGGGAGAGAAGAGGGTGCTGAGAACCGTCTCCCAGGAACATTAATCTCCTGTCACCTTGTTGCTATAAATCCTCTCGCCCCCCTTAAGCTGTGAAATTATTCGGGGAGAGTATACCGGGGGGGGGATCCCTCCAAAAATGTAGAATGCGGACATTTAGTTAGAAAATAGCATAGCGCAAAGCGCATGGCGCATAGCGTAAAAAGGTAGCCGCTCACCATTTTCTCCGATATTTCCCCGCCCGGTCTTTGAGTCTTGGATTTTTTCACACCTTCCCTTTGGAAAAGGGGGCGACGGGAGGTTTGATATGGATTATGGGTTCAGTTCCGCAGTTACGCTATACGCTATGCTCCATGCGCTATGCGATTTTTCAAGCAATTGACAACTAAACGGTCTGAGGGTATAAATGATGGTCGTGTAAAAAGTCGAAAAACGCTAATGATCGTCATTCCAGCGAAAGCCCCGCTCAGTAGCGGGATTCTTTCAAAGACTTAGAAATTCTCTGGACACCGGTTTTCACCGGTGAGACGACTTTTTACGAGACCATCATAAATAGCTTAAATACAAAAGGGGATTTCGAGATGAAAAAGAAGATTTCCAGAAAACAGTTGAAACAACCGGATGAATTCATCAGTGTTACCCAGACAGTTCTTCTTTTTATTGGCCGCCATTCCAGAAAGGTGGCAGCCGGCGGCATCATCCTCTTGATCGTTCTCTTGTCCATCTTCCTTTTTCAGAAATGGGAGAAGAGTAAGAACGAAGAGGCCTACCGGAAATTCGGTCTGGCCCTGCAGGTCTACCAGATCGAAGGACCAACGTCGGAATATAAAAACGTCCTCGCAAAACTTGATGAAGTCATTGCGAGTTTTCCCAAAACTTTTTGGGGAAAACTCGCTCTATTATATAAAGGAAACGTACATCTCCGCCTGGGTGCATTTGAAGAAGCCATAGAGGCGTACAATACCTTTCTCCAGAAAGCGGGGAAAGAGAAGGTTTACCGCTTGTTTGCCTTGGAAGGTTTAGGATACGCTTACGAAGGAAAGAAGGATTACCAGAAAGCGCTCGAAGCCTATCAGAAGATTATCGAGGGAGGCGAGAGCTTCCAGTTGGCGAATGCCTATTTGAATGGCGGGCGTTGCTATGAAAAATTGGGGAAGAATAGAGAAGCCCTGGAAAACTATAAATCGTTCTTAAAAGTATCTCAAAAATCCCAGATGACCAACGCAGTACTGCGAAAGATCTCCCATCTCGAAAAAAATGAGTAGGTAAAGGTTACGGTTACGAAACCCGTTTGGTTTAGCGTTAGACGGCTACGTGCCTGCACACCGAAGTGCCTGCCTGCGGCAAGCAGGCGTTTCGGCACGCAGGCGTGAACCTCTTGAGACGACTGACGTAACCGGATGACGATACGGGCATCGTAGCCCTTAGCCGAAAGACTTGATATTGTTTTAAACCGATGGATTGAGGTGACCTATGAAAAAGATCATGAGTGGGAATGAGGCCATTGCTCGGGGAGCCTTTGAAGCGGGCGTCAGGATCGCTGCCGCATATCCGGGGACTCCAAGCACCGAGATTCTCGAAACCATCGCCAAGGAGTACAAGGATATTTACGCCGAATGGTCGACGAACGAGAAGGTGGCGCTTGAAGTTGCCATTGGAGCATCGATGGCAGGTGCAAGGGCAATGGCGATGATGAAACATGTGGGAGTCAACGTTGCTGCGGATCCTTTCATGACCCTTTCCTATGTCGGCGTGAAGGGTGGTTTGATCCTTGTAACGTGTGATGATCCGGAACTTTATAGCTCACAGAATGAACAGGATAATCGGCATTATGCAAGGTTTGCAAAGGTTCCGATGTTTGAACCGAGTGACAGCCAGGAGGCAAAGGAATTCATCAAACTGGGTTTCGAGGTGAGTGAGAAGTTTGATACCCCCGTGATGGTGAGGAGTGTTACACGTATTTCCCACGCAAAAGGTATCGTCGATCTGGGAGAGCCGGTGGTTCCTCCGGTGGCAGTGGAGATTCGAAAAGAGACAGAGAAATTTACCATGTTGCCTTCCTATGCGCGCATCAGGCACAGGGTGGTTGAAGAGCGTTTGTTGAAATTGAAAGAATTCGCAGAGGAATTCCCGGGGAATCGAATGGAGATCAACGATCCATCGGTGGGAATCGTCTCCGCGGGAATTTCTTATCAGTATGCGAAAGAGGTCTTCCCGGACTATTCCTATCTCAAGCTCGGCATGGTCTGGCCCCTGCCCGGGAATTTGATCGGAGAATTCTTCAAGAAGGTAAAGAGGGTTTACGTCGTCGAAGAACTGGATCCTTTCCTCGAGGAGAATATCAGGGCCATGGGGCTCAAACCCAAAGGGGGGAAGAGCATCTTCCCCGTCTGCGGTGAGTTAAACCCCTACATCATTGAAAAAGGGATGATGGGGAAGAGGTTTAAACCTCCGGAGCCCTTTTTCAGCGAGTCCCTTCCTCCCCGGCCCCCAAATCTCTGTCCAGGGTGTCCTCACCGGGGCGTCTTTACGGTTCTCCGGAAGTTGAAGGTTTTTGTTTCCGGAGATATCGGTTGTTATACTCTGGCCGCCTATCCACCCCTGAGTGCCGTCCATAGTAACGTCTGCATGGGGTCGAGTATCGGCAGCGCCCATGGAATGGCAAGGGCACTGGGGGAGAAAGGAATGGGGAAGATCGTCGGGGTGATCGGGGACTCCACGTTCCTTCATGGCGGCGTCGCCCCCCTGATGGACTTGGCCTACAACAGAAGCTACGCAACGATTATTATCGTTGATAACCGAACCACGGGGATGACGGGTTCCCAGGAGCATCCCGGGACGGGCTATACGGTTCGAGGAGAAAAGGCCCATAAGGTCAATCTGATGGAATTGGGCCGGGTTCTTGGGATTGAGAATCCGAGAAAGGTCAATCCATGGGATCTGGAGGCCACGGAGAAGGTCATAAGGGAAGAACTCGAAAAAGATTCACCCTCCCTGATCGTCAGCGAAGGCCCTTGCATGCTCCTCCGAAGGGAGTTCAAGAGACTGAATACACCCCTCACTGTAGACGCTACTAAATGCATGGGGTGCAGGGCCTGTGTCAACTTGGGCTGCCCTGCTATTTCCTATCAGCCGGTGGACGGGGAGATGGCAATGACAGCCGATGGAAAGAAAAGAAAAGGGATCTCTTTTATTGATGCAAGTCTCTGCCCGGGCTGTCATCTCTGCTATCAGGTCTGTAAGTTCGGAAGCATTCAGAGCCATGAAGAGACACCGATCTTCGGCTTTGAAACGGTGTAAGCTACTGGAATAATGGAACAATGGAATGATGGGAAAGCAGAAGAAAGATGTATTCCGGTTGAATATTCCATCATTCCTGATCTTTTAATCGGAGGAAGACAATGGGTCAAGAGACCATGAATGTATTGATTGCGGGCGTTGGGGGCCAGGGGGTAATCCTGGCCAGTGACATCATGTGCGAAGTGTTCATGAATGTCGGTTATGATGTGAAGAAGAGCGAGGTCCACGGGATGGCGATGAGAGGAGGAATCGTTACCTCTCATTTCCGGTTCGGAAAGAAGGTCTACTCACCCCTTATCAAGGAAGGGGAAGTGGATGTTCTTTTCGCCTTCGAGCAATTGGAGGGGCTTCGATGGCTCAATCATTTGAAGCCTGCCGGCAAAGTGGTGATGAATGATCACAAGATAAACCCGCCTGCTTGCAATCTGGGTGAGATGGAATATCCGAAGGGCATTCCCGAGTTGATCAAATCGAAATTTGAAAATTTCTATCTGGTGAAGGGGACGGAGATTGCCTCCGGAATAGGAGATATTCGGGCAGCCAATGTCGTGCTCCTGGGCGCTCTCTCAAAGTTGTTCGAAGTCAAGGATGACATCTGGTTGGAAACGATTCTGAACCACCTTCCCCCTAAGGTTCATGAGTTGAACCGAAAGGCTTTCTCTGCGGGAAGACAGCAGATCGGATAGAGATGGAATAATGAAATGTTGGAATAATGGGGATTGATTGAAAGGGCGAATCCTCTTCACGGGGTTCGCTCTTTGTTTTTTGGGACATTTCTTTTATATTTTGTTTGGATCGCACTCCGATTTTCCCCCTCTCCCCCAGCGCCCGGCCTACGTAGCCTGAGGCTACTTCGGCGGAGTAGGCGGGAGAGGGGGAGGGTGAGGGGGACATTATGACGAAAGAGAAATTTGGAAGGGGAAAGAATCCTATGAGATCCCGTCGAATTCTGCAAGCCTTCATTATTACTCTGACGCTGACTCTGGTATGGGGCGCTGGACTTTCTTTTTCGAAAGAACGATTCCACGAATTTATACTGGATAACGGAATGAAAGTGATCCTGGAAGAGAACCGGGCCTCGCCGGTGGTGGCCCTCCAGGCCTGGGTAAAGGTTGGCAGCGGGGACGAGAGAGACGAGGAAGCGGGGATGAGCCATTTCATTGAGCATATGCTCTTCAAGGGGACCGAGAAGAGAAAGGTTCGGGAAATGGCAAAGGAGATTGAGTCCATGGGAGGCTATATCAACGCTTACACTTCCTATGACCAGACGGTCTATCACATCGCGCTCGCCAGTCGCTATATCGACACAGGCCTTGATATTCTGAGTGATGCGGTTCAGCACTCGACCTTCGATTCCACGGAGCTGGAGAGGGAAAGGGAGGTCGTTCTGGAAGAGATTCGCATGGGCCAGGATGATCCTTCGAGAAGGCTTTTCAACCAGACGATGGGAACCCTTTATCAGCATCATCCCTACCGAAGGCCCGTCATCGGATATGAAAAGACGGTCCAGTCCATCACGCGGGATCAGATGATCTCATTTTTTAAAAAATGGTACACACCGAGGTTAATGGTCTTCATCGCCGTTGGCGATTTCGATTTAAAGGATATGGAGAAGAAGATGAGGGAGGTCTTCAAAGATTTCAAACCCTCGCCCAGAATCCCTTCCGAGAGAGTCCGGGAACCCGAACAGACGTCTATTCGTTCTGCCATCGCCGATGGAAACTTCAAAGAGACCTACCTTCAGATTGGCCTATCCATTTCCTCGGCGAGAGGCGAGGATACCCCTGCTCTCGATGCTCTTTCCCATATCCTTGGAGGAGGAGAAGCTTCACGGCTTGCTCAGAAAGTGAAGCTGGAGAAGGGACTCGTCCATTCCATTTCAACTTCTTCCTACACGCCGAAGGATCCGGGGGCCTTTATCATCGGTGCGACCCTTTCTCCCGAGAATCTGGAAAAGGCAATAGGCGCCATTCTGGGAGAAATCAACCTCCTTCAGAAGGAAGGAGTGAGCGCCGAGGAACTGCACCGTGTCAGGGTGAGCGTTGAAAGTGGTCTTGTCTACGACCGCCAGACGGTTCAGGGAGAGGCGCGAAAGAGGGGATATTATGAGGTCATCGCAGGGGATACCCGATTCGAAGACGAATACATCAAGAAGGTTTCCCTTCTTCAGCCCGAGGACATCCGGAAGGTGGTTGAAAAGTACTTTAAGCCCTCCCGATGGGTCATCAGCATTCTGGCTCCTTCCGAGAAGATCGAGTCGATAAAGAATATCTCATTAAACTCTATTATCGAAGGGCAGAAATCTGCAGAGATCTCCGTTGAGAAAAGGGAGGAAGCTTCTGCTTCCAGAACGGTTCTCGAAAACGGAATGCGACTGATCATCAAAGAGAGCCGATCGGTTCCCCTGGTTACTTTACAGGCCTCCTTTCTTGCCGGGGTGCGATTTGAAGAAGAGGCTCAGAACGGGATCAATAATTTTATTGCCGTCATCCTGACCAAGGGGACCCGGGCTCAGAACAGCCTGCAGATCGCGAAAAAGGTGGAAAAGATGGCGGGGTCTGTCAATGGGTTTTCCGGTTATAACAGTTTCGGTCTTACGTTCAATTTCCTGAGTCACCATTTCGAAGAGGCCTTCGACCTTTTCGCTGACATCCTTCTGGAACCGTCTTTTGACGAGCAAGAGATGGAGAAGAGGAGACGGCCCATCCTGGCTGCGATCCGGCAACAGGAAGATAACCTCAGTGGTCTCGCATTCAGGCTTTTCCGAAAGGCCCTTTACGAAAAACATCCTTATCGCATGGACCTTCTCGGGACTCTCGACACGGTCCAGAGATTGACCCGGGACGATTTGAATGAATATTATCAGCGGATCGTTGTTCCGGAGAACATGGTTCTCACAATCGTCGGAGATGTGAATCAAGAGCAGGCCCTTTCCGCCGCAAGAAAGGCATTCGGAAAATTCAGCAGAAAGGGTTTTACCCTTCCTGCTGTTCCTTCGGTGGCCCCTCTCCGAGAGAAGAAGCGGGCAGAAATTTATAAAAAGAAAGAACAGGCCCATTTTGTTCTCGGCTTCTTAGGAACGACGCTTCAGCACAAGGACCGCTATGCGATCGAGGTGTTGGGTGCTGCCTTGTCCGGGCAGGGCGGGAGGTTATTCCATGAGCTGAGAGACAGGGAGTCCCTCGCCTATGCCCTTACCTTTATCGCGAACCCGAATCTGGACGCGGGCTTTCTCGGAGTCTATATGGGAAGCCATCCGGATAAGCTCGAAAAGGCCATTTCAGCCGTGTTGAGAGAATTGAGGAAAGTGAAAGAAGAGGGACTGACGGAAGAGGAAGTGGCACGAGCCAAGAAATATCTCATCGGGAATTTTGAAATCGGCCTCCAGACGAACGGGGCCCAGGCCAATCAGATCTCCCTCGATGAGCTTTACGGGCTGGGATTCGATCATTATCGAAAACATCCCTTGGAGATAGAAAAAGTGACGAGGGAGGATGTGCATCGAGTTGCAAAAGATTATTTCAATCTGGATGCCTATGCCCTTGCGATTGTCCGCCCCCCGATGGAGAAGACCAATTAAATCAATGCAAATTTAAAAATAATCAGTGGAAAATTACAACCCCATCCTCCTCCCGACCTCCCCCTTGAAGGGGGAGGAATCACGTGAAGGACGATTTCCCTCCCTCTCAGGGGGAGGGCAGGGTGGGGGTGGGGTACACTCCAAGGGTACACAGGAATGACAGGCCGGCTGAGGATACATCCGTTCTCGCTCCGGGATACTTTGGAGTCCGGACAATTCTTCAGGGCTACCAAAGCGCTGGATACCTATATTGTCCAATCCTCGGATCGGATCTTTTCTCTCTGGCAGAAAGGGGATTTCCTTTTCTATGAGGGGATCGAAGAATCATTTCTCATCGACTTTTTCAGGTTGGAAGAAGACCTGGAATCGATTCTCGAGAGGATCGACCGGGATGAGGTCATTCATCAGGCGGTCCAGAAATACCGAGGCATGAGGCTGATTCGCCAGGATCCATGGGAATGCCTGATCTCTTTCCTCTGCTCTTCTGCGAAGGCAATTGGACACATCCGGTGTATCATCGAACTCCTCTGCAGATCTTCGAGAAAGAAAATCGTCTGGAAGAATTATGTCGGATACGGTTTTCCGGAACCCCACAGCATTGAAACCCCTGAGCAGATCGAATCAGTGAAGGCGGGATTCAGGGCAGATTATCTGGTCGAAGCGATCCGGAGTATGGACAGAGGTCGACTCCTTGAATTGAAACGCCTGCCCTATCCCGATGCAAGGAAAAAGCTGATGAACCTATCCGGCGTGGGGAAGAAGGTGGCGGATTGCACGCTTCTCTACTCCCTGGACTTTGTTGAAGCCTTCCCAATTGATACGTGGATCAAAAAGGGCTTGCAGAAGGCCTATTTTGGCGGGAAGAAAATGGGAGGAAAAGAGATGGAGGAATTTGTAGCCAATCATTTCGGCCCCTATGCGGGCTATGCCCAACTCTATCTCTTCCACTACTGGCGAAACAATCCCATCTAAACCGGAACAATGGAATGCTGGAATGATGGAACACTGGGGATTGGGACCGAATACCCAAGGCCAGAATATTAAAGGACTACCAAGCAGGGACCATGAGCAGGGGGGGGAAGGGGAAGGACTCGCGGCGCTAAGCGCCTGCGCAGCGCGTGGGGGTGGGGTCAGCAGGCTAATGTGTCTGAGCAGCCCTTATTCAACTCTTATAGAATGCCTTTATCCGGTCCACGACAAAATCCTGTTGATCTTCGGTCATCTCCGGGAAGATCGGCAACGCTAGGGTTTCTTCAGCGGCCCTCTCAGAGACCGGAAAATCTCCCCGGCGATGTTTCAGGAAGGAATAGCATTCTTGAAGATGAAGGGGGATGGGATAATAGATTTCAGTTCCCACCCCT
>Ga0214473_10004321_pt1 | contig 17078 bp, 15 predicted proteins | sample RVTome_7_FD_203509 | JGI IMG/M metagenome (GOLD analysis project Ga0214473, IMG submission 203509) | Soil microbial communities from uranium-contaminated site in the Upper Colorado River Basin, Wyoming, United States - RVT98D197 | ecosystem: Environmental > Terrestrial > Soil > Contaminated >... | reverse complement strand
ATGACGTTGCCAAATTGATACGGGTCGCAGACGCTCTTGAGCATTATACCCTTTTACACAGCGGTGCGATCATGCCCCATATCGAGGGGGTTCCTGATGAGGTGGCCCATGTGCATGGTTATTTTACAAGTGTGAAAAACTCCTCGAAAGTTATCAAAGGTGTGGTCCGGGGGAAGGAAAAGGCAAAAGATTGTATTCGGATGGCCGCTGTGATTGCGGGCGGAGATGAGGCCTTAAAGAAGCAACCCAACATTTTTACGACGTGTAATGTGATTTCCCCTCTGGAATATATGGTCGAACAGACAGAGGGGTTGATTGAATATGCGAAAGTTGGACTTCCTGTGGACATTGCCTCTGAACCCCAATGCGGGGCAACCTCTCCGGTGACAATGGCCGGAACCCTGGCCCAGCAAACAGCCGAGATCTTGGGAATGGTTGTCATTTCCCAGCTCGTCAATCCCGGAACGCCCGTGTTGATGGGAACGGTTGCAGCAGCCATGGATTTGCGCAATGGGATGATCGCCCTGGGTGGAGTGGAAGCAGCCCTCCTCAATGTTGCCCATGCCCAGATCGCACAGTTTTATGGGATTCCAAGCAGGGGAACGGGAAGCAATACCGAATCGAAGACCCTCGACATGCAGGCAGGATACGAGAAGGCGATCACCCTTTCGCTGCCAGCTCTGGCCGGAATCAATATGATCTTTTATCCGGGGACGATGGATCACGCGATGACCGTAAGCCTGGAAAGCCTCGTGATCGATCATGAGATATGTGGCATGATTGATCGCATCCTGAAGGGCGTATCCGTTACGGAAGAAACGATCGGTCTCGATTTGATTGATAAGGTGGGCCCGGGTGGTCATTTTCTTAACCAGAAACATACCATGAAGCATCTGAGAGAGGAACATTTCTTACCAAAGCTCAGTGACCGCGATTCTTACGAAATTTGGACGGAAAAAGGAAAAGGGGGAGTTCGAGAACAGGCAAAGAAGCAGGTAAAGAAGATCTTAGCTGAACATATTCCTCTCCCCATGGATTCAGCGGTTGAAAAAGAACTTTTATCGATCATCCAAACAGTGGAGCAGAGAGAATTGGGGGCTCCATTGAAATCGATAAAGTCCGGGTCCGCTTGAACGTAATAGCTTCCAACGGCTTGAAAAGTTTTCATTGGCAGCTTCCGATGAATAGCGAGCCTGTTACTGAAGGGAAAAGAGTCTTCAATGAAATTTCTGAGGGAACCATACTATAAGAAAAATATAAAAGGGCAGCTCAAACGGTTTGACGAGAGAGACGCGGGTTTTAGTCGAGGAGTCACTGAAGGGAACCTTTATGCCTCAATGCATAACCAAAGCATAATAAATTTAAGAAAGGAGATACCTCGGAAAACAATATTGGATCATTCGATGGTGGTAGCTGCCCGTACTGTAGATTACATATTACGGAAAAATGTCCTTGCGCGCGAAGGGGAAGCTTTTCGGAATAGACGATATAAGCTAAAAAATCCAAATCCTGTTGCAATAACAAAAATCATGAAGGAAATTGCCCACTGGCTTGGTGTGGATTTAGTCGGGGTGACCGAGCTAAATCCTTTATGGGTTTACAGTCACTGGGGGGAACATAATGCTGTGTATACCAATGCTGCCAAGCCCGGTGAATTGATTGATATCCCGCCGAAATATAACAGGGTTATCGTCCTAAGCATCGAAATGGATTATAGCGTGCTTCGACAGACACCGGACCCAGAGCCTGCTAGTGCAATGGGATACTCAAAGATGGCCTTCTGCGTAAGTTCTCTTGCCATATGGATACGTGAGTTGGGTTATGAAGCGATCCCTTGCGTAAATGAGATCGGGTTAAGTATTCCGATGGCGGTAGATAGTGGATTGGGAGAAATGGGTCGAAATGGGTTACTTATCACCAGAGAATTTGGGCCAAGGGTCAGAATAGGGAAGGTGTTGACAGACTTACCACTTGTACCCGATTCTCCAATCGATATCGGTGTTCAGAGGTTTTGTGAAAAATGTGATCGCTGTGCTAAACACTGTCCAAGCAAAGCGATAATGTTTGGGCCCAGGACAGATAAGAGCGTGGATAGATCAAATAGCGAAGGTATGCTGAAGTGGCCGATTAATACTATGAATTGCTTGAACTGGTGGGTTAAGAATGGAGCCAGTTGTTCAGTTTGTATCAGAGTTTGTCCTTGGAATAAACCTAATAGACCTTTTCATAGATTTGTTAGGCTCATGGTAGAACGCGATGTATTCACACGTTTCTTTATATTTATGGATAAGCTGGCAGGCTATGGAAGACAGTCGAAAGATGTGAACTACAACGCCTTCCAAGATCCTTCTGTAATTGAGAAGGATTGCACTCACCAGCTTGAATACTGAATGATGCAGTTGTGGACAGCAATTTCCTTTGTTAACACAAATCCAAGACTCTAGGAGGTGGGAGTTATGAAAAGAGGACTTAAGGTAGTGAGTTTAACAGGATTGATTATGGCGATCCTCGGATTTTCAAGCCTTGCATCCGCAACGGACTATCCAACGAAGGTGATTGAGCTAATTGTCCCTGTGACAGCGGGAGGTTCGATGTCGATGGGTTCAAGGATTGTCGCCCAGGGCTTGTCGGAAATTCTCGGGAAACCTGTGATCATTATCAATAAACCGGGAGCTGGTACCACTATTGGTGCTGGTTACGCTGCTAAAGCAAAACCTGATGGGTATACATTATTCACTTTCAATTCTGCGAGCAATGGCGTTGCCCCTGCCATCAGATCAAACATCGGTTATAAGAATACCGACTTTGAACTTCTTGGCCAATTCGCCGCTCAAGACTTGGCCATTGCATCCAAACTCGACGCTCCATGGAAGACTACGAAAGATTTGGCTGAATATGCGAAGAAGAACCCAGGAGGATTAAAATGCGGAACCATTGGGGCTGGTACGTCAAGCCATTTCGTTTTAGAGCTTTTTAACTCAGAGGCAGGGAAGCTAAAGATCGATTCCGTTCCGTTCAAGGGAGATGCCGAAATGATGCATGCATTATTGGGAGGTCATATACATTTGGCAGCAACCTATTCAGTGGCCATGAAAGGACTTTACGACGCCGGGAAGATAAGGATCTTCGGAGTCTGTAGCGGTGAGAGAGCTTCAGATTTTCCTGATGTCCCAACCCTTAAAGAGCAAGGGTTTCAAAAGGTTATTTTACAAACTTGGTATGGCATTGCAGCTCCCGTTGGAGTCCCAGGGGAAATCCTTAATAAATTAAGAATGTCTTTTGCGAAAGTAGTCCAAACTCCAGAGACGATGTCCATGTTAAAGCATATAGGGTTTTCTCCTGTCTATAGAGATAGTGAGAATTTTACAAAATTTGTACGGGATACGGAAGAAATGTATTTTAGGGTTGCGAAAGAAGCTGGAATTAAGGTGGATTGAAATCCAAAAATAATGTGATGAGCAGATAGGAGTAGGGTAATTGGATAAAGGAGAATTAATTGTTGCTACTGTTTGGCTAAGCCTGGGCATTACTATTGGCCTGCTGTCCTATGAGTTGAAACTGGGAACCTTCAAAAGCCCGGGCCCAGGCCTATTGCCTCTTTTCTTGGGCCTCGCCCTGTCCCTTTTGTCTATTCTGACGATCCTCCGCAAGCTCTTTTTTGAAGGCAGGGAGCTAAACAAAAATCAAGAACCGAAAAGCAAGATCGATGTTAGAAAGACAAAATTCATATTATGTTGTCTCCTCGCATATGCCATTCTGCTTGAGAGAATCGGATTCGTGATCACAACGTTTATTGTCTTATTCCTTCTATTCAAAACAATCGGTCCGTTCAAGTTTAGGAATGCATTCGTATGGTCACTTCTTACAGTTGCCGTTTCCTACGTCACATTCGTCATTTTCCTTGGCGTCCAACTGCCATCAGGCATTTTCAGGATCAGCTGGATTAGGTAGGCATGGACACTCTCGGACAGTTGATATTAGGATTCCATGTGGCATTGATGCCAATGAATCTGTTTTATTGTTTTATGGGTGTACTCTTTGGTACTTTGATTGGTGCTCTCCCTGGAATTGGCCCCTTAGGCGGAATCTCCCTACTTTTGCCCCTAACCTTCAGTCTTTCTTCAACTTCGGGTGTGATTATGTTGGCGGGTATCTATTACGGTGCGATGTATGGAGGTTCAACAACATCGATCCTGGTTAATATTCCTGGTGAAGCAGCATCGGTGGTGACCTGCCTTGATGGTTACCAAATGGCAAAAAAAGGCCGTGCAGGAGTTGCGTTAGGAATATCTGCAATTGGGTCTTTCATCGGGGGTACTTTGGGCCTCATCGGACTTATGTTCTTTTCCTCCAGCTTGTCCGAACAAGCTTTGAAATTTGGACCTCCAGAGTACTTTGCTCTGATGTGTACGGGTTTGGTTCTTCTAACTTATCTCTCGAAGGGATCGATGCTAAAAGCCTGGATCATGGCTATTATCGGCCTGTTTCTAGGAACGATTGGACAAGAGCAGGTTACGGGGAAAATACGCTTTGCATTCGGAATCCCTGAACTATCTGACGGGATTGATCTTGTTCCCATGGCAATGGGGCTATTTGGAATTTCTGAAATTTTAACAAATGCCGAAAGTCATCTTGTTCCAACTGTTCTAAAGACAAAGATTAAAAACCTCTTGCCGAATGTCGAGGACTGGAAGAGATCAATCGCGCCAATAATCCGTGGGACCTTCATTGGCTTCTTTCTCGGAATCCTGCCGGGTGGAGGGGCTATTCTAGCTTCTTTTGCCTCGTATGCGATAGAGAAAAAGGTTTCTAAGCGTCCACGGGATTTTGGAGAAGGGGTTATCGAGGGAGTTGCCGGCCCTGAAACAGCAAACAATGCAGCGACAGCGGGCGCATTTGTTCCACTCCTATCGTTAGGAATTCCCGCGAACGCAGTGATGGCCCTCATCCTCGGGGCATTATTAATCCACGGAATTATTCCAGGTCCTTTACTCATTAAGGAACGGCCGGATCTCTTTTGGGGTGTGATAAGTAGCATGTATGTGGGGAATTTTTTGTTATTGATCTTAAATATGCCGTTGATCAGTCTATGGGTTAAAATATTGAAGATACCCCGTGGGGTCCTCTTTCCCCTGATCTTATTATTCTGCTTAATTGGGGTTTATTCGGTAAATTTCAAGGTTTTCGATATTTTTATAATGATATTTTTCGGTCTTGTCGGATATATCCTGAGGAAATTTAGATACGAAGAAGCACCTCTTATTTTAGCCTTCGTCTTGGGCCCTATGTTGGAACAGGCTTTCTTCCAATCCATGATCATAGCCAGTGGGCAATTATCCATTTTCATTGTGCGACCAATTTCTATGGCAGCATTGGTTTTCTCTGCAGTACTAGTCAGCCTTAATTTATTGAAAGCGATTAGGGGATCAAGGGCGAAGTTCATAGCAGAATAGTAGTCAGATTGAAAAATATGGGATTCGGTTTAAAAGGGAGAGGGTTTCCCTTTTAAAGGGGGAGGAATTATCTCCTATCATAAAATAAGAAGGAGGCAATGATATGAAACGATTCACTTTTTTGACTGGGGTTGTGTTCTTGGCTTTCGCTTTTTTATTCATGATCGGCATATCTTTTGGTGCGGAGCCTTACCGCTTAGGAGCAGTTCTCGAAGTCACAGGAGGGGCTTCATTTCTCGGAGAGCCTGGGAGAAATAGTATAAAGATGGCGGAAGAACAGATCAATGCGGCAGGAGGGATCAACGGCCATCCTATCGAATTGACCGTTTATGATACGGTGGGAGAACCGACCAAGACGGTTACCGCCGTGAAGCGGCTGATTACAAATGATAAGGTGGTCGGGATCATGGGTCCCATGACGAGCGGGACGGCGCTGGCCATTATTCCCATCATCGAAGAAGCTAAAATTCCGAACATGGCCATGGGCGCCAGCATCAAGATCACTCAACCTCCTAAGAAATGGGTTTTTACAACCCCCCAAACCGACGTCAACGCCGTGGCCAGAATTTATGAGCATTTGGGAAAAGGAGGGGGCAAGAAGATAGCGATTATTACCGTGTCGAATGGATTTGGCGATAGTGGCCGTCAACAGTTGCTTGAACAGGCTTCGCAAAATAATATCACCGTTGTGGCGGATGAACGATTTGGGGAAAAAGATTCGGATATGACCGCGCAGCTCACCCGGATCAAAGGTTCGGATGCTCAGGCGATCGTCTGTTGGACGGTAGGCCCAACCGAAGCAATCGTGACTAAGAACTGGAAGCATCTGGCCATGAATATTCCTCTTTACCAGAGCCATGGTGCTGCCTCGAAAAAGTTGCTCGAGATGGCAGGAGTGTCAGCTGAAGGAATCCGTTTCCCTGCCCCGAAATTAATTGTGGTTGATAAAATTCCGGACTCCGATCCTCAAAAAACTATTTTAGCCAAATTTAAAAATGATTATGAAAAGAAATATAAACAGGAAGTCAGTAAGTTTGGCGGAGATGCTTACGATGCCATGCAAATCCTTGTCCACGCGCTGCGATCCGTAGGGCCCGACCCTTCCAAAATTCGGGATGTTATCGAAAATTTAAGAGGCTATGTCGGCATTAATGGAACGTATCACTTTTCGCCTACTAAACATAACGGCTTGAGTAAAGATGACTTTGTGATGGTCGAGGTGAAGAATGGAGATTGGTCTCTATTGAAATAAAACCAATAGCGAGGAGGGAGATAGGAGCCGGAGTTGTGAGACGCGTTAAAGAACCAACTTACAAAAAATATGTCGTGAACCCTTTGAGGAGATTTGATGACCGCCACACCGGATTTAGCCGCGGGATGGTCGATCCCGCCGGAAGTAAGTATGATCTGATGCACGAGAAAAGCGTTGAGAACATACAGAGAAAGACCCACGGGAAAACGATCTTTGACCATGCCCTCTGGGTGGGTGGACGGACTGTCGACTATGTGATGAGAAAGAGCCACATGGCCAGGGAGGGGACACCTCTCTTTAATCGAAAGCTTAAAGTCGAAGACCCGGATCCAAGAGAAATGTCGAGGACTATAAAAAAGGTGGCTCACTGGTTGGGCGCTGATCTGGTGGGCATTGCCGAGGTAAATCCCCTCTGGGTATACACTCACTGGGGTCATCATAATGCCCATTACACAGAAGCAGCCCAGGCGGGTGACCCCATCGAGATCCCGAAGGAGTATCGATTTGCCATCGTAATGATCCATGAGATGGACTATGAATTGATGAAACGAACGCCGGCGGTTGAACCTGAGACAGATTTAAAATATTCGAAAATGGGTTGGACGGCATGTTCTCTCGCCACCTACATCCGGGAACTGGGATACAAGGCGATCCCTGCGGGAAATGAACTGAGCATGAGTATTCCTCTCGCCGTAGATGCGGGCTTGGGTGAACTGGGGCGACTGGGTTTGCTCATGACCCGGGAATTCGGGCCCCGCTGCAGGATCTCCAAAGTCTTTACCAATCTCCCATTAGAAACAGACCATCCCATCGATATCGGGGTTCAATTCTTCTGTGAGAAATGTGAGCGCTGTGCGCGCCATTGTCCAAGCGATGCGATTAAGTCAGGAGCCCGCACCGATCAACCCTGGGATGAATCGAACAATCCAGGATTGCTGAAATGGCCGGTCCATGCGATGAGGTGCTTGAACTGGTGGGTGAAGAACGGGTCTCACTGTTCCGTTTGCATCCGGGTTTGTCCCTGGAATAAACCCAGTACATGGTTCCATCGAAGAATTCGTTTTTTGGCCGAACGGAATATTCTCACCCGCGCCCTGGTGTTGATGGATGAGCGGATGGGATATGGAAAACAGGTGATACAAGAGGTAGGTTAAAAGTGGATCTATTCAGCCAGCTCTTCCAGCTTTTTGTCACAGGTATCACCATCGGAAGTATCTACGCCATGGTCGCTGTGGGCTTTAACATGATTTACAACGCCACCGATGTGGTCAATTTTGCCCAGGGGGAGTTTGTGATGATAGGTGGCATGGTCATGGTTTCCCTTCATAGCACTTTTGGGATCAGCATGCCCCTTGCCTTCCTCTTGACCGTTGGTATTGTGACCGGCGTGGGGATTGCCTTTGAACGTTTTACCATCAATCCTCTTAAGAAACCGACTCTGATTACACTCATCCTCATTACCATCGCCGTCTCATTTCTCTTAAGGGGAATCGCCATGTTCATCTGGGGGAAGGACTCTCTTCCCCTTCCTGCTTTTTCGGGAGAGAAACCGATCGTCCTTTGGGGAGCAGCCGTCCTTCCGCAAACCCTGTGGATCATTGGGATGATCATCGTCCTGGTAGGATTTCTCACGTATTTTTTCAAGTTTACCCTGAAAGGAAAGGCGCTCCGGGCAACAGCCATTAACCGGGATGCAGCAAGTCTCATGGGCATTGATGTAAAAAAGATGATCATGTTTTCCTTTGCCATGAGCGCTGCCATCGGGGCTGTCGCAGGGATGATCATTACCCCAATTACGCTGATCGAATACGATCGAGGGCCGATTTTCGGGATAAAGGGTTTTTGTGCCGCCATTCTAGGAGGGATAGGTAATTCAGGAGGGGCGGTGGTGGCTGGGCTGATCATTGGGATCTTGGAATCGTTTGGCGCGGGCCTCCTCTCCTCGGGTTATAAAGATGCCATCGCTTTTCTGATCATGCTTTTAATTCTCTTTCTGCGGCCAGGGGGACTCCTGGGAAAGTATGAGGTGGAATAGTTTATGAAGAGCGATCATAAGTTGCTCCTTCTATTCGCCGCCGGTCTTGTCATCTTCCCGTGGGTGATTACCAATCCTTACTACATTAGTGTATTGGTCTTTGTGGGAATCCATTCGCTTCTCGCAATGGGTCTAACCTTGCTACTCGGATTCGCTGGTCAAATTTCGCTCTGTCAAGCTGCTTTCTTTGGAATAGGGGCTTATACCTCAGGAATCTTGACAACCAAGTTTGGTGTCAACCCATGGTTTGCCATAGTGATCGCCATCGGTTTTACAGGGACCATCTCTGTCATTTTAGGGATCCCAGCGCTCAAACTCCGAGGCCATTATCTGGCGATGGCAACGTTAGGTTTTGGGGAGATCGTCAATATCATTCTGAGAGAATGGGTCAATATAACAGGAGGACCGTCCGGATTGACCGGAATCCCCCGGCTCAATTTTGCAGGAATCACCCTGGACACCGAGGTAAAATATTACTTTTTCATCTGGGTGATCGTGCTTGGGGTAATGGTTTTCTTGTTGAACCTGGTCCGCTCACGCGTCGGAAGAGCCCTTCAGGCTTTAAATCGAACTGAGCAGGCTGCAGAAGTCATGGGTATTCCGGTGAGTCAATATAAAATCAAGACGTTTGCTCTTTCAAGTGTTCTTTCCTCTCTGGCAGGTAGTTTATATGCTCATTTCATCACAGTGATCAGCCCGGAGTCTTACAGTATTGTCTTCTCTCTTGTCATCCTTGCCATGGTCATCGTAGGAGGGATGACCTCTCTCTGGGGAAGCATCCTGGGAGCCTTTGTCATGACCATCGTCCCTGAATATCTCAGGGTGTTTGAGGATTGGGATGTCATTATCTATGGGGTCATCCTTCTCTCTATTCTCATGTTTATCCCGAAGGGATTAGTCTATGGATTACAGCGCCTCTTCAGGGGCACTTTGAAACTTTTTCAGGTAAATTAATAAGCTGGCGTGGGGTATCCAAGTCTATGTCATTCTTTTTCCAGACGAACCGTTTAACGAAGCATTTTGGAGGAATTACAGCCGTCTCCGATCTCTCTTTTGAAGCCGGTATAGGAGAGATTAAAGGAATTATAGGGCCTAATGGCGCTGGAAAGACAACTTTCTTTCACTTGATTTCAGGAATTTATCCCCCTACAAGAGGGAAGATATTCTTCGCAGGAAAGGATATTACCGGTCTCAAACCGTTTAAGATCTGTTCCCTTGGGATCTGCAGGACATTTCAGAACGTACAGCTCTTTGACAATTTAACGGCCCTAGAGAATGTGATGGTGGGAAGACATTCAAGGTCGTGGAGTGGCTTTCTAAAGTGCGGTTTGGGTGTCCCGAATGCCCAGAGAGAAGAGGAGAAGATTCGAGAGAAGGCCCTCGAACAATTGACGCTGGTTGGGTTGGAGATGCGATGCCAGGAGCTCGGAGTAAATCTTCCCTTTGGAGAGCAACGATTGCTTGAACTGGCACGGGCTCTTGCTTCGGAACCCAAGTTGCTTTTATTAGATGAGCCTATTTCGGGACTGAATGAAACGGAATCTCACCGGCTTGCGAGCGTCATCAGAAAGATTCAAGAAAAAGGGATTACGATTCTTCTGGTGGAACATCATATGGATTTTGTTATGAATATTTGCGATGAAATCATAGTTCTCAATTATGGCGAGAAAATTGCTGAAGGAACGCCTGATATGATTCAGAACGATCCTCGGGTTGTTGAAGCTTACCTAGGAAAGGAAATTGAAGAATCAGCCCATGTTGGAAGTTGATAGCATCAGTACCTTTTACGGCCACATTCAGGCCCTGAGAGACGTTTCTCTTACCGTGAATCAAGGGAATATGGTATGCATTATTGGAGCCAACGGCGCAGGGAAATCGACCCTTATGAAAAGTGTTATAGGTCTTGTCAAGCCACAAAAGGGATTCATCAGGTTTTTAGGGACGGAAATAACTTCCCTCCCAACCCACAAGGTCGTTCAGTTAGGAATGGGTATGGTGCCTGAAAGAAGGCAGCTTTTCGGGCCTCTCAGTGTGGTGGATAATTTGAAACTCGGGACTTATTGCTGGATACGTGGCAGTAAGGGAAAAGAAATTGGTGACCGTCTCGAATGGATTTATCGCCTTTTCCCGATTTTAAAAGAAAGGCGTTCTCAGAAGGCTGGAACGCTCAGCGGAGGACAGCAACAGATGCTGGCCATCGGCCGGGCCTTGATGTCTCGTGTGAAGCTTCTGCTCCTTGATGAACCCTCACTGGGACTGGCCCCGATGGTTGTTCTGGATATATTCAAAACCCTCCATGATTTGCACAGGCAAGGGTTCACCGTCGTCCTCGTTGAACAGAATGCGAATCTTGCTTTAAAAATGTCCCAATATGGCTACATTCTTGAGAATGGACGAATTGCGCTTCAAGGGGACACGTCAAAACTATTAAATGATGAAAAAGTGAAGCATGCTTATCTAGGAAGGAAAAAAGAAGGGGTTGAGAACTGAACAAAAGTTATTCATTAGAGAAAAAGAGTAAGACTGAACGGGTTATGGAATATTTTGCGATCAAAAGTCTAAACGAGGCATTAAAGGCATTAAGAAAATGGAAAGACCAAGCCACACTCATTGCGGGGGGGACGAATGTTATTCCGAATCTGAGGGCGAAGAGCATTCAACCTCAAGTCTTGATCGATATCAGCCATTTAAAGAATCTATCTTATGTTAAAGAGGAAAAAAGGAGAATCCGGATTGGGGGGCTGACGCCCATCACTGAATTGGCGTCTTCTAAAATAATTCGAAAGGTTGCCCCCATTCTTTCAGAGGCTGCAGATCAGCTCGGAAACCCGTTGGTCAGGAACAGGGCGACGATCGCCGGCAACCTGGTTCACGCCTCTCCGGCGGCCGATACAGCCGTTCCCTTGCTTGCTCTGGAAGCAACGGTGATTCTGGCGAGAGATGGAAAGCCGAGACAGATCCCTATGGACCAATTCTTCCGCGGAGTGAACCAGACCGTCCTCAGGGTTGATGAGATCATTAAAGAGATTTCTTTTCAAAAACCAAATTCAGATACGAGAATGTCCTACAACAAGCTGGGACGGCGAAACGCCATGGCTATCTCGGTTGTCAGCATTGCTGTGCTGCTGGAAGAGGAGAATGGCAAATGCAAGAAGGCGAGAATTAGTCTTGGGGCTGTCGCTCCGAGGCCTGTCAGGGCCTATGGAGTTGAGGAGATACTGGAGGGTAAGGAGGTAACAGAAATATTGATCGAGTCGTGTTGTGAGCATATTCAAAGGGAAATTAATCCCATCAATGATATTCGGGCGAGCGCCGAGTATCGAAGAGCGATGGCATCTGTGCTTTTGAGGCGGCTGATACAGGAAGTCACCCAATAGCAGAGCGCATAACGTTCTGGTTCATTTGGGTTATAGAGTTTGTCTGGTTTGTCGAGTTATGGGAGACTTGGGAAATAAGAAAATTAATGAACCGAAATTGCATAAAGAAATGAGCTAAACCAGAGAAACCAGATAAACCTGAATAACCAGGTAAAGTATACAATAGTGCCGACACTTTTTCTGGGTGCGTATGAATAGACGGACGAAATCCAGCAAAACATATGTCTTAGACCTCAATGTGAATGGGGAATGGGAGAGAACCGAAGTGCCTCCACAGGAGACACTTCTCCATGTCCTCAGAGAGAGAATGGGACATACCGAGGTGAAGGAGGGTTGTGGGAAAGGGGATTGCGGTGCATGTACGGTTCTCCTGGATGGAAAGGCGGTCAATGCATGCCTGACGTTAGCCCTTCAGGCTCACAAACAGAAAGTGGTGACGTTGAAGGGCATTGGGACCTTGGAGAATCCCCACCCTTTGCAGATGGGCTTTGTAAAACACGGTGCCATTCAATGTGGTTTCTGCACTGCCGGCATGATTGTTTCTGCGAAAGCTTTACTGGATCAAAATCCACGGCCTACAAGGGATGAAATCAGAATAGGGATCTCAGGGAATTTATGTCGTTGTACGGGGTATAAGAAAATTATTGATGCGATTGAAGATGCAGCACAGAAATTAATAAGAAAATAATGGGTTTATAAAAAGGATTTTCATGTCATTCCGAACTCGTTTCGGAATCTTGATTTATAAGGATATCTAGGACCTCAATAGAGGGGAATGGTAGAAGAAAAGAACTATTATGTATACCTTGTCACGAACCAATCAAACAAAGTGCTTTATATCGGGATAACGAACGATTTGATGCGTAGAATGTTTGAGCATAAGAACGAGTTGGTCGATGGGTTTACAAAAAAGTATAACCTGAAGAAACTGGTTTATTACGAAATGACCAACGATGTTGAGAGTGCCATAAAAAGGGAAAAACAGTTAAAGAACTGGCATAGAGATTGGAAAATAAATTTGGTCAATCAGTTTAACCCTGAATGGAAAGATTTGAGTGAAGGATTTTGAGAGATGCCGAAACAAGTTCGGCATGACACTTTTGGCCTTCAGCGTGACATATACGGTTTGGAATGCTATTTTTTTTCATTAGAGAAGGTTAAGGGGATTCAATGTCAGAACTTAGGATTATTGGTAAACCAGTTCCTCGGCATGATGCCTTTGAGAAGGCGTTTGGCGTGACCCAGTACGCCGCCGATTTCTCCATGCCGGGGATGCTCCATGCGAAGGTGCTGAGAAGCCGCCATCCATCGGCGCGAATCGTTTCGATCGACACGTTAAAAGCCCAGAGGCTCTCAGGAGTCATGGCGGTGCTGACAGCAAAGGATGTTCCGCAGAATGAATCGGTCACGCGATTTGGTCAGACACACGCCATGGGCGGAGGATTTGAAGGTCTCTACCGTGTCCTTGCCGATAAGAAGGTTCAGTTCATGGGAGAGGCGGTTGCCCTGGTTGCAGCGGAGACAGAGGAAATCGCTACCAGGGCGATCGAATTGATCAAGGTGGGTTATGAGTCCTTACCGGGCGTCTTTGACCCCCTGGATGCCATGAAGCCAGATGCTCCCCAGGTGGAGAAGAACAGGTCCAATATCATCACCCATTTTGAGGTAGTCAAAGGAGATGTGGAGGAGGGATTTCGCCAGGCAGATGTGATTGTAGAACATACCTATCGGGTCCCCTTCGTCGATCATGCATACATGGAGCCTGAGTCAGGCGTGGCCTGGATTGACGAGAACGGGGTGATTACCATTCGGGTTTCCACTCAGGTGATTGAACATTTTAGGGGAATCGCCGATGTCCTTCAACTTTCTCATAACCGAGTGAGAGTGATTGGAACTTACGTGGGCGGAGGGTTTGGAGGGAAAGAGGACATCACCGTAGAGACTTATCTCGCCCTTCTGACCTATAAAACGGGGAAGCCTGTGAAATTGACCTATACGAGGGAGGAGTCTATCCTTTCTCATAGCAAACGCCATCCCTACGTCATGGTTTACAAGACGGGCGCAAAAAAGGATGGACGGCTGACAGCTCTTCAGGCGAAGCTTGTGTCGGATGCAGGTGCCTATGTCTATCTGAGCCCCTGGGTGCTCCTCTATTCAATGGTCGATGCTGCAGGGCCTTACCGGATTCCTCATGTGAAAATTGATGGATACACGGTCCTGACCAACAATACCTTCACCAGTGCCAATCGAGGTTTTGGTGCACCCCAGGTCTGCTTTGCTTACGAATCTCAAATAGATGAATTAGCAATGCGACTGAACATGAATCCTCTTGATATGAGAAAGGTCAACTACCTGGGAAAAGGAGAAGATCTGGCGACCGGACAGACCCTTGAACACCATGTGGCCCTCAAAGAGACGATGGACAGAGCTTTTCAGGCATTGGGAGAGAAGAGCCCTTCCAAAAATGGAGCGAGGGTTGGCAGGGGGATCGCTTCCGGGATGACAAGCTACGGAAGGATGATCTTCCTCCACGATACTTCGCGATCTCATGTCTCCATTGAGATGGATGGGAGCGCAACGATACGCGCAGGAATCCAGGACATTGGGGGAGGACAGGCCTCTTCCCTCTGTCAGATTGTGGCTGAAACCTTAGGCTTGCCTCTGGAAGATATTAAGACCTATATTTCCGATACGGCGCTTACCCCATTTGCGGGGACGACCACAGCGACACGACAACTCTACATGTCAGGAAACGCGACACTCATGGCAGCCCAGGAAATTCGAAAGACCCTCCTCAGAAAAGCAGGAGAGATGATGAAGATGGATCCGAAGGGACTGGATCTTGTGGACAGGGAAGTGGTCGATATCGAGGGGTCCGGAAAGAGCCTTCCCATTGCCCAGGTAGTGAAAGCCTGCGCTTCCGATGGTCTCCCTCTCTACAACGTTGCTCTCTTTAAGGCACCGTTTCGAAATTTGACTCAGTATGAAAGGATTGAGGGGCAGGTTTTCCCCGATTTTACTTTCGGTACCCATGCCGCAGAGGTGGCGGTAGATGAGGAGACTGGAAAAATCCATGTGCTGAAGCTCATCACCTGCTTCGATGTGGGCAGGGCGATCAATCCACTCAGTGCGGAGGGTCAGCTGGAAGGCGGGGCCATTTACGGATTGGGGTACGGGATAACGGAAGAAGTGATTCTCGATAAAGGGGTGACGATGACTCCTTCCTTTTCAGAATATCTTGTGCCCACCTCCATGGATGTGCCGGATGTTCAGACGATTCTGATTGAATCCGGCGATGGGGTAGGGCCTTTTGGAGCGAAGGGAGTGGGAGAACCTTCGGTCTGTTCGGTCGCCCCTGCGATCGCTAATGCGGTGTACAATGCCATCGGAGTCAGAATCTATGATCTGCCCCTGACAGCTGAGAAAATTGTCAAAGCCTTGAAGATATTACGGAATCAGCAGGAAACTTGAGTAATTTGGTTTCCAAGCACTTGTATTATAAGAGAATTCTATTCAAGGTGTTTTTGAAAATATTCTTATTGACAAAAATTTTTTTTTATATAATATATTGGAACAAAAGTTTCACAGTGTGGAACATATGAAACCCAAATCTATCAATTCAATTATAAAAGCGACTGATATATTAAAAACTCTGGCCGATGAAATAGATAGAATTAGCGATTTGTCAAATAAATTAAACCTCAGCAAGGGCACTGTCCATAGATTCTTACATTCTCTTGAAATAGCAGGGATGGTCACCCGAGATCCCATAACAAGGCGTTACTATTTGGGACCATTAATTCTCAACCTAGCATCACGCCCTATCATTAGTCACAAAAATTTGGTTGTTTGTGCATTCGAAGAAATGAGGTCCTTGCGGGATCTTACAGGGGAAACTATACTCCTGCATATTCGAATTGGGCTCGAAAGAATTTGTTTAGAGGAACTAGTAAGTTATGAGAATATTCGATATACAGCAGGTAAGGGGTTTGCTACCCCTATATACGTAGGATCTGCAGGCAAGATATTGCTTTCCGAATTGGAAGATAATGAGCTTCAATCTCTGTTGGAGAATATCCGACTAACTTCAGTAGGTCCTAATACCATCACTGACAAAAAGGCGCTATTAAAAGAATTGAATAAGGTAAGAAAACAACGGTATGCTACAAGCCTCGGAGAAAGGGTAGCAGGAAGTGCGTCTATTTCAGTTCCTATCAAGAATTATATCTGCCCAGTGGCAATGACTGTTTTGGGTCCTGATAACCGATTTACATTAAAAACTATGATCAAATTTCTTGGAGAAATAAAGGAAAGGGCAAATAATATTTCAAGAAGATTAATCAGGGATTCGTGAAAAAAGACAGAAGAATCGAATGCTGAATATTTATTCACCGCAGTAAAAGGCAGTATATCCTTGACGGTATAGTTTATGGAATTAATTATTTTCCCTGAGAAATGCACAATATGTAATTTGTGTGTACTGGCTTGTTCTTTTCATCATGAAAAAGTGTTCGGCGTAAATAGATCGAGTATTGAAGTAAATTCTTATGGCAAGGAGAGAAGCGTAGAAATAGTTATCCACAGCCAAAAAGAAGGGGACCGATTAGCGTGTGATGGTTGCAAAGGAGAAACGGAACCCTTCTGCATTAAATACTGTATCCCAAAAGCATTGAATATTCGGGAATCTTAGATGAAGAGTTTTGATGAAAAAATCCTGCGAGTTGATTTAACTACCGGAGAGATAAGTACAGAGCCATCTACAGAGTACATGAGAAGGTTTCTGGGCGGTAGAGGAGTAAATCAATGGATATTGTTCAACGAATTGCCTATTGATGCAAGAGCTCTAGGTCCAGAAAATGTCATAACATTTGGCACCGGTCCGTTGGTCGGAACACTGACGCCTGCCGCTTGCAGACTTAATATAGATTCGAAGAATACTTTTACTGGCGGGATTGGTTCAT
>Ga0214473_10004320_pt1 | contig 17080 bp, 21 predicted proteins | sample RVTome_7_FD_203509 | JGI IMG/M metagenome (GOLD analysis project Ga0214473, IMG submission 203509) | Soil microbial communities from uranium-contaminated site in the Upper Colorado River Basin, Wyoming, United States - RVT98D197 | ecosystem: Environmental > Terrestrial > Soil > Contaminated >... | reverse complement strand
TTAAAGCCAAACAAGAAGCTCGTGAACGAGCCGAAGCCGAAGAAAAAATAAAAAAAGAACAAGATAAACACACTGGGGTTGAAACCGTTGAAAAAGAAGCCCACAAACGAGGACTTAAACAAATTAAAAGTACTAAGGGTATTAATCCAGGTGATACTGTTTATTTATTATACCCAAATTACTCAGATCCATCTAAAATCGAAGTGATAAAAGAAATTGTACATGAAATATCACCGCGTGGGTTCACATATCTCAATGAACATGGGACAGAAAGCACATCTGGGGACATAGAAAATTGGTGGATCTAAAATCAAAAACAGTAAAGTATTCATAAAGTTATTAGAATATGCTTCCCGTTTTCACCGACGATGTTCAACGAATGCTTCGAAAAGCATCTGAAGAACTCCCAAAACAAAAATTCTATTGTGATGTATTTGATTCCGAATGGGACCAATTTGTAGAACTATGGGCACCCCGTATCCACGCCTTCGTATTCAATGCCCTCGGTAGATATGGAAAAGATCCACTACCAAAAATAATCAAACTTCAAGATGGACACCACATAGCTGGAGCAACCGCAAGTTTTGACCCTAGTACAGGACAAATCTGTCTCTCTACCTCCGTAGAAGGGAAACCAGGAATAACCCTTGAAAAACTAACACACGAAATGACGCACGGGGCTCTTGCAAAATTCCCTGACGATGACGGATTCTACACTGAAGGTTTTGTAGATTATTCAATTTGGGTAATGGCCCATGCCCCTCTTTGGGGGGCTTACCAACAAGCTATGCTTCAAGCTGCTACTAATAATATACACATCCGCCGCGAACGCGCCATTCGAGGGGGATCTGATTGGGATAAAAAACGTTGCGCCGGTGGGCTCTTTGCTGCTATGGCTTATGGCCCTCATACAGTGTCTAGACTTAAACAAAAAAAATTAGAGGGTGACTTTACTTGGTAGTACTTTCGATTGACTCAACAAGCTCCAAAGCTGACAAAGGTTGGGTTCTAAATTCTAGCTCACTTCCATCTGGACTCCCATCTAGACCAGCAATAAAAGCCCTCCAATTTCCCTTGGACTCAAATCCTAGCACTCCTGCTCGAACAACCCAAACCCTAATTATTGGGACTGTGAACTTAGAAAACAAATAAGCTAATTTCCTCCGATCTACGAGATGCCCAAGTAATACTCCTTGATGTTGTTGATCAACATCACCGGAAGGGATTATCATTGTTGGAATCTCCCCTCCCCATTTTTTCAAGTCTGCTAAACTTATTTCAATAGGATTGACGGCTGCTGTTGAAAGAATTCTTTTTAATTCCTTGGGGTGTTTCTTACTCAAAGTCACTCCAGGTAATTTTTCCATCGATCTTATCGCTAGTAGTATCTGATTATCCGTAGCCACCAACCAAAGAATTTCCCCCACTTTCAAACAAAAAGGATTAACATGCCAAATCTCAGCACTAGACGTAAAACGTGTAAATTGAGAAAGTAGAGGATGCATGTTAAAAAGTTCTCAAAAGAGTGCTTGGAAATTATATATGATTCAAAGTGAACATACAAGGAAAATTTACACAGGGATCTCAACTGACCCATACAAAAGACTAAAAACTCACAATACGGGAAAAGGAGCTAAAGCCACACGAGCAGGGAGACCATGGGGACTAATCTACATCGAAAAGCATAAAACAAAAGGGGATGCTTTACGAAGAGAAATCAATATCAAAAAAATGTCTAGGACAAAGAAGTTGGAATTAGCCGCCACAACAGAGTTGCTAACCAAATACAAAACTGGACTTACCGCTGACCTTCTTAGATATCTATAACTTTACACCAAGTCTCCAATTTGACGGTACGGGCTTCTCGAAACCGCCTCACAGTCTCTTGCCCACGAGCCACCCCTTCTTCAATTTGCCGCTGTCCTTCCTCAGACTCAGCCCACTCACGAACTCGTCTTGAAATTTCAGTCAAGAATAATTTACTCTTAGGCATGATCACGGTAAGAAGTGTGTTTGTATTATTCGTTTCTTGACCTTAGCGAGTTTCTTTTTCAAAAACCTTTTACAAAGAGAACTAATATGATCTATCATAAGTATACCATTAAGATGATCACACTCATGTTGTACAGCTATAGCAACACTACCATCAAATGCAAATTTAAACTCTTTACCAGATTGATCTTGAGCTTTGCCTTCAACAGCTCTAGCTCTCTTTACTAAAGTAGTACAACCTGGAAAGGATAGGCACCCTTCAATCTCTTTTACCTCACCTTCCATCTTTGTAATTTGGGGGTTCACAAAGATTCGTAAATCTGTTTTACCCCTTACAACACAGTCTATCAAAAACACACTTTTATTCACACCAATTTGATTGGCAGCTAAACCTATAGCTTTATTAGTATATAGGGTGTTAGCCATTAGTTCAATAAGATTCGTTAATTCTTGATCAAAGTTTACCACAGGTTCTGTTTTCACACGAAGCTGATCATTTGGATAAAGACACACTGATGCAGGTTGATTTTTACCAATCAGGCCAGATTGTGTGCGCCCAGACTCGTCGAGGCTAGTTGATATAACCATCTCTTGACTATCAATCGCTGGTGTAGGTTCCTGTTCCGTGATGATAAGTCTATTCTGTTCATCCATTTTGTCACCTATACTCCTTTCTTGTTTAGTTTGTGACTAATGATGATTACGCTATAACCACCATTCATTCTTGAGGTAGTCCTTCAACAATAGACATAATTCGTTGATAAAATTCTAATTCTTCTAACCTTGTCCTAAGTTTTGGGGACTTCGCTTCTCCCGCTGACATTAACCCATCTGCTTCAAGCCCCCAAGCATCCCAATTAGAGTGCCTTCGTCTAGCAAACAATTCAATACGAGGGACATCCCCAAAAAGTTCCTCAATACGTCTCCTCACCTCATCAGGTTTTTCAGAATGGCTTCCCCGTGGGGCGAAAACATTTTGCTCTTGATTTTCTGTCAAAATTGGAAGTGTACGTCCCTTTAGTGCTGTAGATCCTATAATTACGAACTCATCAGTTAAAGGCTCTGTGGAACCAACAAGCACAACCTCGTCCAATTGTTTCACAAAACTTGGACGAACCCCTTGCCCTCCAATGACTTTCCCTTCTTTAGTTGTCTTGATCCAAACATACCCGATACAACGATAGTAAAAACCCCAAGCTCGCAATAAATCTATAGCCTCTCCAAGCTTAGGTCCTGTAGTCCACATAAATAAAACCCCAGGATCATCAATGAGTTTTCGAACCGGGAGTGCCGCCAACTCTTCATAAGGCATCGTATTATAGTGTTTTCCAGCGGCTTGATCTTTCTCAGCAGAACCCCAATAATCCCAACAAGGATCCGCATAAACAACTTTAAAACGGCCAGATAGAGTACTAAGATCAATCATTCTATACTATTTACCCACATCTTCTTGAGGCAAATCAAGCATCAAATCAAACACTTCTTCTTGCCCGCGTTTAGCAGCCTTTTCTTCTATGTCTAATATTAACCCTTCAATTCTCCGCACAGCTAGGTCATAAAACTTGGGATCTTTTTCTACCCCAATATACTGGCAATCACAATTCAAAGCCGCTATACAAGTCGTACCACTTCCGCAAAATGGATCAAGTACTGTAGAACCTTTTGGCGCAACTAATTTCACGAGCCATTCAATTAATTTTAACGGTTTTAGAGTCGGATGAAAGTTTATATTTTGTTTAATCCCTGTGAAAAACTTTTGAAGATTTCCCGGTACCCTGTCCTTTTCGATTGGGACATCAGGTTCAGTGAGATCAGATGGCCATTCCGACATCAACTTTTCTTGATCTTCTTCGGAAAGGTCTTCACGTATCACAACAAAATTTGACGAATCAAAATCTTTCTCCACCAAACCTTTGTTTCGTTCAGCAGGACTTACTTTACCACAATAAAAAAATGGCGCATCGGGCTGTATTTGACCAAAGAAACGGGAAGCCCCTCCTTTATCACCGTACCCCATTAATGGAACAACACCAAATCCACCTTGATAACCACCACCACCCATAACATTTCGCATATAATGAGACTTTACTCTCCCACTTTGCAATTCCCCACTCTGTTCATCCAACAACTTTACAGGGCAACCCTCTTCACACTCATAAACAGGGATTTCTTCCATCCCATCGGCATCCCCCGTTTGCTCCGATGTAAAGCCATGCCCTGCCCCCTCTCCAAAAGGCTTCATACCGTCTTCAAAACGATTAATAACGGGAGCCGGGACTTTCTTAAAGCCCACTATTTTACAACCAGGGGAATGAATGAAAACCAGATTCGCGGGCCAACGACCTAATGGATTATTTTCCGTAGAATTAGGACGTGTTTCAGCACTTCTCTTATTACTACTGTATTGATATGATTTACCTCCTGGGCCATTTAGATATTGATAAGTATCTGTAGTAATAACCCTACAAGCATCAATGTTCAATCCGCCCGTCTCAGTCTTTAAAACCTGAGCCGCTATGGTTTTTTCTTCCAAAGGCTTCCTGAAAACTAGTATAGGCTCCCAACTCGGCTTTAATGCCGTGCCAAGTCCCTTGTACTTTGCAGCTATCTCAGGGGCAACACCAGCCTTGAGCATGGCTTTTTCTACGTTGAGGCTCTTAGGAAAGCCTGAGTTACCTGTGATAAAAATCTTGCCATTACGACGTGCTACAAAGGCTCCAGTAGGAACCTGAACGCACCAAACTTTACCCTTAAGGTGAAAGCTGCTTACTTGGGCCAAATCGGAGATGGTGTACCGTGATGCTCGTACAGTTTGTGATCCTGATTGGACGCGAACAACTGTAGGTTCGGTAGACGAGGATTGTGGTTGACATGATGCACAATTTCCGTTCTCAATAAGCAGCGCCTTAAAATTCGAGCTACTATCAAACGGTGTTCCATCACATACCCGTCCTTGCGTGCCATCTGAATAAACTCTTGAAGACATCGAACATACTTGATAGGTTTGTAATTTCCATGCTTGCGAAAGTAAGTCACTCCACCTTTCCAAGAAGGATTGCCTGGCCCCGTCATTTTTCGAATAGCAGAAGCTCGACCTTCTGGGGTCACGGCTGCTGATCCTCTGTACCCATACTTTGCAAAATCTTGCCCACGAAGCTTTCCATTGCATGATCGAGAACAAGTTGGCTTTTTTATTCTGCGTAACCAAGCCGCAGGTTTCCAGACCTTTTTTGAACAAACGGCGCAAATAATGAAACGTCCTTTTCTCTCCTCTAGAGGGCGCTGCATTGATGATCTTAACCTGCTTAACGAAATCTTTACACAATCTCGGGAACAACAAACCTTTTGATGAATCTCTTGTGAGTTGAGGCAAGCAAAGATTGTCGAGCAAACCTTGCAAACTTTCCAGAACGGGTACACAAACTTCTTGGGGTAATCCTTCCGCTTCTTTAAATATATAAGTTCCACCTTGTTCAATAAGGCAGCGGTGCCCTCTGGAGACAATCTGATCCGTACCAACCGATTGAATTCGGAAGGCGGTATCATCGTAGTCGTACACAAATGTATCTTCAACTTCCCCCCAAGAGTAAGTATCTTCTGCTGGGTCATAGCACAACGCCTTTTTACCAAGTAAAGAAGGGCTGTAAAGTTCCCACTTACCGTCAACTAATATTTCAGTGTCTTCGCTTAAACAACCCTGCACCCAAGATAAAATTTGAGAGCCAAAAAAACTCGCCACGGTATCCCGGTTCTCAAACCCTGCCACCCTGATTCCCACGGAGACTAAATCGAAGGTCCTACTTCCAGCAAAACTCAATAAATGTCCCCCTGGCTTCAACACCCGATAACATTCTTTCCAAACGGCAACTGAAGGGATATGCCAATCATGCCCCATAAAGTCCCCGCCCAGATCCAAATTAGACTTCCCTGAAATATAAGCCAATATCTCTTCATTAGAAGGAGTGGCTTTATTTCCAAGCCCATATGGTGGATCTGTCACGACACAACTAATTGAAGCATCAGGTAATATCTTAAGACATTCTAAACAATCACCAAGGATAATTTGATTTACAGGATTTTCCACACGAGGTGAATACACCAAACTTGAGGAGTTACTTTCAATTGTTTTCGGGGTGATGTCGATTTTCCAGTCACTGATTAGAAAATCGGACGCTCGATCCTGATAGAAGAGGGTTTCTTTCAATTAGGACATTAAAAATCCTTGACCCATAGTTGCATTGTCTCTCAAAACCTTAAAAATCTTTGGCTTGTAGTGAGAATTCCAGACAGGTTCTGTTAAAGGTTTACCGTATCCTCCATACGGATGTGGTAATAAAGATGGAACCCCACTCTTTATGTCCCCAATAATTTCTCGATCAGAATAACCATCCAATGCTAATTCAATGTAAACTGGAGCATCAGGATGAACCCTCTCCAATTCAGGCTTTATTTTTGGTAACAATCGTTTGATCTGCTTTTCAACGGAAGCTTCATCATAGACAGGAATCTCGTACCGTGTCTCTTCATCATCTTTTATTTGTATGTCACTGATTGTTTTTTTACTCCGATACCAATTTTTAAGAGAGTTCTGTAGCGACTGTAGTACATAAGCTTCAGCAGCTTTACGATGTTCTTTTGGGTTTAGATGCTTTGATCCAGACTCCAAAAATCTAACCAAAAAGTCACTCATAAGGTCTTCGACCATATCTGGATTACGCACCTTGGACAAAAGCATACCATACGCTTTCTGCCCAAAATCCCTCCCATACCCCGAAGGAAGGCGATTAACAACAGGTTTCTTAGACAGATCAAATTCAGAGGCCGGACGACCTTTTATATCAGGCATCCCATCTATAATTCCACGAGTTAAGAACTCCCCATAAATTGTTTTGCCAAAAGCCTCGTTGAAAGAAAAGGCGAGTCGAGAAAAGAACTCTGCAAATCGTAAACTAAAAGGCAATGACGCCCAAATCTGTCTACGAAGTGCCCCAGCGGTTTTTACTAAATTAGCAACGCGATCCATAATTCAGGGAAACTAATAAAAAGACTATGCTTTATGATAGAACAATCCTTTAAATCATCAAATCCTTTAAATCATCAAATAATGGAAGAGTGAAAATCCCAGAGATATCAGGAGCACCATAAATTGCCTTCCCTGTAAGAACACGCAGGTTACCCAGAGCTTGATAAGCACCAGAGCTGTGAGTATGTCCACAAAGGACTAAAATTTGATTCTTTGGATGCTCAGAAGCTACTTCTAAAAGCATCTCTCCCATCGCCTTACAAGTAAACCAAGGAAGCCAATTAGAGTTCGAAACACTCCCCTCATGCCAACATGCCTCCTTGAATGGAGGGAAATGAGTAGCAAATACAACTGTCTTTCTAAGTCTCAAAGCTTGTAACAATTTCAACCGTGCTTCATTAGCCGATTGCTCCCCCAACTCTTGAACCTTTTTCAAAAACCTATCTCGACCCCCGACAACACCCCAAAATACAGGGTTATATAGTATTTTAAGGTCTTTAATTAAAACGAAGTCTGATAAAATTACATCTGACCCTTTAGCGTCACCTAAAAGCCCATCAAACCACCCCTGGTGCCCAATTAAAGCTACGTTGTTATCTAATAGAACTGGGCTGGAAGAATCCAACCAAACAAGATTAGAACCCAAATTTTTTATTATGTCTTTCTGAACATCTGCAAAAGATCCTTGATAGTAATCATGGTTACCTAAGACAAAAAATACTTTTTTAGGTGCCACACCTATCGAAAAGTTATTTAAAATTTGAGATACAGAATTAGCTTCCGCAATGTCTCCTGTAATAACAACAATGTCAAACCAGTGCTCGATCCTGAGGTATGCTCCAAAAGTCTGAGCTGCATTCCAATTACGTAAATGATCAAGATGTATGTCAGTTAACCAAAGAATTCTACACATAGTGTTTATCTCACCGTACAAGGCAGATACATCTATCACTAATCTATATACTCATCTAACAAAGGACGTACTGTATTTAGTAGTGATTTCTTCACCTTCTGTGGTAGATCAGAATTTCTCAAAGCCTTCATAATGGATGCCCCATCTTCCAATTGCGCAAATATCTCCTCTTCATACTTTTCCGGCTCATACAACTTTCTCGGTCTTTTTACATCATTCAAGCACTCACGTAAAGTGTTAGACACCATCTGACGAGCCTCTGAAAGAGCAATCAAAGTATCGGCTTTTGTACTCTTATTGTCAGGAAGAGTAGACTCCCAAATAGTTGTTTCATTTTCCCGTGGGGTGTGTGGGCGTTCTTTATGTCGTCGAAAATGGGTCCGACAAAAATTAGAGTAATGATTTGAAACTGCTATTGACAAATAATTCACGAACATTTTTTCTGTTAGCACCACTTCTGGAAATTTGAAATCCCCTTCAAGACGGGTTTCTCCTACTACAACCCCATCTTTTACTTCCCGCCCCATAACCAAAAATGGTCTTCTAACACACCCGCCTTTAAGCCTCCGCTCAGTTATAGACAACTGAATAATATCCTCAAAATCAAAAACAGCCTTTTTAGAAGTATACCCTACAAAATCTTGGCTTCGAAGCTCAACAAAGTTAACAGGGGTTGGCATCCAATGCCCTTTTTTTCTACCTACAATTTCCCCATATCGATATTTTTTTGGCAACCCTTTATGGTACCCACTCATAGCAACAATCCATTGAGCCCAAGAAATTCCAAAAAAATCACAAACCTCTAAAGCAGTCAGAGTCTTCAAAGCCTTAAAAGACTGGCTTTGAGCGTACTCTTCGAATCGATCTAAAAAATTGGCTTCAATGAGTTTCATCCACACATAAGAATGTAAATCATCAAAGTTTTGTACGAATTTATTGATCTTTTTGATCTGTTTACAAACGTGCTGGTCATATTGTTTAAACAAACTATCATAATTTTTTGGTAAATCCGATCCTTCAGTCATGCTAACTCCTCGATCGCAATGTCTTACCGCAAGAATAATTAATACAACGAAGGGTTGAAATGATTTTACTCTAAAGTCAACTCTTTTCTTCGAATAAAATAAAGAGGCGATTATATATCTTATATATAGAACACCTGTTTATACTTTACCTGTAAGATTATGTTTATTGATTTATACTGTTGTTATAGATAAATTCCTTGTTAGATAATTTTTTACAATCATTGTTTTTTCTTGTTTATATTTTGTTTTATTGAATTATAGCTTGTTTATATTTTGTTTTGTTTGTTCTTTGTTTAAGCCACCCTGGAAGGATTTATTTTTCGAGGGGGGGTTTATCTTATTGAGTAGAAGGTAATCGATCTCGCGCTTAGGGCAGAACAAAGTCGGTTCTGCGTTAAGGGATCAAACAACCTGGATTGGATGCTATACACTACTTGCTCTCTCTTGGTGTAAAAAAAGCATGAGTACAACAACTTTTTTAGAGTTATCTGATGTTTCAGGGAGCCCTCGCATTCGATCAGATCTCCCCCTCTTACGAATAGGGGACAAGATAAATCTGCGAATTCATTTGGGAAGAGTACACCTTGGACGGAAAGAAGAGCTTGAAGTGATTGGAGCCTACATAGTCACTTCCTTGACCTTGGAACTAGGAGCCAATCGATTGTGTCAGATCGCTTCGGTGTCTTCTACTGGAAAAGCCCCCGCTTGGAGAGCCATAAAGCTCGCTCCTCCACGAAAATTACCTCCCGCGCATTCCCCGCCCACGATAATCAACTAAGATAGGTGTGGAAAGCATTACGAATTGGAGGACATAAAGGTGGACAATCTCACACAGCGAGTCTTGATCCGTTGGGCTAAGAGCAAAGAAATCCCTGTCAAGAACAAAGAGACAGGGCGAACGGTCTATGTCCTACCAGAAACACTCAAAAAAGAACCGGAAAGCTTCCAGAAGCTCCAGCCGAATAAAGTAGGGGACCCACGTTGGAGAGGTAAATCAAAGCCACCAAAGCGCCCTAGGAAGCCAGAAAGGGCAGAGATTCCACGGGAACCTCCTCCAGCCCCAATTAGGCCGCCAATCCTCCCAAAACCCCCTAAACCACCAAAACCAGTAGAACCGGTTCCTCCTTTAAAGCCTGCTAAAATACCAGCGCCGTTGTTCTGCCTCCAATTCATAATGCTTTCCACACCTATCTCCATATCGGCCAGGTATCTGGTTGTAGCCTCCAATTCATAATGCTTTCCACACCTATCTCCATGACCCAAGAGCAAGCAGCCAAGGCGCTCCAGATCAGCCCTCCAATTCATAATGCTTTCCACACCAAACTTCTAGTGCTGGAAGCGGGACTTGAACCCACACGGGATTACTCCCACTACGTTCTGAGCGTAGCACGTTTGCCAATTACGTTATTCCAGCTTAATGGTGTAGAAAAACTAATGCAAGAATTTGCTTCTCCAGAAGCGTTTTTAGAGTTTTTAGAAGCACCTGCTCTAAACTCTGTCCGGAAAGTTATTGCCTCCTCACTACCACCCCAAGAATTTGACTCCCCAGAAGAATTTCTAGCAATATTACGTCCGAAACCAAAACCAAATATAGAATGTGCTGCTCCCGTTGTCGAGATAGCTAAAGACTGTTTAACTGAATACAACCTTTTTGACAAAGAAGACTTGCAAAAAGTACAAATTAATTTAATTCGTCGCTTACTTAACTCAGGTCCCCATTCGCTGCTCAACATAAATGGCTATAAATTTGAAGGGGATGGGATTTACACCCTTTACTATTGTGGCTCTCTCGATAGCTACCTTCCTATCCGATCTTTAGGAGCTAAGATACCCATTTATATAGGGAAAGCCGCACAAACTAGTAACCAATCCGGAATACACTCACGACTAGTTGAACATTACAGATCCATTAAACAAACTGACTTGGGAACGGAAAATTTTATTTTCCGTTTTATTATACTTGACCCACAACTAGCAGAATTCTCGGAAAAAATGTTGATTGAAACTTACAGCCCAGTTTGGAATGTGGCCCTCAAGGGTTTTGGTCGGGGTCGCCGTTTAGGTATGGGAGAAGAACAAAAAATTAGTATCTTCGATACCAAACACCCAGGACGCCAATTCAGGGGTGACTCTATCTCTCAAACAACTCGCTCTCTAACTGAAGTTGACCAAGAACTCGAAGCAGGTATTTGGGCTTCTATTAGAGCCTACAACCGGGTTATAAAACTTCTTAAACCACACGATTCGACCTTAGTACGGGGAGAGGGAGTCGAACCCACTACTTCCTGCTTGTAGGGCAGGTGCTTCTACCAGTTGAGCTATCCCCGCATAAGATCCCAACAAACCCTCTTATAATATGATGAAACTCCCGAAGTAGTGGGCCGTCAGATAACTAGAGGTTCTCTTTCCAAGATGGAGTATCTACCAGTGGACTCTTGAACATACGCTTCACGCCACGTCAGTATTGTTTCCTCAATACACACCTCGTTTACGACAAACGCTTCCAACGCCTTGCCCTCCACATTAGCCGCCACTCTGTGCCGCACTTCTTACACAAGTAAATTGAGGCGTCCCGAATACGAAGTGGGCGTATCTCTAAAACACTTTGACAGGAGGGGCATAAAAATTTCCCATCAACCTTGGTTGGCTTTTCTTCCGTGTCTGGCATTCAGATAGACTCCCGCTCGCTCAACAAAACCGAGAAGCTTTACCCTTTGGGGCCGTGCGCTACTTCTACAATGTTTTTTAACTCAACCCTAAGTTTTTTACTGATGATGCCGCGAACTTTTTTGAGCCTTTTCTTTTGATCTCACACCATAGAAAAATTGTCAAGCGTTTTTATTTTTGTCATTAAATTTATAGCAGAGGTTGAAAGCTCACCTGTTTATAGAGTGAGACAATGACCTCCTAAGATTAGAAACGATTTTACTCCAAATCTTCTCTATTGTTGCAACGTGAAGAGGGCTTCCATCTTCTTTTCCATTACGATGTGCCACTTCATGTACCAATGTTTCCAGAGACAGCTCTTTATCAAGTAATTTGTTCTTAGCCAAAGACACTCGCCCGTCTTTGAACATCCCTAGAATATTAGATGAACGAAAATCCACTACATCTATATCCAAAAGGGTAGCACTCTCAGCAGCATTCACAAGAGTAATGGCCTCTTCCAAAGAAGAACGCTCTTCAGTGGAAAGTTCATCCCACCCATAAGATCTCACAATTTCATTTGCTAGCCCTGTTATATTTTCTTCTACTGTCCCAAAAATAGCCTCAAGAACGGCTTTAAGCGGTTTGTTGACAACGATCCCTGTTTTCCCCAGGTGTGCTATGTCTTTAGATTCAGCTAAAGTTTCTACTGGAATAGCATTAACGCCGTGCCGGGACTTAAAGTCCTCTGCGGCTTTTTCAATTATATTTTTCGGTAAACTTTTAGCCTCATAAGATCCTAACCCAAGTAACTCTTTAGCATTATCTTGTACCAAGCTCAAATACTCTTGAACGAACTTAGCACTACAGGCAGCTTCAGCAAGAATGCTTCTAACTCTCCAATCCAAAGAGCAACGAGCAATCATCTTTCGATCACGATCAACATCAACATCATGTGTTAGATCAAAACCGAACCTAAACTGTGGTTCGTGTTCTACAAAGATCCCTTTCACATAAAGTTTCCCAACCTCGGATTCGCGTAGGAGAACCGCTCCATAATGGGTGTCAATCCGATGACTGTTATCCTTGTTAAGAAACAAGAAACAAGGTTTCAACAGCTCCCATTCTTCTTTAGTGATATTGAAAACCTCTATCTGGATACGATTTTTTTCTTTCCGGTTCTTATCAATATAGAACACCAACACGTCAGCATCGAATTTTTCGGAACGCTCAATCACAGGAGTCCATATTTCAGACCCCGAACGAATTTTAACTTCATGCCCAGAACGCACTAGAGCCAGAACTCCGAGTTTCAACCCCTCCCCAAATTTTCCGATCAAATCTTCTTTTCCACTTTTAGTGGTATGCCCAAACAACAAGGCTTCATGAGGAAGCGTCACCCCTTCATTTTCAATTATCAACGTGTTAGGGTCACGATGCCTAACTTTCAACAGAGCTTTAAATTCACTCTCCCCATCTTTTGCGTTCTGAATCAGTTCTCGCACCCCCTCATAGACCCCCCAGTTAGGGAGATAATTAGTCTTTACGGTCAATTCGATTTTCATTTTTGATCTCCGATTACTATTACATTAGAGCAGGAAAAAATTCAAGTTTTTATTGCACCGAACTAAAGGAAAAATTCAAGTACGTAAATAATACTTCAGATCTTCCAGAGTGTTCATTTCGAAGGGCTCAGGCTTACCAAAATAGGAGGCATCGCCGCTCAGTAGATCTATACTGAGCGGCTTGAGTGGGTACATCATCTTGACGATAGCATAACCATGTTCTCTATATGTCTGCTGAAGCTGTTCAATACCCCCGTTGAAATTATCCAAGGATATCTCTATAGGCACCGTTGGATTTATGCCAGGGTATTCAACCCACTCTTGTATTATGTAAACGCCGCAGTCCCAGCACATCCAGTTGCGGCCATCGGGTGCGAGGACAAGACGGCTTGGGCATTCAGGGTTAGTCTCGTGGGTCTTCTTCGGATTGAGTGTGAGTACTTTCATCCGTGTACTTTCATCTGTGTCTGCCGAATCTAGATGCATATTGATGCTCGCGAAGTTCTTCAAGGAGCAGTGGTTTTGATGTGAGCATAGAATTTTAATCAATTATTAGTTTGCTTGGACAAACAGGTGAGACATTGGATTATTACCTTGTGGCCTAGTTTCTTTCGTTGTTCGATGACTACCTGAGATGAAGGGGCAATGTTGACCTTTTCCTCGCAACAAGAACACACGGCTTGGATGGTACCTTTGATAGTAGGAGCGCCAGGTTCATGCCAAGTCCCTACAACAATCATAGGCTCTGGATCATCAACTAATTTTTTTTCTTTCTCTACCTTGATACCCATGAGAGTGAGCATTTGGTAGAGATGAGCTTCCATCTCAGACTGTTTGGACATGTTCTCTTCCAATTTTCTATGTAAGAACTCCACCTCATCCAGAAGTTCTGCGACACAGACATGGGGTTCTTCTCGGGGCCATTGATCACGAGGGAGTCGGATGTAAGACCGGATGATGGCTTCACGTTCCTGGGTGATTCTCATCTAACGTATCTCTATTTCGGTGATGGTTCAGCTTTACCGCTCATCAAATCCACATTGTTCTTACCAACCTGGATTTTGAATTTAAGCAGATGTCTTTAGTAAATACTTGTTGGAGATTACCTTGAAGGAAGGGATTCGATGATTGTTAGAGGGTTTGAAGACGAGTCCTTCCCTTTTCATGCTTGTGTTTATCAAAGATGTGCCGTCAGCAAATTTGAGGATTTCATCAATGGTATTGAATTGCCTCAAGGGTGCAAGTGCAATTACTGGGACGTGATCTAGTTTAAGACCGATGGTTCCCAACAGTGCATCTCGTTCTTGTTTCGTCATGTACCGTTGTTGATCAATATCCCAAATATCGAATATAAAGAATCGGTGCCCTTTAAACTTTAGGGGATTTCCTTGTATCCCCTCACCAGATAGTTCCCCCTGGATAGCAATGTTTCTACCCATTTTTCTCAAAGCGGGTTCGATGCCAAGATCTTTGGCAACCTCCACATAAGAAGTATTTGAGTCTGAATCGAGATAAAACTCCATGTTGTGCCCGCAAACTCCAAACGTGCCTTGGTAGTAGTACACGGTCATGGAAGTGCCGTCTATTTTTTCGGTCACTTCATATAGTTCGTCTTTATAGGTCGTCAGGTATTCCGGGAAATTTTGAATACGTTCTTGGTTTGTTTTACGAATCACAGAAGGTACAAACCCTTTTACTTTTCCGCGAAGCGAAGCGTCTATTGGAGGTTCATAAAGAACCACATTGAGAAGTTGTGTTACATCCGTTCGTTCTTCAGCCCCATTCAATTCAGGGAAGTCAGACAAGGGCATCAATAGCCCTTGAGACAATGCTCCTCGCAGTTTAACTGTCCGAAGGCGAAAACCCTCATGGCGTCTGCTTTCCAACTCAGGCAGCTTTTTGTAGGATCCTTTCCGCAAGAACTCAAATCTAGGTTCAATTGGCAGATAAGAATCGATTTCGAAGTACACTCCAAGATCACCGGAGGAAAACTGTCCCTTCTTGACAACACATTGCCACCCGTCAATGTGGGCTATTTCGATATTGTCGGCATCAGGGATGTTTTCGATCCGAGATACCTTACGGATTGTGACAAGGGACCTTTCCATATTACACCGTCTTGTTCTTCCATACCACTAACCCACAGCGTTCGCACCACATCCCGCCCACCTGGCCACCCCGCGACGCACAAGCCGTACACTCGGCTTTGATCGCTGATTCGGCGCGAGCCAGGGCAGCTTCTAGCTGTATTATGTGCGCCTTCATAGCCTTAGCGTCCGCCTTCATAGCCTTGGCGTCCATTGTTTGTGTCCTTCCTTCCATGCCTTGTGACAAGGGACCTTCCATAATTTACTATTACACCGTTAAAAGAAAAAATACAAATTATTTTTACTCACTTGTGTATTGCTTGACAACTTCTTAGATTCAAGCCTCTCGAACCAACGTGGCTTCGAGAAGCCCATCTTTTACTGGGTCGGCATCTTGAAAGCCGTGCGACCTGTAAAACTTGTGTTGTCGCTCCCACTCGTCGGAATACCCTCCTGGCGTTACCAGTAGGCTGGTACCACCTACCTGAGCGACTGTCTCCTTTAGCTTTTCGAGAAGCTGCCCGCCAAGTCCCATGCACCTAGCCGACGCCGGTTGTACCAATACCCGGTTCACCCACCATTCGTTTCCGACCCGACTCGCCTCTGCGGTGGCTCTGACGCTATGATCTTCTGAGTAGTAATATGCCGAACAGTAGTCCGGCGTCTTGATTACACAGTACGGCCCCTCAAACTTCCCATGCATCCGTCGTTTCTCCTTAGGTTTCAATAGGACAGTCCGCTGAACAAACTCCAAGCACCAGGTCAAGGTACATCTATCAGCGGGTGTTCCGATTTCTACACACAAGGCGTTAGCTCGTCTACGGGGAAGTTCTACAGAAATACGGTGACGGCATTTTTTACGTTCGACGGGCACGGAGGAGACACTTTCTTAGGCATCAGAGTTTCATTTACTCTTCTTTTTATCTTTAAACTCAGGAACCTTCTTCAATATCTCTCTTAGTAGTAGACTTCCGATATCCGATACAGTATCGTTATCAAGTTTCACTTCTGCTATTTTTGCCATAAGAAAGATTCCATTACACATCCACATGGCTATACTTTCTGCGGTTTCTTTTGTCATGGAAATCTTACCATTTAATTTCAGTTAGATCAAAGCACCAACTATACTTGAAAAGCTTTCTTCACTACATCCCAATCACTGGAATCCCCAGAGTCATACCATTCCAACAAACGCATGGCTTCAACGATACATCTCAACTTGTCTGCAATACTTTTTCGGTCTGGTATTTGATCTTGCGGAAAACCAGAGCCTTCTATTGTTACTGTTCCAGGTTGCCCCAAAGGAGAGTCTAAACAATTGAGGCAGGTGCGATTATTTTTCAAGCGGGTTCCGTTACATTCAGGGCAAGGAATTTCTCCTCCTTCCTTCCAGCCAGTCACCTCATCTTCAATTTGTTCCGCCATCTCTTGCACAGCAGAGTATTTGTAATTATAATGACCGCCTGACATGTTTTATACTTTCCTAGAAGGTGCTTCGTCGCTCAATAGATCTACACTGAGCCATTTGAGCGGGTATACCATCTTGATGACGGCATGCCTGTACTGTCGAAGCTGCTCTATGGCTTAGTCAAAATTCTCTGGGGTTAACTTCCAATGATCCACTCTCATATTATTACACCGAAGCAGAAAGAAATTCAAGTCTAGTTTTGAAGAATTAATCCTAATAGTACCCCTATGACAGATCCCCAAAACCCTCCTATCCAAAAGCCCAACAATCCTAAAATTGTGGCCAATGGAAACACAAGAAGCGCAAGTAATATCCAAATAGTTGTCACACTATCCCCTCTATTGAGAAAAAACGAGGGTTT
>Ga0214473_10004319_pt1 | contig 17080 bp, 15 predicted proteins | sample RVTome_7_FD_203509 | JGI IMG/M metagenome (GOLD analysis project Ga0214473, IMG submission 203509) | Soil microbial communities from uranium-contaminated site in the Upper Colorado River Basin, Wyoming, United States - RVT98D197 | ecosystem: Environmental > Terrestrial > Soil > Contaminated >... | reverse complement strand
AAATGAAAAGAACCGATATTCCATTAACTTTTACTAACCAAGAAAGGAGGACAGTATATGCATTTCACAAAGATCTTCATAATATTTATAGGGTTAAGTCTGGCCATTGGATTTTTGGGGTGTGCTAAGGAGCAGAAGATGGAACCTCCCAAACAGGAGCAAATTACTAAAAATTTGGTTCCACCGAAGGCTGAGGTTAAGGGGCAGGCCTTTCTTGTGGAGCTTAGCGACCTTAAGGTTGTCATGACCGTCGACATAGGTTCTAAAGAAATCGTCGAAACGCCGAGCCTCAAGGGTAGCATCAAGATCACTAATAAATCGAAAGATATCCTGGATATCCAGGCGGTTACCCTCGAATACTTGAATGAAGCTGGGAAGCCAATCCCCTATAAACCTGAAGAGAAAATTGAGAAGGGTTATCCGTTTTGGAAGGTTCTTCAGCCTGAAGGCGTTGCCGAAGGGTCTTTGCACGTCACGATCCCAATGAACGCTATCAAGGAAAAGTCTCTTAAAAAGATAGAAGTCAATCTGGTCTACGTCCCCTCTCCTCTTAACCGAGAGACTTTGATTTTCTCTGAAAAGGTTGAATAGCCCGTTATACTAATCCACGGGGCTAAGCAGAGGGGATTATTTCGATCATTATATAAGGGAATGGATAGCCATTGCCTCAAACTGCTGGCAATGCCAATCTCCTTTTGGTAAACGGGCGATTTTGGGTATTGGACATATTCTGTTTGTCCGCCTACGCAGAAGACCACGGCCTATGGCCGTGGATGAATGCGAAAAGGATAACCCTCCGAAGCCTTGTGCGTAGGAGGGTCTGCTTCGGCGGATTCCGCGGAAGAACACGGAGGTACTACGGGCTTTGCCCGTGGGGCTCCATTGTAACGCATTAGGCCATTGGAGCACAGAGTAGCCGAACAAATCAGAAGGAGTAAGTAATGATGGGTAATGATAAGAAACGAATATTGGTGATTGAGGATGATCAGGAAATGCGATCATTGCTGAAAGATTTCTTTGAGGAGGAAGGATTTGAGATAGATTCTGTTAGTAATGGCTCCGAGGCTTTCCGAATACTGGTCAGGGAACTTTTCGATCTGGTTATTACCGATATTAGGATGCCTGGTTTGACCGGATTGGATATTATTCCAGGAATAAAGAAACTTCAACCTGAAACTCCTATTATCGCTATAACAGCATTTGGCAGTGAAGAAGTTCATCGCAGGGCAATGGAGAGGGGTGTTACTGCGTATTTAGAAAAACCACTCCGTTTCCATGAACTAAGAACAATGATTCGTGAAATAATATCTTCGAAAGACAAAAAATAGGGGGGATGAGAAATGGTCGGAATCTTAGTTGTCTCTCACGGGAGATTAGCAGAGGCATTGATTTCCTCAGTTCAATTTCTCGTCGGGAATTTGCAGAGGGTAAAGGGAATCTCTATCTGGCCAAGGGATAGGAAAGAAGTAGTTGAGGATCGGATTCAGAAAGGGGTGGGGGAGGTGGATGATGGGGATGGAGTTGTGATCTTAACAGACGTCCTTGGTGGGACACCGACCAACCTCAGCCTATCTTGCACGGAAAATGATAACGTTGAAGTGGTGACGGGAGTCAACCTCCCCATGCTGTTGACTTTATCGAGTTATCGAAAGGAAAGATCATTAAGAGAGGTGGGTAGGCTGGTAAAGAAGTCAGGGCGTAGAAGCATCATCCTTGCAAAAGGAGTATTGGGAAGAAGAAAGGGTAAGCGATTAAGGAAAAGAGTTAAACACGATGAAGAAGGTGAGGTGGGAGGTTATGGAGACCATCCTTTACATAGATAATTCAGAGAGTTATCGGCTTCTTCTTCAGGAGGAGTTATCACAGGAAGGATTCCGGGTGGTGACGGCGAGCAGTATTGAAGAGGCACTTTCAAATTGGAAAGAAATCAATCCCCGCCTTGTCATTTTGGAATTGAGGCAGAACAGATTAAGCGAGGGGGTCTTCGAAAAATTAAAGAATACATACCCTGACGTCCTGTGGATTGGGTATTCCACCTACTCCCAATGTCCGGAGGAATTTAAGAAATGGGTCAATTTCTATTTACCGAAATCGTCACAAATAGGGGAAATAAAGACCTTGGTACAGAGCTTGTAGATCGTTGAATAAATGTATTTGTTTTGAGAGGAGGTTAGATCATACAAGAGGATGGAAATTGTTTTTGATTCCGGTTGTAGGTTTTTTAGTGACCATCTTTGTGCTCTCCATCAGCTTCGGAGAGGGTGATTATATTAAAAGGGGAGGAGCTAGAGGTATCTCCCAGGGAGTGATGAATCATGAATGAGCTGATATGTCCAAGTTGTGAAAGGCCCATTATGAACATGAGAAAAGCGGAGGCGCTTCTACGGACCACTGCCAGTAAGATACTCATCGGCCACTGTTTCTGTGGCGTGGCTTATGAAATCCGCTCACTTAGGAAAAATGTTTTAGACGTTTCAACCTCATCGGGAAAAAGGTCAGAACAAATTATGGAAGAAGGCAACGATCAATAAAACCGGGCTCTGGATTAAGGTTACTTTCGATGCAAGGCAGAAGAAATGATGCTCAAAACCTACCTCATCATGGCACTTCTTTATGTATTATGCTGGTTTACAGCACTCATTCACCGGATTGTCAAACTACTCAATAAATGATAAATATCGCGAAGGTCTTGGAAGAAGGGAGCTGTCCCAAATGGGCCATAGGCCAAGCCTGCTCATTCTGGAGGTCGTTTGAAATCTCTTAGATAACAGAGTGAGAAGAGTATCCGAAAAGTCTAACGGTGCTTCATCACAAGAGAGGATGGTGAAATGAAATGGTATCGGATTGACAAAGAAGAGGTGCTCAAGAAACTTGGAACCTCGGAGGAGGGCCTGTCAGGATCTGAGGCAAAAGAACGTCTTGAAAAATATGGTCCCAATAAGCTCCCCGAGGAAGAGAAGATTAGCCGGCTCAAAATTCTTCTCCACCAATTTACAAGCCCCTTGATCTACATTCTTCTCGTGGCTGCGATCGTGACGGCGATCCTTGGGGAATACATTGATACCGGCGTCATTGTGGCCGTTCTCATCCTGAATGCTGTCATTGGTTACTTCCAGGAGTACAAGGCCGAAACGAGTGTACGGGCGCTTAAGAGCATGGTCGTTCCCAGGGCGAGAGTAGTGAGGGAAGGTAAAGAAAAAGAAATTCCAAGCGAGGGACTTGTACCAGGGGACATCGTCCTGCTGGCATCCGGTGGCAAGGTGCCTGCCGATCTGAGATTGCTCAAAACGACGGAGCTCAAGATTGAAGAGGCCGCGCTGACGGGTGAATCAGTCCCTGTTGAAAAGAGGCCCCGGCCCATCCAGGAGGAGAATCTTACCCCGGGAGACCAGACGAACATGGCTTTCATGGGAACGATCGTAGTGAGCGGCAGGGGCAGGGGGATTGTGGTCGAGACAGGTATCAGAACCATTCTTGGCCAGATCGCCCGGGAGGTTGGGGAACTCTCTGTCACCGTGACCCCTCTGCAACAGAAGATCGTGAAGTTTGCCCACTTCATTGGTTTTCTTGTCCTCGGCAGCGCGGTGGCCATATCGATTCTGGGACTTTTTCTCGGCATGACGATCGTAGAGATCTTCAAGATCGCTGTGGCGGCTTCGGTCGCAGCGGTTCCGGAGGGGCTGCCCATCGTCGTCACCATCACCATGGCCATTGGGATTAGCCGGATGGCAAAAAGGAATGCGATCATCCGAAAACTTCCTGCAGTGGAGACGCTCGGAAGCACAACGGTCATCTGCTCGGACAAGACAGGGACCCTCACAAAGAATGAGATGACCGTGAAGGTGGTCTATGACGGGCAGCATTCCTATGAGGTGACGGGAAGCGGTTACGAGTCGAAAGGTGAAATTCTTCATGACTGGGAGTCTTGCGATAAAGTCACTTTAGAGAAACTTTGTGGCGTCCTCCGGATAGGGATGCTCTGTAACGAATCGAACATCTATGAAGAGAATGGACAGTTCAGAGTGGATGGAGATCCTACGGAAGGAGCGCTCATCGTTTCGGCCATGAAAGCGGGACTTCACCCGGAAGAAGAGAGGGCTCGCTATCAACAACTTTCGATCATTCCTTTTGAGTCCGAACGGGGCTTCATGGCTACCCTCCATCAGCACGACCGTCAAAGACTCATTTTTGTCAAAGGCGCCCCTGAAAAGGTCCTTGATATGTGTGCCGTAACCTCCTCAGGCCAATCTCTGGACAGAAAGGGAATCATGGCGGCAGCGGAACATTTCGCAAGGGATGGGATGAGAGTGCTTGCGATGGCATACAAAGAGGCGTCAGACAATATCGAAGAGCTCACGCACGATGATGTTGAAGGAAATCTTATTCTGGCGGGGATGCAGGGGATGATTGACCCTCCACGGCCCGAGGCCATTGAAGCGGTAAAAGGCTGCCGGGAAGCGGGGATCAGGGTCGCCATGATCACCGGGGATCATGCCGTCACAGCCTCTGCCATAGGAGAGATGTTCGGAATTGCCCGCGAGCGGTCCGACGTCTTAACCGGCAAGGAATTAGAGACGATGAGTGATGACGACCTGTTCGGAAGGGTGAAGGATGTCTCGGTTTATGCGAGAGTTTCGCCGCAGCACAAGCTCAGGATTGTTCAACAGGTCATGAAACAGGGTGAGGTCGTTGCGGTGACAGGAGACGGGGTGAACGATGCCCCGGCCCTCAAGGCCGCGCATATCGGTATCGCCATGGGAAAGACCGGCACGGATGTGGCAAGGGAGGCGTCCGATATGGTGATCACCGATGACAATTTTGCAAGCATCTTCCATGCGGTAGAAGAGGGGCGGGTGGTCTTTGATAATATCCGGAAGGTGACGCTCTTTCTCATTCCGACCGGTTTTGCGGCCATCGTCTCCATCCTCATCGCCATGGCCCTTGACATACCGATCCCTTACGTCGCTGCTCAGCTCCTCTGGATCAACCTTGTCACCAATGGACTCCAGGACGTAGCCCTGGCCTTCGAGCCCGGGGAGAAAGACGTGATCAAACGGAAACCGAGAAACCTGAAAGAGGGAATCATATCGCGGCTGATGTATGAGAGGAGCATCCTGGTGGGGCTCATCATTTCCGCAGGTGTGATCTTCAATTTTGTTTCAGCCCTGGATGATGGCGTTTCCCTTGAGCGGGCAAGAACCATTGCCGTCACCACAATGGTTCTGTTCCAGTTCTTTCAGGCCTGGAATTCTCGGTCTGAACTTCAATCTATTTTCAGAATAAACCTTCTCAGCAACCCCTTCCTTTTTTACAGCATGGTGGTTGCCTTCCTTGCCCAGCTGGCGGTGATTTACATCCCGGCCCTTCAGTGGGTTTTCAGAACGGAGGCCCTGGCGGGAGCGGAATGGCTGCGGATCATCGTGATTGCCTTAACCGTGGTCCTCGTGGTCGAAATCGACAAGGCCATCCGGAGGCACAAGAAAAAGGCTTAAGGGAAGAACGCGAGGGCAAGATAAATAAGGAGGGGAGCGTATGGATATCAATGCTTATGTTCAAAAAGCGGTCGACTGGTTTCTCACAAGCGGTTTACACATCACTTTAGTTCTGATCTTGGCTCTGATCGCTCTCAAAGCGGCAAAAGTTCTCTCCACCCGTCTTATTTCGGTGGTGGTGAGACAAAAGGAGGATCCGGAATTTCAGAAACGGACCCAGACGCTCGGCTCCATTGTCCGGTATGTGTTAATCATCGCCATCATCATTGTTGCGGCCATGACCGTGTTGAAAGAACTTGGCGTGGAGATCGGTCCCGTTCTTGCTGCCGCCGGCATCGTCGGTCTGGCCGTGGGCTTTGGCGCCCAGAGCTTGGTTAAAGATGTGATCAGCGGTTTTTTTATCCTGCTGGAAGATCAAATCCGGGTGGGGGATGTGGTTCAGATTGCCGGCAAGGGAGGTCTGGTTGAAAAGATAAATCTCAAAACGACCATTCTCCGCGATCTGGCAGGGAATGTGCACTACGTGCCAAACGGTCACATCGATGTGGTGACCAACATGACCAAAGACTTCTCCCGGTATGTCTTCGATATTGGTGTGGCTTATCGGGAGAATGTGGATGAGGTCATCGGGGTGATCAAAAAGGTCGATGAAGAACTCCGTAACGACCCGGATTATAAAGATGACATTTTGGAGCCGATAGAAATATTGGGTCTGGATCAATTTGCCGATTCGGCAGTCATCATCAAGGCACGCACCACCACCGTGCCCATCAAACAATGGCGAGTAGGCCGGGAGTTCAATCGACGATTAAAAAAGAAGTTTGACGAGAGAAATATTGAGATTCCTTTCCCCCATGTCACGCTCTATATGGGACAGGATAAACAGGGCCAAGCTCCACCCCTTCGCATCCTCAGGGAGGAGAAATGAAGACTCTTGTCATCAACTGCGGGAGTTCGACACTGAAGTTTCAGGTCATCGAGCTGGATGAAGATACTCCTCCCGGTCGGGAGCAGCAACTGGTCCGTGGCATCGTTGAAAAGATCGGTGGAAAGGCGATGCTCAAATTTGTTGACGAAAAGGGGCCAGGCCTGCAAGAAACCGCCAGCGTGCCGGATCATGGAAGTGCAACCCGGCGGGTATTTGATTGGCTGGGGACTCTTGGGTATTTGGAAGCCAATGGGATTGATGTGGTGGGTTACCGAGTTGTCCACGGAGGGCCTCACTTCCTTGAACCAACCCTGATCGATGACCGGGTTTTAGAGGCCATCGAAGCGATTAGCAACCTGGCCCTTTTGCACAATCACCCTTCCATCGAGGCGATCCGTGCGGCAAAGGGACTGCTGGGCTCTGCGATTCCGATGGTAGCCGTTTTCGATACCACGTTTCATTCGGACATGCCTGAGCGAGCATCTCGCTACCCCATCCCTGTAGGACTGACGGAGACGCATCATCTCTGGCGCTATGGATTTCACGGGATAGCCCATCGATACATGGTCGAGCGCTATGCGGTCATTACCTCCACACCTTTGGAAAAAACAAGGATCATTACACTCCAACTGGGAAGCGGCTGCTCAGCCACGGCAGTGCTAGCGGGATGCTCCATCGATACTTCCATGGGCCTCACCCCTCTCGAAGGGTTGATGATGGGGACAAGGTCCGGAGATGTCGATCCCCATCTCCCGGGCTTCTTAGCCCAGCGTGAAGGCATAAGCCTGGCCGATGCAGAAATCTTGCTCAACACGAAGTCAGGGCTTCTTGGGGTTTCAGGCCTCTCACAGGACATGCGGGAACTGCTGGAGGCAGAAAGTCAGGGAGATGAAAATGCTGCTCTGGCGGTGGAGATGTTCTGTTACAGAGTGCGGAAGCAGATCGGGGCCTATCTCGCCGTCCTGGGCGGTGCGGATGCCATGATCTTTGGGGGAGGTATTGGAGAAAATTCACCGCCGGTAAGAAGCCGGATCTGCGCCGGAATGGAATGGTGTGGGATGGCCATTGATGAGAATCGAAATAGCACGATGATCGGAACAGAAGGAAAAATCAGTACAGACAATGCGAAGGTGCAAGTGTACGTTATTCCTGTGGACGAGGCCGTCATCATCGCCCGGGATACGGCTCACTGGTTGCAGAAGCAGAAAAAAGAGAAAAGATAGGTCCAAATATTTTGTAGCCGCTGGCTTTAGCCTGCGTTCAAAATCTCATCCATGCCGGAGTCGTGAAATGGGGAAGGTGGCTTTGGCGATCAGGAGGGAAAAGATGTCTCATCGCGAAAACATTGATAACATCCGTAGAGAAGAATGGGTTGAACTCTACCGAAAGAGCCATCCGGAGGCAAATCGGTGGGCAGAGGGCTACGGTCCGATAAAGCATGAGGTGGAAACCCAGGCACGGATCTTCGCCATGGCGGAGCACCTCTCGACAAAGGGTATTCGGGGCGACGGGATGCCGCTCTTTGATTTTCTATATGCTCTGGACCGGGTCACCAGCGCAGCCATGTGGATGGTGGCGCACGAGACCTATGCCAAAAATGTCTATCTCGATGGTAGGGAACTTGTTGCCGAAGACTTCAAGCCCAATCCGGAGGGACATACAGGCGGCGCCCTGAACATGGTGCCTGCTTATGGGGGATACATGGCCATCAATGCTATCACTGGCCATACGCGATCCTGGGTGATGGGTCAGGGCCACTGTGTCGCTGCCATCGATACGATCAACCTTCTTCTGAATAATATGACACCGGCTCATGCCGAGCGGTATTCTCCAACGGATGAGGGACTTACCCGTTATGTTCGGGACTTCTACTCCTACAAATTGAGAGAAGATGGTGGACAGGATTCGCCCCTGGGCAGCCATGTCAATGTTCACACCGCAGGAGGCTTGAGCGAAGGTGGGTATCTTGGGTTTACGGAACTTCAGTATGTCCATATGCCCCTGCCTGGAGAACGGTTGGTCGCCTTCCTGAGCGACGGGGCCTTTGAAGAGCAGAGAGGGAGCGACTGGATACCCCGCTGGTGGCGGGCCGAGGACTGCGGCCTTGTGACACCTATCATGATCAAGAATGGCCGACGAATCGACCAGAGGACGACGATGTCCCAGCAAGGCGGAGCAGACTGGTTTGTTGATCATCTGAAGCTAAATAGCTTCGACCCCATCGTCTTTGACGGAAGAGACCCAGCAGCCTTTGTCTGGGCCATCTTTGAGATGGAGTGTCGGCTCGAGGCGGGAGCCCAGGCAATTCAGTCCCAAGGATCTTTTTACCCTGTGCCGCTTCCTTATGGAATTGCTCTGGCTCCTAAAGGAGCAGGCTTTTATGGAGAAGGAACAAACCTTGCTCACAACCTTCCACTCATGTCGAATCCTCACGTTGATCCTGGGGCAGCGCAGCGATTCAATGAAAGCGCCAGGCGCCTTTGGGTACCGCCGTTGGAGCTCAAAAATGCCATCAGCGGGTTCGAATGTCATCAGATCTCAGGCCGCCCTCGGGAGCGGGATAATCCCCTGGCAAGACGGGAGGTGAAACTGAAGCAAACTCCACCACCTGTTTTCAGACCCATTCCTGAAAGCCGGCATAACCCTTCCGCCTGGACAAGAACCTCTCCCATGTTTGCGGTGGATGCGATGTTTCTCGCGACGGTCCAGGCCAATCCTCACCTTCGTCCCCGGATTGGAAATCCTGACGAGATGCGCTCGAACCGGATGATCCGGACTCTTGAGGATTTAAAATTTCGTGTGACTGATCCAGAACCCGGCATCCCTGAGGATATCCAGGGCGCCGTGATCACGGCTCTAAATGAGGAAGCAGTGGCCTCTGCGGCCCTGGCCAATAAGGGAGGCATCAATTTCATTCACACCTACGAAGCCTTTGGAACGAAGATGCACGGCGTTGTTCGGCAGGAGATTATTTTTGCAGATCATTGTAATGAAGCGGCACGAAAACAGGGATGGCTTTCCATCCCTCTGGTCCTCACGTCTCACACCTGGGAAAACGCCAAGAATGAACGATCCCACCAGGACCCCTCCATGGCGGAGGCGATGTTGGGAGAACCTTCGGATGTGTCGCGGGTCTTGTTTGTTCCCGATTACAATACCGCTTCCGTTGTGATGCATCACCTCTATCAAACCCATGGGCAGATTTGGACACTGGTGGTACCCAAGATAGATGGGATTCCGGACCTTTTCACCCTTGAGGAGGCGACTCATCTCCTCAACGGCGGTGCCCTCCGCCTGGACTGGGCGTGCCATGATCCGGATCGGCAACGAGTTGTTCTGACTGCTATCGGAGCTTATCAATTGGAAGAAGTGCTCAAGGCTTCAGCACGGTTAAGAGAGCGGAATGTCCCTCACTCCGTTATCTACATGGGGGAGCCCGGAAGGTTTCGCATTCCCCGAAGTGACCGTGAGAAGGCGCATATGGCACCGGCCCCATTGCAGGCCGAACTCTATCCGAGTTCCGTGCCCGCCCGCATCTTTGTAACCCATACCCGGCCGGAGATACTGTTGGGGATCTTGCAGCCGCTTCACACAGGCTTTTATCAGACCGGTGCACTTGGATTTATAAATCAGGGGGGGACCTTAAGTGTTCCCGGGATGCTTTTTGTCAATCGATGCACCTGGGCGCACATCCTTCTGGAGGTTGCCCGCGTGCTCGGCATGCTCCAGGAGGAACTACTGGCCTCTGAGGAGCTTGCTGCGTTGAGCGGAAAAGCCTCCCCCGAAGGAATACTGTTTTAGTCGTGTGGAAAAAGAGTGATTTCAAAGATAGGTGCGAAATTGAAGTGACCTCTTGGTGACGGAGCCATGGAACCACAAAATAGAAAGTCTAAGAATACTAAAATCATCCTGGTGGGGGATATCGGTGGAACAAAGACCCGGCTGGGACTTTATCATGTCACCGATGATAAAGGCCACCGCCTGATGCGTGGAAAGATCTTTCCAAGCAAAAAGTACAAAGGGTTAGAAATGATCCTTCAAGAATTCCTTGGAAGGGAGAAAAATATTGATACGTTCGACAGCGCCAGACCCCGATTTTTAAATCGGAGTAAAAAGCGCCGCTCAGTTTCAACCCTGAGCATACCCCGGGCTTCAGACCGGGGAGTCGAATGGGTTGATTGCGCCTGCTTTGGGGTAGCCGGTCCTATTATAAAGGGAAGGGTGAAACTCACGAACCTTCCCTGGGTGATCGATACAATAGCCCTGCAAAAAGATCCCAGGCTGAGGAAGGTCGTGATGATCAATGATCTTGTCGCCAATGCCACTGGCATTTCGATGTTGAAAAAGAATGACTTCGTGACTCTCAATATCGGTAAGAAAAGAAAGGGAAACGCCGCTCTCATTTCAGCGGGGACAGGTCTTGGAGAGGCGATCCTTTTCTGGGATGGAAAGAAATACCTTCCCTCTCCTTCTGAGGGCGGACATGTGGAGTTCGGTCCGAGAAACAAATTGGAGATGGAACTGCTCCAATACCTTTTAAAACGTTTCAACCATGTCAGTTATGAGCGGGTGGTTTCAGGGGAAGGTCTTTTCCATATCTATCAATTTCTGAGGGATTCTAATAGATTCGGGAGCGAGCCGAGGTGGCTCATCAGGAAGATGGCGCAGCAGGATCCTGCTGTTGTGATCTCTCAAGGAGCTCGTGATCAGAAAAACAGGTTATGCATGGCCGTTCTGGACATGTTTTCTTCCATTTATGGTGCAGAAGCTGGGAACCTTGCTCTAAAGGCGATGGCCATCGGTGGCGTCTATGTGGGAGGTGGAATCGCACCGAAAATTATCTGGAAGCTGAAAAGTGGCAGCTTTATGGATGCCTTTAGGGAGAAAGGGCGGTTCTTGGAGATGATGGATGAGATTCCCGTCAAGGTCATCATGAATGACAAGACCGCTCTCCTGGGGGCTGTCTCATACGCTTTGGATCTCCTGAATGGATCGTGAAGGAAGTCGGAGGCGCAATGGATTAACCGATTAAACCTGGAAAATATTCCGGAGAAGAAGAAATTCATAACAGGAGCGAGGCTATGAAAAATCAAAGGATCACCCAGATCGAAGACTATGAACCGTTGGTTGGAGCGGAAACGATCGAGCGTATTAAGAGGAAGGCCAAGCGCCTTCGGCACCTTCATGTGGCCAACGTCAATTCAACCTATTATGGAGGAGGCGTGGCAGAACTGCTGACTTCATTAACTCTTTTAATGAACAATGTGGGAATCAAAACCGGATGGAGGGTGATCCAGGGAGCTCCCGATTTTTTCAGTATCACCAAAAAGATGCACAACGCCCTTCAAAGTGGGGAAATCAACTTGAGCAAACGAAAGATGGAAATTTATGAGGAGGTCATTTATGAAAACTCCATTCGAAACCATCTCGATGACCATAACATGGTCATCATCCATGATCCCCAGCCCCTTCCCATGGTCAATCATTATAAGAAGAATGGTCCCTGGATCTGGCGTTGCCATATCGACCTTTCGAATCCGAATAAGAAACTCTGGAATTACCTCGTACCTTTTATTGAGAAGTTTGACGCTGTCATCCTGAGCATCAAGGATTATAAGCAAAAGCTGAAAACCCCGCAGGTCTTTTTTATGCCCGCGATCGATCCTTTTGCTATCCTTAACCGGGAGATGAGTGAAAAGGAGATCCGTGAACGGCTGAATCACTATCACATTCCTACTGACCTTCCCCTGGTGGTCCAGATCTCCAGATTCGACCGGTGGAAAGATCCGGAGGGTGTCATCAAGGCCTTCAATATAGCGAGAAAGGAGGTGGACTGCACACTCGTCCTTCTCGGTAATGTCGCTACGGATGACCCCGAAGGCTCAGAAGTATATGAATCACTATTGGATTGTCGGGAAGAACGAATTATCATTCTCAGCCATCAGGATACAGCCCTCGTCAATGCGCTTCAACGGAAGGCGGCTGTCGTTCTTCAGAAATCGATCCGGGAAGGATTCGGTCTGACCGTTTCTGAGGCCATGTGGAAAGGAACGCCCGTAATCGGAGGGAATGTGGGTGGAATCCGCTATCAGATCGACGATGGGAAGAATGGTTTTCTCGTTTCTTCCGTTGAAGAAGCAGCGAAAAGGATCGTTCAGGTGGTGAAGAACAAAACGCTACAGGAGCGTCTCGGAAAGAATGCGGCGGAAAAGGTCCGAAGACATTTTCTTCTGACGCGTTACCTGGAACAATACCTCGATCTCTTCAACTCCTTTGAGACAATTTATCGGGTGAAAAGGCTTTAAAGATTCGATATGAGAAAGCAAACGGGGGGGGTTACGGCCTATGACGTACCTTATATGGATTGGAATCGCACTCTGTATCTCCCAGTCGGCGATGCTGTCCGGTCTGAATCTGGCCTTTTTTACGATGAGCAAGCTGGAATTCCAGATAGAGGTCGCCAAGAATAATAAGCATGCCCGCCGGGATATTGTCCAGAAAGCAATTTTATGAAAGCCGTCAAAGAGGGAGGCAGCTAATGAAAAGCAAAAGGAAGGTCGAGACATTCCCTTCCGCCTTGGAAGATGCAAGGGCCGCTGAGTTATCTGTCCCTTCTCGCCAGACCCTTTCTCCTTCGTATCGATTGGCCTACATCGATCATGACTTTTTGCTCAGGGACGAACTCCGTCCCGTCCGCCTGGAACTTGAGTTGCTGAAACCGGAACTCCTGCTGAAAGAACATCAAATTGAGAATACTATTGTTGTTTTCGGAAGCACACGGATTCCAGAGCCAAAAGTCGCCCATGAACAGTTGGCGGCTGCAGAAGGCGCCGCTAGTAAAGACCCAACCAATGTGTTCCTTGCGAGCAAAGTGAGAATAGCGCGCAGTGTAGCTGAAAAATCGAAATATTATGAAGAGGCCCGCCGGCTCGCTTCCCTTATTTCACAAGCCAGTAAGACCTCAGGCAATCCTAATTATGTGGTGGTTACTGGCGGCGGCCCGGGAATCATGGAGGCGGCAAATCGTGGAGCTTATGAGGTGGGGGCTGAAAGCATCGGCCTCAATATTGTTCTTCCCTTTGAGCAAAAGCCTAATGAATATATAACGCCTGAGCTTTGCTTTCAGTTTCACTACTTTGCGATTCGAAAGATGCACTTCCTCATGCGAGCAAAGGCTCTGGTTGTCTTTCCTGGTGGGTTTGGCACCCTTGACGAACTCTTTGAGACATTGACTCTGATACAGACGAGAAAGATTAAACGCATCCCGGTGCTCATTTTTGGAAGGGAATTCTGGAAGTGTATCATAAACTTTGATGGCCTGGTCGAGGAGGGGACGATTTCCCCTGAGGATATCGAACTCTTTAAATATGTTGAGACCGCAGAGGAGGCATGGGAGATGATCTCAAAAACTTACGCTGAGAGGTAACTTTTATGAGTGAAAGACGAACCATTGCCTATTTCTCCATGGAAATCGGACTCAAAGCGCAAATCCCGACTTACAGCGGTGGCCTGGGGGTTCTCGCAGGAGATACGATTCGTTCTGCAGCGGATCTCCAGGTGCCTATGGTGGCGGTGACCCTTCTTCATCGGAAGGGTTACTTTCATCAAAGGCTCGATGCAAGCGGATGGCAGCGAGAGGAACCGGTGGAATGGGGCATTGACGATTTTTTAAAAGAGATGCTGCCGAGAGCCTCCGTGAAGATAGAGGGACGAATCATTCATCTCCGAGCGTGGAGGTATGAGGTGAAGGGGCTGAGCGGTTTCAAAGTTCCGGTGTATTTTTTGGATACAGACCTTCCGGAGAACTCGGAATGGGACCGGACATTGACCCATTTTCTTTACGGAGGAGATCAGCATTACCGACTCTGTCAGGAGGTCATTCTCGGAATCGGTGGTGTCAGAATGCTTCGGGCCCTTGGATACGACCATATCGAACGGTTCCATATGAATGAGGGACACTCCAGTCTCCTCACTTTGGAGCTTCTGTATGAAGAGGCAGAAAAGGCGGGCAGGGAATCGATCAGCCATCGGGATATTGAATGGGTGAGAGAGAAATGCGTCTTTACAACGCATACCCCTGTTCCAGCCGGGCACGATCAATTTGCTTTGGATTTAGTGAACCGTGTTCTTGAAAATGGTCAAATTATTTTTGACATGAAAGACGTTTTTTGTTGTGAGGACCTTTTGAACATGACATACCTGGCGCTCAATCTGAGTCGCTATATCAATGGGGTTGCTAAGAAACACGGAGAGGTTTCAAGGCTGATGTTTGCGGGTTATACCATTGATGCGATTACGAATGGAGTTCATGCGTCTACCTGGGTCTCCGGGCCCTTTGAAAAAGTTTATGATCGCTACATTCCCGAATGGAGGCATGACAATTTCAGCTTCCGGTATGCGCTGAGCATACCGAAGGAAGAGATATGGAGGGCCCATCAGGAGGTGAAAAAGCGCTTGATCAACCAAGTGAACCGGGAGACGAACGGCCAAATGGATGCCGGTGTCCTAACGATAGGGTTTGCGAGACGTGCCACAACCTATAAAAGAGGCGACCTGCTCTTTACGGACATTGATCGCCTCAAGAGTATTTCTTCAAAGGCGGGTTCTTTCCAGATTGTCTATGCCGGTAAAGCCCATCCTCAGGATCAGGGCGGGAAGGAATTGATTAAACGGATATTTCAGGCCAAGGCGCAATTAAACCCTGATGTCAAGATAGCCTATCTCGAAAATTATGACATGGAACTCGGGAAGATGATCACATCAGGGGTTGATTTATGGCTGAATACACCTCAACCTCCTATGGAGGCGTCCGGAACGAGCGGAATGAAAGCGGCTCTTAATGGCGTCCCAAGCCTCAGTGTCCTCGATGGATGGTGGGTTGAAGGTCACATTGAGGGGGTGACCGGATGGTCCATCGGAGAGACCGAACGGGATGACGACGAAAGCAGTCATTGGTCAGCAGATGCTCAATCCCTTTATGATAAACTGGAGCAGATGATCCTTCCCCTCTTCTATCGTGATCGGGATCGCTTTATCGATGTAATGCGCAACGCCATTGGCATTAATGGTTCTTTTTTCAACACTCACCGAATGCTGCAGGAATATGTACTCAAAGCCTATTTCCGATGAGCGGGGCATGGTTTCCATAGAGCGGTATGAAGATTTTGTTAACAAGTTTTGTTGGCCATTTAAAAAAGAAGAGTCAATAGGATGGAAAGAAAGAAAGTCTATTTAATAACCTTCGTGATCGTGTTCACGCTCGTAGTCACGTACCTCCACTATTCGATATTTCGGCAACAGGCCCCGCATGTAATTCTTGAGGAGCTTTATTACATTCCCGTTCTCCTCGGCTCCTTGTTCTTCGGTTTAAGGGGCGCCCTTTTGACCTACCTCTTTGTTTCCGCTTTCTACCTCCCCTATCTTTTTGGGGAATGGGTGAGCAACACGCTGGACCTGATCGATCGATTGCTACATCTTTTTTTTTCGGGGATATTTGCGTTGTTCGCCGGGTCCCTGATTGATCGTGGAAGGAAGTACCAGAAGCAATTAGAAAAAGATCGCTATCTTGCCGGCCTGGGTCAGATCGCTGCGACGATTGTCCACGATTTGAAAAATCCGCTGATTACCATTTTGGGATTTGCAGGGCGCATCAAGACGGGGAAAACAAATGTGGATAAGGCGATACAGACCATCATCGATTCTGCCGATAGCATGCAGAAGATTGTGAACGGTACGCTCGATTTCGCTAAATCTATTCGGCTGGAGTTGAAAGAAGAAGACATCATGAATATTATCCATCAGGCATGTGACTCGTGCAGGCTAAAAGCTGAAGAAAAGGATGTCACGCTGACCGTGGATGTCCCCGGGCATCCAGTCATTGCTCGGATAGATTGTCTCTATATGCAACGAGCAATTATAAATCTCATAGATAATTCCATTGAAGCGTCCCTCAAAGGACAGGCGGTCACCATTTCTGCATGGAGCGATAAGAACGAAGTGGTGGTCAAGCTGAAGGATTACGGTTCGGGGATGGATAGAGAAACTCTCGAAAACATCTTTCTTCCTTTTTACTCAAAGAAGGATAAGGGAACGGGCCTTGGAATGGCGATGGCCAAAAAGATCGTTGAGGGGCACCATGGAGCGATCCATGTAAAGAGTAGACCCGGCCTTGGCACGGAGATCATTATTGCGTTGCCTTACCGATCGTGAATGTCACCGTAAGGAAAGGGCGAAGCAATAAGGAGGGTGAAAACGATGAGGGCAGAGGCCGTCGTCTATAGATGGGAACCCCCAAAAAAGGAGGATGAAATATGAACAGTTCATCATTAAAAGGAGCATGGAAAGTTGGGAGCGTTATGGGAATACCGATACGGGTCCATTTTTCCTGGCTGATCATCTTCGGTCTTGCGGCTAATGGGCCAAGGAGGACGAAAAAAGAGGACCTTTCCATATCTCTTCAAGCGGATACAATCGTCATTTTATCCCCCGTCCCCCGGTCATCATTCTTAGCTACGAGGCCAGTACATAATAATCGCCACTCCAAGCAAAGCCACCCCGCCTCCGATGAGGTCATATCTGTCAGGCACAATTCTGTCCACCTGCCATCCCCAGAGAATAGACAGGATGATAAAGATGCCCCCATAGGCTGCGTAAACACGAC
>Ga0214473_10004318_pt1 | contig 17081 bp, 17 predicted proteins | sample RVTome_7_FD_203509 | JGI IMG/M metagenome (GOLD analysis project Ga0214473, IMG submission 203509) | Soil microbial communities from uranium-contaminated site in the Upper Colorado River Basin, Wyoming, United States - RVT98D197 | ecosystem: Environmental > Terrestrial > Soil > Contaminated >... | reverse complement strand
ACGATGAGACCCCAGTCGAGCGCCACCGCGATCCCGACGTTGATGGGCTTGCGGTAGATGATGCTGTCGCCGCTCACCGAGGCGTTGAGCACCGGGTGCGTGCGCAGATTGTCGGCCACGACCTTGACGATGAACGCCATGTAGGTGAGCCGCACGCCTCGGCCTTCGTAGTCCGCCTTCTTGGCCGCCCGCAGGCGTGCGATGCGGGTGAAGTCGATCTCGTAGTAGCTGGTGACGTGGGCCGAGACCCTCCGCGACATGACCATGTGGTCGGCCGTGAGCTTGCGGATCTTGCTCATGGGCTCGACCCGGTCGCCCGGCCAGGGCTCGACGGTCGGGTGGACGATTTCCCCGCCCTTTCCCACCCCGGCACCCGGGGCGGCCGCCGCCGGTCGCGGCTGGTCCGCGGCCCCGGCCACGGCCACGGCCGGCGCCCCGGCCTGACCGCTCTCGATGAAGCCCAGGATGTCCTTTTTGGTCACCCGGCCGGCCAGACCGGACCCCGCCACCCGGGCGATGTCCACGTCGTGCTCGGCGGCGATCCTGCGGACCAGAGGTGTCGAGCGAGTGCGGAGGCGCTCTTCCAGGCCGATCCCTCCGTCCCCGCCCTTCGGAGCGGCAGGAGCGGCAGGAGCGGCAGCGGCGGCAGGACGCGCCGGGGCCGGAGCTGGAGGCGCCGGTGCGGGGGCCGGGGCTGGGGCCGGCGTCGCGGCCGCTGATTTGTCGGTCTCGATCACGGCCACGACAGTCTGCACCTCGACCGTCTTGCCTGCCGGGACTTTGATCTCGGCCAGCACGCCCGAGGTGGGGGCCGGGATCTCCGCGTCCACCTTGTCGGTGGAGATCTCGAGGAGGGGCTCGTCCCGCTTGACCTCGTCGCCCACCTTTTTCAGCCACTTCGAGACCGTGCCCTCGGCGATCGATTCGCCCATCTGGGGCATGATCACGTCCACGCGGGCCATGCGTCAGTCTCCTGAATCCACGCGCCGCCCCGGGGGGCGGCAGTCATTTGGTGCCGGGATGCAACGATTCGCGTCGGTCGATCGCCCCCGGCCATGCCACAATAGGGCATGCGGTATCGGCAATCGAGCACCAAATGGTGCCACGTGACGCTGTGCACGTACCGGCGTCGAGAGATTTTCAAGATAGCGGCGACGGCCCGCTTCTGCGAGCGGCTGGTGCGCCACGTCTGCGACGAGCGCGGGTGGCACGCAGCGGCGGTGGCCGTCCGGCCCGACGCGGTCCAGGTCCTGCTCCGGGTCCCACGAGCGACGGCCCGGGACGCGGTGGTGCGGCAGCTCAAGCGGGCGGCGGCCGGCGCGGTCCGGGAGGGGCTGGTGTGCGCCACCGGCCTCCGGGTGTTCGAGACGGGCCACTGGTTCGCGGTCCTGCCCAGCGCCGCGGGTGTGGAAGCGGTCCGGGCGCGCCTGGAACGGCGGGGACGGGACGGGCCCTCGGTGGCCCCAGCTCAGTAGGCCAGGAGCCAGCGGGCCGCCCGGACCACGTCGGCCGTTTGCGGCAGGACGTAGTCCTCCAGCGTGGGCGCGTAGGGGAGCGGCGTGTCGTGCGCGGTCACCCGGCGGATGGGGGCGTCCAGCCACTCGAAGGCGTGCTCGTTGACGCGGGCGGCGATCTCGCCGGCCACACCCCCGGTGCGGGTGTCTTCGTGCACGATCAGCACTCGATTGGTCTTGCGGACCGTCGCGGTGATGGCGTCGTCGTCCATGGGCACCAGGGTCCGCAGGTCCAGCACCTCGACGGAGACCCCGTCTTCCCGTTCCAGCTGGTCCGCCGCTTCGAGCGCCTTCCACACCGTGGCCGACCACGCGATGACCGACAGGTCGGTGCCGGCCCGGGCCAGCCGCGCCCGGCCGATGGGCGTGATGATCTCTTCGCCCTCGGGGATGTCTTCCTTGATGCGACGGTAGAGGTACTTGTGCTCGAAGTAGATCACCGGGTCGTCGTCCCGGATGGCGGCCTTGATGAGGCCTTTGGCGTCGCGCGCCGTGGCGGGCGCCACGAGCTTCAGGCCCGGGGTGTGGAAGAACGCCGCCTCCGGCATCTGGGAGTGGAACGGCCCGCCCCGGACGTAGCCGCCCGACGGGCCCCGCACGACGATGGGCGTGGCGAGCCCGGCCCGGTACCGCGCTGTCGCCACGTAGTTGGTGAGCATGTCGTACGCGCAGGAGATGAAGTCGATGAACTGCATCTCCGCCACCGGCCGGAGTCCCATGTGCGCCGCCCCGGCGGCCGCGCCGACGATGGCGGCCTCGCTGATGGGCGTATCGATCACCCGGTCCGGCCCGAACCGGCCCAGGAACCCCTCCGTGACCTTGAAGGCGCCGCCGTAGTCGCCGATGTCCTCACCCAGCAGGAATACTCGCTCGTCGCGCTCCATCTCCTCCCACATGCCCTGCCGGAGCGCCTCAAGGTACGTAAGCTCAGCCATCCAGCCTCCGGAACCACAACGCGTCGGCCGCCGGCGGAGCCGCATAGACGCCGGAGAGCGCGGTGTCGGGCGCCGGCAGCGGGTCGCCCTCGCATTCCTCCAGCGCCTGATCGATGGCGGCGTCGGCCCGGCGCTCCGCCGCGTCCAGCTCGGACCGCGCGACCCAGCCGGTCTCCGTCACCCGGGCCACGTACCCGTCCACCGGGTCGTGGGCTTCCCAGCGGGCGATCTCGTCCCGGGGCTGATAGCGCTGGTCGTCGTGCTGCGCATGCCCCCGGCGGCGGTAGGTCACCGCCTCGATCAGGCTGACGCCCTCGCCCGCCCGCGCGCGCTCCACTGCCCGGCTGGTCACCTCGTACATCGCCAGGACGTCGTTGCCGTCCACGGTGACACCAGGCACCCCGTACGCCCGGGCCTTGTCCGCCAGCCGCTCCACGGCGGCCTGGCGACGGGTCGGAGTGGAATAGGCGTAGCCGTTGTGCTCCACGATCACCACCAGCGGCACCCGCTGCACCGCGGCGAAGTTCATGCCTTCGTGAAAGGCCCCGGTGCTGGTGGCGCCGTCACCCGCGTACACCAGCCCCACGCGCGCCTCGCCCCGGATCCGGAAGGTCAGCGCGATCCCGGCCATCACCGGCACCATGTCGCCCAGGTGCGAGATCTGGCCCAGGTAGCCCAGCCGCAGATCGTTGAAGTGGATGTTCATCTCGCGGCCCGCCGTGGGGCTGGTGGCCTTGGCCATGTACTGGCGCAGCACGTCGGCCGGCCGGGCGCCTTTCACCAGCATGGACCCGAGGTTCCGGATCAGGGGCGACAGCACGTCGCCCTCGTCGAGCGCGTAGGCGCTGGCCACGCTTTCGCCTTCCTGGCCGAAGGAGCTGTAGAGGCCTCCGATGACCTTGCCCTGGCGATACAGGTTCACCAGCCTGGTCTCGAGCGCGCGGGTGAGCCGCAGGTAGTAGTAGATCTCGAGCAGGTCGTCCTTGGCGAGCCCGGCGGGGATCGCCGGCAGGCGGGTGGCGGTGGCCAACGGCTACTCCGAAACGGCAGCCTGGTAGCCGGCGCGGCGCACGGCGTCCAGGTACTGGTCGGCGCCGGCCCGGGCGGGGTCGAACTGGACCTCGGCCTCGCCCTCATCCAGGAACACGGCGGCACTGAAGGTGCCCGCGACCTCCCGGAGCGCCGTTTCCACCTTCATCTTGCAGTGGCCGCAGGTCATGCCGGCCACCTTGAGCGTGAGCTGCGCCATCAGTACGCCCCCCGGACCTCGTGCTGCCGGTGCACCGCGGCGTGCACCACGGCCAGGAACCGCTTGGCGAGCTTGTCGACCTCGCTCTCGCCCAGCTGGTCGGTCGTGACCGTCACCAGGGTGTAGTGACCGCCTTCCACCCGCACGTCGATGGTGACCGTTCCGGCGGCGTGGCGGAAGGTGCGGCGCCGGCCGACCGTGGCCAGCGTCTGGGTGCGGGAGCCGAAGAACTCGTCCGCGACGGCGAGGGCGTCGTCGGGCGGCAGGGAGGTACGATGGAAGTAGCGCATGGCCTCAGGTCGCGGTCGACAGGGAGGGCGAGAAGCGCCGCAGGCGGAGACTGTTGGTCACCACGCTGAGGCTGGACGCCGCCATGGCGGCGCTCGCCACGATGGGACTCAGCAGGAGCCCCGTGAAGGGATACAGCACGCCCGCCGCGAGCGGAATCCCCAGGACGTTGTAGAGGAACGCGAACGCCAGGTTCCCCCGGATAGTCCGCATGGTCCGGCGGGACAGCTCGATCGCGGCGACCACGGCATGGAGATCGCCGCGGATCAGAGTGATGTCGGACGCCTGGACCGCGACGTCCGTCCCGGTACCCAGGGCGATCCCGACGTCGGCTTCGGCCAGGGCCGGCGCGTCGTTGAGGCCGTCGCCCACCATGGCCACGACGTGGCGCTCGCGGCGGAGCTCCCGGATGCGCTCGGCCTTGTCGGCGGGCGCCACCTCGGCCATCACCCGCTCGATCCCGACGTCCCGGGCGACCAACTGGGCCGAGGCCCGGGTGTCGCCGCTCAGGAGATAGAGCGTGTAGCCCATGCCGCGCAGGCGGTCCAGCGCCGGCCGCGCGCTGGGCTTCACGGCGTCGGTCACGACCACGAGGCCCTGGGCGGTGTCGTTCACCACCACCACCACAGGCGACCGGCCCGACAGGATGTGCTTGTCGGCGTGCTCGCTCAGCGAGCCCAGGTCGATGTTGCGCTCCCGGGCATGGCGGACGCTGATCACTTCCACCAAGAACTTGCCCACGATGCCGCGCGCGCCCCGCCCCTCCATCGCCACGAACCGGTCGACGCCCGGAACCGTGATGCCGCGGGCCTTGGCGGCTTCGATCAGCGCCCGCGCGATGGGGTGCTCCGAGCGGGCCTCGACCGCCGCGGCCAGCTTCAGGATCTCCTCCCCGGACACGGTGGCGCCGTCGGACCGCTTGGCCCCCAGCACGTGGGTGACCTGGGGCCGGCCTTCGGTCAGGGTGCCGGTCTTGTCGAACACGATGGTGTCCACCCGCGGGAGCGTCTCGAGCGCGGGCCCGCCCCGGATGAGAATCCCGTACCGGGCGCCCTGCCCCGTTCCGACCATGATCGCGGTCGGCGTCGCGAGCCCCAAGGCGCAGGGACAGGCGATGACCAGCACGGTGACCAGCGCGACCGTCGCGAACACGAAGCGGGGCTCGGGGCCCAATACCCACCAGGCCACGAACGCGGCGATGGCCACCGCGATGACGATGGGGACGAACACGCCCGCCACGCGGTCGGCCAGGGACTGGACCGGCGCTTTTTCGCCCTGCGCCTCCTCGACCAGGCGGACGATCTGGGCCAGGGCCGTGTCCTTGCCGACGGCGCGGGCCTCGAACACGAACGAGCCGGTGGCGTTGACCGTACCGCCCACCACCTGGTCGCCGGGCTCCTTGTCCACCGGGAGGGGCTCGCCGGTCAGCATCGCCTCGTTCACCGACGAGTGTCCGTCCACGACGACGCCGTCCGCCGGAATGGTCTCGCCCGGTCGCACCACGACGCGGTCGCCCGGCACCACTTCCTCGATGGGCACCTCGCGCTCTTCCCCCAGCCGCTGCACCCGGGCGGTGCGGGGCCGGAGTGCCAGCAGCGACCGAATGGCCTCGGAGGTCCGGCCCTTGGCCCGCGACTCCAGCAGCCGGCCCAGCAGGATGAACGCGATGATGAAGTTCACGGCCTCGTAGTAGACGTCGGCCGGCAGGCCGGACCGCTGGAACAGGCCGGGGAACGCGGTCGCGGCCAGGGAATAGAGGAACGCGGCGCCGGTGCCCACGGCGATCAGCGTGTTCATGTCGGCGGTCCGGTGCCGGAACCCGCTCACCGCGCTCCGGAAGAACTGCCGGCCGCTCCACAACAGGACCGGGAGGGTGACCGCCAGCATGGCGAGCTTGAGCAGTCCCGGCCGGGATTCGGCGAGGGCATACACCGACGGCAGGGCGCCCCGCACCAGCCGGTCGAGCCCGTGCATCACGCGGGCCGCGAGGTCGTGCTCCATCGTGCCGCCGGCCGTCATGAGGGGCATAGAGCCGAGCATGGTGGCGAGCGCGGCGAAGGCCGCCACCGCGAGCTTGGCGAGGAGGGTGCGCTGCTCGCGCCGGCGGGCGATGCGCTCACGCTCCACCGGATCCTCTTCCGGCACCGGCTGGGACACGGCGAGGCCGGCCTGGGCCACCGCGACTTCCATCTCCTGGGCGGTCACCAGGCCCGGGACGTACTCGACCCGGACGGTTTCGGTCGCCTGGTTGGCCGAGGCCGACAGGACTCCCCGGAGGGCCTTGAGCCCGTCCTCGAGGCGGGCCGTGCCGGTGGCGTAATGGAGTCCCTCCACCCCGAACTCCACGACCGCCTTGCCGCAGTCGTACCCGGCCTCGCGCACGGCCTTCACCAGCTCGGCCACGGGGGGGCCGCCGTCGGCCAGGGTCACGGTGGCGCGGCCGGTGGCGTAGTTCACCGTGGCGTCGAGCACGCCCGGCGCCCGAGCCAGCCGGTCCTGCACCGTCACGGCGCAGGCGCCGCAGGTCATCCCCTCGATGGGCAGGGCGATGCGGCTAGGCATGCTTCTCGTGCGCCCGGCCGAGATTCACCCGGGCGGCGTCCCGGCCCACCTGGGCCACCACCCGGCCCATGAGCGGCGCGCCGGCGCAGCGGAACGGATAGTCGCCCGGGTGGGTGGGGGTGAACTCGACGACGGTGGGCTCGTAGGCGGGAAGCGGGTAGCGGAGATCCAGGGTGTCGAAGATCAGCTCACCGGAGCAGGCCGCTGTCTCGTCCCGATAAAACGTGAGCCGGACGGGCCGGCCCGCCTCGACCGGGATTACCTCCGGCTCGAATCCCTGCCGGACCGTCACGCGGATCTCCTGGACGCCGCCCCGAGAGGCCGCCGGCTCGCGGCGGGGCGGCGCCAGGAAGTACCACAGCTCCCACGCGATGGCCGCGACGCCGAGCACCACGACCACGACGTCGGCGCCGCTCACATCTGTTCGTAGTCGTAGTACTCGACGCCGAGGTGGGTGATCTGCTCCTCGCCCATCAGCCACCGCAGCGTGTTCTTGAGCTTGGTGTGCTGGATGAACAGATCGTGCTCGGGCGTGAGGGAGGGGGCCGCCATGGGACTCTTGAAGTAGAACGACAGCCATTCCTGGATCCCGCTCATCCGGGCCCGCTGCGCCAGGTCGAGGAACAGCGCGAGGTCGTGCACCAGCGGGGCCGCCAAGATCGAGTCCCGGCAGAGAAAGTCGATCTTGATCTGCATCGGATAGCCGAGCCATCCGAAGATGTCGATGTTGTCCCACCCCTCCTTGTTGTCGCCCCGGGGCGGGTAATAGTTGATCCGCACCTTGTGGTAGATCTTGCCGTAGAGCTCCGGGTACACGGCGGGCTGGAGGATGTGCTCCAGCACGCCGAGCTTGGATTCCTCCTTGGTCTTGAACGATTCGGGATCGTCCAGCACCTCGCCATCCCGGTTGCCCAGGATGTTGGTGGAGTACCAGCCCGAGAGTCCCAGCATGCGGGCCTTGAGCATGGGCGAGATCACCGTCTTCACCAGCGTCTGGCCCGTCTTGAAGTCCTTGCCGCAGATCGCCATCCCCTGGCGGGCCGCCAGCTCCTGGAGGGCCGGCGTGTCCACGCAGAGGTTCGGGGCGCCGTTGGCGAAGGGGACCTTCTCCATGAGCGCGGCCCAGGCGTACAGCATCGACGGCGCGACGGCGGAGTCGTTGGCGTCCATCGCCTTCTCGAACGCGGCGAGCGACTGGTGCGCGGGCCCCGCCGTCAGGAACACCTCGGTGGACGCGCACCACACCATGACCAGGCGGGCGCAGCGGTGGTCGTCCTTGAACTTGCGGATGTCGGCCCGGAGCTGCTCGGCCAGGTCCCGCTTGGTTTTCCCCTGCTTCACGTTGGTGCCCTGGAGCCGCTTCACGTAGTGCTGGTCGAAGACGGCGGGCATCGGCTTGATGGCCTTGAGGAAGTCGGCGATGGGTTCGACGTCGCGGCTCTCCAGCACCCCGGCCACGGTGCACGACTTGTAGGCGTCGTCGGGGATGGGATCCCACGCGCCGAACACCAGGTCGTCGAGCCGGGCCAGCGGCACGAACTCGCGGATCCGCGGGGCCCGCCGATCCGTGCGCTTGCCCAGCCGGATGGTCCCGAGCTCGCACAGCGAGCCGATGGGCGCCGCAGCCCGCCGGCGGACGCTCTCGACGCCGGCGATGTAGGTCGTGGCGACCGCTCCCAACCCCACCAGCAGGACCCCCAGCTTCCCCTCGGCCGGCGCCACCGCCCGGCGCTCTCTATCGGTCACTGCGCGTTCCTTTCATGGTGAATCCGGTGACTTCGGAGTACTGCCGGGACTGCGTGGTCCGCGGAGGCCCGGTGCGGGTCACCCGATGGACGTGCACGATGCGCTGCACCACGGTGAGGGCCGCGATCACGGCGAGGACGGCGACGATCCCGACCAGCAGCAGTCCGCCGGGCCCCGCTCCGAAGAACAGCGTGGGCGCGCCTAGCCCCAGGATCCGCTCGGCGCGCTGCGCGATGCCCACCTTGCACTCAAGGCCCAGCCCTTCGGCCCGCGCCCGGGCGTACGACACCAGCAGGCCCGCGGCCAGCGCCGCGATGGCCACGCCCACCGCCCAGGGCATCAGGCGGGGCGAGACGCCGCCGCTCACAAAGTACAGGGCGATTCCCGCGTACAGCGCCGATTCCCCCACCCGGTCGAGGGTGGAATCGTAGAACGCCCCGAACTTGCTCGCGGTCCCCGCGGTCCGCGCCACCCGGCCGTCGAGCATGTCGCAGACCCCGGAGAGGAGCAGCAGGGCGGCGCCGAGCCGGGCGCCGCCGGCCGCGAAGGCGACCCCGGACAGCACCGTGACGGCGGTCCCCGCCGTGGTGATCACGTTGGGGGAGGTCCGGCTCTCCACGAGACGGTCCACCAGCGGCGCCAGCAGCCGCTCGAATCCCTCGCGGAGCGGGGTGGGAATGAGGCTCATGACAGGTGGCTAAGAATAGTCGCGGCATGAGGGTAGGGCAAACTCGGGGAGCGGGGAGCGGTACCCTCCAATGGCCGGGCGGGTCACGGTGCGAGGCTGCTGCTCACGGACGCCGACGCGGGCAAGGAGGGTACCGCTCCCCGCTCCCCTAGTACAGCAGGTACCGCGACCGGAACTCCAGAAACCGTCCCAGGTCCCGCTCCCAGGACGCCACGATCGAGTCCGGCGCGACGCCGCGTTCGAGGGCGTGGCGCACGGCCGCCTGCCCCGCCCGGCGGTCGAAGCCCAGGGTGTCCACCCTCAGCGAATCGGGATGGCGGGCCCGGATGGCGGCCATCAGGTGCATGGCGACGCGGACCGGATCGTAGGCCGCCCGGTCCGTCACGCGGAGGCGCACGGCCGGGAGCGCCGTCCCGTCGTACTTCCCGTCCGTGGGGCGGGCGGGGACGATCACCGTATCCGACACGGCCACGCCGGGGAGGCCAGCGAGGTCTCCGGCCACCCGGGCCGCGTCGAGCCACGGCGCCCCCACCACCCGGAACGCGACCGGGGTCCCCCGCCCCACCGAGAGGTTGGTGGCCTCGAACAGCACGGTGCCGGGATAGTGTGACGCGCTTTCGAGATTGGGCATGTTGGGCGACGGACGGACCCACGGCAGGCGGGTGCCGTCGAACCAGGCATCCCGCGCCCAGCCGGCCACCGGCACCACGGTGAGGCGGCATTCGAGGCCCAGGAGCTCGTCGCCCAGGCGGGCCAGCTCCCCCATGGTCATCCCGTGCCGGAGCGGAACCGGCAGCATGCCGATGAACGAGGCCTGAGTGGTGTCGATGACCGGCCCTTGCACCAGCACGCCGCCCACCGGATTGGGCCGATCGAGCACGATCACCGGCATCCCGGCGTGCGCGGCCGACGCCATCGCCATCAGGACGGTCGAGATGTAGGTGTAGGGCCGGGCTCCGATGTCCTGGAGGTCCACCAGCAGCAGGTCGATCCGCTCGAGCATGGCGCGCGTCGGGGCGCGCACCTCCCCGTACAGGCTGTAAACCGGAAGGCCGGTAGCGGAATCCACCCCGGGTCCGATATTCTCCACGTCGAGCGCGCCCCGGAACCCGTGTTCGGGCGTGAAGATCGCCGTCACCTCGATCCCCGCCGCGCGCAGGCGGGTCACGTCGTCGGTGCCGGCCCGGTCCACGCCGGTCTGGTTGGTGAGGATGCCCACGCGGGCGTCCCGTACCAAGTGCAGGGAATCGTCCAGCAAGACGTCGATGCCGGGCCGGACCGGGTCGAATGCGGGGCCCGCGCAGAGTCCCAGGATCCCCACGAGCGCCAAGGAGCTTCGTTCGTGCGTTCGCATCGCCATGCCCTCCCCGTCCTCGCCGCCGCGCTGGCCTGCGGCCGTGCCCGCCCGGAAACGCCGGTCCCCGTGCCCGATCCGTACGCGGCGTTGCCGGAGGCCGCGGTCGAGCGTGTCCCTAACCTAACGCCGGACGACGTGCTCCGGTCACTCACGCTGCGGCAGAAAGTCGGGCAGCTGATCTTTCCCTGGCTCCTGGGCAGCTACAGCGCGATCGACGGCGAAGGGCTCGACAGCACGATCGCCGCCATCGACTCGTTCGCGGTCGGCGGGATCATCATCTCGCTGGGCACGCCCATGGACGTGGCGGCCAAGGTCAACCTGCTGCAGCGCCGCTCGCGCCTGCCCCTGCTGGTCGCGGCCGACCTGGAATACGGCACCGGCATGCGGCTCCGGGGCGGTACGGCGTTTCCGCAGCCGATGGCCGTCGGCGCGACCGGCCGAGAGATGGACGCGTACGAGATGGGCCGGATCACGGCCCTGGAGGCGCGGGCCGTGGGCATCCACCTCACGTTCTCGCCGGTGGCGGACGTCAACAACAATCCGGCGAACCCCATCATCAACACCCGCTCATTCGGCGAGGACCCGGCGGAGGTGGGCCGGCTGGTGGCGGCCTACGTGCGGGGCGCGCGCGAGCACGGCCTCTCCACCACCGCCAAGCACTTCCCCGGCCACGGCGACACCGGCACCGATTCCCACATCGCGCTCCCGGTCACGGCGGGGTGCTGGGACCGGCTCGATACCCTGGAGCTGAGGCCGTTCCGGGCCGCGATCGAGGCGGGCGTCACCGCGGTGATGACGGCGCACGTCGCGGTGCCGTGCCTGGACGCCGACCCCGGGCGGCCGGCCACGCTCTCGCGCACCATCATGACCGACGTGCTGCGGGACTCGCTCGGCTTCAAGGGCGTCGTGGTCACCGACGCCCTGGTCATGGGCGCCATCGTGGAGCGGTACGGGGCGGGCGAGAGCGCGGTGCTGGCCTTTGAGGCCGGGGCCGATCTCCTGCTCATGCCCTCCGACCTGCGGGCCGCGGTCGATGCGATGGTGGCCGCGGTCGAAAGCGGACGGGTGAGCGGGGAACGGGTGGATCGGTCGGTGGGCCGGGTGCTCGAGCTCAAGGCTTCCTCCGGGCTGTTTCGCCGGCGCCTGGTGTCGCTGGACTCGGTGGCCGACGTGGTGGGACGGCGTTCGTTCCAGGACATCGCGGACGACATCGCCCAGCGCTCGGCCACCCTGGTCGCGCGCGGCCCCATCGACGAGTTCCGGACCCGCCGGGGCCGCACCGCCGTCATCACCTACGCCGACGAGACCAACCTGACGATCGGCGGCGACCTGCTGCGCGAGCTCCGGATCCTCGGAGACACGGCGACCACGTTCCGCCTGTATCCCTCCTCCGGCCCGCTGTCGTACGATTCGGCCCGCGTGGTGATCGCGGGGGTGCCGCGCGTGCTGTTCGCCACCGGCGTCCGGCCCATCGCGTGGCGCGGACACGTGGCCTTGCCCGACTCGCTGGCCGCGCTCATCTTGGCAACCGCGCCGGCCCGGCCGACGATGCTGGTCTCGTTCGGGAGTCCGTACCTGCTCGCCCAGCTGCCGGGCTTTGGCGGCGGCTATCTCATCGCGTGGAACGACGTGCTCGCCACCGAACGGGCAGTCGGACGGGCGGTGGCCGGAGCGGCCGCCATCACCGGCGTGCTCCCCATTTCCCTCGGACCGGGGTTCCCGCGGGGGACCGGGATACGGATAGACTGACTGCCGGAGTCCCAGATGGTCGACCCTTCGGGGCGGGTTCGCGGGTGAACCCGCGGCTCGGCCCATCCGCTTGAAGCGGAGCGGTCGCGCCGACTCGTCGGCAGAGCCGAGCGGCGGCTTCCAGCCGCCGATCATCTGCCTGGCGGCGCTGGTGGCGCTCGCCAGCGCGTGCGGTCGTCCCGCGCCCGCGTCGCCCGCCCCGGCCCGAGCCCCGGGGGATGGGTTCGCCGCCCTGCGCGCGTATCTCGACCGCGAAGTCGAGGCCGGCGCGTTCCCCGGCGGCGTGGTGGTGGTGGGGCACCAGAGCCGGGCCGTCCTCACGTACGCGTTCGGACACTACGGCGAAGACGATCCCCGCCCCGTCACCGACTCCACGGTCTACGACCTCGCCAGTCTCACCAAGGTCGTGGGGCTCACCACCGCGACCATGCTGCTGGCCGCCCACGACTCGCTCGACCTCGAGGCCCCGGTCGGTCGGTTCTTGCCGGAGTACCGGGATGACCCCCGGGCCGGTGTCCGGGTGCGTCACCTGCTGCTCCACGACGCGGGTCTCCCCGCCTGGCGCCCCCTCTACCGCGAGGCCAACGACGCGGCCGGCGCGCTGGCCCTGGCGCTCGCCACACCGCTCGATACGCCGCCGGGGGTCCGATACACCTACTCGGACTTGGGCGCCATCGCCCTGACCGCCGTGGTCGAGAGCCGGCTGGGCGAGCCGATAGATGGGGTCCTCGCCCGGGTGGTGTTCGCCCCCCTCGGCATGCACGACACCCGGTTCCTCCCGCCCAAATCCTGGCGCGACCGGATCGCCCCCACCGAGCGGGATCCCTGGCGCGGCCGGGTCCTGCGCGGGGAGGTGCATGACGAAAACGCCGCGCGCCTGGGAGGCGTCTCGGGCCACGCCGGCCTGTTCTCCACCGGTCCCGACCTGGCGCGCTTCGCCTTCTGGCTGCTGGACGCCTGGCACGGCCGGGCGCGCACCGGACCGGCGGTTCCGTGGACCGTGGTGCGGCTCTTCACCCACCGGTACGGCGAGCCGCCGGGCTCGTCCCGGACGCTCGGGTGGGACACGCCCTCCGAGGGAAGCTCGGCGGGGCATTGTCTCGCGCCCGGGAGCTTCGGGCATACGGGGTTTACCGGCACGTCGCTGTGGATCGACCCCGCCCGCGAGCTGGTGGTGATCCTCCTCACCAATCGGCTGCACCCCACCCGCGAGAACCACGCCATCCGGCGGGTCCGCCCGGCGGTGGCCGATCTCGCGGTCGCGGCGGCCCTGGGGTCCGCCGCCTGCCCGACCGCGTCCCGCGTTGACACCGCTTCCGGACCTTCCTAGCTTGCGAGTTCACGCGGAGGAGCACATGAGCACGACGCAACAGCCGCAGTTCACCCTGGCCCTCAATCTCAGCGAGACGGCGGCCCAGCAGGTGCGCGGCTTCATGGAGCAGGAAGGAGTTCCGGCGGTAACCGGCGGCCTCAGGGTCTCCGTGCTGCCGGGCGGGTGCTCCGGATTCAAGTACGGCCTGAACATCGAAGAAGCCCCGCTCGACGACGACGTCGTCCTGGAGATCCAGGGCGTCCGCATTTTCGTGGATACGTTCTCAGCCCAATACCTGAACGGCGTGACCATCGGGTATCACACGTCCATGCAGGGCTCGGGCTTCACCTTCGAGAACCCCAACGCCACCGGCGGCTGCGGCTGCGGCACCTCGTTCACCGCGTAACAGGGCGGGCAAGAACAGGGCGGGCATGGGCGGTCATGGGCGGTCGACGGTGCGTCTCTCACGCCGGCGACCGCCCCTGTCTTTTGCCCGGCGTGACCTACGTGTTTGTTGACCGCCTTTGACCGCCTGCGCCCGCCCCTGACCGCTCCTTGCTCATGACCACCCTCCTCGTCGGCGTGGACGGCGGCGGCTCTCATACCGAGGTCGCCGTGGCCGACCAGACACTCGCCATTCGGGCCCGGGCCCGCGGCCCCGGCAGCGCCGTCGGTCCCGGCCGCGTGGCCGCCGGCGCCCGGGCCATCGTGGGCACCGTGCGCCAGGCGCTCCAGCAGGCCGGCGTCACGGACGTCCCCGAGGTCCTGGTGGCCGGGGTGGCCGGCGTGGGGCGGGACGAGGAACGGCTGGCCCTGCAGCAGGCGCTGAGCGACGCCGGGCTTGCTCGCCGCGTCGAGGTCACGACCGACGCGGCCATCGCGCTGGAAAGCGTGTTTCACCAGACGCCTGGCATTCTGCTCAATGCCGGATCGGGCTCCATCGCCTACGGGCGGGATCCGGCCGGCGTGGTGTGGCGGGCCGGCGGACTCGGCTGGCAGCTGGGCGACGAGGGCAGCGGGTACGCGCTGGGCCGGGCGGCGCTGGGAGTGGTGGGCCGGGCGGCTGACGGCCGGGGGCCGAGCACCGTGCTGGCCCGCACCGTCCCGGCGCGCGTTGGGGCCGACTCCCTTGACGCCCTGGTCCGCTGGGCCGGAGCGGCCTCGCCGGCCGAGGTCGCGGGCCTGGCGCAGGCGGTCCAGGAGGCGGCCCGCGACGGAGACGGCCCGGCCCAGACCCTGGTGCGGGAAGCGGCGGCCGCCCTGGCCGACCACGTGCTGGTATTGCTGCGCCGGTTTCCGGACGGGACACCGGTGTCGCTGGGACTCGCGGGCGGGATTCTCTCGGCGGGGTGGCCGGTCCGTCAGGGACTCGAGGCGCTGCTGGCGGAGCGGGCGCCTCAGGTATCCATCATGACCCAACCGGTGGATCCGCCGCGTGGCGCGCTGGCGATCGCGGCGCGGCTCAGAGCGTGAAGGGGATGAGAATCTCGGCGCGGACCCGCACGCCCTCGCGGGTGTAGGCCGGCGCGAAGGACCACTTGTACAGCATGGCCAGGACTTTTCGCCGATACTCCCCATCGCGAATCTCGGGCTGGATCTCTACCAGCTCGACCCGGCCCTCGGACGAGACCACGAAGCGCGCGACGAATGCCCGCCCCCGGACCGAGCCCGGTCGCTTCGGGTCGAGGCCCGGGATCTCAACGTAGCGCGGAGCCGGCGGAAACACGTTGCCGCCTTCGCCTCCCGTACCGGGTCCGGTGTGACTCCCCATTCCCGTTCCGGTGCCGGACCCGATCCCGCCGCCGGTTCCGGTGCCCGCACCCGGCCCGCCGCCCGTGCCGGGACCCCGGCCCAGCACGTCGGCGCCCTGCTCGGTCACCACGACCCGGGGGAGCTCGAACCTGGGCATCTCGATCTCGATCTTCACCGGCTCGATTTCCGGCGTGGGAAAGACGAGATCTTCGGGGCGCTGGGGCTGGGGCTCGGCTTCGGCCCGCGGAGGCTCCCAGGCCGGGAGCTGGACGTACGAGATGCGCTCGGCCCCACCCCCACCGCCGCCACCCAGCGGACCTTCGTCGCCCGGCGTCCGGAGATCGGACGTGAAGGCCGGCGTCCGGCTCCAGTCCACCACCAACGCGATGATCAGGAGAGCATGGGCCAGGACGGACCCCGACAACCATCGCCACGAACCGCGCTCGCGGCGACTTTCGAACTGCAACGTCGGGAACCTGGGTGCTGTCGGCATCTCTACCCCGAATATAGATACACCAGGGGCGCGGAGCCCTTCCCAGGCCCCGCGCCCCCCACCTCGACGGCCGGCTACTTGCTTTCCGGCGGGGTGAATCCGATCACCTGTACGCCGGCGTTCCGCGCCAGGTCCATGGCTTCGATGACCTCCTGGTACTTCCGGTTCCGGGCCGTCTTCAGGAACATGAGCTTGGCCGGCCGGGGGTCGAACACTTCCCGAAGCCGCCGCTCCAGGTCCTCGTGGGCCACCGGCTCGTTGTTGATCGAGTAGCCGCCATCCTCGTTCAGCTGGAGCACGATGTTGTTCTGCGGGGTCGCCGGCTTCTGGGCCTGGGGCGGCATTTCGGGCGGTACCTGGGCGTCCATGGTCCGCCGCTGCAGGGGCACCTGCATCATGAAGATGATGAGGAGCACCAGCAGGATGTCGATCATCGGGACGACGTTGGGCTCGTTCTTGAAGCCACCGCCGCCTACGTCCATGCCGGCCATAGGTCAGTTTCCTCCGCGGCGCCCGAAGGCGCCGCCTTCCCGCTTCTCATCCGTCACCGCCGCGAGCACCCGGACCCCCGCCCGCCGCGCGATCTGCATGGCGTCTTCGACGACGGCGTAGTCGAGGCCGGCGTCCGCGCGGAAGTAGAGCTTCTTCTCGTTCCGGGTGTCGTACACCCGGTGCAGCGCTGCTTCCAGGCGCTCGGCCGAGACCGGCGAAATCGTGCCTGACCCCGGATCGAGGTAGTAGTTGCCCTCCACGTCGATCCCCAGCGTAACGTCGCCTTCCTCCTCTGCTGCCGTCTGGATGTTCTTGCCCTGCGGGATCTTGGCCGTGAATCCCGCGGTGATCACCGGCGTCACCAGCATGAAGATGATCAGCAGCACCAGCATGATGTCGATCATCGGCACCACGTTGGGCTCCGACTTGACGTTACCTCGACTGCCGACGTCAGCACCCATGGGACCGTCCTTTCGTCAGCTTCAGCTGATGTGGCCCGACTGGGCGCCCGACTGCGCCTTGAACTCCTTGGTGAAGATCGACCGCCCGAACTCGGTGCCGACGCTCTTGATCAGGAAGTCGATCAGCTCTTTGGAGGTATACGTCATCTCGACCGCGAGGTGCTCCATCCGGGTCTGGAAGTAGTTGTAGAACCACACCGCCGGGATGGCCACCGCGAGGCCGAACGCAGTCGTGATGAGGGCTTCCGAGATGCCCGCCGACACGGCCGCCAGGCCGCCGGAGCCGCTCTGCGCCATGCCGGTGAAGGAATTGACGATACCCATGGTGGTGCCCAGGAGGCCGACGAACGGCGCCGTGGAGCCGACCGTGGCGAGCATGCCCATGCCCCGCTTCAGCTCCGATTGCAGGATGAGCATCTGCCGGTCCACCGCGCGCTCGGCCGAGTTGATGTCGGCCGAGGTGATGGCCGACCGGTCGCTCAG
>Ga0214473_10004317_pt1 | contig 17083 bp, 15 predicted proteins | sample RVTome_7_FD_203509 | JGI IMG/M metagenome (GOLD analysis project Ga0214473, IMG submission 203509) | Soil microbial communities from uranium-contaminated site in the Upper Colorado River Basin, Wyoming, United States - RVT98D197 | ecosystem: Environmental > Terrestrial > Soil > Contaminated >... | reverse complement strand
CATCGCACGTCTAAACCCAATCACGTCCCGTTTCACGGCGGCATCTCCTTGTGTTGCTGGTGGGGCCGGGGTCCGGCCTGCCCGCCGGGTGGTCTGTTCGTACCGTCCCCGATCTTCGGGCGGTGACATGGTATCGCATTCTGTCCGCCGCGCCAGCACAACCGCGCACGGAAAGACCGCAAGCCACAATTTTCGACAGCGCGGGTCCGCCGTCCGGGCCGATTCCACACGCCGGCGGCCTGGTCGTCCCCGATTCCCGTTACGCTGCCAGGGTCCTGGTCGGCGCTCTAAAAGCGCCGAACAGAACCCGGCACGCGAGTGCCGGGCCGTACGGCCCCGCCCTGGCGGGCGGGGTTCTGATAGGCGGTGTAAGCTATTACTCGGAGCGGAAAATGTTGAACGTTGTGGGGTGCCACTGGCAGCTCGCTGCCAGTGCGGATTACCGCGTGCGCACGGGCGGACAAGCCGCCCGTGGCACCCGATTGTCGAACGCCGTGTTCAACGATTTCCGCTCCCCTTAGTAACTACCGAGGAACGGAAAAAAGAAGGCAGTCATCAAGTCAATGCCCCTGAGGTAGGGCAACCGGCTTCTCGCCGACGGTGGGTGCGGGTGCCGCACCCGCACAGAGGGTCGGGGACGGACAGTGGCGCGGTGGAGCGCCCCGGGGATTAGCGCCGACGCGCCAACAGAACCGCCACGCCCAGCAGCAGCAGGCCGCTCGGCTCCGGCGTCACATGCAGATCGGGCAGGCGGCTCTTGGAGCCGCGCGGCGTATCCCCCCAGAGCCACTCGTCGCCAAAGCCAAACGCGACCCGTCCTCGCTCCCGGGGCCATTTGATGCCCTCGCCGATCGCCATGAAAACCGGATACGGCACTCCATAGTCGGGGTAGACCGTTTCGCCGAGCAGGTAGTGTAGCATAACCCCGCCCGGATCAAGCAGCTTGAGCGGGTCCCTGTCATCGCTGCCCAGAGGCGATATGTGGTACAGGAAGACCTCGCCCGGCCGACCTACGGGATCGAAGTCCGATTGTGGGTACCAACGGGTCTTGTCGCCCCAACTGGGATTGTACATGGCGCCGGCGGAAACTTCGGGTTCAAACAGCATGCCGATCTGATTGGGCCCGATATCGCCAACCACAATGGCGCCCCACAGATAGGCCTTCTGGCCGGGATCCACCGTCGGGTTGATCTTCTTCGTGTATTCCTCGGGAACGCGGCTGAGCGAGTCGGTCTTCGAGAAGTAGAACCCGATATCCGGCTGCGCGCGTGCTGCGGCAGCCAGCAGCAACAGGCACAAAGTTAGTGCTGCTACCTTCCTCCTTGGTTCGTCCTCCCATATGGCCCCATCTTTGAGCTCCGCGCTCCGACATGCGGACACACACGCGTCGGCAAGCGCATCGTAACGATCTGCCGCGTCCAGCGAAGAGAAATCTTGCCCGCTTTCTAGGGGGCTCGTCGGCGGAAGGCGATCAGAGCTCGTCAGACTTCGATGAACACCCTCGCCCAGAGCCGGTCCTACGAGCTTGGCGCCAGGCCCCACGCGGCAGAGAGGTGTGGCCGGGATCCCACGGCGCTCGGTTGGCCGCGCGCGTCCATCCGCTACCGCCTCCGAAGCACGGCCCGCGGTTTTGCGGTACGTGATCGCTCAGCCCGCTGCTTGGCTTCCTCGGCCTTCCAGAACGCCAGTTCCTCGGCACGGGTCATATCCTTGGTCAATTCGTAAACCTGCGCCGCCCCCGCCCGCTTCATCGCGACACAGTCAAAGTGCTTCCTGGCCGTTTTCATCGCCGGTGACCTCCAGCGGCGTGTGGATCGCGATCTCGCCAAAGCCGTGCAGCCGGTTTACCGCATTATACTTCGGAATCTTCAGAAAGTTGACAATGTGCCGCCGTCGCCAGCGGCAGGTCGAGGCCGTTCAGCGACCTGCTGGCGGCACACCCGGCGATGTAGATGCAGGTTGCAGTGCTGCATGCGCCTGGGCATCGACGCAGTTGATCGCGCCACGAGTCCGTGCCCCACCCCCAGAGGGGATGGGGTACCAGCTGACGGCGCTCTACACCGATCAGCGAATGCCCTCGCCTCCGAGGACTAATGGACGCGTCGGCCAACCGCGGCCGAATGATCAGGTTACTCCAGGGTACTGCGTTAGCCCCCGAGCGACAGCTTCAGTTCTCTTGCAGCCTTGAAATAGCTCGTGCCGCTATTAGATCGATCGACCAGAATGCGCTTGACGGAATACCCGCTTTGCGCATACTCCGCGTCTTCCTTCGCACAGGTTGATGCTGGCTTGCCCGGCCTGTCAACGAGCACGACGACCCACTTATACTGAAACCTAGTCAGCGGCACGAAACACACAAAATCGGGGCGGCGCTTTCCGCCCAAGATCGATGCTTGAGGGACGAGCATCGGAAAGTGCTCACCACCGGTCAGCAGCAGATAGCACTGGAGGATCATCGCCTCGTCGCCGGTTTGGCAGAGGCCGAACGACCCCTTTACATCGCATAACAGCCTGATCGCGGAGCACGTGACCTCCTCGGGCTTAGGTGGCTTCAAGACCTGGGCGCGGAGGAACTGACAGGGGCGCCCTGCACATTCGTCCCCGATTTCATATTCGAGGCACTCGCTGTATGACTGACTTTCGGAGTCGAATCGACGGAACACCGTCGCGTGCGCGGACCAGTCACACGTCTCTAGGCCACCTGAGAGCTTGACCCACGCCATGTACTGTGAGAGGAAAGATCGTTTGGAATAAGGGCGATATAGGAGGTTAGCCTCGTGAACCTCCTGCGGCTCCACACGAGGAACCGCGCGCAGGATAAAGCCTTTTGGAAGCTGCAACTCGTGCGGGATCTCGTCGGCTGGCCTTCCGAGCACGTCTGCCTGCGGCAAGTCCTCACATGTTGCACACCAGAAGTTGGGATCCGCCGTGGATGAAAACCAGTAAAAACCATCTGAGGGCACGTTAATGAGGCCCTTACAGCGCCGGCAGACGTACCTGGTTTCCGCGAGGTCATACTTGTCACGCATGGCGCTACAGCTCGGGGCCGCCGTCGTAGCGGCCGTAGACGGTCTCCAGCGTGTGCATCATCTCGCCGACGGTAGCCAGCGCCTCGGCGGCCTCGATCAGGGCGGGCATGACGTTTTCGCCCGCCTGCGCCGCCTCGCGAAGCTTCTTCAGCGCGGCGGCGTGGCGCTGTTTGTCGCGGCGCTGCTTCATGTCTTTCAACCGGGCGACCTGCTCGCGCTCCACCGCTTCGTCGATCTTGAGCGTCGGGATGCGCTCGAAGTCGTGCTCGACGTACTTGTTCACGCCGATCATGATCCGCTCGCCGCGGTCGAATTCCGCGCCGTAACGAGCCGACGAGTCGGCGATCGCCCGGCGGAAGTACCCCGCCTCGGTCGCCGGCAGCACGCCGCCGTAGCGCTGGTAGACGTGGTCGATGATCTCTTGCGCCTGCCGCTCGACCTCGTTGGTCAGGTTTTCGATGAAGAAGCTGCCGCCGAGCGGGTCCACGGTGCGCGTCACGCCGGTCTCGTCGGCGATGACCTGCTGCGTGCGGAGGGCGATCTTGACGGCACGCTCGGTGGGCAGGGCGAGCGTTTCGTCCATGCTGTTGGTGTGCAGCGACTGCGTGCCGCCCAGCACCGCCGCCAACGCCTGATACGCGACGCGGATGACGTTGACCATCGGTTGCTGCTCGGAGAGTGAGACGCCGGCGGTCTGGCAGTGGCAGCGGAGCCACCAGCTTCGCTCGTTCTTGGCGTGGAAGCGGTCGCGCATGATGTGGGCCCACATGCGTCGCGCGGCCCGCAGCTTGGCGACCTCCTCGAAGAACTCGTTGTGCACGTCCCAGAAGAAGCTCAGCCGCGGGGCGAACGCGTCGATGTCGAGGCCGCGCCGGAGCGATTCTTCGACATAACACATGCCGTCGGCGATCGTGAACGCCAGCTCCTGCGGGGCCGTCGCGCCGGCCTCGCGGATGTGGTAGCCGCTGATGCTGACCGTGTTCCACTGCGGCATGTGCCGCGTGCAGTATTCGATCGTGTCGATGACGAGCTTGACGCTCGGAGCCGGCGGGAACACGAACTCGTTCTGGGCGTGGAACTCCTTGAGGATGTCGTTCTGGAGCGTCCCGCGCAGCTTCTCCAGCGGCACCCCTTCCTCCTGTGCGACGCGGATGTAGAACGCCAGCAGGATCGCCGCCGGCGCGTTGATCGTCATGCTCGTGCTCACGTCGGCGAGGTTGATGCCGTCGAACAGCACGCGCATGTCCTCGAGCGACGAGATCGCGACGCCGCACTTGCCGACCTCGCCCAGTGAGAGCGGGTCGTCGGAATCGCGGCCCATGAGGGTCGGCAGGTCGAACGCGGTGGACAGGCCGGTCTGGCCTTTTTCGAGCAAATACTTGAACCGCTGGTTGGTGTCGCGGGCGCTGCCGAAACCGGCGAACTGGCGCATGGTCCAGATGCGGCCGCGGTACAGGTCCGGGTGCAGGCCGCGCAGGTAGGGGAACTCGCCCGGTTCGCCGAGCTTTTGCAGGTATTCGATTCCGCCGGCGTCCTCAGGGTGGCAAACGCGTTTGATAGGGATGCCCGAAATCGTGGTGGGATCGCCCGCGGGGCGGGCGGGTTCGGGCGTCGGCCCGGCAACCGGACGCGGTGCAATTTTGCAGCTCATGAAGCCAGCTCCTCCGCAACGGCGGTAGGCTCTCGGATAACGCGCTCGTGGGGCCGCCGGAGAAAGCCGGCAGCACGCCAGAGTCATTCTAGCAGATCACGTCGGAACTGAGAGTAGTCGGCTGTGGCGTCAGCCGACGACCGCGGCCGCGTCAGCGGCGCGCGGGTCGGCGAAGGCTGGGTCGGTGCCATTGCCGCGGGGGCGCACAATCCGATTGCGGATCACGTGCCAGGCCGCCGGGCCGCGCGGGCCGGGCACGAATTCCACCAGCAGCAGCGTCACGTCATCGTGCGCCAGGCCGCGCGCGCCCGCGTAGGCTTCCAACGATTCCACGATCCGGTCCGCGATCGACATGACGTCGGCGTCGCGCTGGCGATCCAGCAACTCTTCCAGCCGCGCGGCCCCGTAGCCGTGGCCCGTTGCGTCAGGCGCTTCGAGTACGCCGTCGGTCACCATGAGCAGCCGGTCCCCATGCGCCACGGTCTCCGTGATACGCGTGAACTGCGTCGTCGCCTCGACGGCCAGCGGCAGGTTGACGGCGGCCGGGACGGTCGTCGGCGTAGCCCGCGCCGGCATGCGCACCCAGCGGCGCGCGGCCCGGCGGTAGAGCCAGGCCGGCGGATGGCCGGCGTAGCTGACGGACAAGTGCCGTGCGGGCGGGTAGTACGTAACCGCTGCGGCCGTCGTGAGGGCACTCAGGCCGATGTCGTTCAGATGCCGGTTCAACAGGCCCAGCACGTGGCGCTCATCGTGATGGTTCATGTACCGCCGCAGCAAGTGGTGAATCGTCGAACTGACCTTCGCGACGGGCTCGCCGTGCCCGGCCACGTCGGCCACGCACAGGCGGGCGATCAGGCCGGACCCGCATACGGACAGATAGTGGATGTCCCCGCCGCGAATAAACCCGCCCGCGAACGCCCGGCAGCTCGATGGGCGCGTCGATCGGGCGATTGCCGCCCCAGACTTCGGTGCAGACCAGACGCAGCGGCGTCGCCAGCCGCCGCGGTGCCGCGTCGCTGGTAGCGGACGGGCTCATCGCGATCCCCTTCGGCTCTTGACTAAGTATAGCGGCCGAGCGCGCATTCGAGCGCGGCAAGCGTCTGGTCGCGGGCGCGGCGCGCCCTTAGGATAGGCCCTGGCGACGCGCGGTTCGTCGTAACGGTGCCGACGGGCGCCCGCGATGGCGCGCGGGATGTGGGCGACGGACCCGCGCGCGCGCGCGAGTGCGAGGCGCAAGCCATGCAAACAGCGACCGACTTCGAGACGGCCATCCTCCGGAAGTACCCCGAGTGCGTTGCGATCGTGCTCGCCCGCGACGAGCGCGGCAAGCACAACCCGATTACCGTCTCGTGGCTCACACGGACCTCGTTTGAGCCGCCCATGATGGCCGTCTCGATCGCCCTGACGCGCTACTCGCTCGCCGCGATTCGACACTCGCGCGAGTTCGTCGTCAGCCTGGCCGCGGTGGCGATGTCGCCCGAGGCGGTGTATTTCGGCTCGGTGTCTGGCCGCGACGTGGACAAGCTCGCCGAGGGACGCGTGCAAACCGAGCCGGCCACGCGGATTAACGCACTGCTGCTCAGCGATGCCGTCGCGAACTTCGAATGCGTGCTGGAAGGCGAGTTGCAGACCGGCGACCACGTGCTCCTGGTGGGCCGCGTGGTGGCATCGCACATGAATGCAGACCCCGGCGTACGCGGGCTGTACGCGCTGGGAAACTACCGCTTCGGCGGCGTCGTGCCCGGGTAGCGCGCGAGCCGCCGCATGCGACGCACCTACTCGCCTGCGCGCGCGGGCCACGGCCGGGTGCCGCCCGAGTTCGGGTCGAGGAAACGTACGAATGATCCTGATTCCCCACGCGCGAGCACGCCGCCGGCTGCCACCCGCCGTTGGGCTGCTGCTGGCGCTGTGCGCCGTGCTCGTGGTGCTGCTGACGACGCGGAACCGCGGCACGTCGCCGACGGCGAAAACCCCGGCCACCCACGCGGCCGGCGCGTCGCGGGTCGAGATCAAGCTTACGCCGGCGATGCAGGCGCTGGCGTCGCAGCCGGCCGGGCCGACGACCGGGTTGTTCCTCGATCGGCCCCACGCCAGCGATCTGCGCGTCGTCACCTACAACGTCAACTTCGACAAGATCTTCCCGGATGTCGACGTGGTTCGGGCCGAGAAGTTCCAGCGCGTGCTCAAGGCGCTCGATCCGGATGTGCTCAACCTCCAGGAAATCCGGGAGAAAAGCGCCGCGGACGTCACCGCGCTGCTGAACGCGATCGAACCGCGGCCGGGCGGCGAGACGTGGTATGCGTACCAGGGCTGGACCAACGTCATCGTCAGCAAGTACCCGCTCAGCCTGACGGCCGACCACACCGTCCCGCGCGGACAGCGCGAGCTGGCCCTGGCCCTCGTCGATCTGCCCGATGAGCGCTTCCACTTCGATCTCTACGCGATCAACAACCACTTCAAGTGCTGCGGCGGAACCGCCAACGACCCGCAGCGACAACAGCAGGCCGACGCGATCGCCAACTGGATTCGCGACGCCCGGAGCCTGGGCGGCGAGATCGATCTACCGCCGGGAACCGCGATCGTTTTGGCTGGTGACCTGAATCCTGTCGGCGGCGCACAGCCGTTGGCGACGCTACTCACCGGCGACATCGCGGGCGAGTCAACGTATGGACCCGATCTGCGGCCGGACTGGGACGACACGGACCTGACCGACGCGCGCCCGTTGCAGAACGCGGTCGGGCCCGACGATTACACGTGGCGCGACGACAACGGCCCGTACCCGCCCGGCCGGCTGGATTTCATCATCTACACAGACTCGGTTATCGAAGCCGCGCACCAGTTCGTGCTGAACACGACGACGATGACAGATGAGGAGCTGGTCAAGGCCCGGCTTGAGCGTTTTGACGTTACGCTGGACCTGGTCGGGAAGAACTTCGACCATCTGCCGGTCGTCGTCGATTTCCGCCAGGCGGTGGGTAAATAGTGACGCGGCGCGCGATTTTCCGCAGCCGGCCTGCTCGTCTGGCACGCGGCATGCAATACACCGCCGCAATCGGGGCTGACGCGGCGGGCGCCGGGCGAGTATGCTACCGCTCCGGTCGACGGCGGCAGCGGGCCGGCCCGGCCGTTGAAATCCCCTGTGGAGTGGAGTGCATGGCGAAGTACAAGATCGAGATTGACCGTGATTTGTGCGTTGGGGACGGGGCCTGCTGCAATGAGGCGCCGGGGACGTTCGAGCTCGACGAGGAAAGCATCGCCAAGGTTATCAGCCCGGAGGGCAACACGCCGGAAGAGATTCTGAAGGCGGCGCAGTCGTGCCCGACCGACGCGATCATTCTCCACGACGCAGAGGGCGGACAGAAGGTGTGGCCGGAGGGCTGATGCACGGTCCACGACCCCGGGGACTTCGACGGGCTTCGACTTTCGCCGCGTGGCGTAGGTCGGAGCCCGTCGGCTGCGCGCCGCGCGGCGGAGCGCGGGCTCGCGCCCGCGCCTCGGACGGGCAGCCCTTTCCAGCCGATGGGTCGGCGCGGGCGCTCGCATGACGGCAGGTGATAGGTGCCATCCATGAACCGTGTGCTTATGTGTGTTGCGTTGTGTCTGGCGGGGACCGTCAGCGTGCTCGCGCAGACCGCTGACGCGCTCGATGAGACGTTGGCGCTGGTCGGACTGCAACGGGCCGACCTCGGCTGGACGCCCAAAGGCTGGTGGCCGCGCTTCCCGGCAGACATCCCGTACAAACTGCGCGCGTTCGACGCCCTGTTCGCCGAGCCGGTCGACACGATTGCCTTTACGCGCTCCCTCGCGCAAACCGCCTGGGAAAAGCTCGATCCGGAGCAGCTCGACAAGGAGCAATTGCGCGGCAGCCGCAATCTCTACCAGGCCGTGCAGCGCCTGGGCATCGACCCGAAGTTCGGCGGCTTCCGCGGTTACACCGCCAACACGCTCGCGCCGGAGATGGCGCTGGACGAAGCGATACTTCGGCTGCTGGAGGCGGCGCATCGGCCAACGCGCATCTCGACGTTCGGGATGGACTTGCCGTACCCCAAGCCGCGCGAGGACTTAGCAGAAAAGGTCAAGGTCTTGCCCGAGGGCGTCAGCCCGATTCTCGGGCGACTCGTGCTGAACCTCATCGACGCCCACTACTGGGCCGAGCTGGCATTCCGCAAGGTCGATGGCAACGATCGGCGCATCGTCGCCACGCGCTACAACGTCGGCGAGGAGATGATCGACGCGTGGGACTATTGCCCACAGGTCGACGACGTGGCGCGCTCCATCGACGAGGCCAGCCTCTGGTACGCCGGGCAGAAATGTGTGCAGGCGCTCGACGAGGCCCGCGTCGCGCTCAAGAACCTCCACCTCCAGGACGTACCTGATTTCTCGCTGGACTTCGAGTCGCCGTGGGGCTGGATTCGCATTCGCGGCGGCGGCAAGAACGTCGTCGACGGCACCGACGCCCTGCTCATCGTCGATCTGGGCGGCAACGATCGGTACTACGGCGGCGTCGCGGCGTCCACCGCCGATCGACCCCTCGGCCTGTTGCTCGACATGGGTGGGAACGACCGCTACGAGTCCACGGTGCCGGCGATGGGAGCCGGACTGTGCGGGGTCGGCGTCCTGGTCGACGCGGACGGCAACGACGTGTACGGCGCTGAGCGATATGCGCAGGGCGTCGGACAGTTCGGGCTCGGCGTCCTCGCCGACCTGGCCGGCGACGACCGTTATGTCGTCAAGTACAGCGGCCAGGGCTGCGGCTACTTCGGCGTCGGCTTGCTACTGGACTGCGCCGGCAATGACGGATATCTGATCTACGCCGACGGTCAGGGCCTCGGCGGCGTCGCCGGCGTCGGCGTCCTGGCCGATCGTACCGGCAACGACACCTACACCGCCGAGCGCAAACACACGATCACGGGCCGCCCGTCGTACCACTCGCCCAATCTGGACGTCGGCGTCTCGAACGTGCAGGGCTGCGGCATGGGCCGCCGCGGCGACGGAGCCGACGGGCACTCCTGGGCCGGCGGCCTGGGGGCTTTGCTCGACGGCGAAGGCGACGACAAGTATGCGGCCGGGAACTGGTCTATGGGTACCGGCTACTGGTTCGGCATCGGCGTCCTGCACGACCGCGGCGGCAACGACGAGTACCACGGCGTAACGTGGTCGCAGGGCACCGGGGCACACTTCTGCATCGGCGTCTGTATCGACGAGGCCGGCAACGACCAGCACCTGTCCGAGGAAAACTCGCGCTTGAGCCTCGGCTGGGCACATGACTTCACGATCGGCATCCTGCTCGACATCGGCGGCGACGACGCGTACAGCGTCGAAGGCAGCGGCCTGGGCGGGTCCATCAATCGCAGCGTCGGCATGCTGCTCGAAATCGGCGGCGACGACACGTACCGTACGAAAGAGATCAAGCGGCCGGGCTACGCCGAGAACGCCGAGTCGTTCCGCGCCCGCGACGGCGTCAGCACGTACTTTGCGGACACGACCTCACTCGGCCTGTTCCTCGATGTGGGCGGCGACGACACGTATTGGGGCGATCTCCAGAACAACTCGCATTGGCTCGACCCGCCGGATTCGCCCAACTGGGCCGACCGCAACTTCAGCGTGGGCGTGGATCGGGCCGACGGCACCGTGAGCTTCACCCCACGGCCGGTTAAACCACCCTCTGGCACGGCGGGCTCAAACCGGTAGGAAGCCCATCCCCTCCGCGGGCCGCCTCGGCGGCACGGCGCCCGCACGCCGGGTTGCTACGGGTGGATCGGCCGGGCATCATAGGGGCACCGGTGCGGTCGCGGTAATTCCATTGGGTAATCGCAGCATGGCGCTCCAGCAGCTCACGGAAGAACAAATCCGGACGATGACGGTCGAGGAGAAGGACCGCTGGTGGCTCGAAAACGTCTACCGGGGCGATGCGCCGCGGATGACGCGGCCAAGCTAGACTTCATTCGGCCGGTATGGGACGCTCTGGGTGACGGCCGCGCGGCGTTTATTCGCCAGACGCAACGGCGTCTCAAGACGCTGGCCTTATTCATCAGCGACACGGACAAACGTGAAGAGCGCTGGGAGTACGAGCTGCTGAACAGCGAGCGAAAGTACCGGCGCGCCGGGCAGGAGTCCCTGCTGGGGGACTCCGCGACGCAGCCGATCGCCTCGCGCGCGAGTTACCGGACTTCGAGAGTAAGCTCCCCACGACTGCTGCCGATGAAAGGATGGGCCTGGAGCCGCGGGCCGTGTTCCTCAAGGTGCGCGTCGAGGAACTCCGTCGGGAGCCCGGCGGTTTGGCGGGCTGCGTCAAGGAGAATCTGAAAGAGACCGAGCGAATCCCCGCGAAGCGCACGACCGGGGACTGAGGACATACATGGCATCCACGTGGGCGTCGGTGTTGGCCGGCCGGTCCAAGTCGAGCGAACCCGCAGGCGTCGAGACCGTCATGCTCGCTCGCGGTCTACCCCCGGTCGTCGCGAAGGCGGCCAGGCACTCTTTCGTCGTTGTGCCCTGCGATTCGGAAGTCGAGTTCTACGTCAAGGAGGATGACTTCACGCTGGCCCGCTATCCGTCCCACTGCACGCTGGGGTTCCGTCTGGCCCACTGGGACGACGGGCACGTGATCTGCATCGCGCTGCTCGTTCGACTCGGTGGCACAAACCTGGGCACGTTTGACCGCTGGATTAACCCGGGCGACCCGGTGCAGCTCCGGATTCTGCAACTGCTTGCCAAGCAGCACACGCTGGCACTGGCCCTCGTCTCCAAATCGGTTCTCCGCACGTTTCAGGCGCGCAACACGCTGGCGGGCAAAGCCGCCGGGTTGGTGGCCACCCTGCGGGTGCGGCGCTCGTGGAGCAAAGACGAATTCGAGGAGCGTCGGATACGGCTGGATAAGCTCTACCCGACTTCGCCGGCGCTGTGGCGCGGCACGCGGGACACGAAGAAGTAAGGCGCGCGAACGACGACCGCGCGGGGGCCGCGTCCGCGTACCGGTCACGTCAAGATTCATCAGCGGGGGCGCCACAGATTCGAGTCCGCAGCGTACTCCGGCGAGCCGGGGTTGAGACACGTGGCGCCCGCCCGCGGCTTCGCAGCGGTGGTTCTTCACGCCGTCCCACGGCCACCGTGGCCCGACGGCGGTATGCGGAAGCGCATCCGGAATCACGAATCCTGCGGAAACCGTGCGGCGACTTGACAAGTGGTCGGACGTGGGCCATAATGTAAGCATGCCATTACATAAAGCCCGGAGGAAAGACCGCGGATGGCCCGACCGAATCTGACCCGCCAGAAACGCAGGGAACTGCTGCCGGTCCTCGCCCGCACGTTCGCCGAGCTGGGCTATCGCCGCACGACCACCGCCGAGCTGGCCCGGCGCTGCGAGGTGCAGGAGAACATTCTGTACCGGCTGTGGCCCGATAAAAAGGGCATGTTCGTTGCCGCGATCGAGCACGTCTACACGCTATCTGCCGCCATCTGGAACAGGCTGCTGCATGAACAAGGCGACGGGCACACGCCGGCCGAGCGCCTGCTGACGTACGAAGGTAAGCACCACGGCGAATTCGGGCACTACCGCATCGTCTTTGCGGGCCTCAGTGAGACCGACGACCCGGACGTGCGGGAAGCCCTGGCGGACATGTACCGGCGCTACCAGCGCTTCATCGAACGCCAGATCCACGCGCATCGAACCGGCAGCGGTCGGACGCGGGCGGTGGGACAGGTTGACGCGCTGCTGGCGGCGTGGGCCCTGATCGGTTTGGGCACCGTGACGAATATCGGCCGGGAGCTGGGGCTGCTGGGCGAGCGGCACCGGCGGCGCCTGTTCGCGGAGATCGGCCGGCTCCTGCTGGAGGCGTCGACGGGTTGAAAGAGCACGGTTCTTGTTTCGCTAAAAAGTAAGCGTCGGCTTACAAATGGGCGATCCGCCCGAAAGGAGAAGCGCATGAGGACGCACGTTGCACTGATCGGATTGCTGGGCTGCGGTGGGCTGTTGGGACTGACGATGGGCGGCGGCTGCGAGCGCGTGGTCGACCCGCAGGCCGAGCAGACGTTCCGCGCCAAGCTGGGCAACACGTCCGTCACCGTCTTTCCCGTGTTCGTTCGCGATGGCGAGCAGAAGAAGTATGACGCCAGCGCCGCGAAGCAAATCGGCGACCACCTCACGAGCGCCGAGCTGGCCCGTGTCACGCTCTCGTCGGCCGAAGTGCCCATCACCAGCGCGTGGGGCATGAACCAGGCCCGCATGTTCCGCGACAGCGTCGCCGACTTTCGTACCTACCTGAAGGACCATCCCATCGACACGGAGTACGCCCTGCTGCCCGAGTACCTCATCGGCAGCCGCGGCGTGGTGGTCGGCGTCCACGCGTACCTGCTGGAGGCCAGCGGCCCGTGTGCGTACGCCATCGGCTTGAACTCGCACCATAAGCCGTTTAACGATGTGAATCCGAAAACCGCCGAGGACTGCACGACGATCGTGATCAATGTGCTGCGCGCGGAGCTCAAGCCAGCCGGCCGCGGTGACTAGGCCGCGGAGCGGCAGAACCCTACGCCGGGAGTACGCGATGCGAGGTCACGAGTTCTTCATTGAAGTCGCGAGACGGCCGCCATTCACAAAGCTGCACCCGCGCGTGGCGGCGTTCTTCAAGGACTACCTCGCGCGCGAGAAGGTGGTACGTTTCGACGGCCGCTTCGTGGTCAACACGCACTTCCCGCCCTACCCGAGCCGCGCGTTCGATCGGCTGGCCGAGGGCTTCGCACGCCTGGGCGATGCGACCCAGCGTCGACTGTATTCCGTGACGATCGCGGTGACCAACCGCTGCCCGTTCGACTGCTGGCACTGTTACAACGCCGGTCGCGACCAGGTGGACCCACCCCTGGACGCCTTCCGGCGACTCGTCGTGGCGCTGGCTGACCTGGGCGCCGTCATGATCACGCTGACGGGCGGCGAGCCGCTTGGGCGCCCCGACCTGGAAGACATCGCGCGCCTCTTCGACGACCGGTTTTGCGTGATCATCGGCACCACCGGTGCGGGCCTGACGGCCGACCGGGCCCGCCGCCTGCGGGAGGCGGGCGTCTTTGGCGTCGGGATCAGCCTGGACGCGCTGGACGAGGCTGAACACGACCGGCTGCGCGGCCGAAAAGGCGCCTTCGCGTCGGCGCGGGACGCGCTGCGGGTGGCGGGGGAAAGCGGGCTGTATCCCTATGTGGTGTCCGTGGCAACGGGGAGCTTCTTGGAACCGCGTCACTTTGAGTCCTTTCTGCACTTTGCCGGCCAGTGTGGCGCCCGTGAGGTACATCTGCTGGAACCGAGCGCCACCGGAAAACTCGCGGGTCGAACGGACCTGCTGCTCTCTGTCGAGCAGCGACGCCAGATCCTCAACTTCCAACAGAGAGTCGCCGCGGACGATGACATGCCGATCCTGTCTTCGTACGCGTACCTCGAATCGCCGGAGGCCTTCGGCTGCGGCGCGGGGTTGACCCACTTATACATCGATGGCAGCGGCGAGGTGTGCCCTTGTCAGCTCGTGCCGCTGTCGTTCGGCAACATCACGTGCGAACCGCTGGCGGGCATTCTTGACCGCATGGCGCATCACTTTCGCACGCCGCGGGCCACCTGCGTCGGACGTCTGTTGGCCAACCACATCGCCGCCGAACACTGGCCGACGCCACCGGACGTCTCAGAGGACGTCTGCCGGAGATGCTTGCCGCCGACCCCGGCTCGCCCGCGCTTCTTCGAGACTCTTTCGCAGGCGCAAGCGGAAGTGGGACGCGCGGAGCTCCGTGCGGTCTACGACGAGGTACACGCCGACTACGACAAGTTCTGGCTAGGGCAGGCAGGTCGGCCGATCGTGGAGCTGATCGATACGTTGACGTGGCGCGGCGACGAGCGCGTGTTTGAGGCCGGCTGTGGAACCGGCTTTGCCACGACGTGCCTGGCGGAGCGGGCCGGCCGTGTTCTCGCCGTGGACATTTCGGAAAACATGCTCGCTCATGCTCGCCAACGCCTTGGCCCCTGGGATGGCGGACGAGTGGAACTCGTGGTCGGCGACGCGCTGGAGGTGCTGGCGGCGCGAGGGTCGTTCGACCTCGTGTTTTCGAGTTGGGTGCTCGGATACATTCCGTTGAAGTCGTTTTTCTCGGTGGCCAATGCCGCGCTGGCGCGCGGCGGGCGCCTGGCGTTCATCGTGCACAAGGAAAACTCGCCGCGCGAGCCGCTGGAGATCTTTGCCGAGCTCGTCGCACGCGACCCGACGGTGCTCGCCAAGCGCGTCGCGTTCGATTTCCCACGTGACGCCGATCACGTGCGCGCGGAAATCACGGCTGCCGGTCTGGAGGTCAAGCAACTTTGGGAGGGCCAGGTCGTGTTCCGGTTCGACCATCCCGAGGGCCTGCTGGAACACCTGTTACGCTCGGGTGCCGGGACGGCCTTCTACGACGCCGTGGATCCCGGCCGACGCGCGGACTTGCGACAGGACTTCCTGCACAGGGCGGCCGACCGGTGCCGATCTGAGAATGGCTACGAAGTGCGGCATGAGTACGTCGCCTGCATCTCCGCTAAGCGGCAAGGGTCGCCGCGCCAGTCGGACGTCCAGACGGCAACGGCATAGGAGCCGCCCATGTTAGCGCGAAATATAGCGATGGCCAGCGCGCCGGATGCCGGGCCGGTCGACCAGGTGCGCGCGCGACTGCGGCTCAAGCGCCTGTTCCTGTGGGGGATGGTCTCCTCGCTGTCCACGTGCGCGGCCATCGCCGTCATCGTGCTGCTGGTCGGCGAGTTCAACGACACCACCGCCCGCATTCTCGGCACGCTCGGCGCGCTGGCGTTTCACAGCGGCGTCGCGATGGCGTGCGCCGCTTCGCTGGAGCGGCGCCGCTGGCCGGCGTTGAGCCTGGTGGGCCTGGTGACCTTCGGCGCGAACTGCGCGGTGCTGCTGACGTTCATCTGGTGGCCGCAACTCACGGACTGGGGCGTCGGGCGCGCCCTGCTGACGACCGCCGCACTGACCGGCTATTACATCGTCGCGATTCCCGGTGCCGCCCTGCGCGAGCACGGGCGCTTCGTGCGCCTGGCGGTGACGGGGCTCGCGGCGTGCGTCGTCGGCTTCCTGATGCTCCTGGCCTGCATCTGGGCGGAGTCGAGCGACAATGAGGCGTTCGCGAAGGCGACGGCGATCGTGGCGATCAGCGCCTTCTCGCTCGCACAGACCTGCCTGCTGGTGCGTGTGCCCGTGGGGCTGTCGCTGGACTGGCTGCGACGCGGCATGATCGCATGCGTGTGGGCGGTTGCCGCCGTCGGCTCGGCCATCATCGTCTGGGAACCGCGGGAGGAGTTTCCTTTTCGGTTCCTGGGAGCGCTGGGCGTCATGGACGCCAGCGGCTCGCTGGCACTCGTGATCCTGGCGAAGCTTCGGCAAGTGCAGGGGATCGAGAAGCTGGAGTCCACCGCCGCGCGCCTCGAAATCCGTTGTCCGCGCTGTACGACCCCGCAAACGGTGGGCGCGGGGGCGTCCCAGTGCACGGCGTGCGGGTTGAAGTTCGGGATCGAGATTCAGGAGCCGCGCTGCGTGAAGTGCGACTATCTGCTGTGGCAGTTGCCGGAACGCCGCTGCCCGGAATGCGGGACGCCGTTCTGACCGCGCCACTCCCCTACGGCCGTGTTTCGCCGGCGCCGGGATAGGGCCGGGCCTTCACGGAAATCCACAGTAGCCAGGTGACCGTCCCCAGTGCGACCACGAGCATGACGGCAAAGAGGGTCAGACTGGAATCCTGCGGGTTCACGTGCTGCCAGATTCGCGGCATGTCGATCCCGGCGCGGGCCAGGTAGGCGAGTCGCACCGCCTCGCGCACCGCGACCATCCCCACGAGCGTCACGATCGCACAGGCCGACAGGCCGGCAAACCACTTGAATCGCGTCGGCTGCTGGAGCGCAAGGACGCCGAACATGAGTTGCCCCACGACGCCGAGCAGCCCGACCCACCACAGCACGGTGTACACGCTCGGCGACAACAATCGCCGCGACACCTCCTGCGGGAGCATGAAGAAGAGCACGACGCCGAAGATTGCCGCCAGAACGACCATGTGCAGGAAGGTCCACAAGCCGGTCTTCGTGATGAGGGTCGCGATTTCCGGCGGGTCGGCCTGCCGCCACCGGCGCCACCAGCCGATGCCCGCCAGCCAGAGTCCCGCGACCGCGATGGCTCCGGCCACATTGTGTGCAAAGCGTGGATGCGTCGTGGCCGGCGTGACGCCGAAGCGGTTTTGGAGCCACGTGCCGCGCTGCGCCCACCGATCCGGCTGAATCGAAAGCATGTGGTTGTTCGTCAGAACCCATGCCACAGCCGCAAAGAGGACGGCGCACAGCAGCGACAGCAGGAGCCGCTTGCCGGGTGCGCGGTCCCAGCGGCCCAATTGCCGCGTCAGC
>Ga0214473_10004316_pt1 | contig 17084 bp, 14 predicted proteins | sample RVTome_7_FD_203509 | JGI IMG/M metagenome (GOLD analysis project Ga0214473, IMG submission 203509) | Soil microbial communities from uranium-contaminated site in the Upper Colorado River Basin, Wyoming, United States - RVT98D197 | ecosystem: Environmental > Terrestrial > Soil > Contaminated >... | reverse complement strand
TTCCCCTGATCTTCTCGTCGAAAAGGATCGCCCGCGTGAACCGGTCGACACCGGGATTGTTTCCGATCCCGAATTCTCCCACCCGCCGGGCGCCCTCGTCCGTATCGAGCATCCGGAGGAGATAATCTTCTCCCTTCCTGGCCTTCGCTTCGACCACCACCCCCCCTTTGAATTCGAGATAGATGTCTTCGATTTCCCTCCCCCCCTCGCACACCGGGTACGTAAATCGTATCCTCCCTTCGACGGAATCCTCGATCGGTGAGGTGAAAATCTCGCCGTCCGGCAGGTTTTCCCGCCCATCACAATTGACGAATCGACGCCCCTCGATTGAGAAGGCCAGGTCCGTATCCAGACCCCGGATACGGACCTTCTTCTTGCCCTTCAGGAATTCGACCATCCGGCTCTGCTCCCGAGAGACCTTCCGCCAGAACCCGATGACGTCTTCCCCCAGGACTCCGCAGGCGCGGAAGAGGAGGTCGCTGAAGGCGTCGAGCGACATCTCGGCATCCTGGGCATAGGCATTCGTGGGAACGATCGTCCCGCACATTTTCAGCTCTCCCCGTCCTTCTCGCTCCAGGCACTTCTCGAATAGCCGTTTCTGAGCTCTTTGCCGCTGAGATATCTTTTCCGAAGGGATTCGGGACAGGGAGCGGGTGTTGGGCGAGCTTTCGATCGTCACCCACGCATCGAGTTTTTCCACGAGGACCTTGTCGATCAAGGAGACATGAGCGATCTGATGGTCTCGGGCCACCCGATAGAAAATCTCCGCCATTCCCGGCAGCCAGACGCGGGGGTACGGGTGCGCACCCCTCTCCAGCATGCTCCGATAGAGGGCTTTGACCAGCGGTTCAGCGAGCGGTGAGCCCGTGATCCCGACGAGTTGGCCCTCTTTGACCTCCAGGGAATAGTCCGTAATCAGGCGAGCGAGCCTATCCAGGTAGACATCCATCTCCGGCGATCGCATCCTCATTCCTGTAACGACGGGGGAAATGCCGAGAGCGGCGCGGTCATCCCCGTATGAAATCAGACGGCAAAAACGGACGAAATATACAGCGATTCGCGCAAAATGCAACCACCGATTGCCGTTCCTTGACACGGCCCAAGGTGTCGCTATATGTTAGTATCACTCAAACCGGTTTCCCCTATACCCCAACAAATCGAGGAGGTGTTTATATGCGAATCGTTGTCGTCAGCATGATCCTTTCCTCGCTGTTTTTATCTTTCCCCCAAGCAGGTCTCGGCCAGGTCCGCTCCGGGAGCTGCCAGTTCTCGCCCTCTTTCGGGATCCTCTGGACCGATGTCGGAAAGGAAGGCTATGGGCTCGATGCCCGGACTCCGCTCATCGGCGCCAACTTCTCCCATAACTTCACGAAAAGGATCGCCGCCGAGGGGTCCTTTCACTGGTCTCCCACCCGGAACCAGGACCTGCTCCTGCCCAGGGAGATCGATCTGGGACTCTTCGATGGAGGCCTGGTCTTTCACCTCACCGAGTCCCGCTTCGTGCCCTATGCCAGGGGGGGTGCCGGATTCATTCAGAACTTCTCCGAGATTTCCGATGAAGGCCCGAGCGAGGTCTACATCACCTTCGGAGGCGGGATCAAGTTCCTCGCGACGGAAAGGGGAGGCTTCCGTCTCGATCTGAGAGATATCGCCTTCAGTCCCGAGACAGGAGACGGATCCAGCTCGACCATCCACAACCTGGGGGCGACCGCCTCGGCCATCTTTCAATTCGGCGGCATTCCACCCAAGGACACCGACGGGGACGGCGTATTCGATAAAAAAGACGACTGCCCGGACACCCCCATGGGTGCATGGGTCGATGAGAAGGGATGCCCGCAAGACGCCGACGGGGATGGCGTCTTCAACGGTATCGATAAATGCGCGGACACGCCCCGAGGAGCGAAGGTCGACCGGAGCGGTTGCCCGAGCGACTCCGACGGGGATGGCATCTACGACGGCCTGGATGAGTGCCCGAATACACCCAAGGGAGCCCGTGTCGATTCCAAAGGATGTCCCAAGGACTCCGATGGAGACGGCGTGTTCGACGGCCTCGACAAATGTCCCGATACCCCGGCAGCCAGTCGGGTCGACAAGGATGGCTGCGTGCTGACCGAGAAAGAGTTCGAGATCCTGGACACCGGCATGCTGCGCCTGCACGGGGTCCAGTTTACCACCGGCAGCGCCGAGCTCCTACCCGAGGCTCATCCGGTCCTGGACGAAGTCGGCGGGATCCTGGCAAAGTGGAGAGAACTCAAGGTCGAAATCGGCGGCCACACCGATTCCCAGGGCTCCGAGTCTTTCAATCAGGACCTGAGCGGGAAGCGGGCCAATGCCGTCAGAGAACACCTGCTGAGCCGCTTCCCGGCCATCAACCCGGAGAACTTGACGGCCGTCGGTTATGGCGAGTCGAAACCGATCGCATCGAACGATACGGCCGAGGGAAGGGAAGATAATCGCCGTGTGGAATTCACGGTCTTGAATCAGGGGGCGCTGCAGCAGATTCTGGAAAAATAAGGAGGGAATCGATCACTCATTTATAAGGATCGGACCGAATCCTCCCGCTCGACCCCTCCGGGTCGGGCGGGGAGGATGACCGTAAAGACGGATCCCACGCCCTCCTGGCTCTCGACGTGGATCTCCCCCTGATGGGCTTCCACGATCTTCTTCACGATGGAGAGGCCGAGGCCCGCTCCTTTGTATTTCCGTGTCGCCGAACCATCGACCTGGAAGAAACGATCGAATATCTTTCCCAGCTTGGAGGCCGGGATCCCGACACCCGTGTCGGCAACCTTGAGTTCGATCTTCTCCGTTCCGATGTTCCGCAGGACGAGGTCGACCCTTCCCCCTTCGTGCGTGAATTTGACGGCGTTCCGGATGAGATTCGTCAGGAGCTGAATCAACCGACTCGAATCGCCGTAGATGTGCAGGTTCCTGCACTCGATGCTCTTGGTGATGGTGATGTTTTTCTCCCGGCCGAACGGATAAGTTTCCACCAGGCTGTTGTTCACCAGGCTGTCCGGGCTCACCATCGTGAACTGGAAACGCATCTTCCCGGATTCCATCTTGGTGAGATCGAGCAGGTCGTCGATGAGGGAGTTCAGGCGTTTAGCGCTCTGGAAGACCGATTGAACGATCTCTTCCTGAACCGGGTTGAGCGCGCCGATTTTCTTGAGGAGGAGGACCTCCGAATTCACCATGATGGGCGCAAGCGGGGTTCGCAGCTCATGGGTGACGTTCTGGAGGAACTCGGCCTTTAGCTTATCGACCTCCCGAAGCTCGGCATTGACCTTTTCCAGTTCCTTGTTCGATTCCTCGAGCAGCCTCTTGGCGTTCTCCAGACTGGCCTTGGAGTCCTGGAGCTCCTCGTTTACGCTCTGCAATTCATCGCTCTTCTTCTTCGCTTCTTCGAACAACCTCTGGTTATCGATGACCACCGCGACTTCATTGGCGAAGATCTCCATGGTCTGAACGGTTTCGAGGGTGTTGTCATCCGATTCGCGGGAATCGTCCACCAGGAGAAAGCCGACGATCTTTCCCAGCCGCGTTTCGATCGGAACGAAGAGGGCATGGCCCTTCTTCCGCCCGTCCCGCTTCTCGGCGGTCTCACCGCTCCCCGAGCCGAGCTCCTTGATCTTCGCCAGGACGGATTCGTCCCGATTGACGAGGTAGGAGTGGCTGATCTTCTGTTCCTCCTTCATCAAGGCCTGGAACGTTTCCCACGTATAGGTGGTTCCGATCAGACGCTTCACTGCGTCCTTGTCATTGTCAGCCATCGCTTTGATCTCCACCCGCATCGACTCCGAATTGAGCATGCTCAGGGCGACGAAGTTGAAGCCGGTAGAGAACCGGATGGACCAGACGATTTCCTTCAGGAGGTCGTCCAGAAAGACCTGAAGACGGAAACTGTTGCTCGTGACCAGGATCTGCTTCAAACGCTGGGCTTTTTTCTCGGCCTCCCTCTGGAGCTGGATATTATTGATGCCGAGCGTCAGATGGGAGGCGATGTGACCGAGGATCTCGACATCGTCCTGGTGGATCGCTCCGGGGGAGCGGCTCAGGACATTGAGTGTCCCCATTGCCTGGTCGCGAAGGATCAGCGGAAGAACGAGATAGGAGCGGAAACCCTGGCGATAGAGATCGGTCTCTTCGGAAGATCCCTCCCCCTCGGACAACGAGCTTTTCCACATCGGTTTCCGATTGAGAATGACACATTTCACGATCGAGTTTTCATCGAGGCCCATAGATACCCGTTGGACGTCGTTCTCCTTGCCGTCTTCCACCTTAAAACCGGAGACCACTTCGGCCGCCGGATCCAGGAAGAGGATCGAGATCGAGTCGCTCTTCATCACCTCGCCGATCACCTGAACCAGCTCCACGAACCGCGCGGGAGTATCGTCTCCCGAATGCAGGAGCCTGGCCATGACGCCATAAGCGGCCAGCATCTTTTCCCTCTTGGAGAGTCTCTCCTGAAGAGAGCGGTTACCGCTCAGATCTTCCAGGATCACCTGGATCAGGCCGTGATCCCCTGATGGATCGGCGATGGGCGCGGATTTGAGCGATACCGGAACCATTGACCCGTTCCCTCCCCTGAAAAGGAGCTGATCCGTCTCGATCGGTTCGCCGCCGAGGAATCTCTTCAGGGCATCCCGCGACTCGGATGACTCCCCGCTGGCTATCCAGGTCCCGATCCCGGATCCCTCCAGGTCTTTGCGGGAACGGCCAAGCCACCGCCAGAGGCTCGCGTTTCCATCGACGACCGAGCCGTCTTTCTGTGAGACAAGCATAACCGGATGCAGACATCCTTCGAAAAAGGACCGGAACATTTCCTTCATCGCATCGCTTTCCTTTTCCCGATCCCCCGCCTTTTTCCGGCCGATGTGGCGAATAATGGAAATGACCGGTATGCCGGTAAAAAAGGCGATCCCCAGCAGGATATAGAACCCGCCGGCCAGTCCATTCCCGAAGATGGGAGAATTCCAATCGGTCATCTCAGTGCCCCTCGCCGATCGGCCGGTTCGTCCGATCGCCCTCCCTCATATAATCGAGATAGATCTTTTCCAGGTCTTCCCTGGCCAGTGTGCTCCTATCCATAACGGATACCAGTTTCCCCTCCTTCATGATCCCCACACGATCGGCGATTTCTCTGGCCCTGAAAATATCGTGCGTCGACATGAAGACCGCCTTCCCGGCGTTTCGAAACTCCCGGAGCAGATCGAGCAGCTCTGCCGCGGCCTTCGGATCGAGTCCCGTGGTCGGCTCATCCAGCAGGATAACCGGGGCATCTTTGACCATCGCGACGGCAATTCCCAGCTTCTGGACCATCCCTTTGGAAAAGTTCCGGACACGCTGGTCGATGGCCGATTCCTCGAGGCCCACCCGCATCAGCACGCGTAAACCCTCTTCCCGGCTTAGATTTCGGACCCCACCCAGCATCGCGAAGTAGCGCAAGTTTTGAAGGGCTGAAAAATTTTCATAGAGGGAGACCTTTTCCGAGACAAAGGACACGTAGCGTTTGGCATCCAGGGGTTGTTTAGCAACATCTATGCCGTTTATTCGGGCCACCCCCTCGGTCGGATCGATCAAATTCAGGAACAGGTTGATGGCCGTCGTCTTCCCCGCCCCGTTGGCCCCGAGGAGGCAGAATATCTCCCCCTCCCCGACCCGGAGGTCCAGGTGGTCGAGGGCGAGCAAACCATCCTCATAGCACTTGGTCAGCCCCGCTGCCTCCAGCAGGATCTTCTGTCCATCCTTCATGATCGAGCTACCTCCGGCTGAGCCTGATACCGAAGATGACGATCGCCAGCAGCACGCCCACGATCGAGAGCCCGAGCGCAATGTTGCCGAAGAGATGGGTCGGCGCCCGGACATGGATCCGCACCCGCTTGTCCTCGGTCTCTACCGGGCGGTTATTGGCCATCGCGTTCGTCTTGATCTTCGCCTCGTAGTCGCCCACCTCTAATCCTTCCGGTGGATAAAAAGAGACCTTGACGACTTCTTCCTTGCCCGGATGGAGGAGGCGGATCAGGTCCGGGCTGACGGAGGATCGCCAGTTGTAAGGAAGATCGGTGGTGATCGAGATGTTATCGAGCCTCCGCGTCCCGATGTTCCGGATGACGATATCCATCGTCACGAGATCGCTGGGATCGATCTCGTGGTAAAGATTCTGGGCCTTGACCTCGATCTCCCCGACTCCCCTCGGGATCAGTTCGAGCTGAACCCACCCCACTTTCATATCCTGTATGGCTTGCGGCTCCAGATGGACCCCGTCGGTCGACTCTGCCAGCGCGGTATTCTCGCCCTCGCTGCCGACGAGAACGAAGAATTTGATCGGCCGATCGATCTGGACATCCTTGTCCGCATGGTCCGATAGATAGAGCTTGAGAAGAAGGTCCTGAGTCGTCACTCCCTCGGTGAATTTGATCTGTGTGAGCTTGGCATCGGTTTTCGAATCGATAAACTCATGGTCGATCTGGGGCGGGAGATTGGCCACCCATAACTTGAAGACATTGTCTTCCGCCGTGAACCTCTCGAGGCTCAGGTCAAACGCGGCGGACTTGCCCAGATTGGCCTCCTGAGAAAACTTGGTCGACACGACGGAAACGATATTGGCGCTCGCATCCTTCTGGAGATAGACTCGCTTCTCGATCGTCCGGTCCGCAAAGTTGACTGAAACGACGATTTCATCGACATCCCTCAAAAGGCCGAAATCGAGGACCTGCGACGTGTTGTACCGCAGGACGGGGATCCGAACCTCGTAGGGCTGGCTGATGATCGTCTCGCCCAGCTTCAGGGAGACGAAGACATTGCTGAGGTTCCTCCACTGCAAATCCTTGAAGAGAGGATCCTGCTCCGGGATCGGGAGGAGGTCGAGCTGAAAAGCCTCGCCGGACGCGTTCTTGATCTTCAATTTGACCCGCTTCTCGCCTTCCGGGCTCTGGTACTTGACCGCTTCCTCCACCAGGACATGCGGCTGGTCGTAAAGGAGATCCAGGAGCGCCCAGGTGTAATCCACGTCGGCGGCCCGATAGTCGGACTCGATCTTGTTGAATTCCTCCTGGGAGATCAGGTCCTGCTCCAACAATCCCCTGGCCCGTTCGTATCGAGCCTTTTTCTCCTCCAGCTCGTAATATGCCTTCTTGACTTCGAGGATCTTGAACCGAACCTCCTCGGGCTGGGCGGCTTCCTGTCCGGGAAGACGGGTGAAGGGAATGCAGGCGGCCGCAAACCAGATGCAAAAGACAACGACTGGAACTTTCCGTCCGAACAATTTGTTTACCTCTGATGAGAACCTAGTCGCCGAAGGAGAACAGGACCGATTCTTCCAACCGATCATTTAAATAATAAGGGGACGGGGTCGATTAGGCAAAAGATTGTTGACCGTTGGAGCGGCGCGGTTCGCCGGCACGTGATCCGAACCGCCAGGGTGAAGGGAATGAGAATAAAACGAACGATCAATTCAGGAATGAGATGAGGGCACGCGCCCGGGAGACATGCCGCAGGCGCTCGATGGCCCTTTCCTTGATCTGCCTGACCCTCTCCCGTGTGATCCCCATGACCTTTCCGATCTCCTCGAGCGTCATGGGTTTCTCGTCCGTCAGTCCGAAGTACATCCGGAGTATCCTGGCTTCACGGTCCTTCAGGGTTGACAATGACCGCTCGATGGTCCTGGACAGGGCCCGCCTGAAAGCCTGTTCGGAAGGAGACGGTTGGCAGGTATCCGGGATGTAGTCCATCAGTTTGCCGTCCTCGCCGGGGACGATCGGGGCATCCAGCGAGCGACAGGAACGGGAGATCTGCAGCGTGTTCCTGACCTCATTGATGCTGATATCCATCCCCTCCGCGATTTCCTCCTCGGTCGGCTCTCTCCCCAGTTCCTGGACGAGAAAACTGGACTTCTTTCCGATCTTGTAGAGGATCCCCGCCCGGTTCAGCGGTACCCGGACGATTCGCGACTGTTCGGCCAGGGTCTGAAGGATCGCCTGCCGGATCCACCACACGGCATAGGAGATGAACTTGGTTCCCTTTGTCTCGTCGAATTTATAGGCGGCCCTGAGGAGGCCCAGGTTTCCCTCGTTGATGAGGTCCGAGAGGGATACGCCCTGGTTCATATATTTCTTGGCCACGCTGACGACAAAACGGAGATTGGAGCGGGCCAGTTTCTCGAGCGCCTGCTGGTCTCCCTTCCGGATCCGAACCGCGAGCTCGGCCTCCTCGCTCCTCTCCAGGAGAGGATATGCGCTGATCTCTTTCAGGTAAAGGTCCAGTGTGCTATCGAAGGTCGATCTGTCTTCACTCTGTCCGAAGCCCATAGGTCCTATCACCCCGTATCAGGTGTTGAAATCTTATCGCGATCGCCGCTCATCGTCTGTAATTCGGCTAACACGAGACCCCAATCCCTTGCCCCGATAAGGTTTCACAACCTCCTTCTCATCGTATCAGGTCGCCGATCCGGCTGAATCGTGGTGCAAACGCCTCGCGATCCCATGAAAAATAAATCACGAGCGGAGTCCCCTTGATCAGTCCCCGGTCGACAAACCCCCAAAACCGGCTATCCCGGCTGTTATCCCGGTTGTCCCCCAGGGCAAAGAACTGGTTCTCGGGAACCACGACGGGGCCGAAGCTGTCCCGCGGGAGCGGGAACTGGGCTGGATCGAATCCCCCGATCGGATTTCTGTGAAAGCTGGCGTGGATCCGGCTGTCGATGTGCTGGACATACGCCTCTTCCTGCCGCATTCCATTGACATAGAGGGTCTTTTCCCGCATCTCAACGGTATCGCCCTCCACCGCCACGCACCTTTTGACGAAATCGAGGCTACGGTCGAGTGGGTATTCGAAGACGATGATGTCCCCGCGCTTGGGCTCCCGGATAGCCGGGACATGCAGATCGGTGAACGGAACCCTGGGGCCGTAGATCAGTTTATTGACCAGGAGAAAATCGCCGACCAGGAGCGTCTTCTCCATGGAAGCGGATGGGATTTTGAAGGCCTGGACAAAAAAGGAGCGAATGAAGAAGAAGAGGACGAGGGCGTAGACGGCCGACCTCAGCCATTCCTTGCCCTCCCGCTTCAGCCAGCTTTGAAACCCTTTCGCTTCCGTATGCACCTTCGACCGGCGTGCCATCGCTCTCGATTCACTTTCCCCGTTTGCCTTCGACCTGTGCCAAGGCCTCGTCCAGGATGGCGAGTCCCCTGTCGATCTGTTTCCGGCTGATCACCAGCGGAGGCGAGAACCGGATGACGTTCGGCCCGCACGGGAGGGTCAGGAGGCCCTTTTCGAAGCAGATCTGGACGACCTCGTTCGCTTCCTTCTTTGCCATTTCCCGCGTCTCCCGATCCCGCACCAATTCGATGCCGATCATCAGACCCTTCCCCCGCACCTCGCCGATCAGCTCGTGCCTCTCCTGCAGCCGCTTCAACTGCGAGAGGAAATAGGCCCCTTCGACGGCCGCCTGCTCGATGAGGCCCTCCTCCAACAAGGCGATCGTCTCCAGGACCGCCATACAGGCGACAGGATTCCCTCCGAAGGTATTTCCGTGGGAGCCCGGCTTCCAGGTCATGATCGATTCCCTGGCCAGAATGGGGCCGATCACCATACCTGACCCGATCCCCTTGGCGAGGGTGATGATATCCGCGACCACCCCGTAATGTTCCATGGCGAACATTTTTCCGGTCCTCCCCATCCCGGACTGCACCTCGTCGGCGATGAAGAGGATGCCGTACTTTTCGGCCATCGATTTCAGGGCCCGGTGATAATCGTCCGGGGGGACGACATAACCGCCCTCTCCCTGGATCGGCTCGATGACGATGGCGGCTACCTCTTCGGGATCGGTGATCCCCTGAAAGATGATTTCCTCGATGTAGGAGACGCAGTAGAGGTTGCACTCAGGGTAGGTGAGTTTGTAGGCACACCGGTAGCAGTATCCGTAAGGAACATGGATGACTCCCGGCATCATGGGGAAGAAATGCTTCCGCTGGGTGGTTTTACTGCAGGTGAGGGCCAGGGAGCCCATCGTCCGCCCATGGAAGGCCCGGTGAAAGGCGATGAACTTCTTCCTGCCGGTGTGATACCGAGCGAGTTTCAGCGAGCCTTCGATCGCCTCCGTGCCGGTGTTGCCGAAGAAGACCTTCATCAGCTCCTCGCCGGGAGCGATTTCGCTCAACTTCTTGGCCAGGTGGGCCTGCGGCTCATAATAAAAATCGGTGCCTGCGTAGTGAATCAGGGTCGAGGCTTGCTTGCATATCGCCTCGACGACTCTCGGATGGCAGTGCCCTGTTGAACAGCAGGCGATCCCCGCATTGAAATCCATGAAGAGGTTGCCGTCGACATCCTCGATCACCGCCCCTCGACCCCGCTTGGCCACGAGTGGATAAACCCTCGTGTAGGAGGGCGACATGTACCGCCCATCGAGCTCGACCAGTGCCCGGGCCTTGGGCCCCGGCAGAGGCATCTTGATGAGAGGAGCCAGGCTCTCATCGATCGCATTTTCCTCGTACCGCTTTTCACGATATGCCATATGGTCTGCCTCCCGGAAAACGTCTGCAACTGTTCTTTGGGTTAGCGATTATCGATTTGCGCCCTTTGAAGCTTTCCACTGTAGTCGACATAGACGGTTTTGATCTCGCTGAAAAACTCATAGACCGTCCACCCCCCTTCCCGGTGGCCGTTCCCGGTCTCCTTCACCCCCCCGAAGGGAAGATGAGCCTCCGCTCCGATGGTCGGGCCATTGATATAGGTGATCCCGGCCTCGAAGCCCTCGATGGCCCGGAACGCGGCGTTGATATCCCTCGTGTAGATGGAGGAGGAAAGCCCGTAAGCGGTGTCGTTCAAAACATCGACCGCCTCCTCGAAGTCCTTCACCTCCAGAACGGACAATACGGGACCGAAGATTTCCTCGCGGGCGATCCGCATGTCGCGCGTCACGTCCGCAAAGATCGTGGGTTTATAAAACCATCCCGATGCCAATTTGCCCTTATCGGCGGGGCTGCCCCCGGTCACCAGTCTGGCCCCCTCCTTCTTCCCGATTTCGACATAATCGTGGACGATGTTTCGCTGGCCCTCGTTGATCAGGGGACCCATGTTGACGGCGGGATCGAGCCCTGATCCCAGCTTGAGCCCTTCCGCCCTTTTCACCAACCGATCGAGAAAGCGATCATGTATCCCTTTCTGCAAGATCAACCGGCTGGTCGCCGTGCATCGCTGGCCGGCCGTCCCGAAAGCGCCCCAGAGCACGCCCTCGAGCGCGAGATCGAGGTCGGCGTCGCTCAGGACGACTTGGGCGTTTTTCCCCCCCAGCTCGAGGGAGACACGCTTCAGGCCCCCGCCGCCGATCCTGGAAATCTCCCGCCCGACGGCGGTCGATCCCGTGAAGGAGATCAGATCGACACCCGGGTGGTTGATCAGGGGTAAGCCCACGCCACTTCCGCTCCCGTGGACGAGGTTGAGCGCCTTCGCCTCGACACCCGCCTCCAGGAGGATCTCAACCAGGTTCGTCGCCGTCAAGGGCGTGTCGCTGGCCGGCTTGAAGACGACCGCGTTCCCGCATAAAAGGGCGGGAAATATCTTCCAGGTCGGAATGGCCATGGGAAAATTCCAGGGGGTGACGACGGCGGCGACGCCGACCGGCCTTCTGACCGACATGGCGAACTTGTCCGGCAGCTCGGAGGGGACGGTGCGGCCGAAGAGTCGCCGCCCCTCCCCGGCCGAATAGTAGGCCGTATCGATCCCTTCCTGGACATCCCCGCGGGTTTCGTCCAGGATCTTCCCCATCTCCCGGGTCATCCCCTCGGCCAGCTCCTCTTTCCTCTCGGCCATGATATCGCCGACCTTTTTGAGGATTTCTCCGCGACGGGGGACTGGGACTTTCCGCCAGGCCAGAAATCCCTCTCTTGCCGACTTGACGGCCTCATCGACATCTTCGGGCGAAGAGTTGGGAAAGGTGCCGATCACCTCACTCCAGTTCGCCGGGTTGCGGTTTTCGAACCTCATGCCGCTCCTGGCGTGGACCCACTTTCCACCGATGAAGTTTTTGTATTGTTCAGCCATGCCCCTTACCTTCTTTCCCGATCGAAGGGGAGTTCAGTCTCCCTTGTTCAGGCCATATTTTTCGATCTTCTTGTACAGGTTGCTCCTCTGCATGCCGAGCTTTCTGGCTGTTTCGCTCACATTCCAATCGTTCTCCTCGAGCTTTTCCATCAGAAAGGCGCGCTCGGTCGTCTCTTTGAATTCGTTATAGGTCTTGAGATCGCCGGAGGCGGTTACGGCTGCCGCCTTACGGCCGCCTTCCGCATGAGTCCGGGCATCCTTCAGACCGATCTCGTCGGCGATCGAGAGGATGGCCAGGCGTTCGACCGTGTTTTTCAGCTCCCGGATATTGCCGGGCCAGGGGAGTCCCTTGAGATAATCGATGGCCTCCGGGTTGATTCGCTTGGTTTTCAAGCCGTTTTCCATGGAGAAGCCCTTCAGGAAGCTCTCAACGAGAAGGGGGATGTCCTCCATCCTTTCCCGGAGCGGCGGCACCCGAAGGGCCACGACATTCAACCGGTAATAGAGGTCCTCCCGGAAGTTGCCGGCCTCGATTTCCCGTTCGAGGTCCTTGTTGGTGGCCGCGATGACGCGAACATCCACATGGATATCCTCCCTCCCCCCGACGCGCTGGATCACGCCGTCCTGGAGTGCCCTGAGGACCTTGGCCTGAGTGTCCAAGCTCATATCCCCGACCTCGTCCAGGAAGAGGGAGCCCCCATGAGCTAGTTGAAACTTGCCGATCTTCCGCGCATGGGCGCCCGTGAAAGAACCCTTCTCATGGCCGAAAAGTTCGCTCTCCACGAGCTCCCGCGGGATCGCCGCACAGTTGACCTCGACGAAGGATTTCTGGCCCCGTTTCCCCTTCCGGTGGATGTAACGGGCCAGGAGCTCCTTGCCGGTGCCGTTCTCACCGCGGATCAGGACCCTCACATTGGAAGCCGCTACTTTGTCGGCCGTCTGGACGACATCCTTCAAGGCCCGGCTCTCCCCGACGATCCGGTATCGCCTCTCTTCACCCTCCTTGTACTGGATGTTCTCCAGGAGGAGATTCCGGGACTGCAGGGCGGTCTTCACCCTGAGGAGGAGTATTTCCTGATCGAGGGGTTTCTCCAGAAAATCGAAGGCGCCGAATTTGATGGCATCCACGGCGGTTTTGATCGTGCCGTGTCCGGATACGATGAGCACGAATGCGCTCGAGTCGATAGTCCGGATCTCTTTCAGGACATCGATCCCATCCATCCCGGGCATCTTGATGTCCAGGAGGATCAGGTCCGGAGACTTTTCCCTGAAGCGCTCGATTCCCAGCTTCCCGTTATCCGCCAGGGAAACCTGATAGCCCTCGTATTCGAGGGTCTTCTTCAGGCTTTCCAGGATACCCTGCTCATCGTCGATTACCAGAATGCTCTCATTGGCCATCTTTGATCACCTCCCCCTGCAGATCCCGTAAAGGGGGGATGAAATGGATATCGGAAATGCGAAAATTTAATATCTTCGTCCAACCTTGTCAAAGGAGCAAGGACGACGATTACAGAAGATGGAAAAAGGGATGACCGGATGTGAGAAGGGTTGTCGCATCGGTGGAACGATAATCATCCCTTGAGAGGATAGGACGCCCTCACGTGATATTCCGCCCCGGTCGGCTTGAGGATGCTCTCCATCAGCTCGATGGAGGTTACCCGGAATGACCGGGACCCGTAATCGAGACTCCTCAGGTTGTTCATCAGCGAATCCCGTTCGCCGGCTCCGAGCCGCCTGCCGCTCTTGATCCTTCCGATCGTCAGGTGGGGCCGGAACTCCCTGTCCTCCGGTTCGAACCCGAGCGGACCGAGGCCCTCTTCGAGTCCCCGCTGGATCTCCTCGAGGACCGGATGGGTACCCAGGCCAAGCCAGACGATCCGCGGCTGTCTTGGGCTCGGAAAGACGCCTGAGCCCCGAACCGTCAGCTCGAACGACGGATGAGGATGAACCACATCCTGCAGGATGGACTCCACCCTTTCCACGATCTGAGGAGCGACCTCGCCGAGGAATTTCAGGGTCAAGTGGACATTTCCCGGCGGAATCCAGCGGATCGTCCGACCCTGGCCCCGGAGCCCTTCGATCAGAAGCCGTATCGACTCCTTTACATCCTCGGGGAGAGCGATCGCGACGAAGAGCCTCATTTAAGCGAATCGATAAAGGACAGAAAAGTACAGACAGCATGCGTCGCCGCCTCTTCCTGGATCGTCGAGCGATCCCCGTGGAGTTGAACGCGCTGGACGCGCGGAACCCCTTTGCCCGACCAGTAAAAGGCGATGAAGACGGTCCCCACGGGCTTCTCCGGAGTTCCTCCTGCGGGCCCTGCGATCCCGGTAATTCCGATGGAACAGACGGAATTCCCCGCTCTGGAAGCGCCCACCGCCATCTCCCCGGCCACTGCCTCGCTCACCGCCCCCGATTTCCGGAGCGTAGCCTCGCGGACGCCGAGGAGCTTGACCTTCGACGAGTCCGAATAGGCGACTACACCCAGCTGGAAAAAGGCCGAAGCCCCGGGGATCTCCGTGATCCGGTGCGCGATGAGTCCACCCGTGCACGACTCGGCGACAGAGAGAGTGAGGCCAAGCGCCGTCATTTCCCGATGCAGCGATCGATAGAGGGCATGTCGATCGGACATCTGCTGATGGTTCAATTCAGGGTGAAAGGGAAACCGCCCGGGTCCTTGCCGGAAAAGAGCCAGACGAATATCCGGAGTGTCACGTTGGTGTAAAGGCCGGCGAAGAGATCGTCCGTCATGACGCCCCATCCTCCCGTGAAAGACTGGCTCCAACCGGCCGGGAAGGGCTTCACGATATCGTAGAAGCGAAAGAGGAAAAATGCCAGCGCCAGGCCATGGCCCGTCCCCCCGAAGGGTTCGAATGGGAGAAACGCGATCGCGACCAGGAACCCCAGGATCTCGTCGATGACGATCTTGCCGGAGTCCTTCCCCCATTCCCGCTCGGCTGCCGTCGAAAGGTAGACCCCAGAAAGAAAGAGACAGGGGAGGATCAAGAAATACCTGGAGGCGGTCGGCGTACCGGTCAGGTAGAGGAGAACGGCCGTGATCGCAGTGGCCAGGGTGGCCGGTGCGAACGGGAAATACCCCACGCCAAAAAAGCTGGTCAGGAGGCGCACCGTTCTCTTCATGAGCACCCCTCACGCCCGATAACGGTTTTGCCAGACGTAGTAGACCCCCGAGGTCACGGTCAGGAAGAGGACCGCCCAGAGGGAGAGGGTGTTCAAATTACTGTGGAACTCGTCGAAGCCGGAGAATTGAAGAGGCCGGTTCTTCCCGGCCAGCGAATGGTGGATCAGGCGGACGAGGATCGAACCGATGAAGAAATTCTGGGTGAGGGTCTTGACCTTGGCCAATCGGGACGCCGATATCACCCGGCCCCGGTACAGGGAGTAATATCGGAAGATCATGATGATGATCTCCCGACCCAGAACAACCAGGACGACCCACAAACCGACTTCTCGGGTGATCTCACTCTTCACTCCGTCATTCCTCCCCCCCAGGATGTAAAAGGCGATGAAAGCCGCCGACAGGAGAACTTTGTCCGCCAGTGGATCGATGACCATGCCGAAGTTGGTCACGTCCCCGTACTTCCGGGCGAGATAGCCGTCATAGATATCGGTCAGCGCCGCAGCCAGGAAGATGAAGAAGGCCAGAATCCGGTATAATGGGTCCTCATAGAAGAGAATCAGGAGAAAAAGGATGGGGCTGGCCAGAAGCCTCCCCAGGGTCATCTTATTCGGGAGCGTCATTCGCATCAGTGATAGCCGGCCATGCTCTTCAGCCGCAGATCCCGGGTCTCCATAGCGGCCATGACGATCGAACGAAAAACCGGAAGGACCCCTTTTCCCTCCCTGGCGATCGCGCTGACCCATTGGAACCGCCTCTGGTTCAACTCCGACTGCATGTACCAGATCGGGAGCCTGTCTTGAAGGTCTCTCTTGTTGTACTGGACCAGGACCGGTGTCGGCTCCTTCTCCCGGGCGTCCGAAACGGCAAGCGCCTCGCACACCTCCGCGTACGCCTTCACGCTCGCTGGAAAAACACCGACCTCCGAATCCACGACGAGGACGACTCCATCGACGCCGCCGATGAGGATATCCCGGGTCATCTCCCGGTGGAGAGTGGGGCACAGCTTCAGGACGAGCACCCGCAGAGGCGCGGAGAAACGCGGCGTGAGGTCCAGGAGGAGAAAATCCATCAGAGAGTCTCCGATCGAGTGGCCGGCCAAGCTGACGAGGCCTTGCAGGGAAGGCTGCTCCAATGCCTCCCGAATCACCCGCAAGTTCGTCCGCTTCCCGGCTCCCCGGATGCCGGCATAAACGATCTTCAGAGGCCTCCCCGCAGGCGGCGGGACTGGTTCGCGGTTCAAGTCAACTCCCTCCGGCCGTCCATGGCTTCCGCCAAAGTCACCTCATCGGCGTACTCGATATCTCCGCCCACCGGCAGCCCCCGGGCAATCCGCGTGATCCGGATACCGTTCGGTTTCAATACTTTCGCAAGATATGCGGCCGTTGCTTCCCCTTCCCGGGTCGGATTCGTCGCGAGGATCACCTCTTTGAAATGACCGGCTTTGACCCTTTCGATCAGATGACGGATCGTCAGGTTGTCCGGCCCTATGCCGTCGAGGGGAGAGATGACTCCCATCAGGACATGGTAGAGTCCGTGATATTTGCCGGTCTTATCGATCGGACCGACGTTGCTCGGCTCTTCGACGACGCAGAGGAAGCAATGATCCCGCCGGGGGTCGCTGCAGATCGTGCAGGGATCGACCTCAGTCAGGTTCGAACACTCGGAGCAGAAGATGATCTTCTCTTTGATCTCACGGATCGCTTCGGCCAGTCCGAGGGCCTCCTCCACGGAAGACTTGAGGATGTGGTAGGCGAGCCGCTGGGCAGTCTTCCTACCGATGCCTGGAAGCTTGCTCAACTCCTCGATCAATTTCTCGATCACGATAGACATGGTCAACCCGTCCGATCCGGCCGAATCGCGATTGGCAGGAGCCCCAAGGGGAATGGACCGTTCGATCAGA
>Ga0214473_10004315_pt1 | contig 17085 bp, 14 predicted proteins | sample RVTome_7_FD_203509 | JGI IMG/M metagenome (GOLD analysis project Ga0214473, IMG submission 203509) | Soil microbial communities from uranium-contaminated site in the Upper Colorado River Basin, Wyoming, United States - RVT98D197 | ecosystem: Environmental > Terrestrial > Soil > Contaminated >... | reverse complement strand
CACAAGTGAGGCGCCGTTGCGCACGCGAAGGGGTTGGTCCCCGTAGAAGGCATCCGCCGGTGACAAGCTGTTGGGCTCGGCCAGTGAAAGCGCCGCAAGATCGGTTAGAGCCATTGAAAACTCGGCCTGCACCGGCCGTCCGGCGGAGTCGGACGCCTGAAGACGGAAGGTCAGCGGCTCGCCGGGACCGACTTTATCGCTGCTGGGTGTGAGAGTCACCCGGAGTTCGAACTGGGCGCGGTTCACCGAAAGACTGAGCATTCCGACGGCGATGGCGGGTGGCTCACCTGAGGATCCGGGCTGGATCAGCATGACTGAAAGAAATACATTCGGTGCGTAGGTCCTATCGATCGGGATCTCAAGAGCACCGCTGTCGGGCTGGATCTGCAGGACCTGATGGGAGAGCACACTTGAGCGCTCGATGGTGACAAGCGCCGTCGCCGGTCCTTTAAATGGAGAAGGGACCAGAACATGGGCCGTATCGCCAGGAGCGTAACTCTCATGGTCGGCGACGAGGGCGATCTTGCCTGCCGACGGTTGCCACCAAATGCCGCCACCCTGACCGGATACCCAGACGGTCGCCGCGCCCGTGGCCGTCCGTCCGGCGGCGTCGTTACCGGTGGCACGGATGCGATAGGTCCCTCCTGTCGAAGGCTGGAAGTTGAAGCGGACACCCCCGTCATCGGCTGTCAGACCTGCGCCTCGGTTGACCGGAGTCAGCTGCTCTTCCCAGGAGATCTGGCCAGAATCGTCAACCGTTTGAAGCCAGGTGATCCGATCGACAGCCAGTTCGACTGTCTGCCCCGGCAGGGGCTCTCCGCTCCAAGTGACGGCGCGTGCATTGACTTCTGCAATCTGGCCGGCGCGCAGGTTGTAGTTCGCAGGAATCACCCCAAAGTAGATCTTTGCCGGATGCAGATTGACTGAACCCCTGCCGGTGACCGGCAAGCCGCTGCTGTCAGTCAGCGTAACCTCGATCGTGACCTGGGCCGGCATGACTTGCACATCGTCTGTTGGGATGTCAATCGTAAGTCGCCCGTTCTCGTCCGTGAGACCTTCACCTTCGGCAAGCAACTCATAAGCGACCAGGCGACCGGAAGCGAAACCGGCGCTCGACCAATCGATCGGTTGGGGTAATCCCGAGAGATGAAGAGGAACTGCCCAGGCAGACCAGCGAACCTGGGCGCCCGAGACTGGCCCGCCGAAGTAGTATTCAGATTCGACCGAGGCCGTAAGTAGATCTCCCGTAGCTATGTTCGTCGAGGAGGGCCTGACATCGACAGTGAATTCGGGTTTCCGGTACTCGGCCACATCGAAGGTCAGGACGCCGTAATCCGTCTGAATGAGGTACGTTCCCAGAGAGGCGTCATCGCTCAAGTTGAACTGGCCGCTGAACGTGCCGAAGATTGAGAGCGATTCGCCAGTTCGGTAAAGGACATCTCCTTCGACGTCGCGTATCTGTAAATCGACTTTACCCACATCAGGCAATTCATAACGAGCCCCACTCGCGTGTCTCATGATGCCGCGATACGACACTGTTTGTCCCGGCCGGTAGATCGGCCGGTCGGTGTACAGATACTGGAAGAACTCTGGTTGAGCCAGATCGAGCGGGATGCCGAACTCGTAGGGAAGGATGCCAGAGGACCAATGGCTGCCAGTCCACCCAAAGAGGCCGGCTCCCGGCGCACCGGTCACGGCATACATCCGCGCGTACGGGTCGTCCTGTGGGGGAATCGGGATCGCAATCGCCCCATCCCCTCCGGTCTGGCCACTGCCAAGTTCGGCCCCTCTTTCATTCAAGATTTTGACCGGGACTCCGGAGACTGGGTTCCCGTCAGCCAGGTCGACCGCCCACACGAACGCCTCCGTGGTCGAAGCCTTGAAGACGAGCTCGGTGTCGCGCACAAGGATCAGCCGAGCGCGCGTCCCGCTTTCGTCCTCCGGTGAACGAACCGTGAGCATATAGGTTCCTGATGGAAGAGGATCGGCCTGGAGAAGGATGCTCACGATGTTTGTGACATCCGGGGTGAGCGAAGGGATCTCAAACCACGCACGTCGCAGGGACCCTGTCGGCGACGGATCTCGGTAAAGGTAAGCGCCGCTCTGGAGCTGGGATACGTACTCCTCGAGGCTCAGATCATAGAGTGCGAGATCGAGCCTCGACACATTACGCGCCTGGAGTTCGATTTGTGGATTGCGGCCGTTGGTAAGTGTGACGACTTCGCTGAACCGGGTGAAGTCTACTTGTGAGGGCAGGTGACCCGTTGTGAATGTCAACACATAGGGGTCCAGCGCTGTGCCGAAGGGATCATGCGCCCCACTACCGATTGTGATTCGGTATGTGGTTGAGGGCTCGAAGTCCCCGAACACCATCAGGGTGTTGGTATCGGCCTGCCAGTAAACACCTTGATTCTCGAGCGCCGGGGTGGAACGCAATGACCTGATCAGGCTGGCCTGGTCCATCGGGGCATTGAAGTTGAATTGGACTGAGCTGTAGACGGGCTTGAGGCCTCCGCTCGCTGGAGAGGTGCTGGACACCGACGGAGTTGGAACGGTCCGGAATACCGCTTGAACTGCGTCCGAAAGCGATGTTCCGCCCGCTGCCTGGGCCTCAGCGGACAGCTCGAGCATATACTGCGTGCTGTATGCAAAGGGCTCGGAAGATACGAATGTAAGCTCCTTGCCTGTATCGTCCCATCCGAAATCGCCGGGCACATCGACCGTCGCACCTGATCGACGCAGGCTGAATGACTTCTCCACAGACGCGGGATCCATCGCCTGGTTGAAGGTAATCACAATCGGATCCTGCAGACCGATTAGTCCCTTGTCGTCAAGCGGTGCGATCGAAAGAAGCCGAGGCAGCGAGGTGACGAATGACCAGGTATGAGCCTCCTGCAGGATGCCTCCGGCAACGTCGGTCAACCCTGCAGGGACGGTGGCAGTGTAGGCCACACCGCCGGCCAGGCCGTCTTCTGGACGAAAGACGTAGACGCCGGTATCGATCCACTCCCCTGACCCTTCCACCTCAGGTTCGAGGCTGAGCGGTTGTGGGTACTCGCCTTCCAATTGAAGCGGGACGATTGGTCGGTTGAAAACCACTGTGATAACCGCCGCCGGATCCACGTCGGTGGAGCCCGACTGTGGGATGACTTGGGTTACATGGACGAACCCGGCGGTCTGGAATGAGAAGGAGAATGGCTGGGACAGGTTCATGTCGGCCGCGGACCGAGCGGTTGAAGCGAGGTGGACTTGATAGACTGTATCCCGGTTCAACGCATGGGAAGGGGTGAATCGGAGCGTATCCGGCCTCGGCCAACTGAAGGTTCCTTCAGCCACGGGTTGGATCTCGAACGCAGCCTCGACTGAATCAAGATCCATCGGCTGGTCGAAATATAGGGTCAGGCCGTCTCGCGGATCAAGTTCCTCACCCCTGGCGGGAGCAGTCTCGATCACCGAAGGCGCTACTGGCTCAAGGGCGACAAACTCCGAGGAGGTCATGGTAGGGCTCTGCGCTCCGGATGTAGGAGCCCCCGGCGCGGGCTGTCCGATGATAGGGAGCGAACAAGCCAGCGCCATCAAGAGCGAAGCCGAGGCGATTGTCGCCAGCCGTGGGAAAGTTCTCATCCGGCCTCCCTGAAGTGAGTGAATGCCGACTTAGACGCTGCGGAGCCAAGAAGGTGGTGGGAGGCTTCATAATGCATTCGCACCATCCGGTTCTTTCTTGTGGTACTTCGAGACCGCCCGGAATGAGTCTTGATGGGCATGTGCTGGAAGGGAGCGGGCTCGCCGCGGCCAGAGCGGTCTCAGAGCTGGACGACTCCCTCAGAAGAGGCTACGGGCGGTCTTCCGGCTGAACGAAGACCAGAAGCCAGGAGCCAGCGAACGTCTCTCCACGCTCATCAGTGCATTCTTCGCTCTGAATCCCGGTGACTGGGATGTCGGCTTGTGCGAGTTGGACAGTGTACGTCGTGCCGGGGGTCATGGTGAAGTCGCCATAGCCTTCGCCCAACTCAGGCTTCAATCCGGTGAAGAATTGATCCTGACCGGTGTCCCACACGACCAGGATTTCAACCCCGGAGACCTCGTTTCCTGAAGCATCCAGAACTCGAACCTGGATGAGCGGTTCGGCGAGCCGAGCATCGCATACCGTCTCTTCAGATTCCAGCTTGAACGGTGATCCAGGAGTGGCAGTAGGAATTCGCGTGAGCTGTGGGCGGCGAGTGGATGTCGGGAATCGGGTCGGTGTGGAAGTGGATGTGGCGAGCCGTGTGCTGGCAAGGGTCTGGGTCTTGCCGGGTGTCCCTGCCGGGTTTCCACTCAGTGCGGAGGCCAGCCGGGCGAGAGCGCTGACCTCAGGCCCAGGACGGCCTTGTGCAAGGCGCTGCTGGGCGAGGGCTGCGAGCGTGTCGGCCGGAAGGACGTCCGGGAAGAGCGCCAGGCGCGCGCGCGCTCGTTCCAGATCCCCGGTACCGTCGAAGGCAACAGCGATCAAGGCCAAGTAGTCCGACCTGAAGTCGCTGCGCAAGGAGGCGGGCGAAGTGTCCGTGTACTCCACCGGGCTGACGCCCCAGGCATAGTACAGGCCCAGAGCCACCCCGAGGATGACCCCGATAAGGACGGAAACCCAGTCGGACCTGCTCACGGGCCTCCGATCGCGGCCGGCGGGGGCAGTGATCGTAAGCCCAGGGCGAGCTGTCTAAGGGCCTCGATGTCGGTCTGGCTGAAGTTGTGTTCAACCGCGTACTGGATCGCCTCGACGACTGCGTCGCTCGGGGGTTCCGGCCCCAGGGCGGCCAGTCGTTTCTGAACCGAGACCAGATCAGTTTCGACGGCGTATGCCTGGGCAACCATCAAGACATAGTCGGTCCGGTAGTCCGACCTAAGGGAGTCGGGGGCAGTGTTGATGTACTCCACTGGACTGATGATCCAACCGTAGACCAGTCCGGTGACCAGGCCGAGGACGATCCCGATCAGAAGGCGCGCGGGGATGATTTTCATTCTTCTCCTCTCGGCATTGTGCCATAGAGGCCCTCAATCAGCAATTACGACCCCCGCAGCGGATTCTCGCAGATCGATTCGCACTGGGCGCAAGTCAACCTGGGCGTCATGTAGCCGGAATTGGAGACCGCCGGAGCCGTGAACCCCGGGTCCGCCGTCAAAATGCCCGACCCCGGTCACATAAGGCTGCTGCCGGGGTCGGGCATGCTATAATCGCCAGGTGCCGAAGGTGGGAGTCGAACCCACACTCCCGAAGGAACGCGATTTTGAGTCGCGCGCGTCTGCCAGTTCCGCCACTTCGGCTCGCGGCGAAGAGTATAGCCAAACGCAAACACAGGGTCAAGGTTGCGCCTCAGCGGGTGAGGCCTGCGCTTGTGATGGTAGCTCGTCCGGGCGTCTCAAAGGTAGCGGACCAGCGGCCATGGGCAGACCATCGCGCTGCACGGACTTCCCGCCTCCTCGCTCACCGACCAACTTCGCTCGCGCTGCAAAGGACTGCACATTTTCAGATCGAAACATTCGAATCCTAGGTGTTCCCCGCTGCAGTCGTCGATGGCCGGCTCCGGGCGCTCTGCCCTATCCTGGAAGGAGAAGAAGCCCCAATGAAGATGGGGATTATCGGACTGCCGGCTGCCGGGAAAACGACAATCTTCAATGCCCTCACCGGCAGCGCTCTCCCCACGGGGACCGGGGGAGGAGCCGGACAGTTGGAAGTCCACACCGCAGTCGTCGACGTGCCTGATCCGCGGATCGACAAGCTGAGCGCTCTTTTCCGACCGCGCAAGACGACGTACGCCAAAGTGACCTACGCCGACATCGGGGGCCTACGCGCCGAAGCCGGATGTGAAGGGCTTCCAGGCCCTCTGGTCAACCAACTCTCCCAGATGGACGGACTTTTGCACATCGTGCGCGCATTCGATGATCCAACTGTGCCTCACGCCAAGGGCGACGTCGATCCGGCGCGTGATATGGCCGCGATGGAAGCGGAGTTCATCCTTAACGACATGCTGGCGGTCGAACGTCGTCAGGCCAAGCTGGGGGAGGAGCGCCAAAAAGGCGGTCGAGACCGAGGGGCGGTCGACCGCGAGATCGGGCTCTTTCAGCGACTGGCGGAAGGGTTGGCTCAAGAACGACCGTTGCGCGAACTGGTGTACTCGCCGGAGGAAGAGCTAATCCTGGCCGGCTTCGCCTTGCTGTCTCGCAAACCGATGCTGGTCATCGTCAACACGGCTGAAGGCGCCGATCCGCCTGCGCTGGACGACATGGGGGTCGGTGTGCGGGCGATCGCCCTTCAGGGCCGGTTGGAGATGGAGATCTCACAACTCGGGCCGGATGAAACCCGCGCCTTCCTCGATGAGTACGGCCTGGGTGAGCCGGTTCGCGATCGTGTAATCCGAGTCTCATACGAACTCCTGGGTCTTGAGTCGTTCTTCACCGTGGGCGAGGATGAAGTGCGGGCCTGGACCCTGCATCGAGGTGCGACAGCCCTGAAGGCGGCTGACACCGTTCACAGCGATCTGGCGCGCGGCTTCATCCGGGCGGAGGTCGTTGCCTGGGATGCGTTGCTTGATCTGGGTGGATTGGCAGAGGCCAGGGCAGTGGGTAAGCTGCGCGTCGAGGGTAAGGACTACGTCGTGGCCGACGGTGAAGTCGTGCACGTTCGATTCAATGTCTGAGGAGTCCTCATGGCGACACTGACGTACAGAAAAGAGAAATGGAGCCTAGATGAGCTGTTCCCGGCCATCGACTCCCAGGCGCTTACCCAGGCGTTGGATAAGGTCGAAGGCTTGGCGGCGTCCTTCGAAGCCAACCGCGAGAGTCTTGCTCCCGGCATGGCCTCCGACGAGTTCATGAGCATCCTGAAAAGCTATGAAGAACTCCTTGCACTAATGCAGAAGATCGAGTACTTCGCATTCCTCCTCTTCTCCGAAGACACACAGAACCAGAAAGCACAGAGCTTCATGGCCCGGATGCAGCAGGCGGCAGCCGAGTTAGAGAACCGGACATTATTCTTCATATTGTGGTGGAAGGCGCTGGAGGATGACCAGGCCGACAGGCTGGCGGCGGAAGCCGGCGACCTCCGCTACTGGCTCGAGTTCCTGCGCCTTACGAAGGACTACACGCTCTCAGAACCAGAAGAGAAGGTGATCAATCTGAAAGATGTAAACGGGGCGGCGGCGATGATCACCCTGTACGACTCGATTACAAACCGTTACACATTCGAGTTGGAGGTAGATGGGGAGACTAAGGAACTCACCCGAGGCGAGTTGATGGTCTATGTCCGGCGGCCGGATCCGGCGATCCGCGCGGCTGCATATCAGGCGCAGCTCACAGTATTCAGCCAGGACCAACCTATCCTGGGGCAGATCTATCAGGCTCTGATGCGCGATTGGCGGAGTGAGAACATCGACCTGCGCCGCCATGAATCACCCATCTCCGTACGCAATCTGGGGAATAATCTTCCCGACGTCGTCGTTGACACGCTGCTAGAAGTCTGTCGCAAGAATGCACGCTTGTTCCATCGCTACTTCAAGCTGAAAGCACGCTGGCTGGGGATCGAGAAACTGCGGCGCTACGACATCTATGCTCCGGTGACGGCGAGCGAGAAAACGTACAAGTTCGAAGAAGCGGTCCGACTGACACTCGACAGTTTCGAGCAGTTTGATCCGAACATCTCCGAGCTGGCCAAACGTGTGTTTGACGAGCATCATCTTGACAGTGAAGTTCGGAAAGGGAAGCGCAGCGGCGCCTTCTGTGCTACGGTCACGCCGGATCTGACGCCCTGGGTATTGACTTCGTTCCAGGGTAGACCGGATGATGTCGCCACGATGGCACACGAACTAGGCCACGCTGTTCATGCCCTTCTAGCCTCGCACCATTCGCTGTTAACCCAGCAAGCGTCCTTGCCCCTGGCTGAGACCGCCTCGACCTTTGGCGAGATCCTTCTCGTCGACCGGATGATGGCAAGCGACCCCGATCCAGGATTACAGCGCGATCTGCTCTTCCGGCAGATGGACGATGCCTACGCGACGATCATGCGCCAGGCGTTCTTCGCCCTTTTCGAGCGCCAGGCGCACGAGTTGATCCACGGCGGCTGCTCAGTTGACGACCTATCCGCCGCCTACTTCGAAAACTTGCAAGAGCAATTCGGCGACTCACTCGAGTTGAGCGAAGATTTCAAGCATGAATGGGTGGCGATCCCACATATCTTCCATACTCCGTTCTACGTCTATGCGTATGCATTCGGTCAACTGCTGGTGTTTGCGCTATATCAGCAATTCCGACAGGAAGGAGAGCGCTTCAAGCCGCGCTACCTTAGGCTGTTGGCGTCGGGTGGTTCGGACTCGCCGGAGCGGATCCTGACCGCCGCCGGGATTGATATGCGCTCGGCGGAGTTCTGGGAGGGGGGCTTCAGGATCGTCAGCGAGTCGCTCGACAAGCTGGAGCGACTGGAGGTTCCGTCCAGGGCGGGCTAGAGCTTTGGCGAGGGGCTGATGTCGAGCGGTGACCGCTGTAGAGAGAGCCAGCCGAGCCCGGCGTCAGACCGGTCGGTAATGGGTTGTCAGCGATGAACAGAATCCGATTACGTACAAACGCGATCGCATGACGGCGGCGGGCAATCGCCCGCCGCCGTCATGCGATCATCCTTGGTGCGGCCCAAACTTGCAGGACAAGTGCCCTGTTTCAGGCATTGTATGAGCCCGCCGTGACATCACCACCCTGACCGGTCCAATTGGTATGGAAAAATTCGCCACGCGGCCGATCGAGGCGCTCGTATGTGTGCGCGCCGAAGTAGTCCCTTTGCGCCTGGAGCAAGTTCGCCGGCAGGCGCTCACTGCGATACCCGTCGAAGAAAGCCAAGGCAGTCGACATCGCCGGCAATGGGATCCCCAGCGAGACGGCGGCCGCGACGACTCTGCGCCAGCCAGGTGCAACCTCCCGCATCTGCGATCCAAAGAATGGGTCAAGGAGCAAGTTGACCAGGCCGGGCTTGCGATCGAAAGCTGCCTTGATGTCGTCGAGAAAAGCTGCCCGGATGATGCAGCCGCCGCGCCACATCAGCGCGATGTCCCCGTAGGCCAGGTTCCAGCCCAGCTCCTGGGAGACGGCCTGCATCAGCATGTATCCCTGGGCGTAAGATACTATTTTCGATGCATACAGCGCATGTCCCAGCTCATCAACGAATGCTGCTTGGTCTCCCTCGAAGAATGGGACAGGTGAGCCGAGCTCAGCCGAGGCTGCAACGCGTTCAGCTTTCAACGCGGAAAGATCGCGCGCGAAGACAGCTTCCCCGATAAGCGTCAGTGGAATGCCATAGTCCAGGGCTGCCACGGCTGCCCACTTGCCAGTCCCCTTCTGGCCGGCGGCGTCCAGGATCTTGTCCAACAGCGGGGCCCCATCTTCGTCTTTGAATCTCAAGATATCTGCCGTGATCTCAAGCAGATAAGAGTTGAGCTGACCGGCGTTCCAGACGGAGAAGACCTCGCTGATGTCCTCCAACGACATGCGCAACGCATGCCGCATCAAGTCGTAGGCCTCGGACACCAGCTGCATGTCCCCGTATTCGATGCCGTTGTGCACCATCTTGACGAAGTGTCCCGCCCCCTGCTCGCCAACCCAATCGCAGCACGGGGAGCCATCGGCCACTTTGGCCGCGATGGCCTGAAAGATGGGTTTGACGTACGGCCAGGCCTCGGGGGAGCCGCCGGGCATGATGGAGGGGCCATATCTTGCCCCTATCTCCCCGCCGGACACTCCCGCGCCGATGAAGAGCAGGCCTCTTTCGGCGAGCTCTTGCGTACGCCGGGTGCTGTCAGGGTAGTGGGAATTACCGCCGTCGATGATGATGTCGCCGGGTTCCATGAGCGGGGTCAACTTCTCGATCATCCCGTCCACCGGCGGACCGGCTTTGACCATCAACATCACCCGGCGGGGTTTCTTCAATGCCCCGATCAACTCCTCCAGGGAATGCGCGGCGATGATGTTTGTCCCCTGAGCTTCGTTGGCCAGGAAGTGATCGACTTTCTCCACGGTGCGATTGAAGACCGCCACCGTGAAGCCGTGATCGTCCATGTTCAGCGCCAGATTCTGGCCCATCACGGCCAGGCCGATAATTCCGATGTCAGCGGTTGGGGTCATTGTTCTCCTCTTCATCGGGGAGCCGGTTGCGGGCCCTCCGTCGATACGCGAGACACGCTTGATTCGGAATCATACCTCCAATGCGCCGCCACCCGGGGCGACGACGGGAGGCACACGCAATGTGACCAGCATTGAACCCGATTGGCGAAGGAGTGTCATGTCCAGGGGTGCGTCCGGCGGAATGTTCCACATTGCGCGCTAGGGGAGGCAATCTTGGGTGTGTTTGGCAGCTTCGCCGCCAAACACACCCAAGATTGCCTATCTTTCGCAGGGGGTGCAACAAAACTCCGGAGAAACCCCATCCTCAGCGGGGAAGTGAAGCGGGATTGCTCCGGGAATAAGGGTGGACAGAGACCGGATCTCTCACCTGGCCGGATTATCCATGACCGGCAGGCTGTGCAAGTATTCGTACATGGCCTTCAGTTCGTCGTCGGTTGTGGCGGCCCGCACCATCGGCCAGGGCATTCTTGGTTCCGAAAACCCGCTGGCCAATGTGAGAATGGGAACCTTCCTTCCATCGGGCATCGTGCCTGTATTGAAGAAAGTCATGAATTGCTCTTCAGTCCATTGGGGGACGATCTTGGTGAGGTTAGGGCCGGCGGGTGGTCCGGGCTGGCCGCTGTCAACTTTGCCCTGCAGCTCGGGACCATGGCAGTCGCGGCAGCCAATAATATCCACCATGTATTTTCCGTATTCCGGTGTTCCAGCTTGAGATGTGGTCACACTGCCTGCAGGTTGCTGCGCGGTCCTGAAATCCGAGAGGTTCATGAAAATCGCACCCAGTACGTTAAATCGGTTTTCTGGGGTCGGTTCGCCGGTGCTGGGCTGCGAACGCAGGTAGGCGACCAAAGCCTGCACGTCGTCGTCGCTCATGTTGCGGAAGCCTCCCGCAGGCATGATGAGCAGGGAGCGGCCATTCTTGTGCACCCCTTCTCGGATGGCACGCATGACTTCGCCATCGGTCCAGGATCCGATATTGCCAGAGGGCGTCAGATTGGGAGCGTAGAGCGTTCCGAGAGGGGGAAAATCAAACTTGGCGGCGAAGTTGGAGCCGGAGAGCGGCAGCACATCGTCTGGCGTATGGCAGCTCACGCAGATGTTGGCCAGTTTCTCGCCGCGGGCGATCTGTTCTGGGGTCCCGGCAACCTGGATCACAGCAATCGGGTTACCGTAGCTCTCGTTCAGCTTGTAGAAGCCGATCAGCGCCAAGACAAGTAGAGCCGTCGGTATCAGCGTTAGCAACCCAGAGATGAACACTCCGGGCCATTTCAGGTATGCTCTCTTCAGTTTCCAGGCGCGAGTGGCCAAGAAGCCGAATGCCGCGATGACTGCAACGAGAATGACAACTCCAGGGATATCGAACATCAATAATCTCCTCTTTGGCTGATGCTAGGATCGAAAGAACTTGCGATAGGACAACCCAAGCATTGACATGAAAATCACAGATAGGATGGATCCAGAAATGATGGGGACGGGGGTTCCTGAGCCCGGCTGCTTTGGAACGATCAGGATGAAGAAGACAGTGACCATCATCCATAGCGGGATTCCCCACAGGGCATACCAGGCCCAGCGCTCTCCTCGTCGAAAGCCGGTCAGGCAAACTGCCGTGCTCAAGAGGGCAATCGTGGCAAGGGAGGCGCCGTCCGTTCTGAACTTCACGTCAATCAGGTTGGCGACCTTTGGGCTTGCCGCCTGCAGCTCGTTCCAACTCATGCCCGTTATGCTGTGCATCAAGACTGTTTCGCCGTTCTGAAGGTCCGAAGCTCCTCCCAGCATATCGCCTGCTCCGAAGAAGCCTATGAGCAGGCTCACGGCAAGCAGCGTTTTCCAGGCGTGACGATTGAAAAATGTTTCAGTCCTGGACTTGGTGAGGCCATTCAAGCTAGTGTTCATGTTTCTCCTGGCTGTCTTCGATGTGTCAGGCGATCACTGGGTTTACCCGGCTCGTGCCCCTTTCATGTTTCACAGAATTGCCGCCGGCTGGCTTGAGTTTCGCCCGCAACCGCACACGTTATTCAGCGTCCATGATCATTGCTTCTACGCGACAAGGACACGGCCCACCAGAACACACCAGATGGGGTAGAGAACGAGCCATCCCAAGCCGCCTGCCTGCCCAACATAGTTGACAATCCATGATGCGGACTCTTGGGAATCAATGCCGCCGAGTATCCCGGGCGTTGTCAATAAGCCAAGCGCCATGATTACCCCGCTTATAAGCCCGAAAATGGCCAGGCCGTAAGACCAGGGAGTTCCACTCAAGGCAGAATAGTTCAGCCCCAGTAACCACAGGCCAATCAGGCCATTGCCCGCCGCCATGTACAGTCCAGCCAGATACCAGCCCGTGATGCCAGAGATGACAAGCACCGAACCGACCACAACAACAATCGCGCCAAACACCGCAAGCATGAGCGCAACCCGGCTTTGGAGCGGCAATTGCGCGTGATGCCCGGCATACACCATCCAAGCCAAAATCGCGCTTAAGATAGCCGTCAAACCAATGCAGATGTCATTGAGCGTGCCGAAAGGCTGACCAACGGTGAAGAACAGAATGATGAAGGCCAACCCGAGCAGGCCCGTGACACCCGTTGCGATTGCCACCCAACCGAGCGAAACTGATGATAGGTTGCCCGCAGTCATAACAGCTCCTTTTGTAGCTCCAGATCGAGAAACAAATAATTGATTTGACATCAAAACAGCAGCGCCACTCCTATGGCAAGTGTCATCGCATAATAGATAAAGGGAGGCATGTTCTTGAACTTTAGGAACAAACCCAGGACCAGGAGTGCTCCTAGAAGTATCCCGCCGCCCAGCACCTGGTGAATTCCCTGCAGCCAAAAGGCAACGCCGTATCCCGCCATGGCCAACAGGGTGAGAATGGAGTACGTTCTGAATAGCCAGCCAGGCAATTCATTCTTGGCGAACTTATGGGGCTGAACGATCCGCAACCTCAGATGCCAGATCCAAAAGAAGTGCCCCCCAACAAATCCGACCGCAGCAATCCCGGCGGGAAGAGCACCCGGACCGCCTCTGAAAAAGAGAACGAGGTCGATTGAACCCGCCATGGCGGCGATGGCACCCAGAATAACGAACGACTGGGACAGGATCCAGCGCCGGGGCTGCGCTGCCAGCAGGCCTAGCTTCTCCTGCGTGTTCTTTTCGGTGTAGATGCGAGGTGGAAATGCGCCAAATCCGGTGTATGTCAAAAGGGTCCCAAGGATAAGCAGCGACGCAGTCATCTGAACGACATCCATCTTGTCGATACCTCTGATTTTCTTTGATTGCCCAGCGCACGGTTCAATATGCCTTGACGCGCCAGGTATTCCTTGCCGTGATATTCGTGGGCGTGCCTACGTTGTAAGCAAACCTGGCTCAGTGAGCAGGCGGTGGCGGAACGATCCCGAGTTGCTGCAGGATGCCCATCTGGTCTACCAGGGTCCAGTCTTCGATGATCTGGCCGTCTTCAGTCCGGGCAAAGATGATCCCCTGTACCTCGACCGGCCTGCCGGTGGGCGGGTTGCCCAGGAACAATCCTTTGTGCGTGCCGCGCATCGTCCAGTGGGCGGCGAACTTGTCGCCCTCCCTGATTTCATCCTCGACAGCACAGTGAAGATCGGGGAAGGCGGTGCGAAACACCGCGATCAGCCACTTCAAGCCCCTTGAACCATGCGGGGCCCCGCCGAAGGGCGTGTGGGTGAAATGGTCAGAGGACAACAATTCGTCCACAACGGCCAGGTTGCCCTGGTTGAAGGCCTCGCCGAATATTCGGCCGATGATCGATTCTGTTCGATCCGTTGGCACGGGTTCCGCCTTCTTGTCGTTCGTTAATCGGATGGTGCAGAACAGACTTTTCGATCTCGCCTCGGGGGCTATTCATTCGCGAAGAAGTCCCGCATCGTCAGGAGAAGCCCGAACACGCACATGGCAGCAACTCCGAAGTAATAGACAGCGATGTTGGGGTCGGTGGCGGCGGGGATCGCCAGGCCGACCGGGAGAATCCAGGTGGTCAGCCAGGCCCACTTTTCGCCCCGGCGAAATGGGATCAAGAGGACGATGAAAGAGTAGAGATTGAAGGCCGCAAAGCCGGTGAAAAGGTTGGGCTCATCCAGGATGAATATCATGCTCAAATGACCTAAAGTCATCAGAGCGGCTGATACGAGCAAGATGATCCATCCGATTCTGAAGCGGGTATTGTGACTTTCTAGCATCTTGATCTCTCCTTGGAAAAATCATAGATCGGGTATATTTCTGGCCAAGCTCATCCCGGCAGGGGCTTGGTTTGAAGTACGACTCTATTCGATAGCAATAGACGACCTAGCCAGATGCACCAGATGGTGTACAGAATATTCCAGCCCAGACCGCCCAGGTATAAGGCTGTCAATACAAACCACTGTGCCGATTCCATGGCATCCGTGCGGGCGACTATTCCAGGAACGGCGACTATGCCAACTGTCGCGATGCCGCCCGCAACAATCCCGAATTGAGCGAGTCGCCGTGGAAATGCAGGCCAGCGCAGAGCCGAATAGTTGAATGCCACCAGCCACAAGCCAATGAGCGCATAGCCAAATGTCGTGATCAATCCCGCCAGGAACCAACCCGTGACATCGAAGATGGCGAGGCCTGAGCCAATGGGGGCGAGGCATGCCCCAACCAATCCGCTCCCAAGCGCGAATCTACTTAAGCGCGGTGCATACGAACGATGCATCGGATAGAGCATCCACGCCAACCCGCCGCTCAAGATGCCGCCAAGGGCTACGCACAAGTCATTGAGTGTGCCAAAAGGTCCGCCAACACTGTAAAACAGTGCGATGAATGCCAATCCAAGGGTTGCAGCAGCGGCAAGAGCAATCGCGAGTCGACCGGTGGCGGTGGCTGAATGGCTGTTCACGAGCATTTCTCCTGGCTACGGTAGTGGTCTCGAGGTTCATGGGCCCAGAACCGTCGAACTCGCGCTTTTCCGGTTGCCCCGGGTACCCGGGCTTCGATTTGAATCTTTGATTGGACTTCTTATGACAGTGCGAGTATGACAAATTGGATGAATATTGTCATCAGTACGTGCACGGAGAGGCACACTTATCTTTGCCGAGCGTGCTGAACGGCGGCGAGAGCCTTGATGCACTAGCTGACCAGGACCAGGGGAAACGAAAAGTGGGCAGCCACGTCTGGATGAGTGGCCGCCATGCGACTGGGAAATGGCTTCGCGGTTAAGTGGGGGTTTGGGTCAATCCGTGATCAATTGCCCAGCGCATGACCTGTCCGCGGCTGGTCAATCCCAGCTTGGACAGGATCCTACTGACATGTGTCTCGACCGTGCGCTTGCTCAAGACCAGTTCAACGGCAATCTCGCCGTTTGTCATGCCCTGCCCGATCAAAGCGGCGACTTCGCGTTCACGCCCGGTCAGGCCGTCGGGCGTTTCCCTGGCCGCCGGTGCAATTCCTGGTTTGAGCGCGAGATTCTGAGCGTACTCGACGGCCTGCTCAAGAGACATGGCGCGCCCGGCCGCCTGCTCCGCCCGGAACTCGGTATCCGGGAGCCCGGCGCGAGCGAGATCGTTATATCGTTCAATCTCGATGCGCGTTGCCAGCCACACGGATGCGGCAGGCTGGCCATTGATTGCGGCGGCAGCGGCGAGCAAGCGCACGCCGGCGGCGGGCATTCCAGCCAAGACTGCGGTTGCCGCGAAACCAGCCAGGCATTCTTTCATGCCGGGCTGGTTGTGTTGAGCGCGGTGAATGGCCATACTTTCACTGAATAAGGAAGTGGCTCGTTCGATATTCTCCAGACGCAAACAGGTGTATCCCAGATTACCCAAAACAGAGGCCAGATCGTGTTGTGCGCCGACTTCGCGTAGAAGCAACGCGCTGTTCTCATAAGCCCTTTGCGCCTCGGTGTAATTCCCCTCGCAGCGCGCCAAATCTCCCAGGGTGTTCAATGCATGCGCGATGCGGAAGGCATCGCCGGCCTGTCGGGCCAGTGCCAGGCTCTCGTCCAGCCTTTCCCGGGCCGTGTCATAGTGACCCAACTGAAGCGCCACATCCCCCAGTGCAAGTAAGGCCATGCCTAGATAGAACAAGGGCCCGGACGAGTCACGCAACAGCTGGATCGTCCGCTCCCCGATGGCGAATGCGGTTTGATAGTCACCCGCCACTCTCGCTCCCGAGGCCAGGCCAGCCAGGGCGAATGCGAGAACTGAGGTGTCTTCATCGCCTACTCCCTCAGCAATTTCAACGGCTTCTCGCCCAAAGGCCTGGGTTGCCGGAACATCGCCAAGGAACATTGCCAGAAAGGATGCAAAGACCATGGCGTTTACGCGGACAACCGGTGGTATTCCTTCATCCGAGTGAGCAAGCAAACGCTCGAACCACGTCAGGCCTTCTGGCGCATAACCGCGGATCTCCCAAAATCGAACGAGCGCGCTGGAAAGTCGTAATCCGGCTTCAATACGACGACTTTCCAGCGCCCAAGCCAGGGCGGCGCGCAGGTTATCGTGCTCGCCTTCCAGCCAATTCAGCCAGAGCTGCTGGTACGCCTCGCCAAGTTTCGGCGCGGCTTCTTCAGCCCGGGCGAGGAACAGGTCCAGGTGACGGTCACGCAGCCGCGCGGCTTCACCCGCCTCATCCAGTCTCTCGAGCGCGTATTCTCGGATGGTTTCGAGCAGGCGGTAGCGCGCCTGGGCGCGGCCAATTGTATCCGCCACGAGAAGTGATTTACCCACCAGAGAGGAGATCCGATCCAGCGTGTGCTCTGCGGCGATCCCCTCGCCTGTGCAAATGGTTTCGACTGTGTCGAGCGTGCAGCCGGCCTCGAAGACCGCCAGGCGCCGCAGCATGATCTGCTCTTCGACCGTGAGCAATGTGTAGCTCCAATCGATTGCCGCGCGCAGGGTTTGGTGACGCGCCTCCAGTCCTTTGGGCTGAGCGGAGATGAGCAGAGCAAAACGGTCATCAAGG
>Ga0214473_10004314_pt1 | contig 17089 bp, 15 predicted proteins | sample RVTome_7_FD_203509 | JGI IMG/M metagenome (GOLD analysis project Ga0214473, IMG submission 203509) | Soil microbial communities from uranium-contaminated site in the Upper Colorado River Basin, Wyoming, United States - RVT98D197 | ecosystem: Environmental > Terrestrial > Soil > Contaminated >... | reverse complement strand
CAGATCCTGCCGACCTTTCTGGGCCGTGGAGACCTGGCGTCTTCCTCCATGATCCTGGTGGAGCTGAACACCATCCTGCAGGGCGATGCGCTGGAAGAGGACGGCCGCGCGGAGGCCGAGCGCCTCTATGCCGAGCTGAGCGAGCCCACGGTGCTGCGTCAGCTGCTGGATTCGCTGGAGTCTGGCTCCATCGAATTCCGCGGGCAGGACCTGGCCGTCTTCCTCTCCCACCTGGGCCCGGGCGCGCTGCCCCTCCTCGTGCGCTCCAGCGAGAGCTCCGCGGGGAGCCGTGTGGGCGAGCGCCTGCGCGGCGTGGCGGAGGATCTGGCCCGCTCCCACCCCGAGCAGCTCGTGGAACTGGTGAGCGTGCCGGAGCCGGAGATCGCGCTGGGCGCCGTGCGGCTGGCCGGGCAGCTGGAACTCGGAGCTGCCGCCCAGGCCGTGACGGAGCGCCTGCAGGACCCCGTAGCGGCACTGCGCAAGGCCGTGGTGGAGGCGCTGGTGCGGATCCGCACGTCCGTGGCGCTGGAAGGCATTCAGCGTGCCCTGGAGGATCCCGATCGGGAGGTGCGCATAGCCGCCGCGCGCGGCCTGGCCGCCCTCCGCTACCAGCCTGCCCGGGTCCGTCTGGAGGAACTGCTCGACAGCAAGCAGATCAAGGACGCGGACCTCACGGAGAAGATTGCCTTCTTCGAGGCCTTCGGTACGGTGGCGGATGCCGCCAGCGTGAGCACGCTGGACCGGCTCCTGAACGGCCGCAAGCTGTTCGGCAAGATCTCGCCGGACGTGCGCGCCTGCGCCGCCATGGCGCTCGGTCGAATGAGCGCGCCGGCCGCGCGCACGTCCCTGCAGAAGGCGGCGGACGATGCCAACCCCATGGTGCGCAACGCGGTGGCAAAGGCGCTCCGCGGCGAGCGGGCGGAGGCGGAGTGAACGGCGGCGACGGAGTGAGCGGCGGCGGCGTGAGCGGCGGCGGCGTGAGCGGCGGCGGTGTGAGCGGCGGCGGCGAGACGTTCCTGCAGCCGCTCGGACGGGCGCTCATCACCTCCCTGTACGCCTCGGCCCAGGCGCTGCGCATCTACCCCCTGGAGAACGCCACCGTCCAGAATACGCTCAAGGAAACGCACCGTGTGCTGCTCCGCCTGCTCGACAAGGAGGGCATCATCGACCTCCGGCTGGTGGGTGACTTCCTGTTCCTGAATGACGCTCGTCTCCGCCTGGATCTCAGCGACTACGCGTCTTTTTCTTACGTTACCGGATTATTCGAAAAGCATGATATCGGAGGACTGGAGGTGGAGCCTGGCATCGAGCAGGCCGACCTGGCGCCGTTCATCTCGCTGCTCATCGACGACCCCGGCCGCGACGATCCATTCGGGCGTTTCCGGGACCGGCTGGCGGGCAGCGCGAGCCGCCACCTGGCCGTGCACTCCAAGCGTGGCCGGGAAGAGGATCCGGATGAGGACGTGGCTGAAGATCAGGTGGCCAAGGAGGCGGCCAAGCGCACGTATTTCCAGACGGTGCAGGTGGCCAGGGACGTCCTGGGTGACATCCGCCTGGGGCGGGCCGTGAACCTGCGGCGGGTGAAGCGCTCGGTGCAGTCCATCGTGGACCAGGTCCTCAACAACGAGGACTCCATCACCGGCATGACCACGCTGCGCGACTACGACGAGTACACGTTCACCCACTGCGTCAACGTGTGCATCTTCAGCGTGGTCCTCGGGCAGAAGCTGGGTCTGGACAAGGTCCAGCTGTACGAGTTGGGGCTCGGCGCGCTGTTCCACGACCTGGGCAAGATGCGCATCGATCCGGCCGTGGTGAACAAGGAGGGCGGCCTGAACGACGACGAGTGGCGGGAGATGCAGCGCCACCCCACGGAGGGTCTCCTCTCGCTGTTCTCCATGCGGGGCATGAGCGAGGTGCCCTGGCGGGCCATGCTCATGGCCTACGAGCATCACATGAAGATCGATCTGACGGGCTATCCCAAGAACATCCGGCCTCGCTCACCCACGCTCTTCAGCCGTATCGTGGCCACGGCGGACGGCTTCGACGCCGCCACGTCCAAGCGCAGCTACCAGTCGCAGCCGTGGCCGCCCGACGAGGTGATGCGCGAGATGCGGGACAACCCCCGGCGCGGCTACGATCAGCTGCTGGTGAAGGCGCTCATCAACGTGACGGGGGTCTTCCCGGTGGGCACCTTCTGCATCCTGGACACCAACGAGCTGGCGCTGGTGAGCGCCAAGAATCCCGATCCCGAGCGGCTGCACCAGCCCATCGTCAAGATCATCTCCGACGAGATGGGCATGATGCTGGCCGAACCCCGCCTGGCGGATCTCTCGGAACTCAACCCGGGCACGGGGCTGCCGCTGCGCTCCATCGTGAAGACCACCGACCCCGAGAAGTATGGCATCCGTGTTTCCGACTACTTTGCCTGATACCGATCCGCTGACGCCCCGCTTCGCCGCCTGGCGCACGGCGGGGCGGCGGGCGCTCATCCCGTATCTCACGGCGGGCTACCCGTCTCCGGGGGACACGCCGGCGCTGCTGGACGCCATGGCGCGGGCGGGCGCGGACGTCATCGAGCTGGGCGTGCCCTTCAGCGACCCGGTGGCCGACGGACCCACCATCCAGCGGGCCTCGCAGCGCGCCCTCGAGCACGGTGTGCGCATGGCGGACGTGCTGGCCATGCTGCGGGACTTCCGGGCCGATCACGACACGCCGGTAGTGCTCTTCAGCTACCTGAACCCGCTGCTGCGCTTCGGCGGCGCGCGCTTCGTGGATGCGGCGGCCGCCGCGGGTGCGGAGGGCATCCTGGTGACGGACCTGCCGGTGGGCAGTGACGCGGCGCTGGAGGAAACGCTTGAGGCCTCGCCGCTGGCCCTCATACGCCTGGTGGCGCCCACCACGCCGCCGGCGCGGGTAAGGGAGATCGCCCGGCGCGCCCAGGGCTTCATCTACTACGTGGCGCGCCTGGGCGTAACGGGGGCCAGCGTGGACGTGCGCCAGGAGCTGGCCGCCGAACTGGCCGCGCTGCGGGAGGCCACGGACGTGCCGTTGGCGGTGGGCTTCGGCATCTCCACGCCCGCGCACGCCGCCGCTGTGGGACGGTTGGCGGACGGGGTGGTGGTGGGCAGTGCCCTCATCGATGCCCTGGACCGGGGGGGCGTCCCGGCCGTCTCCACGTTCCTGGCCGGACTCCGGGCCGCGTTGGACGAACCCCTCTGAGCCGGAGTCCGGACGGCGTTGCTAAGCGACGTCCACTACTCCTCCTCCACCCGCAGCCGCGCCTCCAGCGCCGCGTCGGGCTCCACGAACACGGTCTTCACCCGATCCGGCAGCACCAGTCCGGGCGCCGCCTTGCGCGCCTTCCGCACGTACTTGCGCCGCGTCCAGTCCACCGGCACCGTGCCCGACGTGCGCGCCTTGCTGTGCAGCGCGGCCAGTACCGCCGCCTCGGCCAGGTCGCGCGGCGGCGGGCTGCCCTGGCCGCTCCAGCGCAGCACCACGTGGGCGCCGCCCACGTCCCGCGCGTGCAGCCACACGTCATCGGGGGCGCTGTGGTGGAAGGTGAGGGCGTCGTTGCCCTTGGCGCCGCGGCCCACGCGCACCTCCATGCCTCCGCTGGTGCGGTACCGCCGGTAGGGCAGGGGTTCGTCGGGGCCGCGCTGCCGGCGGCCGGCCCGCTCGGGGTCCGGCAGGAAGCGGGCGATCTCCGCCTCGTCCGCCTGGCCGGCGGCCAGCCGCTCAGCCGCGGCGCTCAGCCGTGCCTCCTCCTGCCGCGCCCGCGCCAGGCGCGGCGGCAGCCGTTCCGCGGCGCGCGCCCGCTTCTGCGCCCGCTGGTAGAGGGCCTGCGCGTTGTCCGCCGCGGAGCGCGCGGGATCCAGCTCCACTCTCACGGTGCCGCCCGCGAAATCATCCAGCTCCGCGCGGGCGGCGCCGCGCGGCACCCGGTGCAGCTGCGCCAGCAGGAGGTCGGCCTGCGCGCGGAGCGTTTCCGCTTCGCTGGTGGCGCCGTCGAGCTCTTCTGCCAGCCGGGCCGCGCGCCGCGCCACCTTCTCGGCCAGCTCGTGGGCGCGGGCCGCCGCCACGGCCGCGCGCCGGTCGCGGCGCGCCACCAGCTCCGCGCTGCTCCGCCCGGTGGCCTCTCCGGCCGCCGTGCGCATGGCCGCCAGGAGTGAAGGCTGCTCGTCGGCCGGCGTGCCCGGGAGGGGGACGCCGTAGGGCTGCAGGCGATCGGTGCGCAGCAGCACGGGGTGGCGCGGGCCGGTGCTGAGGGTCTGCCAGCGGTGCCAGGCGGCTTCCAGTGCGCTGCGGTCGGCTTCCCGCGCGGGGCCGTTGGCCTGCAGCGGACGGTCTTCGGCGGCCGGACCCAGGATGGCCGCGGCGTTGATCGGCCCCGTGTAGGCCACCGCGCGCACCAGCGCCGCGGCCCGCTCCGCCGGAGGGACCTCTAACAGGAGTTCCAGCCACTGCTCCAGAGTGGGCTCGGCACGTCCCGAGGAGGCCGCCGGCTCCCAGTGGACGCCGCGCTCCACCGGTCTTGCGCCCCGCTGCGGGCGCAGCGTCTCCAGCACGGTGCCCGCCGCGTCGGTCACGAAGGCGTTCCAGCGGTTCGGCGCCAGCTCCACCGCGACGCGTGCGGGCGCGCCCGCGGCGCGCAGTTCGAACTCCACGCGGCGCTCGTCATGGGGCGCCGTCACGCTGGCCATCGTAGCGTCGGACGCCAGCGGGATCCGGCCGGGCAGCTCGCGGGCTCGTATGCGCTCGGCGCCGGCCGCGTCCGGGGCGGTGGCGATGGCCCAGCCGGTGCCCGGCGCCAGCTCCCACACCAGCGTGGTGCCGCGCGCCAGCAGCACCAGTCGGCCGCCGTCCCGATCGAGCGCCACGGCGCCCACGGCGGCGTTCCGCAGGCGGTTGTCCAGCTCGGCGGCCAGGTCGCGGGCCAGCAGGGCGTCGTAGCGCAGGGGTTTTGACACGTCCCGATGGTAGCGGTAGCTTCGCGAACTGGTCAAACGCACCCGTTTCAGCGCGCGCTGGTGGGCATTCCGCCCCGGCGCGCTTTCCGCAGGTGAGGGGAGCGGCGCCATGAGCAGCACACCCGCCAGGCCCGAGCGGCGCGTGACCGTGCGCCGCCTCCTGGAGATGAAGGTGGCCGGCGAGAAGATCGCCGTCCTGACCGCCTACGACGTCCTCTTCGCCCGCCTGGTCGACGAGGCGGGCATGGACATCGTGCTGGTGGGTGATTCCGCCGGCCAGGTGGTGGCGGGCCACGATTCCACGCTCCCCGTCACGCTCGAGGACATGATCTATCACGGCCGCGCCGTGCGCCGCGGCGTGCGCCGGGCCATGGTGGTGGTGGACATGCCCTTCATGACCTTCCAGGTCTCCCCTGAGGAAACGCTGCGCAACGCCGGCCGCCTGCTCAAGGAGACGGGCGCCGAGGCCGTGAAGCTGGAGGGCGGGGACGAGCATGCGGTCCTGCACGTGCGCGCCCTGGTGCGCGCCGGCATCCCGGTGATGGGGCACGTGGGGCTCACGCCCCAATCGGTGCACGCCCTGGGCGGCTACCGCGTGCAGGGGCGCGAGACCGAGGCGGCGGACCGGCTGCGCGAGGATGCGGCGCGGCTGGAGGCGGCGGGCGCCTTTTCGGTGGTGCTCGAGCTGGTGCCCGGGCCGTTGGCGGGTGTGATCAGCCGCTCGCTCGCCATCCCCACGATCGGCATCGGGGCGGGCCCGGAGACGGACGGGCAGGTGCTGGTGCTGCCGGACATGCTGGGGCTGAACGAGGGCTTCCAGCCGCGCTTCCTGCGCCGCTTCGGAGAACTGGGAGCGGCGGCGCGCAAGGCGCTCGCCGACTACGCCGTCGCCGTGCGCTCGGGCCAGTATCCGGGTCCCGAGCACACCGTCGAGTAGTGATCCGCGCCGGCACGCGCCAGGGACTGCGCGCGGCGCTCACCCTGCCACCCGCCGAGGGGCGGAGCGTGGCGCTCGTCCCCACCATGGGCTTCCTCCACGAGGGCCATCTGTCCCTCTGCGACCAGGCGCGCGAGGCCGCGGACTGCGTGGTTATGTCCCTCTTCGTGAATCCCCTTCAGTTCGGTCCCGGTGAGGACTTCGAGGCCTACCCCCGGGACGAGGACCGGGACGCCGCACTGGCCGCGGAGCGCGGCGTGGACATCCTCTTCGCGCCCTCCATGGAGGTGATGTATCCGCAGGGGGCCGCGGCGGTACGGGTGAGCGCCCCGGAGCTCGAAACGCGGCTCTGCGGGGCGCACCGTCCGGGCCACTTCGCCGGCGTCCTCACCGTGGTGGCCAAGCTCTTCCACATCGTGGCGCCCGACGTAGCCATCTTCGGCCGCAAGGACGCCCAGCAGGCGCTCCTCATCCGCCGCATGGCCGCTGACCTGGATTTCCCCGTGGACGTGCGCACCGGACCCATCGTGCGGGAGGCGGACGGCCTGGCCATGAGCTCACGGAACGCCTACCTGTCCGCCGAGGAGCGGCGGCGGGCCACGGCCCTCTTCCAGGGCCTGCTCGCGGCGCACCGCGCCTTCACGGCCGGAGAGCGCTCCAGCCCCGCGCTGGAAGCCGCCGTCACGGCCGTTCTCGAAGACGTCGGTGGCGTTGGCCCGCAGTACGTGGAGGCGGTGGATCCCCATACGCTGGCCAGGGTACCCCACGCGGAGCCGGGCACCCTGCTCGCGGTGGCCGCCCACGTGGGGCGAACACGGCTCATCGACAACTGGATCCTGGGTCGGGACGTGCCGCCGCGGGAGGCGGCCGTGCCCGCCGCGGAGTAGATGCCATGAAGCGTACCATGTGCAAGTCCAAGATCCACCGCGCGGTGGTCACGGACGCGGAGCTGGACTACGAGGGTTCCATCACGGTGGACCCCGAGTTGCTCGACGCGGCCGACATCCGTGTTTACGAGCAGGTCCACGTGGTGGACGTGAACAACGGCAGCCGGTTCGAGACGTACACCATGCCCGGCCAGCGCGGCTCCGGACAGGTGATCGTGAACGGCGCCGCGGCGCGCCTGGTCCAGCCCGGTGACCTGGTGATCATCATCTCCTACGGCACCTACGAGGAGGCGGAGCTGGAGGACTGGCGGCCCACCTTCGTCCACGTGGATGAGCACAACCGCATCCGCCGGGATGAACCCCGCCTCCGTGCTTGAGGCCGCGGCCCGGGGGCAGCTGCCCGCGTGGGCCGAGATGTCCGCCAAGCGGCGGGCCCACGTGGAGCGCGTGGCCGACCTCCTGAGCGCATGGGCCAGCGCGCTGGAGCTCGACCCCCTGGACCGCGCGCGCTGGCGGGCCGCCGGCATCCTCCACGATGCGCTCCGGGACGCCGATCCAGGCATGCTCCGGCCCATCGTGCCGCCCGCCTGCGCCACCTGGGAGGCCGGTCTCCTGCATGGTCCCGCCGCCGCCGTGCGCCTGGCCGAGGACGGCGTGGACGACCAGCCCCTGCTGCGCGGCATCACCTTCCATACCGTGGGCCATCCGGAGCTGGACCGCCTGGGCCGGGCCCTCTTCATGGCCGACTACCTGGAGCCCGGCCGTAAGGTACACGCCGAGCACCGCGCCGCCCTGCGCGCCCGCATGCCGGCCGACTTCGACGGCGTGCTGCGGGACCTGGTGGCGGAGCACCTGGCGTGGCTGCGCGAGAAGGGCCACCCCATCCTCCCGGAAACGTGCGCCTTCCACCGGCGCATCCTCGAGGAGGAGCATGGCGCGGCCGCGCACTGAGACTGTCCTCCTGGCCGCGGCGCTCCTGGCCGTGGTCCTTTTCGTGGGCTCCTTCGTGCTCGGTCTCGTAAGCGACGACGCTTCCGCCACCGCCGGCGCCGTGCCCACGGACTCCGCGGCCGCGTCACCCTCCGGGACCGGAGGCCTCGCGGCGCCGCGGGGCCGCATCGAAGTGCTGAACGCCGCGGGCCAGGAGGGCGCGGCCCGCCGCGCCACCGAGCGCCTGCGGAGCGGCGGCTTCGACGTGGTCTTCTACGGCAACGCCAGCTCCCGCGTGGAGCGTTCGGTGGTCCTGTCCCGGGTGGAGGGCGCGGAGGACGTGGCCCGCGCCGCCGCCACCCGCCTTGGCATCCCCACGGTGGAGACCCGCCCCGACAGCACGCTCCTGCTGGATGCCACCGTGCTGGTGGGCCCCGACTGGCCGCCGCCCGAGGTGGCCGCGCCGGAGACCGGCTGGCGGGCGCGCCTGCGGGCGTGGTTCAGGTAGGCGCCCCCGCGTAGCGGGCTCGGGCTCAGGCCGGATCCACCGCCCGCCCATCGGCAGCGCCGCACCCGTGCACCGTGCCTACGCCGGATCCACCGCCGGTCCGTCGGCGGCGCCGCACCCCGCACCCCGTATGCCGTGCCTACGCCGAATCCACCGCCGGTCCGTCGGCGGCGCCGCACCCGTGCGCCGCAACCCGCGCGCCGCGCCTACGCTGGATCGACCGCCTCCATGGCCGCCGCCTCGATGGCCCATGGCACCTGGCTGTCCCGGGCGTAGCGCGGCGCGCTCGTGTAGGGCCCTGGCCTGATCCCGCGGCGGCGGTGCAGCGCCTCCAGTGCTTCCGTCACCTCGACAGGCGGCGCCGCCTCCGGCACCGGCCTGCCTTTTCGATCGTAGAAGTTCGGCCGCCCCGGCACTGGCATGTCCATGCTGAAGCCGCCCTCGTGCACGAGCGTGTGATGGTGGTCACAGAGCAGCACCAGGTTGGCCAACTTCGTGGGCCCGCCGTCACCCCAGTGCAGGATGTGGTGCCCCTTCGTGAAGCGCAGGCCACAGCCCGGGAAGCGGCAGCCTCCGTCCCGCGCATCGAGCGCCCGCCGCATGGGCGTGCTGAGCTGGCGCGTCTTCCTGCCCACGTCCAGCACGGAGCCGTGCGCACAGCGCGTGACCTCGACCATGCCGCAGTCGCAGGTGAGGCGCCGGGCGGACTCGCCCGTCACGCGCGTGCCGTCATCCAGGTGGCAGCGCTCAGCCTGCTCCCCCGCCACGAGCGCCTTTGGCTCCACGTTCAGCATGACCAGGTAGCGCTCGGCGCGCGGGGGGATGGGGGCGCGGCGCGGTTCCGCGGAACCGCGGGGTTCGTCCGAATTCTGGACACCTTTGGCGGGAGACGGTTCCGCGGAACCGCGGAGAGCCGCGTCGGAACCGCGATCGGAACCGCGGAGAACCGCGTCGGAACCGGGGCCATTCGGTTCCGCGGAACCGTGATCGGAACCGTGATCGGAACCGTGATCGGAACCGTGATCGGAACCGCCATCGGAACCGCCATCGGAACCGCCATCGGAACCGCCATCGGAACCGCCATCGGAACCGCCATCGGAACCGCGGGGAGCCGTGTCGGAACCGCGCTCGGAACCGCGAGGAATCGCATCGGAACCGCGGAGAACCGGATCGAAACCGCGCTCACTCGGTTCCGCGGAACCGCGGGATTCGTCCGATTTCTGGACAGGTCCGGCGGGAGACGGTTCCGCGGAACCGCGATCGGAACCGCGGAGAACCGTGTCGGAACCGCGGTCACTCGGTTCCGCGGAACCGCGGAGAACCGCTTCGGAACCGCGGGGAGGCGCATCCGAACCGCCATCGGAACCGCTGCCATTCGGTTCCGCGGAACCGCGGGAGCCGGCTGCTGGCTCGGCCGCCAGGTTCGTCTCCCCATCCGCCTCCCCGTCATCCTCCACCGCCGCCGCGCCCAACCCCACCCGCACGTCCGTCTTCAGGTCTCCGGTCCCGGCCACGCGCGCCCGCTGCGCCAGCATGAGAAAAGCGTCAGCCCGCCGCTGCCGGTCCGTGCGGCCGTCTTCAGCGCCCTGATGGACCGCCAGCCCGAAGGCCTGCAGAGCGCGCATCACCGGCAGGCCGTCGATGGCGGGCATCCGGCCGCGGAACTTGATCATGCCATGCTCATCCGTCCATGCCACGAACTCGCGCGCCTCCCACTGCCGGCGAGCGTACTCCCGCGCGTCCACCTGGCCGTACAGACGCGCGTCCCGCACGAACGCCTCCAGCTTCTTCGCGCTGACCGAGAGCCCGTACTCCAGGATGTCCGCCTCCGTCTCCGGCTTGGCCAGACGCGTAATGGCGCGTGCCTTCGTGAAGCTCAGCTCACCCTGCTCCATGGCGGCGCTGGTCAGCGGCAGCTTCACCAGCACGCGGGCAGTGCGCACGCGCTGGCGGCAGGCGCCCTCGTCCTTGCCGGTGCGATGCGCCAGCCAGGCGGCGCAGGAGCGGTGGCCGGTGAGCTTCCAACCGCCGCGCCGGTCGAACTCGGCCAGGCGGACCAGCAGCTGGTACTCGGCGGCGTGGATCCCGGCCGCGATGGTGGCGATCTCGTTGCCGAGCTCCTCGAGGGCTTCCGCCTCGGCCTCCGGGTCCGGGGCTGTGTCGGCGGCAGGATCGGAACCGGGTTCGGAACCGGGCGTGGACGGTTCCGCGGAAGCACGGCCTGAACCGGTGCTCCCGGCCTGAACTGGACCATCGGAACCGGGCTCGGACGGTTCCGCGGAACCGCGGGATGTCTCCGCGCCCGTACCGCGCCTCGAATCGCACCCGGTCGGTTCCGCGGAACCGCGGCCGCCGGTGTTGGCCTCCGGGTCAGCGGCAGCGGATTGCACCGGCGCACTCTTCGGGTTCGCCGCGCCGTCCGCCGCCCCCGGCGGCCCGACCCTCCGCTCCCGCACCACCGCCGCGCCATTCCACGCGCCGGAACCGCCCGCGTACCCATACCTGACGTCCTGCGTCCGCCCACCCATGAACCCCTCCGATCCGCCGTGGTCGCAATCACTTCCTGTAATATAAGGGGGGTATTTTCGACCCTCTGGAAGGGTCCTGGAAGGCCCATGGCCGGGTATTCGAAGCTCGGAAGTATCCGCAACCGCGCCATGGCTGCGGAGCGGCCTCCGGGGCCGCTCCGCGAGTGGATTTCACAAGGGTGCGGCAGGAGCGCGATTTTGCACGTGAAAAGCTGTCAATGGGCAATTTGGGACATCCTGCCGGTGGGATGGCCGCCCATTCGCCGGCCTGCACCGGCGGGGGCGCATCCGTGCAGGGCACCGCACTCGGCGTGTCACCCGCGGTCAGCGCCATTCGTTACCTCTGGAGAGAACGCCGGCGCACCTCGCATAGAAACGCCGGCATACGCCTGAGGGCTGCGTGGACGCATACCCATACGGAGGCCACCCCTTGTCCTGCCAGCGACGTCCCCGCGCCGGCACCCGAGCCCGCGCCGCCATCGCGAGGGCGGCCCGCTTCATGGCGGCCGCCGCGCTCGCCGGAGCGCTTGGCATGACCGGTGGGTGCGGCGCCCATAGTTCTGCTGGCGCGCCAGCGGGAGGGGCAGGTCCGGCCAGCCTATCGGCGGAAGGCGCAGGGCCCGATACCGTCACGATTGTCGAGAACGAGGTCTACGGCGCGCTACTGACGGAGTTGTACGCCAACAGCGACGGCCGGATGCCCACCGGCACGTTCGTGATGGCCCCGCCCGAGCGGCCCCTGGTTGCGATCTTCGACTCGATGCTCATTGCCAGCGACAGCGTGGATCCCCACACCCGCGCGGAGTACTTGGCGCGCAATGCCCGCGCCTTCGAGCTGGCGCCGACCGTGCCGGGTCTTCCCGATCAAGTGGTACTCACCGAAGCGGAAGTGGATGCCATTTTCATCGCGGGCCGCTGGCAGGGCTTCTACGAGCGCTATCCGGACGCGGTGGGGCTCATCCGCCTGAGCCGGGTGGGGTTCAGCCAGGATGGAGGGAGCGCGCTACTCTTCGTTGCCCGGCACACCAGCGGCCTGGCCGGTGAGCTCGGTTTTGTGGGCATGCGGCGCACGGCCGATGGGTGGCGGTTTGCCGGATGGGCGCTGCGCGCGATCAGCGCCCCGTAGCCGGCGCCCGCTCCACGATCCCGAACACGATGATGGACTCCACGTCCAGCGAATCGCGGGCGAGCGCCAGGACACAATCCCCCTCCAGCGTGAGCAGCCGGATGTGCGCGGGCAGCTGCCAGCCGCCCACCGAATCGCCGGCCGCGTCGAGCACGAGCCAGTCGGTGGGGTGGGTCAGGCCGAATTCGTAGCGCTGGACGGCGGTGAGCGTGCCGTCGCTGATGAGGTCCTCGAAGACCGGGCGCGGGATGCTGCCCTCCCAGCGGTCAACCGAGGCCCGGGCCGAGGCCCGAAATCGGTCGGAAAACTGCATGCGCTGCGCCTGCGCTTCGACCGCCTCCTCCCGCTGCGCCAACTCCGCGGCCGACACGAGCCGGCGTTCGGCCGGCGGCGGCCGGACGATCACAGAGCCCCCCGTCCAGTTCCACCGGACCACGCCACCCGTACGATGATCCACGCCCACTACCCCGGTGGAGGTCATGGCGTAGCTCAAATCGGTACGGAAGGACGGTAGCGAGACTCCGTAACTCTCCGCGACCGGGCGGACCATTCTCTCCACCCCCGGCAGCGTGAGCAGGATCTCCGCTGGCGCACCCGCGGGCTCCGGCAGAACCATCATGGCGATGCTGTCGCGGATGAAGATCGGGGCGGCAGGAATGCCGGGCGGCATGGCATCACGCTCGCCGGCCACGATCGGCGTGCCGTCATCCCGGACAGCCACCCTCACGAAGATGCCCGGGATGTGGCCGAGCGACCAGTCACGCGCGAGCGCGCCATCCACGAACAGTGACAGGCGCCGCGTAAAGTTCGAGTGGTCGATCACATAGATCGAGTCACCGCGCACGTGGATGTCCCGCGGCGACGTGCCGAACTCGCCCGGCCCCTGACCCTCGCCGCCGAATACCTGCGCGAGGCGCCCCGCGGAATCGAAGACAAAGACCTCGACCGAGCCGCCGTTCAGGACCACGGTGCTGCCAGCGGGGCCCGGCCGCGCGGTGCGCACCCGCCAGAGCCGCTCGTTCTCGATGACGCGGACGGTGTCCAGCGCCAGGATCGGCTCGACGGGGGCTGAGTCGCGCTCCTCATCCCCGGCGCCGCCGCAGCCGGGCAGGGCCAGCGCCACCGTGAGCAATGCCCAGTCAGCGCGCATGGAGCCTCCTCGGATCAGGTGCAATCGTGCGCATGCGGCGGACCTCAGCGGGCTGGCGGCTCGACGACTGGCTGCGCCGGGCGATCAGCGACTGCGTGCCGCAGGGGTCGCCGTCCACGCCACCGTGTACACCACTACGCTCTGCACGCCCAACTCGTCCCGCTCCAGCACCCATATCTGCTCCAGCGTGGCAGCGCCCACGCGGCTGTCTTTCGGGAGCAACACCTGGCCCACGGGATCGCCGTCGGCCGCGACCACCGAATAGGCTCGCTGCCCGGCACGCTCGCGATGTTCGATCCAGATGCTTCCGTCGGTGGCGATCATCAAATCCGTGAACGGCGGATGAAAAGGCGGAATGACGGCTTCACGCCGCAATGCGGCTACCGCTTCCGTCGTCCAATCGTCGGCTGCGCCCGGGATCGCCCGCAGCACCTCGATGCGCTCGTCGATGGCGCGCTCCCCCTCGGCGCGCGGTATCGGTTCCCCCTCGAAGGCGTAGCGGCGCGCGACCAGCGTGTCGCCGTGGGCATCGGCCACGGTCAGCAGAAAGGTCTCCGCCTCCGCCCCGTCCAGCGTGGCCATGGCCACCGCCACGCGCTCGCCGTCGGGCGCTACGGCGTACTGGGGCAGGTTGCCGAAAGGAAGCCTAACCGTCCCCCCGCCGAAGCGAGCCTGGCCACCCTCGTCGGCAGGGATTGGCATCACGGTCTGCCGCGCGTCCCCGTCGGCGTCGATGCGGGCAATGACCGGCGGCTGCGAACCCGTTGATTCGAGAGCCAGCAGCGAGCCGTCCGTACGGCGAGCCAGGGTCAGCAGTGGCATGTCCGGAAGTGTGTGGCCCAATCGCAGTTCCGGAGTGATGAACGTGAAGCGGCGCAGGCGGCCGTCGAAGACCTGGAGGGTGTCTCCGAGCCATGCCAATCGGTACGGATTCTGGAACTCGCCGGGGCCCTCACCATGGCCGCCGAACGAACCTAGACGTTCACCCGTTGCCGAGTAGAACCGGATCAGTCCGTCCTGTCCCTGATTGAAGGCAATGGTGCCATCCGCGCTGACGGCCACGGCGGAGATGGGCACCAGATCCTCGGCATGACCGTCGATGCGGAGCGTCTCGCTCAGTTCGGCCGTGGCGTGTTCGAAGCCGGTAGGGGATGCTGGTGCCGCGCCGCCGCAGCCGGCCAGGGCCAGCGCCACCACGAGCAACGCACAGTCAGCGCGCATGGAGCCTCCTCCGATCAGGTGCATCACGCGGATCCCGGTGCAGCAACTATGGACATAGTAGATCGCCAGCCGCGCAGCGTCAAGCCGGCTGGTGAGAAGCCGGCAGCACGAAGCCGCGGTGCGATGTACGAGAATTGTGGCGGCGGACGAGGATCGAGCCTCGTCGCTTAACGCCGTTCCCCGGAGCGCAGCCCCTCCAACCCCACCAGCGACAGATACGGCTTCGGAGGCACCGCCGCGTGCTCGGCGCGCAACTGCCCGCACGCCGCCGCGATGTCCGCACCCCGAGGCTCGCGCACGGTGGCCGGCACGCCCGCCTCTTCCAGGATGGCGGCAAAGGCGCGCAGGCGGCCCGCGGGCGAGGGCCGCCACTCCGGCCCCGGGAACGGATTGTACGGGATCAGGTTCACGTGGGAGGGGAACTCGCGCACCAGGCGCGCCAGGCCGCGGGCGTGCGCGTCGGCGTCATTCAGGCCGTCGATCATGACGTACTCGAAGGTGATGCGGCGGCCGCCGGCGGCCTCGAAGGCGCGTAAGGCGTCGAGCAGCTCGGGCAGCGGGTACTTCTTTTCCAGCGGGATGAGCTGCGTGCGCAGCTCGTGATCCGGGGCGTGCAGCGAGACGGCCAGGCGGAACTGCTCGGGGCGCTCGGCCAGCTCCAGGATGCCGGGCACCACGCCCACGGTGGAGACGGTGATGCGGCGCGCGCCGAAGCCCAGGCCGTGGTTCAGGACGGAGAGGGCGGGGAAGACGCCCGCCGGGTTCATGAGCGGCTCGCCCATGCCCATGAAGACGATGTTCGTGATGGGCCCCATGCCGCCCTCTTCGGCGTGACGGAGGGCGCCCCGGTACTGCGCCACGATCTCGCCCGCCTCGAGCTGACGGCGGTAGCCCGACCAGCCCGTGGCGCAGAAGACGCACGCCATGGCGCAGCCGGCCTGGGAGGAGACGCAGAGCGTGAGGCGCTCGGGCGCGGGAATGAGCACCGACTCCACCAGCTCGCCGTCGGCCAGGCGCCAGAGATGCTTCACGGTGCCGTCCGTGGAGCGCTCCACGCGAGTGGGCTCGAGATCCGTGATGCGGAAGGCCCCGGCCAGCGCCTCCCGCTCCGCTGCCGGCAGGTCCGTCATCTCCTCGAAGGCGACGGCGCCCTTTTCGTAGATCCACGCCAGCGCCTGCCCCGTGCGGTAGCCGCCCACGCCGCGCGCCTCGAAGTGGGCGGCGAGCGCTACGCGTGCCTCAGCCGGCGCGAGGCCGAGGAGGTCGGGCCGCGGGTCCGCTTCACTACCGCTCATACCGTCTCTCAGAAGTCCACATTCAGGCGAAAGGTGTGCGCGGCGCCGAAGCCCCCGGCCAGGCCCTCACGCACGAGCCCGAGCGTATAGCGGCCGAGGCTCACCGAACCGCCCGCCACCAGGCGCCAGCCCGTGCCGCCGTTGTCGGGCTCCCCGGCAGCCCCGATCGAGAGAGCGGCGCGCTCCAGCCAGGAGGCCGTGGCCAGCAAGCGCTGCACCCGGCCGTCGATGGCCGGCGCGTGGCGCACCCCGTACTCGGTGTGCACGGCCCAGTCCGCCAGGGCGGCGGGCAGCGGCGCCCGCACGCGGGCGGCGGCCGACCAGGCCATTTCGTCACGCTCCCGGCCCGCGGTCACCGCCAACACCGGGCGCAGCGGCAGCGCCGGGCTCCAGCGGGCGCCCAGCAGCGCCCCGGCCTCGGCCTCCCCACCGAGCAATTCGCTCGTCCGGACGTACCGGAGCGACGCCCCCACCGCCATGTCGGCAATGGGGGCCCAGGCCGCCGCCACGTGGAAGTGGTCCTCGGCGGCGGCCAGCGCATCGCCGCCAGGGTCCGGCAGGGGCGAGTCCGTGGTGCGGTCGATGCCATCGATGCCCACGTGACGGAAGGCCACACCAACCCAGGCACCCGGCCGCAGCGCGTAGCCGCCGCCCACTGCCAGGCCGCTCACCCCCACGGCCGACGGGGAGCGGCTGTCCACCACCAGCGCCGCGCCCCGCCCGGTGAGCGCCGCCAGGCCCGCAGGGTTCCAGAACGGTGCCGCGGCGCCCTCGGCCATGGCCTCGGGCCCGGCGTGCGTGCGCAGGGGCCAGTGGATCGTTTCCTGCGCAACGAGGGGCGCGGAACCGCCGAGCGCCAGCAGCGCGGCGCCCGCGCTTCGACGTATGGCTGGATGCATGGGGCCTTCGGCCTGCTTGATAGGGGTCAATGGCGCCGCTAAGTTAACCGGATTCCGGGCCATGGGACCACCCCGAACAGCGCAGCCTTTGCTTCTGACCGAACTGCTCAGCGCCGATCGCATCAAGATTCCTCTGGAGGCCACCTCCAAGGATCAGCTTCTGCGCGAACTCGTGGAGGCGGTGATCAAGCCGGACGACGGCGTCTCCGGGGAGGAGATTCTGCGCGCCGTGGCGGAGCGGGAGGCGGTGCTCTCCACGGGGATCGGGCAGGGTGTGGCCATTCCGCACGGCAAGTCCGCGGCACTCTCGGAACTCCGCATCGCGGCTGGGCGCACGACCGATCCGGTGGATTTCGACGCGCTGGACGGTCGGCCGGTGAGCCTGTTCTTCCTGCTGGTGGGACCGGAGTCGGAGGCGGGCGCGCACATCCGGGCGCTCAGCCGCATCTCGCGCCTGGTGCGGCGGGACGACGTGCGGGAGCGGCTGCTCACGGCGCCCGACGCGGCCGCGTTTCTGGCGGCGCTACACGAGGCCGAGAACTGAGCCGGCCATCCCGCTAGGGGTCCTTCGCCTCCAACCGCTGCCGCGCCTCCTCGTCCGCCAGCACGCCCCGGTGCGTCATGTCGAGCTGGAA
>Ga0214473_10004313_pt1 | contig 17091 bp, 17 predicted proteins | sample RVTome_7_FD_203509 | JGI IMG/M metagenome (GOLD analysis project Ga0214473, IMG submission 203509) | Soil microbial communities from uranium-contaminated site in the Upper Colorado River Basin, Wyoming, United States - RVT98D197 | ecosystem: Environmental > Terrestrial > Soil > Contaminated >... | reverse complement strand
GCCCGTACGTGCGCATGTCGCGGTAGAGGTGGTACTGGTGGACGCCGGGATCACGCTTCGAGAGCTCGACCGACGCCGCGACAGTGGCGGCACAGCAGTAGCGCGAGCAGTAGGCGTTGCCTGTCTCCTTCTCTCCCTCGCGACTGCCGACGCAGTAGACGTAGGCGACGTCGCGGACGGGCCGTCCGTGGTAGGCCAGGGGGCCGACGCTGCCATCCAGCAACTGCTTGAAATCGGGCAGCGTGACGACCCCGTCGATGCCGTAGCCGAGCTCGCCCAATGCCGGCTCATAGGTGTCGAAGCCCGTGGCGACAATGATCGAGCCGACCTGGATGGTCAGCATCTCGCCACCCGGGCCGCCCACGCGCAGGCCGACCTCGTAGTTGCCGAACGAGCCCTTCTTGCTGATCACCTCTGCGCCGGTGAAGACCGTGATCTGCGGGCGCCGCGCGATCTGGTCGATCATCTCCGCCGCGAGCTGGCGACCGTCGCGCCCGTGTGGGTACATGCGTCCAAGTCCGGCCAAGTGGCCACCCAGGTTCGCCGCGCGCTCGACCAGGAACACACCGATGCCGACGTCGGCCAGGCCCATCGCGGCGCGCATCCCGGCCACTCCCCCGCCGATCACGAGTGACTTTTGTGTCGTCTCGACGACGATCGGCTCGAGCGGCTCCGAAAGCCGCGTGCGGGCGATGCCGGCGCGAACCAGGCCTATGGCCTTGTTGGTCGTGCCCTCGGCGTCGTCCGTGTGGATCCACGATGCCTGCTCGCGCACGTTGACCTGGCTGTACTCGAACTGGTTGAGCCCGGCGCGCCGGGCGACGCCGCGGAACGTCGTGACATGCAGCTTGGGCGAGCACGACGCGACTACCAGGCCGTCGAGCTGCTGCTCCTCGATGTCACGCTGCATCTCCTGCTGGCTCGCGTCTGAGCAGGCGAACATGGTCTGGCGAGCGACGACGACGCCCGGCTCGTGCTCCACCGCGGCGATCACGCGATCGATGTCGACGTAGTCGGAGATGTTTCCGCCGCAGTGGCAGACGTAGACGCCGACCCGTCGCTCGCTCATGCGGGCACCGCTTCACGCACGGCGTGTGCGCGCTCGAGGTGCGCGGCCACCTGCGCCGCGGTCGATTCGGCGTGCAGGATCGATTCCGCGATGTCCTTCGCGCCCGACACGGCGCCGGCCACGAACACCCCGGGCAAGCTGGTCAGGCCAGGATCGATGTCCTCGTTCGGTTCGGCGACGTAGTTCGAGTCGTCCAGCGCGAGCATGCCTTCGTCGAACAACAGCCCGGGGTCGAGGTTGGGCTGGACGCCCACCGCCAGGACGACCATGTCGTACTCGGCTTCGGCGATTCGGCCGCCGTTCTCGATGTCTTCGTAGCGCAGCACCAGGTTGCCGTCCGGCTGCTCGGTGATCTTGGCCACGCGACCCTTGACGTAGTTCGCGCCCATGGCCCTGGCCTGCTCGTAGAACTCGTCGTAACGCTTGCCCGGGGCGCGGATGTCCATGTAATGGACGGTCACGTCGGCCAGCGGCAGGGCGCCCATGATGAGCTGGTTCTGCTTGATCGAGTACATGCAGCAGAAGCGCGAGCACAGCGGGTTGCCCACGGTTTCATCGCGCGAGCCGGTGCACATCACGTAGGCGATCCGCTCGGGCACCTTGCCGTCGCCCGGCCGCAGGATCGTGTTGAAGGGACGGGTCGGCGCAAGCAGACGGTCCATCTGCATGCCGGTGATGACGTTCTTGAACTTGCCGTAGCCATACTCGGGCTTGTTGTCGGCCTCGAACAGCTTGAAGCCGGTGGCCAGCACGACGGCGTCGACGTCGACATCGAACACCTGGTCGCGGGCGCGCAGGTCGATCGCGTGGGCCGGGCAGGCGGCAACGCATTCGCCGCATTCAGAGCACACGCCGCAATCGAGGCAGCGCCCCGCCGCCGCGCGCGCCTCGTCTTCGCTCAGGCCGCGTTCGATCTCGCTGAAATCGCGCGGCGCCGGCGCGAGGCTGGTCGTGACCGCGGTCGGCTGCGTCGCCCGATAGGCAGATTGGCGCTCGATGACGGCACGCTTGTCGGCCATTGGCAGGCGGGTGTCGAGCGTGAAACCGGTGGTCGGCTGGTGCTGGATGGTGCGGTCGATCATGAACGCCGCGCGCCGGCCCAGGCCCACGGCGCGGGTGATATCGGTCGCGCCAGAGACGACATCGCCGGCTGCGAACAGCCACGGGACGCTCGCCTGGAGGGTCTCTGGATCCACGACCAGGTTGCCGCGCTTGTCGGCCCCGACCAGCCCACGCAATGCCTTCGTATCTGGCGCCATGCCGATGGCGGCGATGACCAGGTCCGCGCGGATGTCGAAGTCACTGTCCGGGATGGGTCGCGGCGCGCGACGCCCAGAGGCGTCGGGCGCGCCGAGCTGCATGCGCGTGAGGCGCAGCGCACCTGCGGCTGAGTGGCCGTCATCGATGACGGCGTTGGGTGCGACCAGGAAGGTGAGCTCGATCCCCTCTGCTTCGGCATCGCGCACCTTGGCCTCATGGGCCGGCATCTCGGTCCGGCTGCGGCGGTAGGCGACGATGACCCGTCCGGCTCCAAGCCGGCGCGCGGTTCGCGCCGCATCCATGGCCACGTTGCCTCCGCCGACCACGACGACGTCCTTGCCGGCCAGGTCGGGTGCGTTGCCAAGCCTTACCGCGCGCAGGAAGTCCAGTCCCGGCAACACCGCGTCGAGCCCCTCGCCGTCGACTCCAAGTGGTGTCGAGCGCGGCGTGCCGGTCGCCAGCAGCACGGCGTCGTATCCGTCGCGATGAAGCGCATCCACGTCCGTTACCGGCGAGTTGACACAGATCTCGACGCCCAGCGCGGTCACGTTGGCGATGTCGCGCTCAACGACGTCGGCCGGCAGGCGGTAGGCCGGCAGGGCGGTGCGCAGGAAGCCGCCCGGCACTGGCGCGGCCTCGAAGATCTTGACCGCGTATCCCTGGCGCACCAGCTGCCAGGCCGCGGTCAGGCCGGCTGGGCCGGAGCCGACGATCGCGACGCGATGGCCGTTCGGCTCGGGTGCCGCGATGCCCGGATCGTCCATCGTCTCGTAGTGGCGGTCGGCGACGAACCGCTTCAGCAGGCGGATGGGCAGCGCGCCCTCGAGCGAGCCGCGCGTGCACTCGGATTCACATGGCGCATAGCACGCGCGGCCCAGCGTGCCCACCAGCGGTGTCGCGTCGAGCACGAGCTGGAATGCCTTCTCGTACTCGCCGCTGCGGATGAGCGACACGTACCCGTGTGCGCTGATCCCTGCGGGGCAGCTGAATGAGCACGGCGATGATCCGGCGCGCTCGATGACGGCCTTCTTTGGCACCGCCTGGGGGAATGCGATGTAGGCGGCCCGGCGCGCCACGAGGTCGGCGTTGAACTGGTCGGGCACGGCCACGGTGCATGCCGTCTCGCATTGCTGGCAGCCGGTGCACGCGTCCTCGTCGACGAAGCGCGCCTTGTGGCGGATCGTGGCGTGGAAGCGCCCGTCGGCGGTGCGCTCGACGTGCTCGACCTCGGTGTAGGTGAGCGTGGTCACGTTCGGGTGGTGGATGGAGGCGGCCATCTTGGGGGTCGAGATGCAGCTGGCGCAGTCGAGCGTCGGAAAGACCTTGGAAAGCAGGATCATTCGGCCGCCCACGCTGGGCTCTTTCTCGACCAGCATCACGCGGTAGCCCATGTCGCCCAGCTTCAGCGCGGACTCCATGCCGCCGATGCCGGCACCGACAACGAGGACGTCGTGATCGGCCACGTCAGGCACCCGCTTCGACGAGCTGCTGGCGCGGCTCGAGCTTGGCCAGCGTCTCGGTGAACTGGCCGATGTAGCGCGTGAACGGCTCGGCGCAGACCGAGCAGATCGCGGCCAGCTTCAGCCGCTGCGGATCGTGGCCGGCGTCGCGCAACAGCTGCTGCGCCTGGGCGACGATGTGTGAGGCACGTTCGGAGCAGTCGGGCAGGTAGGCACACTCGTCGCCGTCCGACGCGATGAACACGCCGTCGAAACCACGTTCGAGGGCATGGAGGATCCACGACGGCCGGATGCCGCTGGTGCACGGCAGGCTGATGACCATCACGCCCGGCGAATAGCTCATGTGCGAGCTCCCGGCCAGGTCGATGCCCGGGTCGGAGATGGTGTTCGTCGAGAACACCAGGATCCGCTGCGCCGTGCTCGACATCGTCATCTGCCTGCCGTTTCCAGATTCCTTGCTGGTCTCGGTCGTGCCGCGCTACTTGCCGCGGCGGACGAGGACGCGGTCGTAGCCTTCGGCGGCGACGTTGCCGAGGGGCTCGTGGCCCACCTTGCCGGCCCACGCGGCGATGTCGATCTTGGTCACCGGATCGCTCGACCAGATCTCGATCACGCCACCGACGGGCACGCTGTTCATGCCCTTCTTGGCCTCGAGCAGCGGGCCCGGGCAGGCGGCGCCGCGAGCGTCGATGACCTTGTCTGCGACGATCGTTTCCAGTTCGGGTGTTGCGAGTGTCATGGCGTTCAACTCCTTCTGATGCGGTGGTGTTATGCCTTGCGGCTCGTTCTCATTGGTGACTCCCCCCGGCGACGGCCAGGCGCGCGAAGCGACCGGTCTCCTCGGAATTCGCCGCCAGATCGCCCAGGTAGGCCAGCCGGCGCACCAGGACGGCGCGGAATAGATCGCACGCGACAGCCAGTTCGGGATCGGAGAGGCGGTACACCACCGCGCGGCCATCGCGATTGGCCTCGACGATGCCCGCCGAGCGCAACGCGGCCAGGTGCTGTGACGTCGCGGTCTGGCTCAAATCGAGAGCATCGGCCAGGTCGTGCACCTCACACGGTCCCGTGGCCAGCGCATGGATGAAGCGCAAGCGCGTCCTGCTCGACAGCGAGCGCAGAACGGATGCCTGCAGCTCGTCGAGATCGTCGGTCAGGCTCAGCACTGCTCTTCCCTGCACGCGGCCCGGCTGGTGTCGGGTTCGCATATACGTGCAGGACGTATATATGTCATAGACGTATAGAAGCCGTGGGCCAATGGTCACATATCAAGAGGGCCGACTGGACTCGCCGGTGGTCGCGACCTACCTGGGGGCCGCGCGGCGGAGTGGCTAGTCGCGCTCCGGGACGGCCAGCTTGAGCGACGGCTTGGCCGCGAGGTCGAACCCGGCGCGCGTGCCGGCGCGGGCGCGGAAGAAGCCTGCCGCGCCGATCATCGCCGCGTTGTCGGTGCACAGTCCCGGGCGCGGCACGACGACGCGGATTCCGCGCGCGGCAGCATCAGTCTCGATACGCCCGCGCAACACGATGTTGGCGGCCACCCCACCGCCGACGACGATGGTCCGCGCGCCGCTCTCCTCCGCCGCGCGGATCGTCTTGGTGGTGAGGACGTCGACGACGGAGTCCTGGAAGCCGTAAGCCAGCTCCGACACGGACGACTCGGGCAGGTCCTGGCCGCCGGAGCCCATCCGCTGGACGTCGATGCCCAGCTCCCTTGCGACCTCCCGTCGCGCGGCGGTCTTGAGGCCGCTGAACGAGAAATCGAACGTGTCCGGCAGCCAGGCGCGGGGGAAGATCCGGTCGTGGCTCGTCGCGCTGGCGGCAGCGTGCATGATCGCAGGGCCGCCCGGATAGGGCAGCCCAAGCAGCCGGCCAACCTTGTCGAACGCCTCCCCCGCCGCGTCGTCCACCGTCTGGCCCAGCAGTCGGTAGCGCAGGTGGTCGGCCATCTCAACAAGGAAGGTGTGGCCGCCGCTGACGACCAGCGCGACCACCGGGAACTCGGGTGCGGGCCTGTCGTCCTCTTCTGGGTCGAGCAGCCACGCGGCGTAGATGTGCCCCTCCAGGTGGTTGACCGGCACGAGCGGCAGGTCGTGCAGCCAACACAGCGTCTTGGCCATGGTGATGCCGACCAGCAGCGAGCCGGCCAGCCCTGGCCCCTCCGTGACGGCGACCGCCTCCAGGTCCGACCAGTCGGTGATGCCCGATTCGACGCGCGCCTGCTCCAGCACCGGGATCATCCAGCGCAGGTGCGCCCGAGCGGCGACCTCGGGCACGATGCCGCCGGTGGCGCTGTGCAGCGCGACCTGGCTGGCGACGACGCTCGTCACGATGCGCCGGCCGTCACGAACCACGGCGACGGCGGTCTCGTCGCAGGAGGACTCCACCGCGAGGATCAGCCCGCTGCCCTGGCTCACCCCTCGTCCTCGCCGTAGCGCCTGCGCAGCTCGACCAGCCGGGCGGTCATCTCAGGTTCCGCGATCGGGTCGGTGGTCATGATCAGCGCGTCCTCGCCATTGTCTGAGTAGTAGCGCGGGCGCAGGCCGACCGGCTTGAAGCCGAAGCGCCCGTAGAGCTCGCGCGCAGGACGGTTCGAGAGGCGCACCTCGAGCGTCATGAAGCGCGCCCGGAGATCGAGCGCGACGTCCATCAGCGCGAGCATCAGCCGGCCGCCGACGCCACGCCGGCGCCACTCGGGCAGCACGGCAAAGGTGGTGACGTGGGCCTCGTCGACCATCAGCCACAGGCCACCGTAGCCCACGGTCTCGTGACCGGCGCGCACCACCAGGTAGTGCGCGAGGCGGTTCGTCTGGATCTCCTGGCGAAAGGCGTAGTCCGGCCACGGGATGGGGAAGCTGGCGCGCTCGATGCGGTGAACCGCGGGCACGTCCTCGAGCCGCATCGGCTCGACGCGCACCTTCAGCGGAGGTCGGGCGACCATGTCATCTCCGGCGCGGCCGCGGCGATGCCGCGCGGCAGGGCAACGTAAGCGGGCACCAGCGTGGCCGGGTCGTCCGTGGCGCCCGCGCTGAGCGCGTCTGCGCCAAGCCGTGCCAGCGCTGCGGCCAGGCCGTCGATCTGCTCACCGTCGTGCTCGTCGGCCCTGGGCGGCGTCGCGACGAGGGCGGGCGGCTTGGCCTCGACCGGCACGCCGTCCGTGACGCGGAAGGTATGGACGTACCGATCGGCGGCACCGGCCGGGAGAGCGACGGTGACCTTGTTCGCGCCCGGATCGGCGCTCAGGACGGCCAGTGCGAGGGCGCGCGTGCTCGAGATGCCACAGATCGGGATGGACAGCGCGTAGGCCACGGTCTTGGCAGTCGCGAGACCGATGCGCAGACCGGTGAACGAGCCCGGTCCGGTGCCGACCACGACGCCGTCGAGGTCCCGCCGGCTGGCGCCCGCGTCGGCAAGCACCTCGTCGAGGCGAGCCAGCAGCTCCTCCCCGTGGCGATGCCTGCTCTCCCACTGACGCTCGGCGAGGATCGTCCCATCAGCCGCCGCCAGGGCGACGACCGGTCTGTGGGTGGCGGTATCGAGGACCAGGATCATCGCGCCCACCACGATTGCGCGGCACGCAGGTAGCGGCCGTGGCGCGGCGTCGACGCCTCGACGTAGATCTGGCGCTCGTCGTCGCTCAGCACCTCGAAGCGGACCGTGAGTCGCTCCCGGTCGAGCGCCGCGGGCAGCCGCTCGGCCCACTCGCTCAGGGTCACTCCGTCAAGCCCGCGCTCGTCGACGAGGCCGCCGGCGAGCGCGTCCTCCGCGCCGGTCAGCCGGTACAGGTCCTGGTGGAAGAGCGGCAGCCGGCCGGCGTACTCGGCCATGAGCGTGAAGCTCGGGCTGTTGACCACCTCGAGCACCCCCAGGCCGGCCGCGAACCCCTTGGCGAACTGCGTCTTGCCGGCGCCGAGCGGCCCCACCAGCGCGATCCGGTCGCCAGCTTTGGCGACCGCACCAAGCGCCGCGGCGAAGTCGCGCGTCTGCTCGCTCGAGCGGGTCGTAACAACGACAGGCGTGGCAATGCCCGACGCCGTGGTATGCGTGGCCATGCGATCAAGTTAGCGGAACGACCCGATTGTTGACTCTGACGCGCGGGCGGACCGCACAGACTCAGGCGTCGAAGCCGGGCTCCTCGTCCATCTCCTCGAGCCGCTCGATCAGGCGCTCGATGCCGCCCTCGTCGGCGAGCACGCGCTGCATCGCGTCCGAGCCGCTGCCAAAGATGGTCCGCAGCACCGGGTCGAAGAAGAGCATCGCCTGGCTGCCCAGCGCGCGATAGGGGCGGCTGGCCTCCAGGAACATCATCGCCGGGCCGGTCATGCCGTACAGCTGGATCTCACGCGCCAGCGACTCAACCGGGTCCTCGAAGGTCAGCTCGTTGGCCGATCCGTATTCGCTCATCGATCTCCCAAGACGTGCCGTTTCAACCGGCGCTTGAGCCGACCCGGGCCTCCCCTGCCAGCGTGCGCAGACCCTTTAGTACCGAGCCGGCATGGTACACCCGGGGTAATCGGTATGCCATGCTCGTGACGATTTCCCACGGAATCGTGGTGCGCACCCGCGCCAGCTCGTATGTCACGATTTCCGACCCATTCCGGGCCACTGCCACGGCCAGCCGCTCGTCGATCGATTAGGCCGCTCAGGATCCGGACGCGGCCGCCCTCAACGCCGCCAATTCGTGGCGCGCGACGGCTATCTCGTACGGCAGGTCCGACGCGATCAGGCCCGCATCGCCCAATCGCTCGCTGACGCGCTCACCTGCCCGGCCGTGCAGCCACACCCCCAGGCACGCGGCATCGAACGGCGCCAGTCGCTGGGCCATGAGCGAGCCGATCGTGCCGGCAAGCACATCGCCTGAGCCGGCCGTCGCCAGCGCCGCGTTGGCGAAGGGCGCGACCGCGACCCGTCCGGCAGGCGCCGCGACGACTGTGTGCGCGCCCTTGAGCACGACGACCTGGCCAAAGCGCTGCGCACTGGCCGTCGCCGCGGCTGAGCGCTCGTCGGCGGATGCGCCGGCCGGCGTGCCCATGATCCGCGCGTACTCGCCCGGGTGCGGCGTGAGCACGCAGGCGCGCTTGTTCGCCACCCACCAGCGCCCGTTGCGCGCCAGCAGGTTGAGCGCGCCGCCATCAAGGACAGCGGGCGGGCCGTCGCTGCCGAGCAGGCGCAGAACCAGCTCGCGGTTGCCCTCGTTCTCGGCCATCCCGGAGCCGATGACCAACGCATCCGGCGCGCGCGCGTCGAGGAGCGTCGTCGCCTCGAGCGAGTCGACGCCACGCCCAGCGGGCTGCTCCGGCAGCGCCAGCGTGACCAGCTCCGGCACGCGTCCGGCGAGGACCGGCTGGAGAGACGCCGGCACCGCCAGCACGACCAGTCCCGCGCCGGCGCGCGTGGCGCCAAGACCGCACAGCAGCGCCGCGCCGGCATAGTCGAACGAGCCGCACACGCACACCAGCGTGCCGAAGGTGCCCTTGTGGCCTTCGGCCGAGCGCTGGGGCAGGAGCGCCGCGCAGGTCGCGGCATCGAGCAACATCGCGCCTATTGTCGGCGCGCCTCGTTCTCCATATCGCGCAATCGCTGCATCCGCGCCAGGATCTGCCGCTCGCGCGCGTCCAGCCGCTCGTCGATGTCGACCGGAAAGACGTACGTCGCGCCCTCGGCGCGGATGCCGAAGGCGATCGCCACGGCGTAATCCCCCTCGTGCGAGATTGACACCGCGATGCGGCCCATGCCGAGCTGCTCGGCGCGCCGCAGGGCACGACCGTTCAGGCGAACGGACGGGGCGCCGGTGGGCAGGCGGACGATCTCGATCTCGGTCCAGCCCACGCCGCGTACACCCAGGCCGAGCACCTTTGAGACCGCCTCTTTGGCCGCCCAGCGACCGGCGAAGTTTTCCGGCCGGTTGCGCACGTAGCGCTGCTCGGCCTCAGTCAGGACGCGTTTGGGAAAGCGGTCACCGAACTTGCGCAGCGCGGCGGCGATGCGCTCGACCTTGATGATGTCGATGCCCAGCTCGGTCGTGCCCTCGGGCACCGGCGGGCCGCCAGCGAGCGCCATAGGCGCCGCAGACTACTCGACCGTCACCGACTTGGCGAGGTTGCGCGGCTGGTCGATGTCCGTCCCGCGCGCAACACCGGTGTGGTACGCGAACAGCTGGAGCGGGATTACGGCCAGCACCGGGCTGAGCTCCTCGATCGTCTCTGGCACCCACAGGACATCGTCGGCAAAATCGCGCATCTGCTCGTCACCCTCCGTGGCGACGGCCAGGACCTTCGCGTCGCGGGCGCGGCTTTCCATGACGTTGCTGATGACCTTGTCCTGGATCGCCGAGCGGGTCGCGATCGCGACGAGCGGCACCTCGACATCGAGCAGCGCGATCGGGCCGTGCTTCAGCTCGCCCGCGGCGTAGCCCTCGGCGTGGACGTAGCTGACTTCCTTGAGCTTCAGCGCTCCCTCGAGGGCGACCGGGTAGCCGATGCCACGGCCGACGAACATAAAGCCGCGCGAGTTGATGTAGCGCCGCGCTAGCTCCTTCGCAGGCTCGGCCATCTCGAGCGCCCGCTGCGCCTTGTCGGGCAGAGCCCGGAGCTCGCGGATGAGCTGGCGCTCGCGCTCCTTTGGCAGACGGCCGCGCATCTTGGCCATCTGTGCCGCGAGCAGGACGAGCGTCGTCACCTGGGTGGCGAAAGTCTTCGTTGCGAGAACGCAGATCTCAGGGCCGGCCTGGAGGAACAGGACCGCGTCTGCCTCGCGGGTGATGGCCGAGCCGACGGTGTTGGTCACGGCGATGATCGGGCAGCCCTGGGCGCGGGCGTAGCGAGTCGGGGCGATGGTGTCGGCGGTCTCGCCCGACTGGGTCACCGCGATGACAAGGGTCTTCTTGTCGAGCGGCGGCGGCGAGTAGCGGAACTCGGAGCCGATGTTCCAGCGCGCGGGAATGTGCAGCCAGTCCTGGAAGACATAGGCCCCCACGGCGGAGGCGTAGTTGGCCGTGCCGCAGGCGACGAACTCCACCCGCTCGACCTCGCGCAGCCGCTCGGCGATCGGCTCGAGCTCGTCGAGCTCGATCGAGTCGTCGTGCACGCGACCGGTGATCGCCGCCCGGATCGCCTCCGGCTGCTCGTGCATCTCCTTGAGCATGAAGTGCGCGTAGCCGCCCTTCTCGGCCGCCTCGATCGACCAGTCGATCTCCGTGATCAGGCGCTCGCGCGGAGAGCCGTCGATGCCGGTGACGATCACGCCGTTGGCGTCGATGTCGGCGACGTCGCCCTCTTCGAGGAAGATGACCTTCTTGGTGTGCGCCAGCACGGCCGCGACGTCCGAGGCGAGGAAGTTCTCGCCCTCGCCGATGCCGACGATGAGCGGCACGTTCATGCGCGCGCCGACAAGGCGGGTCGGCTCGGCGGCGTGCATCACCGCGACGGCGTACGCGCCATGGGCCTGGCGCAGAGCGCTGCGCACGGCGTCGGCCAGGTCACCCGCGTATGCCTCCTCGACGAGGTGCGCGAGTGCCTCAGTGTCCGTTTCGGACGAGAGCGTGTGGCCGCGTGCCTTGAGATCGTCGCGCAGCACCTTGAAGTTCTCGATGATGCCGTTGTGGATGACCGTGATCTCGCCCGTGCAGTCGGTGTGCGGGTGGGCGTTCATGTCGTTTGGCCGGCCGTGGGTCGCCCAGCGCGTGTGGGCCAGGCCGACAACCGCTGCCGGCGTGCCGTCGATCAATGCGGTGCGCAGGTTGGCCAGCTTGCCGGCGCGCTTCTCGACGAACATCTCGCCGCCGGTCGTCACCAGGGCGATGCCGGCCGAGTCATAGCCGCGGTATTCGAGCCTGGCCAGACCCTCGAGCAGGATCGGCGCCGCCTGGCGCGGGCCGATGTAGCCGACTATTCCACACATTCCGCAGCTCTTCCCTTCCGCGCGCTCTGCTCGTCCGACCCGTGTGGGGGCGGGCTAGTTCAGTCGCTCCGCCGCCAGCGCCCCGAGGGCATCGGCCAGCGCGGCCACCTGTGCTTCGTTCTCACCCTCGACCATGATTCGCAGCGCAGACTCGGTGCCTGACGGCCGGACGAGCAGTCGGCCGCCGTTGACCAGCGACCGCCGCGCCTCGTCAACCGCACGGGCGAAGCTCGGGTCTGCCTCCCACTGGTCCTTGTGACGAACGGGAATCGTGCGTTGCTGCTGCGGGAAGAGCTGGATCTGGGCAGCCAGCTCGGACAGGCGCTTGCCGCTCCGGGCGAGGATGGCCAGCACTTCGAGTGCGGTGATGATGCCGTCACCGGCGACGGCGTACTCGCGCACGATGATGTGGCCGCTCTTCTCGCCGCCCAGGACGGCGTCCATGACGAGCATCCCGTCGAGGATGTACTTGTCGCCGACCGGGGTCCGGGCGAGGCTGCCACCGGCCGACTCGACCGCTCGCTGCAAACCGCCATTGGAGAGCACGCTGGCGACGACGATGCCGTTGGACAGCGCGCCGCGGCCCAGCCGATCGAGCGCGATGACGCCGATCAGCTGATCGCCGTCGACCACGGAGCCTGTCTCGTCGACGGCCACGCAACGATCGGCGTCGCCGTCGAGCGCGAAGCCGACGTCGGCCTTCGTCTGGGCCACGATCCGGGCCAAGTGCTCGGGCGCGGTGGCGCCGCAATCGAGATTGATGTTCTCGCCGTCAGGCTCGTTGAAGCGCGCGTCGACGGTGGCGCCGGCGCCGGCGATGATGCGCGGCGCCACCGCGCCGGCCGAGCCGTTGGCGCAGTCAAGCGCGACCCTGGCGTCGCTGGCACAGCGCGCGGCGATCTCGAGCCGATGGCGGACGTAGTCCTCCAGCGCCGGGCGCGCGTCGACCTCGCGCCCCAGGCCCGCGTTGCCCGGTCCGACCAGCTCATCAGCGCGGAAGATGAGCGCCTCGAGCTCGTCCTCCACCGGATCGTCGAGCTTCAAGCCGCGCTCGTCGACCACCTTCAGGCCGTTGTCGCGCGCGGGGTTGTGCGACGCGCTGACCATGATTCCGCCTCGGTGATGGCCGGTAGCGGTCAAGTGAGCCAGGGCCGGCGTGGGGCAGACGCCCAACAGATGCACGTCGGCGCCGAGCGACATGGCGCCGGCTGCGACCGCCGCAACGAGCATGTCGCCCGAACGGCGCGTGTCCTGGCCCAGGAGCAGCGAGCCGCCCGCGCCGGTCAGGCGCGACGCAGTAGCGCGGCCCAGATCGAACGCCAGCTTGGGCTGGAGATCGACGTTGGCCACGCCGCGAATGCCGTCGGTGCCGAAGAGACGGGTCACGGCGATGCAGACGGGGAAGCGCTGCTCACGGTGACGGTGACCTGGTCGGGCATGATCGCGGCGACGTCGATGCCCGCCGGCGACGCGACCGTCAGCGACACGAGCTGCGTCCCCGACGTGATGGCTGAGACGTCGGCCACGGCGACCAGTGCCGTCGGATCTATCGCGGCCAGCAGGTCGATCGGGCCGGCCAGCACCACCTCCACCTGGGTCGCGCTGGCCGCATAGATCCGGTCCGACGTGGTGCCGTTGAGCACGACGGCCAGTTGGACCGTGCGCGTTCCCGTGTCGCGCTCAATTTTCAGCGTCACGCGGACCTGGTCGCTGCCGCTGACGCTCACTCCCTCTGGCAGGGCCAGTCCGATGCTCGCCTCCAGATCGGTCGTGCGGCCGTCGACGCTGATCGGCAGGGTCGGGGCGCTGTCGAGCCGGGCGACCGTGGACGCCTCGCCGCTGACCGTCACCACGAGCGGCTCGACCGTGATCGCGCTGATGCGGTAGCCGAACGCCGGCTGGCCCGACAGGACAGGCACCACCGGCAGGGTCACGGTGGCCAGCTCGCGCGCCACGGCGATGCGCACGCGCGCGCGCTCAGGGTCGATCTCGACGTTGCTCACCTGGTTGCCGTTGCCATCGACGGCGATGAGCTCGATGTCGCGATCGACGTTGAGAGCAGAGGCATCGATCGATACGTTGGCCACGATCTCGCTGACCTGGTCGACACGCGAGCTGGCCCCGCGAACGGTGACGCTCGCGGGCTCGACCTGGGGTGGACCCACGCTCACCGAATCGGGCACCGTCCCGAGTGCCACCGTTACCGGGAGCTCGCGTTCCGTTACCGGATCGAGATGAACCTGCACGACGTCAGGCTCGAAGCCGACGATGACCACCCGCGAGTCGAGCGCGCTGACGGTGATCGGCACCTCCACCGCCGGCCCGCCCGGTCGCGCCACGACGGCCGATAGGTCAACCGAGGCGGTCAGGATGCGCGGCGAGACGAACACGTCGAGCGGGGCGCGGAAGCGCACTACGGTCACTGGCGGCAGATCGGCGAGAAGCGTCGCGTTTACTGGCTGGCGGATTGCCTCGACCTGCAGGGTGCCGTTCCAGGTGCGCACGTTCTGGCCCAGGACCAAGCCCGTGTAGAGCACGGTCGCGAGCAGGATCGCTCCCAGCCGGAGAGGCCAGTTGCGGAGCAGGAGATCGGCGATGCGCCTCACTCGGACTGGTTGCCCGGTGCGGCTGAGGCGGCCGGACGCGTGCTCGCCGGCGTCTCCTGTGTGGGCGCACCGCGGCGGCGCGGACGGCGTGACGCGATGCTGCGCGAGATGGCGCTGGCGCGCTCCGGCAAGCGGACACGCTCGGGCAGCCGGACGGCGGTGAGCGGCGAGTGCTCCAGCAGCTCGACCAGCGCCTTGCCCAGGCGCGGCTCGTCGAGGTCGCGCACGATCCGGCCGCGCTCCACCAGGCTGACGCTGCCCGTCTCCTCGCTGACGACAACCGCCACGGCGTCCGTTTGCTCGGTTATGCCCAGGGCCGCGCGGTGGCGCGTGCCGAAGCGCTCGCGGTACGTGCCGCTTTCCGACAGTGGCAGGACGACGCCGGCTGAGACGACGCGCTCGTGGCGAACGATGGCCGCGCCGTCGTGGAGTGCCGAGTGCGGTGTGAAGATCGTCTCGAGCAGCTCGACCGACAGCTGGCCGTCGAGCATGACGCCCGTCTCAGCCGCATCCTGGAGGCCCGTTTCGCGCTCGATCACGATCAGCGCGCCGATCCTCTGGCTACCCAGCGTGACGGCCGCCTTGGCGACCACGGCGCCGACTTTCTCGACGGTACGTCGCGCAGCCGGCGCGAGCAGCCAGCCGAGCGAGCCGAAGCGGCCGAGGCGCTCCAGCGCGCGTCGCAGCTCCGGTTGGAAGACAACGACGACCGCCAGCAGGCCCACCACTGCGCCGGCCTGGAGGATCTGCGACAGCAGTTGCAGACCGAGGGCCTGGGCAAGGACGTAGATCACGTAAAGCACGGTCACCCCGATCACCAGGCGCACCGCGCGGGTGCCGCGGATCAGGCTGAACAGCCCGTAGATCAACAGGGCGGTCAGGCCGATGTCCAGGAGCGCTACCGGCTGGACCTCGAGGCTGTTGACCAGGTCGCGGAGCTGGTCCATCGCGGCGATTGTAGCCACGCAGCCGGGCGCGACCGCCGATAAGGCGCTAGCCCCGGGGCAGATCCCTGGCGGCGGCAGCAACCTGCCTGTCGGGTTGCAGGGCCAGCAGCCGATCGAGCAGCCGGAGGCGCTCCGCTGCCCGCTCCCGCCAGCCACGGGCGACCCAGGCGCGCGCGATCTCGAGATGAACGCGCGCCGCCGACGAGTCGAGCGACAGCGCGCGCAGGCAGGCATCGAGGTCGGCGTCGTGGTGACCGGCCGCGCGATGCTCGGCCGACTCGGCCAGCCAGGCGTCGATGGCAGCGTCGATCTTGCCTGCCACGCGCGCCTGCTCGCCGCTCGCCAGCAGCCCGTCCGCGCCGGACCCCGTGGTCGCGTTCGCGGCCGGCGCGCCGTTGGCCATCGACCTGCCGCCATGGATGCGTTCCTGGATCTGCGCCGCCTCGGCGCGCCGGCCGGCTGCCAACAGTGCCGCCGCGCTGCCGGTCAGAGCGTCCATGTCGTCCGGCTCGAGCTGCAGGGCGCGCTCGTACGCGGCCAGCGCGTCACGCGTCTGGCCCAGGCGCAGGAGCATGCCGCCCAGGGCCACGTGCGGCACCGCACGATCGGCGGCGAGCTCGGTCGCGCTGCGGTAGCAGCGCAGCGCGTCCTTGAACTTGCCAGCCGCCGCGAACCGGTGGCCGTCGCGCAGAGCTTCCGCGTAGCGGCCGTAGACGTCTTCCATCGCCGCGATCATGGGGCCAGCCCGACCGCGCCCGATATGGCGCGACCGGGCTAGACCAGGGCCCCAGATGTCAGTTCGGTGCGTTCAGCGCACCTACGGTCCGTCAGACCGCCCTGCTCACGGACGGGACCGATCGGATCGAGCGGGCAGGCTGCCTGGATTACTGAAGAACGGGCGTCTGCCGGCGTCGTCCTGAGTCTCACCGGACGGTGGGTGCGTCTGGTGCACCAAGACGTTTGCGGCTAGCGCCCGCAAGGAGGCCGGATCACGCTCCGCTGGAGCGGGATGCCGGACGACGCGCAGCAGAGCCCGTGAGGGCTGCTGCGGAGATCTATCTCTTGGTGTACTGCGGCGCCTTGCGCGCTCGCTTGAGGCCGTACTTCTTGCGCTCCTTCATGCGCGGATCGCGCGACAGGAGGCCGGCCTGGCGGAGCGGGACGCGAGCACCATCAGGATCAGACTGCAGCAGCGCGCGGGCGATGCCGTGGCGGATCGCGCCGGCCTGGCCGTGGTGACCGCCGCCCTCGACCTTGATCATCGCGTTGTAGCGGCCCTCTGTGTTGGTCACCTTGAAGGGCATGGTGATCTCGGTCAGGTCGATGGCGTTGCCGAAATGCTCCTCGAGCGAGCGCCCGTTGACGACGATCTCGCCCTCGCCGGCAAGCAGCCGCACCCGGGCGATGCTCGTCTTGCGCCGGCCTGTGCCATAGAAGTAGGAAGTGCTGGCCATCAGCGGGTCGAACCTCCCATCGGCAGCGGCTCGGGCAGCTGCGCCTCGTGCGGGTGTTCGCTGCCCGCGTAGATCTTGAGCTTGCGGAGCTGCTGGACGCCCAGCTTGTTGCGCGGCAGCATGCCCTTCACGGCGCGCCGGATGACCTCTTCGGGACGACGCGCGAGCAGGTCGGCGAGCGTCTCCTCGCGGTAGCCGCCGGGGTAGCCGCTGTGGCGTGAGTAGGTCTTCTGCTCGGGCTTCTTGCCACCGACGTCGACCTTGGCCGCGTTGAGCACGATGACGTGGTCACCGGTGTCGATGTGGCTGGCGAAAGTCGGCTTGTGCTTGCCCTCGAGCACGACGGCGATGCGCGAGGCAAGCACGCCGAGGCGCTGGTTGGTGGCGTCAACCACG
>Ga0214473_10004312_pt1 | contig 17097 bp, 23 predicted proteins | sample RVTome_7_FD_203509 | JGI IMG/M metagenome (GOLD analysis project Ga0214473, IMG submission 203509) | Soil microbial communities from uranium-contaminated site in the Upper Colorado River Basin, Wyoming, United States - RVT98D197 | ecosystem: Environmental > Terrestrial > Soil > Contaminated >... | reverse complement strand
TGGGGCCGTGTGGTGTACCGGTACAGGTGAGGTCGTCATGAAGGTCCGTCCGTCGGTGAAGAAGATGTGCGACCGGTGTCGCGTGATCCGCCGGCGCGGCAGGATCCTTGTGATCTGCTCGAACCCCCGCCACAAGCAGCGGCAGGGCTAGGAGGAACCGAGATATGGCTCGTATCGCCGGCGTCGACCTTCCCCGCGACAAGCGGCTCGACATCGCCCTTCGCTACATCTACGGCATCGGCCCCACCAGCGCGTACCAGATCGTCGAGGGCACCGGGATCGACGGCGGCACCAAGGTCCGTGACATGTCCGAGGACGAGGTCGCGAAGGTCCGGGCGTACATCGACCAGAACTTCAAGGTCGAAGGCGACCTCCGCCGCGAGGTCGCGCAGGACATCAAGCGAAAGATCGAGATCGGGTGCTACCAGGGCATCCGCCACCGCCGGTCGTTGCCGGTCCGCGGTCAGCGCACGCACACGAACGCGCGCACCCGCAAGGGCCCCAAGAAGACGATCGCCGGCAAGAAGAAGGTCAAGAAGAAGTAGGAGTAGGGAGCCCCGATGGCGAAGCCCAAGGCCAAGAAGACGAAGCGCCGCGAGAAGAAGCACGTCCTGCACGGGCAGGCGCACATCAAGTCGACCTTCAACAACACGATCGTCACCATCACCGACCTGCAGGGCAACACGCTCAGCTGGGCCAGCGCCGGCAACGTGGGCTTCAAAGGCTCCCGCAAGTCCACGCCGTTCGCCGCGCAGCTCGCCGCCGAGAAGGCCGCCCGCGCCGCGCAGGAGCACGGTCTGCAGAAGGTGGACGTGTTCGTGAAGGGTCCCGGATCCGGCCGCGAGACCGCGATCCGCTCGCTGGCCGCCGCCGGCCTCGAGATCTCTGGCATCCAAGACGTCACGCCGGTGCCGCACAACGGCTGCCGGCCGCGCAAGCGCCGCCGCGTCTAGCACGCGCGCGGACACCCCGGTCGCCTGCACGTGCCCGGGACGCTCAAGGGTGGGGTAGCAGTGGATGATCCCCCGCCGAAGGAGGAACCGCCGTGTTCATCGTCGAGAGACCGCAGATCAGCGAGGACGTCGTCTCGCCGACCAGGTCGAAGTTCACCATCGAGCCGTTGGAGCCGGGGTTCGGCTACACGGTCGGCAACTCGCTGCGCCGCACGCTGCTGTCGTCGATCCCGGGGGCCGCGATCTCCTCGGTCCGCATCGACGGCGTGCTGCACGAGTTCGCCACGGTGCCGAAGGTCGTCGAGGACGTCACCGACGTCATCTTGAACCTCAAAGAGCTCGTGGTCCGCTCCGAGCTGGAGGAGCCCACCACGATCTACCTCAAGGCCAAGGGTCCGGCCGAGGTCACCGCCGGCGACGTCGCCCCGCCCGCCGGCATCGAGATCCTCAACCCCGACCTGCACATCGCCTCGATCGGCAAGGGCGGAGCGCTCGAGATGGAGATGACCGTCGAGCGCGGCGTCGGGTACCGGATGGCCGACAAGAACAAGAAGCCGCGCGACCCGATCGGCGTGATCCCGGTCGATTCGATCTTCTCGCCGGTGCGGAGGGTCTCGTACTCGGTCGAGAACACCCGCGTCGGGCAGATGACCGACCGCGACCGTTTGATCCTCGACGTCGAGACCGACGGCTCGGTGAACCCGCGCGAGGCGCTCGCCTCGGCCGGCGGTACGCTGCTCGAGCTCGTCCAGCTGTTCTCCGATCTCGCCGAGGCGGCGAGCGTCTCGGTGGGTCCTGCCGAGGACGAGGAGCTCCCCACCGACTACCAGATCACGATCGAGGAGCTGAACCTGTCGGTGCGCTCCTATAACTGCCTGAAGCGCGAGGGGATCAACGCCGTGGGCGACCTCGTGCAGAAGTCGGAGTCCGAGCTGATGGACATCCGCAACTTCGGGCAGAAGTCGATCGACGAGGTGAAGGCCAAGCTCGAGGAGCTCGGCCTCGGCCTGCGGGAGGAGTGAGCCCAGCGTGCCACAGCCCAAGAAGGGTCCGCGGCTGGGCTCCGGCCCCGCCCATCAGCGCTTGCTGCTGTCGACGCTCGCGAAGCAGCTCTTCGTGCACGAGGCGATCGACACCACCGAGGCAAAGGCGAAGCTGCTCCGCCCCTACGCGGAGCAGATGATCACCAAGGCGAAGAAGGGCGACCTGGCCTCGCGGCGAGAGGTCCTCAAGGACATCCCCGACCGCGATGTCGTCGCCCGGCTCTTCCACGAGATCGCGCCGCGCTTCGAGGAGCGATCCGGCGGCTACACCCGCATCCTGAAGCTCGGACCGCGCAAGGGCGACGGTGCGCCGATGGCGCGCATCGAGCTCGTCGAGCGCGCCTAGAGAGCGGTCACGACTCTCGGAAGCCCCCGGTCTCCCGGGGGCTTTCGTCTACCCTGCGAGCCGTGAGCGACCAGCGCGTGATCCGCCTGCTGCTGGCCTACGACGGCACGAGCTTCCGGGGGTGGGCGCGGCAGCGAGACCCGGCGATCCGAACGGTCGAGGGCGTCGTGTCGACGCACCTCGAGCGGGTGCTGCGGGAGCGACCGCGCCTCTCGGTGGCCGGCAGGACCGACGCCGGGGTGCACGCGCGAGGACAGGTGGCGTCGTTCGTCACGGCCTCGTCGATCGAACCCAGCCGGGTGCTGGCGGCGCTGAACGGGGCGTCGGCCCCCGAGGTCGTCGTGCGGGAGGCGAGGTACGCCCCGGAGGGCTTCGACGCGCGGTTCTCGGCGTCGGGACGCGAGTACCGCTACGTCGTCGATACGGCCGGCGTCTCGGATCCCTTCTCGGGCCGGTACGTGTGGCACCGGCCCGGGGGGCTCCACGTCGGGGCGATGCGCGCGGCGGCCCGGCACCTGGGAGGGGAGCACGAATTCACGTCGTTCTGCCGCCACCCCGGCGGGAGCCGTTCCACCGTCCGCGATCTCCAGCGGCTCACGGTCGCGCGCGACGGTGACCGGATCGTGTTCGCGCTGCGCGCGAACGCGTTCCTGCACCAGATGGTGCGCTCGCTCGTGGGGACGTTGGTGAAGGTCGGGGAAGGCCGCCTGGACCCCGACGGGGTCCAGGCGATCCTGGCGAGCCGGGACCGGTCTGCGGCGGCGCCCGTGGCGCCGCCGCAGGGCCTCACCCTGGAGCGTGTGATCTACGGGCGGCGGTTCACATCACCGTGAAGGCCGTGCGCATGCCCTCCGCGTAGTGCGCCTCGATCGTCCCGTCGGGCTCCTCCTGGACGATGTTGCAGATGAGCGCGTACGCCCCCGCGTCGAGGGCGAGCGTGGTGCTGTCGGACGCATCGACGGCGATCCCCTCGATCTCGCCGATGACCTCCATGCCCTCGCCCTCCTCGTCCACGCTGCCGTCGTCGACGGTCGGGAGCGCGTCGATCGCGAGATCCGTCTTGATCACGACGAACTCGTGCTCGTCGTCCGGACCGTCGTTGGTCGCGTTGAACGTGACGTCACCGGCGGCGGCGCTCGAGACCGAGGTGCCGACCGCGAACTCCTGGAGCGTCACGTCCACCGTGGTGGCCCCGCCCGTGGCGGGTTCCGTGGTGGTGGTCTCGTCGTCGCCGCCGCATGCGGGCGCGAGAAGTGCGAGCGCGGCCACCATGGCCAGCGCGGCACGATGTTTCATCATCCGACCCTCCCCCTGTGTCGTGGACGACGCAGCATGCGCCACCGGCGGCCCGACGCGCAACCCGAGGACATCGACGAACTTCGATATATGTGCTACCGTGCCTCCATCGACATCTGTCGATGGATCCGATCTCGAGGGAACGAGGAGGAGCGGTGATGACACGCCGGGAGCTCGCGGTGCTCGAGCCGACCTCGGCGGCGGCATGCTGCGTGCCGCTCGCCGCGCCGGATCTCACCGACGACGATGCGGCGGCGACCGCCCGGCTGTTCAAGGCGCTCGCCGATCCGCACCGGGTCCGCATCGTGAACCTGCTCGCCACGACCGGCGAGCCGGTGTGCGGGTGCGACCTCGAGCGCCCGCTGGGGCTCTCGCAGCCGACGGTGAGCTTCCATCTAAAGAAGCTTGCCGACGCGGGGTTGCTCGACCGAGAGAAGCGCGGGGTGTGGGCGTACTGGTCGTTGAACCCATCGGCGGCTCGCCGGGTGGGCGAGGTGCTGCGTCTGGAGAGGAAGGGGACGAGATGAGCGATCTTCGGGACGAGGTCCGCGGGCACTACGCGGAGGCGGCACGGGCGGTGCAGGCCGGTGGTGGCGCCGACTGTTGCGGTCCGGACTGTTGCGCGCCGAACGCCGAGGCGCTCGACATCGGCTCGGACATCTACGGCGCGAACCTGTACGAGAAGGCCGACGTGGAGACGCTGCCCGACGAGGCGGTGCTGGCGAGCCTCGGGTGCGGGAACCCGTTCGCCGTCGCGGATCTCCGTGAGGGCGAGACCGTGCTCGATCTCGGCTCAGGCGGCGGGATCGACGTGCTCCTGTCGGCCCGGCGGGTGGGACCCGAGGGATTCGTCTTCGGGCTCGACATGACCGACGAGATGTTGACGCTGGCCCGCGCGAACGCCGAGAAGGCCGGGGCAGGCAACGTCGAGTTCCTTGAGGGCGAGATCGAAGCCGTGCCGCTGCCCGACGCGAGCGTCGACGTCGTCATCTCGAACTGCGTCATCAACCTGTCGACGGACAAGCCCCGCGTCTTCGCCGAGATCGCGCGGGTGCTGCGGCCTGGCGGCCGGGTGGGCGTCTCCGACATCGTCGCGGACGACAACCTCACGCCGGGCGAGCGGGCAGAGCGCGGCTCCTTCGCGGGGTGCATCGCCGGGGCGCTGTCGATCACCGAGATGCGGACGGGGCTCGAGACCGCGGGGTTGGTGGACGTCGAGGTCGAGCCGACCCACGACGTCGCCGACCGCATGTTCGGGGCGGTGATCCGCGCCCGCAAGCCGTGAGCGGCTCGGGGGGGTACGGTGAGGGCGTGACCTGCTACGCACGCCATCTGCGGCACCTGTTGCCCGAGACCCCGACCGAGGAGGACCGCCGGGCGCTGGATGCGGCGATCCGTCGCGTGCTCCGGATCGGTCCCGACGCGGCGTGCCCGGAGGTCTGGGCGGCGGTGAAGGCTACGGACCGGGCGCGGTTCGACGAGCGGGTGCGCGCCGAGCTTTGACGCGGAAGCGAACCCGCGGGTAACCTTGGGCGTCGGCCCGCTCGGGCCGGCGCTTTCACGCATGAAGGTCCCCCGGCACAGATGAAGACTTACTCGCCCAAGCCTGAGCACATCGAGCGCCGCTGGTACGTCCTCGACGCGAGCGGACAGGTGCTGGGCCGCCTCGCCAGCGAGGTGGCCACGCTGCTGCGCGGCAAGCACAAGCCGGTGTTTGCGCCGCACATGGACACCGGGGACCACGTGATCGTGATCAACGCCGACAAGATCGAGCTGACCGGCAACAAGGCGACCCAGAAGGTTGCCTATCGGCACTCCGGATATCCAGGCGGCATCAAGGGCATCCGCTACGACGAGATGCTCGCGGAGCGTCCCGTTGCGACGGTGCAGAAGGCCGTGCGCGGCATGCTTCCCAAGAACCGGCTCGGGCGTCAGATGATCAAGAAGCTGCACGTCGTCCCCGGCCCCGAGCACCCGCACGCGGCCCAGAAGCCTGTGGACCTCGCCGTCGGCGCGCGTCCGGCCTGGGATGGGCTGCCGGTCTCCGCCGCGAAGTCCGCGCCCAGGCCTTCGACGAAGCCTGCCACGACGCCGGATGCTCCGACCGCCCCCGCGGCCAAGAAGACCGCCGCGAAGAAGACCACCGCCACGAAGACCGCGGTGAAGCCCGCCTCCGAGGAGACCTCCGCGGCGAAGCCGGTCGCGAAGAAGACCGCGGCGAAGAGGTCGGCCCCCGCGAAGAAGACCACCGCCAAGAAGAAGGCCGACACGGCCGACGAGACCGAGGAGTGACCCCAGCGTGGCTGTGACCCCTGCGAAGCTGACGACCGGACGACGCAAGGAGGCGGTCGCGCGCGTGCGCCTCGTGCCCGGCGACGGCGACTTCACGGTCAACGGCCGCCCGATCGACGAGTACTTCCCGACGCGGGTGCACCGGATGGTCGCTCGCGCACCCCTCGCCCTGATCGGTCGTGAGAAGGACTACGACGTCGCGGCCACGATCCGTGGCGGCGGCGTGTCCGGCCAGGCGGGCGCGGTTCGCCTGGGCGTGGCCCGTGCGCTGATCGAGCTCGACCCCGAGCTGCGGCCCCAGCTCAAGGCCGAGGGATACCTCATGCGCGACGCGCGTGAGAAGGAGCGTCGCAAGTACGGGCTCAAGAAGGCCCGCAAGGCGCCGCAGTACTCCAAGCGCTGAGCGCGCTCACGAGTCCTGCTCGGCCGGGATCTCGGCCTCGCCACTGACGTCGGCGTCCTCGTCGAGCGCGTACGCGCCTGAGGCGACGGCGTCGAGCACCGCACGAGCCCGCGTCTCGTCGTCCGTGGCAACGAAGAGGTAGACGGGGCCGGCGCGGTACGGACCCTCGCCCTCCCCCTTCAAGATCGCGACGATCTCCTCGGCGTCGAGCCGGGCGCGCAGGAGCTCGCCCTCGACCGCGTCGCCGCCCGCCCACACCCGCACCAGGTCCGCCATGCGAGCCATCGTCCCACAGGTCGCCGATGTTCACGTTCGGTAGCCTGCTTCCCGCGATGGGGCGTCTGTTCGGGACCGACGGCGTGCGCGGCGTTGCCGGCACGGAGCTGACCCGCGACCTCGCGTATGGTCTCGGCCGCGCGGCGGTCGTGGTGCTCGGTCGCCACGGACAGGGCAGGCCGACGTTCGTGGTCGGTCGGGACCCGCGGGAGTCCGGGGAGTGGCTCGAGGACGCCCTCACCGAGGGGATCCGCGAAGCCGGCGGCGACGTGATCCTCGCTGGGATGGAGCCCACCCCTGCGATCGCGTTCATGACCGTGGACCTCGGAGCCTCGAGCGGCGTGGTCATCTCCGCGTCGCACAACCCGGCCAAGGACAACGGCATCAAGTTCTTCGCCGCGAACGGCATGAAGCTGCCCGACGATCTCGAGGACGAGATCGAGGCGATGATCGCGGCGGGCGGCGACGCGCTACCCGAGCACGAGCACGGGCGGATCCGCCCCGCCGCCGAGGGTCGCGAGCGCTACGTTCGGCACCTCGAAGCCGCGGCCGAGGCCCGCCTGGACGGCATGACGGTCGTCGTCGACTGCGCGAACGGCGCGGCATCCGAGCTCGCGCCGGAGCTGCTGCGGGGGCTCGGGGCGACCGTGCACGCGATCAACGCCGAGCCCGACGGCGTGAACATCAACGACGGCTGCGGGGCCCTGCACCCGGAGGTGGTCGCGGCCGAGGTCGTGCGCCTGGGCGCCGACGCGGGGGTCTCGCACGACGGCGACGCCGACCGGGCGCTGTTCGCCGACGCCGAGGGGAACGTGATCGACGGGGACCAGGTGCTCGCGGCGAGCGCCATCGCGATGCGTGAGACCGGACGGCTCATCGGTGAGCTCGTCGTGAGCACCGTGATGGCGAACCTCGGCTTCGTCCGCGCGATGGAGGCGGCCGGCATCGAGGTGGTCCAGACGAAGGTGGGCGACCGCTACGTGCTGGAGGAGATGGAACGGCGGGGGGCGGCGCTCGGGGGCGAGCAGAGCGGCCACGTCATCTTCCGGGAGCACGCGACCACGGGCGACGGCCTCCTCACGGCGGTGCGGTTCCTCTCGCTCGCGGCTCGCCGCGGCGTGCGGCTCGGAGAGCTCGCATCGGCGATGCGCCGCTACCCGCAGGTGATGGTGAACGTTCCCGTCCGCGACCGAGAGGCGCTGGACGCCTCGGCCGAGGTCGCCGTGGCGGTCGGAGCGGCTGAGGAGGCCCTCGGCGACCGGGGCCGGATCCTCGTGCGCTCCTCGGGCACGGAGCCGCTCGTGCGGGTCATGGTCGAGGCAGAGACCGCCGACGAAGCGACCCGGCACGCCGACGCCGTCGCGGACGTCGTGCGCGCGGTCCTGGGCTGAGCCTTTCGGCCGACGTCTGCGCGACACCCCACTGCTAGGCTCGGTGCCTCATGTGCGGCATCGTCGGCTACGTGGGGCCCGACGAGGCGCTCCCGATCGTCCTGGAGGGTCTCCGGCGTCTCGAGTACCGGGGCTACGACTCGGCGGGCGTCGCCGTGCTCGACGGCGGTCTTTCGGTCCGCAAGCGAGCGGGGAAGCTCGCGGAGCTCGAACGAGCGCTCGGAGACGACCCAGCGCCGAGCGGCACGACAGCGATGGGGCACACGAGGTGGGCGACGCACGGTGCGCCCACCGACTCCAACGCGCATCCGCACGTGGACTGCAGCGGCACGATCGCGGTCATCCACAACGGCATCGTGGAGAACCATCACGCGCTGCGCCAGCGCCTCGAGAAGCTCGGCCACACGTTCGTGTCCGACACCGACACGGAGGCGGTGGCGCACCTCATCGAGGACACGCTCACTGACGGCGTGGGGCTCGCCGATGCCGTACGGGTCGCCGTCGCCCAGCTCGATGGCGCATACGCGCTCGTCGTGGCGTCCGCTCGGGAGCCCGGCACGCTCGTCGGGGTGAAGGTGTCCTCACCGCTCGTGATCGGCCTCGGCGACGGCGAGACGATCCTCGCTTCCGACATCCCCGCCGTGCTCGAGCGCACGACGACGGTCATCCCGCTCGAGGAGGGGCAGGTCGTCGAGATCACGCAGCGAGGCGCCGCGTTCACCGACCTGGCCGGCACCCCGTTGTATCCGGCGCCGGTGGAGGTCGACTGGAACGTGGCGCAGGCGCAGAAGGGCGGCTACCCCTTCTTCATGCGCAAGGAGATCGACGAGCAGCCCGCGGCGATCCGTGACACGCTCGTGGGGCGCACGCACGACGGCCGGCTCGAGCTCGACGAGCTGCGGATCCCGGACGACGTGCTCCGCGAGGTCTCGAAGGTGTTCGTCGTGGCCTGCGGGACGGCGTTTCACTCGGGGCTCGTCGCGAAGTACGCGATCGAGCACTGGACCCGCCTGCCGGTCGAGATCGAGATCGCGAGCGAGTTCCGCTACCGCGACCCGGTGCTCGGTCCCGACACGCTCACGATCGCGGTGTCGCAATCCGGCGAGACGATCGACACGCTCGAGGCCGCTCGCCACGCGAAGCGCCAGGGCTCGCAGCTGCTCGCGGTGACGAACACCGTCGGCTCCTCGCTCGCTCGCGAGGCCGACGGCATCTTCTACACCCACGCCGGCCCCGAGATCGGCGTGGCGGCGACGAAGACGTTCGCGACGCAGATGGTCGCCCAGGAGCTCGTGGCGCTGTACCTCGCGCAGGTGCGCGGGACGAAGTACGCGGAGGAGGTCCTCGAGGTGCTCGCCGATCTCGATGAGCTGCCGGCGAAGGTCGAGCGCGCGATCAGGCTGGACGCGCAGACGGCTGAGATCGCCGAGCGGTACCGGCACGCGCGCGACGTGCTGTTCATCGGGCGCCACACGGGCTACCCGGCCGCCCTCGAGGGCGCGCTGAAGCTCAAGGAGATCTCCTACGTCCACGCCGAGGGGCATCCGGCCGGCGAGTTGAAGCACGGGCCGATCGCGCTGATCGAAGACGGCGTCCCTGTGGTGGCGATCGCCACGCGCTGTCACGTCTACCCGAAGATGCTGTCGAACATCCAAGAGGTGAAGGCCCGCGGCGCCTCGGTGATCGCGGTCGTCACCGAGGGCGACACGGAGGCGGCCCGGATCGCCGACGAGGTCGTCGAGGTGCCCGAGACCCCCGAGCTGCTGTCGCCTGTGGTCGTGACCGTGCCCCTGCAGCTGCTCGCCTATCACGTGGCGATCCTTCGGGGCTGCGACGTCGACCAGCCGCGGAACCTCGCGAAGTCGGTCACGGTCGAGTAGCGTCGGCAGCATGTGGGGGGCACCGGTCCCTCGTCGCGTTCTCCTCGCGGTCCTGGTGTTCGGGCTCGCGATCGGCGCGACGCTCGTGCTCGCGGCCCCGTGCCTCGCGTGCAGCTGCGTCCCGTCGACCCCTGCGGTGGCGCTGCGCCGGGCGGACGCCGCGTTCATCGGGCGGGTCGTGAACGGCGTGATGACCGACACGGGCACGACCCAAACGTTCGAGGTCGACCAGGTCTTCAAGGGGGAGCTGTCGTCCACGGTCGACGTGTGGGCGGAGGTCGGGACCCGGGTCGTCAACACGTGCTCGGTGTTGTATCCGGCGGGCGATCCTGTCGCGGTGCTCCTGTTCGAGGTCGACGGGAGGTGGACCAGCCAGGCGTGTTCCTACGTGACCCCTGCGGAGCTGCGCGATGCCGGCGGACCGCCCCGCGAGCCGATCGAGGCGGCGCCACCGTCCGAGGAGGGGGGCGGCGCGCCCGGCGACATCGGCAGCCCCCCACCCGGGTCGGCGGGGCCGTCTCCCGGGGTCGTGATCGCCCTCGGCGCCCTGCTCGCCGTGGCGGTGATCGGTGCGCAGGTCGTGTGGACCGCGCGGCGCGATCGACGCGAGACGGCGCCCGAGGACGGGGCCCAGGACGAGCCCTCCGAAGAGGCCGAGGCGTGACGCCGGGGCGGGTCCCCGCGCGATCGGGCTGATCGGTGCCCGGCGAGGGCCTGCACCCGTTAGCCTTGTCGGCGTGGAGATCGTCGGCCTCGGCGTCGACATCTGCGAGATCGCGCGGATGGAGCGGGCGCTCGCCCGCCATCCGACGATGCGCGAACGGGTGTTCACGCCATCCGAGATCGCCTACTGCGACTCGAAGGCGCGCCCGGCCGAGTCGTACGCAGGTCGCTTCGCGGCTCGCGAGGCCACGATCAAGGCGCTCGGCGGGTACCGGGGCAAGCGATGGCAGGACATCAGCGTGGCGCGACACCCGAGCGGCGCCCCCGCGATCGAGCTGAACGGCAACGCTGCGCGCCGCGCCGAGGATCTCGGGGTTTCGCGCGTGCTGGTCACGTTCACCCACGAGAAGACGAACGCGGTGGCGTTCGCGGTGGCGGTGCACGAGGTATGAAGCCGGTGCTGAGCCCCCAGGAGGCGGCCGAGCTCGATCGGGCGACCCGGGCGCGCGGGATCCCTGGGTCGGTGCTGATGGAGCGCGCGGGGTGGGCGGTCGCGCGCGCGGCGCTCGACCTGACCGGCGGCGGGTACGGACGGCGGGCGGTCGTCGTGGTCGGCAAGGGCAACAACGGCGGCGACGGGCTCGTCGCCGCGCGGCATCTCTCGCGGTGGGGCGTGGGGGTCGTCGTGGCCCTCCTGGAGGAGCCCGAGGCGCTGCGCGAGCCGAGCCTCGGGAACCACGGGCGACTCGCGACCGAGACCGACGCCCGCGTGGTCGCGTTCCATCCCGCCTCGCTCGCCCGCGAGCTCGGGCGTGCCGACATCGCGGTCGACGCGGTGTTCGGCACCGGGTTCCGCGGGGTACCCGAGGACGAGTGGGCCGAGGCGATCGAGGCGCTGAACTTCGCGCCCGTCCCCGTCGTGGCGATCGACATCCCGAGCGGTGTCGACGGCGCCACCGGCGGGATCGCCGGCGCGGCGGTCCAGGCCGCGCTGACCGTGACGTTCGGCGCGGCGAAGGTTGGGGTGGTGCTGATGCCCGGCGCCGAGCTCGCCGGCGACATCCGGGTGGTCGACATCGGGTTCCCGGACGACCTGGTGCCGACGGACGTGGGGATCACCGAGCCCGCCGACGTGGCGACGGCGCTCCCCGAGCGGGAGATCGATAGCCACAAGAAGGCGAGCGGGACGCTCGTGGTCGTGGCGGGGTCGCGCTCGATGCCCGGGGCGGCCCGGCTGATCGCCCGCGCCGCCGCGCGCGTGGGTGCGGGCTACGTGATCGTCGCCGCCCCGGCTTCTGCCCTTCCCGTGATGCAGGAAGGGATCGTGGAAGCCGTATGGGTGCCGCTGCCCGAGACCGGCGACGGCACGGTGGCCGCCGGGGCGCTCGACGCGGTGCTCGAGCGCGCCGAGGACGCGCACGCGCTCGCGGTGGGGCCCGGGCTCACCACGAACGACGAGACGCAGGGGTTCGTGCGCGATCTCTGGCGCGAGGCGCCGGTGCCGGTGGTGCTGGACGCTGACGGGCTGAACGCCTTCGCGGGCCGTGTGGACGAGCTCGCCGATCGGAACGCGGACGCGGTGCTGACCCCCCACCTGGGTGAGCTCGCGCGTCTGCTCGGGGCCGGAGCGGGCGCGGACGACCGCCTCACGGCTGCGCGCGCCCTCTCCACCCGCGCCCGCTCCGTCGCGCTGGTGAAGGGCACGCGGAGCGTGATCGCGGAGCCGGGCGGACGCGCGCGCGTCAACCCCACCGGGACGCCCGTGCTCGCGACGGCCGGGACCGGCGACGTGCTCACCGGCGCGATCGGGGGGCTCCTCGCCCGCGGCCTTGACGCGTTCGACGCCGCGTGGGCGGCGGCGTACCTGCACGGCCTCGCCGGCATCCTCGCGGGGCGTGACCTCGGCGAGGGCGCGGTCGCCGGCGACGTCGCCGAGCGTCTTCCCGAGGCGCTGGCGAGGGTGGTGGGGCAACGATGACCCGCTACCGGCCGACGCGCGTCGTCGTCGACCTCGGCGCGATCCGCCACAACGTCGGGGTTCTGCGCCCGCCGGGGGCGGAGCTGATGGCGGTGGTGAAGGCGAACGGCTACGGCCACGGCGACGTCGCGGTCGCGCGGGCGGCGATCGAGGCGGGGGCCACGTGGATCGGCGTCGCGCTCGTGGAGGAGGGGCTCGGGCTTCGTGCCGCGGGCATCGAAGCGCCGATCCTCGTGCTGTCGGAGATGCCGCCGGGATCGGAGGCCGTCGCCCTCGCGGCGCGTCTCACCCCGACGGTCTACTCCGATGCCGGTCTCACGCGTCTGGCGGCGGCCGTGCCGGGATCCGGGATCGCGGTCCACGTGAAGGTGGACACGGGGATGCACCGGGTGGGCGTGTGGCCGCCCGAGGACGCCGTGGCGTTCCTGGGGAAGGTCGTGGAACACGGTCTCGATCTTGAGGGGCTCTGGACGCACTTGGCCAAGAGCGAGGACGACGCCGACACGACCAAGGCGCAGGTCGATCGGTTCGCGGACGTCGTGGCGTCGGCCCGCGCCGCGGGGCTCACTCCTCGGATCGTGCACGCGTCGAACAGCGGTGGCACGATCCGGCATCCGGAGGCGTGCTTCGACCTGGTGCGGCCCGGGATCGCCGTCTACGGCGTCGGACCGGCGCCCGGCGTGGGGGACGACCTCCGGTTGCGCCCCGCCATGTCCTGGCTCTCGGAGGTGACGATGGTCAAGCGTCTCCCCGCAGGGGAACGGGTGTCGTACGGTCACCGCTACGAGCTCGCCCGCGACGCGTGGATCGCGACCGTGGCGGTCGGCTACGCCGACGGGTACCCTCGCGCGGCGTCATCGCGGGCCGACGTGCTCATCGCGGGACACCGGTGCCGGGTGGCCGGGAGCGTGACCATGGACCAACTGCTCGTCGACTGCGGCGACCTCCGGCCGGAGGTCGGCGACGAGACTGCCCTGGTCGGCCGTCAGGGCGACGAGGAGATCGGCGCCTGGGAGCTCGCCGAGCGCACGGACACGATCGCGTACGAGGTTCTCGCGCGTATCGGCGAACGCGTCCCTCGGGAGTACGTGGGGTGAGGAGGCGGGCGGCGCTGCTGTCGGCGGGGATCGCGGCCGGCGCCGTCGCGGCCGGGGTCGTGACCAGGGCGGTGGTGCGGCATCGCCTCGCGCCGACAGCCCCGATCGGCGACCTCCCGCCGGAGGACCTCGGCATGGTGGCGTCGTTCGACGGCACCGAGCTCGCGGTGCGGGCGGCAGGAGATGTCGCGGCGCCGGTCGTGATCCTGAGCCACGGGTTCAGCCTGGATTCCTCGGTGTGGTGCGAGCTGTGGCCCGAGCTCGCGCGGGAGTTCCGTGTCGTCGTATTCGACCATCGTTCGCACGGCGCGAGCGGCACGGCAGCTCACGGGGATCTCTCCCTGCGCGCGATGGGTCGCGACATCGCCGCTGTGCTCGCCGCCACCTCGTCCGAGCGGCCCGCCGTGGTGATCGGGCACTCGATGGGCGCGGTCGCGATCCTCGCGATGGCCGAGCAGCGGCCGGAGCTGTTCGGGCGGCAGATCGCGGGGGTGGTGTTGATCGGGGCCGCGTCGTCGGGACTGCTTCGAGGTGCGATGGGCTCGGTGACCGAGCTGCTCCGGCCGCGACTGGGCACCTTCAAGACGGCGGCAGAACGTGTGGACCGCCTCCGCCGGTTCGCGGGGTCGAGCCCCGTCGACGTGAGCGCGGTCGTCGCGCGGGTCACCCAGTTCGGTCCGGACGCGCCCTCGCACGTCGTCGACCACGTCGTGAAGCTCGCCGAGCAGACCGCGTCGGAGGTGTGGACGGACACCCTGCCTGAGCTGATGGAGATGGATCTGCGTCACGCCGTCCCGCGGATCCACGTACCCGCGCTGGTGATCGTGGGGCAGCACGATCGGGTGACGCCGCCGGCTGCCGCGGTTCAGCTCGCCGGTGCGCTCCCCGAGGGGCGGCTCGCGGTGATCGCGGGAGCGGGCCACATCCCGATGCTCGAGCGGCCCCTCGATCTCGACCGTGAGATGCGCCCGTTCGTGCGCGACGCCCTCGGCGGGCGACCCCCGGAACGGCGTCGCCCCCGGCAGGAGGGAGCAGCGTGACCCGGAACCTCGCGCAGGCGGCGGCCGAGGCGGCCGGGTGCATCCGGTGTGGCCTGGCCAATGGTCGCACCCAGGTGGTGTTCGGCGTGGGGAACTCCGGCGCCGAGCTGATGTTCATCGGCGAGGCCCCCGGCTTCCACGAGGACCGGCAGGGAGAGCCGTTCGTGGGCGCGGCAGGCCAGCTCCTCACCCGGATGCTCAGCGAGATCGGCCTCGCGCGCGAGGATGTGTACATCGCCAACATCCTGAAATGCCGGCCTCCGGGGAACCGCGATCCGTTGCCGGAGGAGATCGAGGCGTGCACCCCGTGGCTGGTCGAGCAGATCACGTTGATCCAGCCACGCGTGATCGTGACGCTCGGGAACTTCGCCACGAAGTTCGTGCTGGAGACGCCGCGCGGCATCACGTCGACACGCGGGCACACGTACGACTGGCACGGCCGCACCGTGATCCCCACCTTCCATCCGGCGGCGATCCTGCACGGAGGCGGCGAGAAGAGCCGGCAGTTCCAGGACCTGCGCGAGGACTTCGCGCTGATCCGCTCGACGCTCGACGCGCCGGTCGTCGTGCCCGAGGCCGAGCCGTCGGTGGAAGGGGCCGTCGAGCCGGGCGACGAGCAGCTGGAGCTGTTCTGACGATGGAGCTCTCGTTGCGGGCGGGCACCGCAGACGACATGCGCGAGGTCGGCGCGGCGATCGCCGGGCTGCTTCGGGCCGACGACGTCGTGGTGCTCACGGGGGAGCTCGGCGCAGGCAAGACGACGCTCGTGCAGGGCATCGCCCGGGGTCTCGGCGCCGAGGAGCACGTCGCGTCGCCGACCTTCACCCTCGTCCGCGAGTACGTGAGCGGGCGTCTGCCGGTGGCCCACGTGGACGTCTACCGGCTGGAACGCATGCAGGACGTGGTCGACCTTGCCCTCGATGAGCTGGCCGGCGACGACGCCGTGCTGCTCGTCGAATGGGGCGACGCGATCGAGGCGCTGCTCCCCGCCGACCGTCTCCGGATCGAACTGGTGACCGAGGACGACTCCGAGGCGAGGCGGCTGACGGTATCGACGGAGGGAACCGTGTGGGGCGGTCGCGCCGGAGACCTCGCTCGAGCCCTCGCTCCGTGGGAGACGCTCGAGTGATCGTCGTCGGCATCGAGACGTCGACGCCGCAGACGTCGGTCGCGATCGGCACGGAGCGCGAGATCCTCGGGAGGATCCAGGTGGTCGGGCGTGCTCGCCAGGAGTCGGTCACGCCCGCGCTCGAGCAGCTGCTGCGCTGGACGGGCGTCGACCTCCAGCAGGTCGGTGGCTTCGCCGTGGGCATCGGTCCCGGACTCTTCACGGGGCTCCGGGTGGGGGTCGAGACGGCGAAGACGCTCGCGCAGGTCACGAAGGCGCCCATCGTGGGGCTCACCAGCCTCGACGTCCTCGCCTACGCCGTCCGCCTCACGCATCGCACGATCGTCGCCGTGATCGACGGTCGGCGTGGCGAGGTCTTCACCGCCGTGTACCGGCCGGTGCCGGGCGGCGTGGTCCGGGACTCCGAATACGCCGTGCGCCGCCCCGAGCAGCTGCTCGCCGAGCTCGAGACCCTGCAGGGGGAGGTGCTGGCGGTCGGCGACGGTGCCATCCTGTACCGCGAGGTTCTCGCGGCGCTGGGGGGCCGCGTCGAGTTCGCCTCGCCGATGGCCGCCCACCCGGACGCGGCGGCGCTGGTTGAGCTCGCCGTGCCCCGGTTCCTGCGGGAGGAACACGACCGTCTGTACGACGTGGTGCCGATGTACCTGAGGAAGTCGGATGCTGAGATCACGTGGGATCAGCGAGCACGGGGCGCCTAGGCTCGAGATCGACAAGATGCGCCGACGCCACCTCCGTGGCGTCATGTCGATCGAGCGGCAGGCGTACGCGCGCCCCTGGAGTCCCAACCTGTTCGTGGCCGAGATGACCGAGCCGCACAACCGCAACTACCTCGTGGCACGGATCGATCGCGACGTGGTCGGGTACGCGGGGCTGATCTGCTACGGGGACGAGGCGCACATCACGAACATCGCCGTGGACCCCATGCTCCAGGGCCACGGGATCGCCTCGCGGCTGCTCCACGAGGAGATCCTCGCAGCGATCCAGATGGGTGGCCAGGCGATCTCGCTCGAGGTGCGCGTCACCAACTGGCGCGCCCAGCGTCTGTACGCACGATTCGGGTTCCATCCGGTGGGGATCCGGCGCAACTACTACGCCGAGCTGCACGAGGACGCCCTGATCATGTGGACCGACGACGTGGGGAGCGAGGCCTACCGGCAGCGCCTCGAGACGCTCGCGGAGATCCTCCCGGAAGGGACGCGGCCCGCGTGATCACGCTCGGCATCGAGACCTCGTGCGACGAGACCGCGGTGGCGGTCGTCCAGGACACCTTCGAGGTGCGATCGAGCCTGATCGCCGCCCAGGTCCATCTT
>Ga0214473_10004311_pt1 | contig 17098 bp, 11 predicted proteins | sample RVTome_7_FD_203509 | JGI IMG/M metagenome (GOLD analysis project Ga0214473, IMG submission 203509) | Soil microbial communities from uranium-contaminated site in the Upper Colorado River Basin, Wyoming, United States - RVT98D197 | ecosystem: Environmental > Terrestrial > Soil > Contaminated >... | reverse complement strand
GCGTTTTACATTGGATCAACTCCACGGGCGCTCCTCTGAGTCCGCCGGCGTAGTCGGCTTCATTCTCCCCCGGCCTGTAAGGGTCCGTCGCCACCATGTGACAGAGGGACTCACAGCCGATGACGATGGCGATGGGCATCGGTTGTTTGCGCGGGAGGTATTTCTCTTTCATCATCAGCGCGAGCTGGCTGGTTGCCTGCGGCCAGCCGGTGACCATGTTCTGCGTGTGGGTCATGAAGCGGTACATGCCCCAGTTCGTCCAGCCGGTCTCCGGGTCTTTCGTAACGATGATGTCCCAAGTGCCGATGTAGCGGCCGCCGTCGCCATCGTGCACCATGGGCGCCGGCAGTTTATAGATGTCCACGTTGGAACCGGTCATGACCATTTCCTGGCAGGGCGCTGACTTGACCACCGTCGGCGCAATCTTCTTGTCGCGCCGCTCCTCGTAGGCCGCGTAGATCTCACGCACGGAAGTGTCGGGCGGCAGACCCATCGCTATGGCCACGCGCCGCCAGGTTGCCACCGGGCCGTTGAGGATTGAGTAGCCTGAAGGATAATCTTTGATCTTTTCAAACAATAGTGCCGGACCGGACTGCTCGAAATTGCGCCGGCAAACGGCGCCCAGCTCCATATCCCAGTCCACTTCTTGCTTGACTCGCAGTAGATCGCCCGACTTTTCTATCGCGGCGATGTATTCTCTCAGGTCACTAAAGGCCATGCTTTCCTCCTCTAAATTTTGTCTTCTTAATGTTTCGCGACATAGTCCTTCGCTTCGGTCTCCCGCGGAAACCCCGCTTGCAGAAACGGACTCGACTCGGCTGTTTTGGCTTTATTAATACCCCGCTCGTTAAGCATGTTTACGAATGCCCGCATCCATACGTCGTAATCAGGTCTCCTCCCCGCTGTTACAATATTCCCGTCTACTACCGCTTCACGTGTTTGTACCCAGATGCATCCTGCCGCAATGACATCGGCCTTCACCGAATGATGTATCGCGGTCAATCGCTTCCCTTTGATCCCTAAGGAGGCGAGGGCTTCGGTGAGAATTTGCGGGCTGTGACAGATGAATGCCATTGGTTTATCGGTCTGCAGGAAATGGCGCACGATGTCGAGACAACGGTTATCGGCCCGCAGATGCTCCGGGCCACGCCCTCCGGGTATGATGAGAGCGGCAAACGCTGACGGATCGATCTCAGCTAAAGAAGCGTCCGGCTCGATGATGAAGCCCGGCAGCTCTTGAAAGGTATCCCAGGTGCCGTCCAGGCCAAACGGCATGTGAACGACGGTTCTCAGTGGCTTCTTTACCGGCGCAGCGACGGTGACATCATAGCCTTCTTCCAGCATGCGGAAATAGGCATAGTCATGATGGCCGGAGCTGGTCGACTCCTCGATGATCATAAGAATACGAGCGCTATTAAACGCTTCTTTCCCTGTGTAAACCGGCGTTCCTCTCAGCATCGATAGGAATGTCCTTATCCATACGTGGTAATAAGGTCTTCCGTTTACTGTCGCGATATTCCCATCTACTACGGCTTCGCCTCGCGACTCGACATAGGTGCAACCACGCATAGCGACGCGAGGCTTGATCAGGCTATTGCCGGTCAAGCGCCGCCCCTTCACCCCCGCCTCAAGAAGAACAAGGGGGCCGCGGCAGATCGCGCCGATGGGCTTGTTGGTTTCAACGAAATGGCGGACAATTTCGACGCAGCGATCGATATTCCGAATTTGCTCCGGGGCCCGGCCTCCGGGGAGCAGCAGACCGTCGAATGTGGCTGGATCAACCTCGTCGAACGAAATATCCGACTCCATGGCGTACCACGGCCTCTCGACGTAGGTATCCCAGCCCGGCTCCTGTTGGTGAATGACGACGTGCAAGCGCTTCTTTTTGGGCGCCGCGATCGTTACATCGAAGCCTTCTTCGCGCATCCGAAAAACCCCGTAATCCAAATCAGGAGTGGAACCGTCACCGGTTACGATTAGAATACGAGTCATAGGTAAGTCCTCCTCTCAAATATCTTTCTGCTTCTTCAGGCTTCCGTGTAAATCATCTGGCACTATCCTCTTGATTTCCTTCACCACGAAGCTCACAGCGCGGCATAGCCGCAACCAAAGACGAAAAAACAAATTTTACTACGAAGGTCACGAAGGGCACGGAGTCAAGAAGTTTAGAATTATCAATGTCCGAAACGTTCGTGGCCTTCGTGCGCTTCGAGGTGAATACTCCTCCACACTATACCCATATACCCAGAAGACTCATTTTTCTTGAGCCCCTACTCCACGATCTTTGGGCTCTCGTCGTCTTGAAAGCGATGGTTGCAATAAGGGCAGAGAAGCGGGATGCCCTTGTGCCTCAGCTCTTGCCAGTGACAATAAAATTCCCCCTGGCATTTAGGACACGTCACCCAAAAGATTTTTGCCATAACGATTCTCTTCCTCCGTTCAGTCGGTCCGCACCCGGTCAAGCTCCTCAGGCGTGAGATAATCTTGCAGCTTGGTGTTACTCAGCGCCTCTTTCGGTACCTGCACGCGGGAGGCAAATGGTTTTTGCACCGGCAAGGTTGCATCGATGATCATCTTGGCGGTCATGATATCGTCGGTCTGCGACGGGTCCAGCGTGTTCCCCTTGGCGTTCTTGATGATGTCGATATCCTGATCCGCCTGAACCCGCGTGGCCATCGCCCACATCACCTGTTCCTCGTTGTAGACATCGATATCTTTATCCACCACCACCACATGTTTGACAAAGTCGCAACCGGCCAGAGCGGCCAGCGCCGCCTGCCGGGTCTCGCCGTCGATTTTTTTATCGACCGAGACGTAGCAGTTAAACCGGCAGCAGCCGGAGATCGGGAAGTGGACCGCCTGCACGGTCGGCACGATGCCGCGAATCAAATTGAACAGGCTTCCTTCCTTGGGAATTCCGCCCAGCACCCAGTTGTCGCGGTGACCGACGAAGATATGTTGAAAGATGGCGTTGCGCCGGTGCGTGATCGCCGTCACCTCGATGACCGGGCGCATTCGCTGCGGGCCATAGTAGCCGGTGAACTCGCCGAACGGCGCTTCGACTTCCCTGACATCGGCAAGCACATGCCCCTCGATCACGATCTCCGCGTCCGCCGGCACTAAAAAATCTTCTCCCCAGGTTTCCGAAGCCGTGAGCCGCAGCGGCTCTCCCATGATGGCGCCGATGCGGGAATAATCGTCGACGCCGAAGGGAGAAACATTGAGCGCGCCGAGATAAAAAGCGGGGTGATGACTGACGACAATCGCCACCGGCGTGTTACGCTTTTGCTCCTCGTTTTTTCGGTGGATCTGCCAGTTGTGGCGCGGCGACATGTGAATGCCCAGCCGTCTCGGTCCCTTCACCATGTTGCGAAGAAACGCCGCATTGTAGAAGCCGCTGTCCGGGTCTTTCATCACCGGCGTCATGTCGATGTAAGGCGCGGGGTCCATGGCGTGATGGCGCACGATGGGGAACTCGTAAAGATCGGCCTCCTCGCCCCGCTTGACAACTTCTTTGACGGGGGCCTCTTTGCTCGCGACCGTCACGGGAGCAACAAGCTTTTCCTCCCGTCGAGCGTACTCCAGGCTCAACGCCAGACCGGCGTCTTCGGGGTTCATCCCAAGAGCCAGGGCGCAACGGCGCCGGGTGGCAAAAAGGTTGCTCAGGAGCGGAAAGCGGGAAAGCTCGCCATGGAGGTTCAGCGGCCTTTCAAAGAGCATCGCCGGAAACTTTTTCATGTCTTCGAGATGTTGCAGCAGGGCGGTAACCTCAAATCGGGCAGGGTCTACCTTACGCTCGACTGGCACGAAATCGGACTGATGCTGATCTTCCAGTTGCTGGAGAAAGTCGCGAAGATTTTTTGCCATAGCTGTCGCTCCTAACAGACGGTTAACAGATTTCTATCCTCCATCTTCTATTCTCCATCCTCGAAGATAGAAGAGGGTTGCGCGTTAATATCCCAGCCGCCCCACCAGGCTCTTGATCCGCGCCAGGTCTTCCTTGAGATCCTCCCGCGCCTCCAGTTCGATGAAGCCTTGCTGAACGAGCTTCAGTTGGCCGAGCTTTTCCATATCCGGCGGCTCATCGATCACGCCCACTTCGACCGCCTCCTGGAGGTATCCTTCTAAATTGGTCGGGATGCCGTTGTAGGGGAACGGCAGATGCTCAGCATGCGCGGGAATGCCGATGGTCAGCTTCCGGCGCTGCTCATCAAGGTCCGGACTCTCCATGCGCAGCCGCCGCTCCACCTGCCGGCACTGGTTGAAATTCTCCGGCTGCTTGCGAATGTACCAGTATGCCTGAATCATTCCCTTGATGCAGGCTTTTATCTTATCCGGCTTCTCCTGCAGAGCCCTTCCCGTGGCCACGATCACGCGATCGGGACGCCCTTTGGGATAATGGGAAGCTATATCGAAAATATCGCTGAAGCCCTCTGCCCGAAGCGCCTCCGCATCGGTCGGGTCCTGGAAGACGGCATCGATCGCGCCGGAGCGGAGCTTCGGGCCGGCGTCCCGGGGCGCGTTACCACGGACCCAGTCGACGTCATTGTAAGGATCCACCCCCGCCCGCTTCAACCAGGGGCGCAGGGCCGTGACCAGGATATCGTCTAAATCGATCACCCCGATACGCTTGCCCTTGAGCTGCTCGAGGCTCCGGATGTCCTTCGACGCTATAACGTGGTTGGGCTGGTTGTTGCGCCAGCCTGCGACAATGAAGAGGTCATGCCCTTGCTTCTGGAGATAGGCTACGGTCGAGGGCTTGACGTCCATGGCGATATCGATATCGAGTTCCTTCATGCGCTGGGCCAGGGTCTCCTTCTCGAACATGAAGGGCGCCATGCCTCCCCTGACGATCTCGTAGTCGGGCTTGCCGTCCTCGTCGCGGAGGCCGCCGTCGTAGAAAAAGTTCATTTCATGGGCCACCTGGATCGGAATCATGTGTAGAACGTGATAACAAGCCGGGCCGAAGCGTAGTTTCTTGGACATGGTTCCTCCTCTGAGATTCTAACGTCTTAGATGTTCAACAGAACGACTCCAACAAAGTTTATCGCACAAAGAAGCCAGCAAAACAAAATCCGAAATCCGAATATCGAAAGAAGCCCCGCGGACCGAAACAAACCGAAAGACTTAAATCCCAATTACGAAATCCGAAACGAGCTTGTTTGGAACATTGTAATTTTTAATCATTTAGATTTGTTTTGAATTTCGGATTTCGAGTTTCGAATTCGTAATTTTGTTTGTCCTTGGCGGGGAAGAAGGGGACAGGCTCCATTCCAAAGGGGGACTGTCCCCTTGATGCCCTAGTGTCTCGTGAGCGGGCTCTTCACTCACGTACGACGGTGGTCGCGCCCTTCTGCGATGCGCCCAGCAAATATTGGCCGTCGCTGTTGCGGCATAGCACGCCTTCCTCGCGCAGCGCGTCGAGTTCCAGAGCGATCTCGCGGCCGTCGTTGCTGCCGAGCCCGCGCATGATGTCCACGAAATAAATCGGTCCGGCGGCCACGGCCTCGCGCACCGTCTGAAAACGGCGCGGGCCGCCGAATATCGGCGCGCTGGCCGCTTTGGTCGCCACCGTTTCTTTTCGTCCAAAGGGCACCGTGCAATCGAATCCGGCCTTGGCGCCGATACGCTGCCCTTCGAGAGACGGATCCATGCGCATGCCCGGCAGCCCCTGTACGAGAACGAAGTCGCGATCGGCCTGGAACCGGGTCGAGAGCGCCCATTCCATTTGATTATCATCGAAGACATCGACATCGTGATCGACGACGAAGACATGTTTGGCGTTCATGAGCGCGCTGAAGATCGCGTGGATCGCCTTGCGCGCTTCGCCCGGAGCATGCTGGCGAATGGCGATGCGCAAATTCTGATTGCCACCCGAACTGGCGATGGAATGGGCGGCCACCGGTTCTTTGACGACGCCGCGCAACGCCTTCATCGCCATCGCTTCGGCGCGCAGCGCGCTCACGTTGGCCGAATCGGCGCGTGCCAGGATGCGATTGGAGCCGTGCAGCACGGTCTGGTACAGCACGTCGCGCCGCATGGTGACGGCGGTGACGTGGAAGACCGGATCCAAATGCATGGGCCCGTAGTAGCCCATGGTTTCGCCATAGGGACCTTCGGGTTCATGGTAGCCGTGCTCGTCGAGATACCCTTCGAAAACCATTTCCACGTCGGCCGGAACATAGATGTCGTTGGTGACGCATTTTACGAGCGGCAACGGCGCGCCGCGCAGGGTGGCGACGAGTGTAACCTCATCCGTCGGTATGCGCATGGTGGCGGCCATGAAGTCGAGCGGATGCGAACCCACCGCGAGGCTTATCGGCAAGCGCTGGCCGCGCGCGGCCGCGTTGCTGTAGATGCGCTTTAGATCCGACGGCGCGGTGACATTGATTCCCAACTCGCGGCGGTTGCGCAGGCTTAAGCGCCGGCAGCCGACGTTGGTGAAGCCGGTCTCCGGGTCGATGGAGTAGTCGATGCCCGATGCCAGATAGGTGCCGCCGTCCAGCTCATGCTGCGGATGGAACGGCAGCTTGCTCAGATCGACGTCGTTCCCCTGCATCACGATCTCGTGGACGGGCGCCTCGCCGGAGGTCACCTTGACTACCGGCTGCGGCGATTCCAGACGCTTCAAGTATTCCTTCCATGCACCGTCGGTGGTAACTCCGAAGGCGGCGGCAAGGCGGCGGCGGCCGCCGGCCACGCTGCTCACCAGTTCAACCTGCTCCGGCCCCGCTTTGCGAAACAGGACCGCTTTGGGCGTCGCCTCGACGATGCGGCTCAGTTCGGACAACGGCACCGGTTCGTCGTGGATCTCGACCTCGCCCATGTCGATCAGCTTGTCGACAAAGCTCCTGAGGCGGAACCGGTTCATGTCGATGTCGAATTTCGTCGCCGTCGGTTTTGGCATATCGCACCTCCGCCTCAAGCTGGGTGGGGGAAAGGGGACAGGCAACTTTTTCGAAGACGGAAAAGTAGCCAGTCCCTAGCTGGGTTCCCCCAGCGTGGCAGAGCCGCAACCAAGAATCGGATTATCTCGCGCCAAGACGCAAAGGCGCAAAGGAAAGACGCTATGTCATTTCGACCCCTTCGACAAAGCTCAGGACAAGCTCCGGGAGAAATCCTTCTTAGATCCCTCGCATTCGCTCGGGATGACATGCCTTGCCCGTCGCTTGGCGTCCCTTCGACCTTGCTCAGGGCGTGCTTGGCGGCTTGGCGCGATAAACTTTCTTGGAGCGGAATCATTATTTGCTTCCGCTAACGGTTCTTCTGCTTCAGAGCGTGATAAATCTTCTCCGCGGTGATGGGCAGCTCGAACAGACGCGCCCCCACCGCATCGGCGACGGCGTTGGCGATCGCCGCCGGCGGACTGTTGTTGGCGAATTCGCCGATCGCCTTGCCTTCGTAGGGCGCCACGCCGCCGCCGGAGTGCACGAGCACGGTTTTTAACTCGGGGATGTCGCCCATCGCGGGAAGCTTATAGTCTCCAAGGCTCACGTTGGTGACCCGGCCATTCTCGATCACCAACTCTTCCATCACCGCCTGGCCCACGCCCATGATCACGCCGCCGTCGATCTGACCTTGATGGGTCATGGGGTTGATGATCGTGCCCACATCGTGGGCGGTGATGAAGCGATGAAGCCGCATCTCGCCGGTCTCCGGATCGACGTTGACTTCAGCGATCTGCGCGCATACGTAGGTCACATCCTCAGGGTAGGGCGCAACCTCATGAATGGTGACGCTAAGCCGGCCGCCGGCCTGGGTAAGGACTCTGCGCAGGGCGACCTGCTGGCGGCGATCTTGGCGGAAAAAGAATTCGCCGTTTTCCCAATCCACTTCATTCGGCTGGCATTCCAATATGCGCGCAGCCTGAGCGAGGAGTTGTTCTCGCAGCTCGCCGCATGCCCGAACGGCGGCGCGGCCGGCAACGTAAGTCACGCGGCTCGCTCTGGCGCCGCTGTCCCGTGGCGCCGTGTCGGTATCACCTGCCACCACGCGTACCTGCCCGATGGGAATCTTGAGCTCGCCAGCGACGATTTGTTGGAGGATCGTGTGGGTACCCGCGCCTTGATCGACGGTAGGGCTTATCACGGCAAACGTCCCGTCGGGTTCGGCGCTAAGGATAATCCCGGTATCGTCGCCGCCGATGTGACGCCCGTAGAGCGCGACGCCGCGGCCCCAGCCGGGCCCGCGTTTGGGTTTCTTCCAGCCTGCGGCGTCCAGGGCCGCCTTTAGGACTTCACGAGAGCGCACATGCCGGAGCTGCTGGCCTACGGCGTCCGTTTCGCCTTCGTTAATGAGATTTCTCAAGCGAAACTCGGCGGGCTCGATGCCCAGCTCTCGGGCGATGATGTCGGTGTGGGATTCCAACGCGAAGAACGTCTGAACGGACCCGGGACTGCGAAAGTAGCCGCCGGGAACGGTGTTGGTGTAAATCTGCAAGTACTCGATGGCGGCGTTCTCAACGCGGTAGAGCCCGCCGGCGTAGTGCCAGGTGGCCAGAGAGGCGTTGGACTTGAGTGCGCCATAGGCGCCGCTGGCATGGACCACCCGGAGATCCCGGGCGACGATGCGCCCATCTCGCATGACCCCGCTGCGCGCGGTGACGACCGTAGGATGGGATGGGTTGCTCGCCATCAACTCCTCGGCGTAATCCATGACGATCTTTACCGGACGTTCGGCCCGGCGCGCGAGAAAATAGGCGACGGGCAGATCGAAAGCGTCGCCTTTGCCGCCGAACTCGCCGCCGACGTTGACCACGTTGATGCGGATGGTTTCTTCCGCCACTCCCGTGGCTTTAGCCAACTGGCTGCGGATGCCAAAGGGATTCTTGGCAGACCCCCAGACTTGCACTCGGCCATCGCGGTCGATGGCGACCACGCCGGCGTGCGGCTCGATGTATCCCTGGTGGCGGCCGGGGATACGAAAGATATGCTCGAAGACTAGATCCGCCTCGCGAAAGCCTCGATCGACGTCACCCTTGCGCCAGCCGAGCCTGGTCAGGCCGTTGTGCAGGTCGAGGGCGAGGCGCTCTTTGGGAGCGCCGTCATATCCCGCGACGTTTTCATGGAGGCGTGGCGCGTCGGGCCGCATCGCCTCCAGCGGATCGAAGACCGCGGGCAGATTCTCGTAGTCAACCTCGATAAGGGCCAACGCATCTTCGGCGGCTTCTGGCGTCTCGGCGGCCACCGCGGCCACTCGATCACCCACGAAGCGCACGACGTCCCAGCAGAGAACCGGCATGTCGCGGATCATTTTGCCGGTGAAGTGGCCGGGGATCTCCTGACCGGTGATGACCGCCCTGACGCCCGGCACGCGGCGCGCTTTGGCCGCGTCAATTCGACGGATGCGAGCATGCGCATGGGGGCTACGGAGAACCTTGCCCCAGAGCATTCCCGGAAACTTGACGTCGGCGGCGTAAATGGTTCGACCGGTAGTTTTGTCCGGGCCGTCCGCCCGCAACACCGGCGCGCCGATCACGGCCGCGATGAACTTATGGTTGGACATTGGATTCAAATCAACTTTCTTGCGATCTCCTTTTCCATCATACCTGCCATTTCTCCGCAAGCCCTCGCTTGTATTCTTTGCTGAAGGCATTCACGGGAGGGAACTCGTCCAGCCACTGATAAGGACGGCAAGCATCGATGAGAACGCGATCCATGGTGTTGCCGCGCAGCGATCGGGAAGACGGACGCACCGCGGGCTCCACCGGCGTCGTCCAAACCCCCTTTACAATATCCACTGCTTCACGCACGTTGCAGCGAGTGGACATGGCCCAGATCACGTCCTGCAAATCGGTAATGTCCACATCATCATCCACGACGACGACGAATTTTCCGCCGACGACACCGGCCTTGGCCCCGCATGCCACCAGAGCCGTCTGCTTGGCGTGTCCCGCATAGCGCTGGCGAATGGCGACCACGGTAAACGGCCCGGTCGAGCCGTAGACGAAGCCCCACACTCCCTTGACCTCGGGAATGCCCGCCTTCTCCAGTTGGTCCCAAAGACTCGCCGCACTCAGGGGAATGGGAAGATGTTGGTTGGGCGATTTTAATGTCGGAACGCCGAGCAGAATCGGATTATTTCGATAATAGACCCTGGCCACTTCCATGATCGGCACTTCCCCCACCGTGGTGTTCGTATAGTAGCCGGGCCATTCACCGAAAGGTCCTTCCTGCGGAAGTTTTTCCGGCCCGTAGGGTGGAATCTCTCCCTCGATAACAATTTCCGCGGTGGCTGGAATCGGTAGCCCGGTGATCGGGCCGGGAACGACTGGAACCGGCGCGCCTTGCAGCCAGCCGGTGAACTCGTACTCGGAAGTGTCCAGAGATAAAGGCAACGTTGCAGCCAAAAACAGCCACGGGTCTCCTCCCAGAGAAATCACCACCGGGCAGGCGCGGCCCGCCTGATGGTATTTTTCCTGAGCGATCCGGCCATGTTTGCCCTTGTCCATTTTTACCGTGATGCGATTTTTTCCCTGCACTTGGCAGCGGTAGGTGCCGACGTTGATGTGGCCGGATTCCGGGTCTTTGGTCACCACGCAACAACCGGTGCCGATGTAGCGGCCGCCATCCAGGTCATGCCAAATTGGCGCAGGAAAACGAAAGAGATCGATCTCTCCATCGGCCAACGTGTTTTCAAAAACCGGCCCGCCTTCCGAAATGGCGATCGGCATAGGCTTAAAGTCCCTGAGCTTCATGCGCCAGGCATTCAAAAGCTCCAGGCCGCGAAGATTCTCATCCAGGCCGAGGACCGATGCGAGACGCGTCTGGGATGCCAAGGGATTGGTGAGAACGCGAAACCCCGGAGGATAGTCCTTGATTCGATCGAACAGCAATGCCGGGCCGCGTTTTTCGGAAAGCAGTTCGGTCAGGCCGCCGATTTCCAAATTCCAATCCGCGCCTTCGATTGTTTTTATCTCTCCCATCGACTCCAAGCGGCCGATGAAACTTCGAAGATCTTGCACATCTTTCATAAACGCTCCTGTCTCACTGCGAGATCCCCTCCCAGAACTTGTGGTCTAGTGATTGGAAACCGCGCGGAGAAATCGCGATAGCGGGCGCCAGTATGCTCCGTCCGTGAACTCAAGTTGAAGGGGGCTGGAAATTTTTGAGCAAAGCCCGTACCAAGGTCGACGCACGCAGGGGATGATTGTTTACAACCGCGACGGCGATGTTTTTCCGCAAGAATCCTAGTGGCGACCCGATCTTCCGAAAATTCAGGGGCCGACGCGCTACTTGGGCTCGCACCTCTTTTCCTATCTTCTAGAATTTTCCTTGTGATTTTCCGATTTCGAAGGAAAGCATCCGTGCGGCTGATCAGAGATTCTGTCTTTTGCCGTGAATTAAGAGCGATTGGAAGGCCGTAGCGTGGTTGGTGGCGAGTGCAAATGGTTGGACAAGAGTTTGCAGGGAGAACTGAGCGTGTGTGAAAAACCGTTCATGCTTCGAGAGCCTCAGCACGAACGGAAAATTGTTAATGTTATCAATGTAATTTCCGTTCGCCCTGAGCTTAGTCGAAGGGCGAGTCATTCTTTCACACACTCTGAGCGAAGGAAGCGCAAGGGATAGTTCATGGCCGTCAAAGATCTCAGGCAATTTCTCCAGGTCCTACAAAATCGCGGCGAATTGCTTTCCATAGAGGAAGAAGTCGATCTCCGCTTCGAGCTCTCCGAGTACCTGAAGCAATTCGATACGATCCGCGGACCGGCGTTGCTCTTTAAAAACATAAAAGGCCATGCCATGCAAATCGCCGGTAATCTCATCGGCACAAAAAAACGATTGGCGTTGGCCTTCGGCGTTCAAGACGAAGAGAAGCTCCTGGAAACATTTCTCAAGCGGCGCGCCCGCAAAATCGAGCCCAAGAGAGTCAGAAGCGGGCCGGTCAAGCAGGTGATCGTTCGAGAGGAGAAAAAGATCGATCTCACCGCGCTGCCGATACCGACCTATCATGATGGCGACGGCGGGCCCTACATCGCCTGCGGCATTCTGATTGCCAAAAGCCCTTCCACCGGTCTCAGAAGCATGGGACTGCACCGCTTGCAGATCAAGGGAAAGAGCAAGATGGGCGTCCATCTTTCCAACCCGCCGATCGCCGCCTTCGCCGCTGAAGCGGAACGAGAAGGCAAACCTCTCGACGTCGCCATCGCCTTAGGAGTCCATCCCGTCCTGTTGCTCGCCTCGGTGGTGACCTCGCCGAACGAGGATAAGCTGGCGATCGCGAGCAGCCTCCTTGGGAGCGCCGTAGAGCTGACGCGATGCGCAACCGTCGATTGCGAGGTCCCGGCGCATGCGGAGTTGGTCATCGAAGGAAGGGTCCTGCCGAACATGCGGGAAAGGGAAGGACCGTTCGGCGAAACCTCCGGCTACTATTTTTCCGACGATAGCTGCGTGATCGAGGTGACGGGCATCAGCCGCCGAAAAGAGCCGATTCTTCAGGCCCTGCATCCTACGGTGCAGGAAGTCGCGCTTTTGGGCGGCCCGGCAGGTGAGGCTGAAATGTTAAGAATGCTTCGCGGCAGGGGCTTTTCGGTGCAGGATCTCGCCATCAATCAATCGAGCAACCGCACCCATGTGGCGGTCTCGCTGCGCAAGAAACACGACGGTGAAGCGCGGCAATTGCTTTATTTTTTGCTCTCCGGTGTGTCCTACATCAAGCACGCCGTGGTGGTCGATGACGACGTCAACGTCCATGACGCGCAGGATATCGAATGGGCGATTGCCACCCGCTTTCAGGCGGACAACGACCTGGTCATCGTGCCGAACGTGCCGGCGCGCAGCATCGACCCGTCAAAGAAGGCGGGGGATTTCACCACCAAGGCCGGCCTCGACGCCACCGTACCGATCGCGCAGCGGGAGAGGTTTAAAAGAATCGGAGTCCCCGCGGCGGTACGGGAAAAGGTGGCAAAGGCGATGGTAAATATTTTGCGCGACAGAGCCGCGGGTAACCTGCGATATTCATAGTAGACAGTGACCGAGGGGAAACCCCTTCCGGGAGAAGGCAATGGACCGTCCTCGCTGACGCTCGGAATTGCAAATCGCATATCTCAGATTTCAGATTTGCAATTTGAGATTTGCCATTTGAGATGCCAAAGGTCGGGTGCCTTCTCCCTCCAGGCTTCTCCCCTCGGTCACCAGTGTGTTGGCGCTTTGCCAGGAAACGGGAATATTCCAGGCTAGGGCGACCGGGCCAAGAGCCTTACAAGAGGAGATCCATCGATGACTGCAACTGGAGCGGGAATCGCCAAGTATCCAAACATTTTTAGCGCCCTTCAGGTCGGCAGTCTTACCAGTCGTAACCGGGTGAAATACGCGGCCTGTTCGGTTTCAAACTTCAACGCCCGGGACGGCTCCATCACCGATCGGGAATACGCCCGGATGGAAGTGATTACCCGCACGGGAGCGGGCATGATCACGAACCAGGGAGCCTATCCCGACCGGGAAGGGGCGGGCAAGGCCTACTACCGCCAGTTGAGCATCGCCGACGACAAGTTTATTCCCGGCTTCCGCAAGGTCGCCGAGATGATTCACGGCGCCGGAGCGATTGCGATCCAACAGATTCTCCACGCCGGCCGCTATGGCGGAATCGACCTCGACCATTGCGTCCAACCTTCCGATGTGCCGCAAACTTTGCGGCACTTCCGTTCTCCGCGCCAGGTCAGCCGCGAGGAAATCAGTCGTTCCATCCATGAGCACTGCGAGGCGAGCCGGCGCGCCGTGGAAGCGGGCTTTGACGGCGTAGAGCTTACGGCGTTCATGGGCTACCTGTTGGCAAACTTCCTGTCGCCGTTCACCAACCGGCGCACCGACGAATACGGCGGCTCGCTGGAAAACCGTGGCCGCTTCATGGTGGAACTCTTGAACGCGATCCACGAGCAGATCGGCAAGAACAAGGTTTTGATTATTCGTCTCAACGGCGACGAGCTGATGGATGAGCATGGCGGCAACAGCCCGGCCGAGTGCATCGAGTTCATGAAAATGGCGGAGCGGGCGGGTGCCGACTGTATCAGCATCGTGGTGGGCTGGCATGAATCGACGCGCGGAGCGTTGGGGCGGGACGTACATGACGACCAGTGGCTGCCGCTGGCGGAAAACGCGTCGCGAGCGGTGAAAATACCAGTGGCCTTCGGTCCGCGCTTTTGCGACCCGGTCAAGGCGGAACAAGCTTTGGCGCGAAACGCCTTCGGGCTCTGGGAGGTTTGCCGGCCTTTTTTGGCGGACCCTGAGCTGTTGCACAAGGTCGCGGAGGATCACCTCGAGGAGATCCGCCCCTGCGTCGGCGGGCTGCTCTGTCTCTCGCGGATGTTTCGCAACCTTCCCTACATCTGCGCGGTGAATCCGCGGCTCGGCCATGAGGTGGAGCCCGAATACGAAATGCGCCCGGCGCGGATGCACAAAAAAGTGCTGATCATCGGCGGTGGTCCTGGCGGTCTGGAATGCGCGTTCACCGCGGCGCAACGCGGCCACTCAGTGGTTCTGTGCGAGAAGAGCGAACGCTTGGGCGGGCAGTTGATCCCGGCCTCCAAGGAGATCGGCGGCGGCCATATTTTTGTGGATCTGGTGCGCTACTACGAAGCCATGCTCAAGAAATGGCAAGTCGATATGCGTCTCGGCACCGAAGCGACGCCGAAGCTCTGCGCCCAAATCGCTCCCGACGTAAGCGTCGTTGCTTCCGGCTCGGAGATCGAGCATGTCCCCATTCCCGGCATCGAGCGAAATCACGTGGTGATCGCCCACGACATTTTAGAAGAAGGTTCTCCCTGCGGCGAGCGCGTGGTGGTTATCGGCGGCGACAGAATCGGGCTGGTGGCCGGCGAGTATCTTGCCTCCCGCGGCAAGCAGGTCACTCTGATGGAAGCGGGCAAGAGGCTCGGCGAGGATGTGATCGCGACGTTCAAATGGCGCCATGCCGCCTGGGTCAAGGAGCTACAAATTCAAACATTGCTGAATACGCACGCCAAGGAAATTACCGAAGCGGGAGTGCTGGCGGTAGACGCGCAGGGCGCGGAGCGGCTGGTGCCCGCCGACACGGTGATTCTCGCTCTTCCCCGGAGCCCGCGCCAGCAACTTCTTACCGATCTCGAATTTGTTTGCGATGAGCTTTACGTCATCGGCGATGCGGTGAAGCCGCGCTCCATGCACAACGCGATTCGAGAGGGCTATCTGATCGGCATTCGGATTTGACAGGGGTTCTTGTGGGTTTCCTGTGAAGAAATATTCACCACGGAGACGCAGAGATCGCAGAGAAAAATTTCGCAATTCGAATTTCGAAATTCGAATTTTTCCAACTCCGCGCCCTCGGCGCCTCGGCGGTGCAAACTCCGATCGCTGTTTCACACAAAAGCCAGAAAAACCTTAACAGGAGGTGAAAGGGTGAAGATCGATATCTTCCCGCATATCTATCCCAAGCGCTTCGCCGAACGAATCCTTTCCGAATCGGGACCCGCCATCGAAATGGCGGTGCGCTTTCGGCAGATTCCCGTGCTCACCGATCTGGAGCTGCGCTTCCGCATCATGGACCTCTTTGGCGACTACGTTCAGGTTCTGACGCTCAGCTCGCCGCCGATCGAGGTATTAGGAACGGCAAAGCAAACGCCGGAGCTGGCCCGTATAGCTAACGATGGCATGGCCGAGCTGGTGGAGAAATTTCCCGCCCGCTTCCCCAGTTTCGTCGCCTCGATCGCCATGAACAATCCTGACGCTGCTTTGAATGAGATCGAGCGAGCGATCACCGAGCTTGGCGCTACCGGCATCCAGATCTTTTCCAACGTCAACGGACGGCCGCTCGATGAGCCTGAGTTCCAACCGCTGTTCGCCCGGATGGCGGCATTGGATTTGCCGATCTGGCTACACCCGGCGCGCAGTCCCAATTTCCCCGACTATCAGACCGAGAAGCGGTCGCGCTACGATCTCTGGTGGGTGTTCGGCTGGCCCTATGAGACCACCATCGCCATGGGCCGTCTCGTCTTCTCCGGCATCTTCGATCGGCATCCGAACCTGAAGATCATCTCCCATCATCTCGGCGCGATGCTGCCCTACTTCGAGGGCCGCGCCGGCTCCGGCCTGGATCAGCTCGGCAGCAGAACCGAGGACGCCGATGACGCGGTGGCGCTCGGTCGCTTGCGGCGCCGGCCGCTCGATTACTTTCGGATGTTTTACGGCGACACCGCGCTGTTCGGCGCACTGGCGGCGACGGAATGCGGCCTGGCGTTCTTCGGTGCCGATCAGCTTTTGTTTGGCACCGACATGCCGTTCGACCCCGAGAAGGGGCCGGGTTTCGTCCGCGAGACGATCCGGTGCATCGAGCAGATGCGCGCCTCGCCTGAAGAGAAAGCCAAAATATACGAGGGGAACGCCCGACGGCTGCTCAAACTGAAGCTACCGAGCTGAGCATCAGAAATGAGCACAGGATTCTGCCGAGAAAATGCCACTCATGCTTGAGAGCCTGTTCCTGAGACTTGTCGAAAGGCTTCACCGGAACCGTGCAATTGCCGTTTGCCGCTCGGGTTAGTCGCGGCGGGCGATCAAAACGCGCAAAGAGGAAACCATTCAGATTCTGCGCAAATACTCTCGCGAGGAAGACCACGGCGTACTGGATCACGCCCAGACCTGGCTCACCCAAATCATGCCCGAGTATCACTACCCGCCGATGGATGGATACCAAACCGTCTTGCAAAAAATGGCGTCGAGAAACCCCAAGGCGGCAGCGATGAGCCCAAAAGAACTCGTCGACGCCCGCTTCGTCAAGGAGTCCGAAGACAGCGGATTGATCGCGGGACTCCCTCAAAACTAACCTTTTCCGCCACCGCGTACGGCGGTATCGACGATCATTCTGAGTTTAGCCCACTGCTCGCTTTCGATCAGCAGAATGCTTTGCATCGTCGAGGTGAAGCATTGGGGGTTTTAACGCGATGTCCTAAAAAAGTATGTATTTCCGGCAAGGGGGAATGACGTCGCCCCCCTATGGTTGTTTCAGGATACCTGTGGTAGTGAAAAAGAAAAAGGGGGAATTGGCATGGCGGAGTTGAATAAGCGATTGTTTGTCGGCATCAAGATTTCGACAAAGCTGCAAACACAGTTGGATAGCCCGGCCCCCGGCACCG
>Ga0214473_10004310_pt1 | contig 17098 bp, 35 predicted proteins | sample RVTome_7_FD_203509 | JGI IMG/M metagenome (GOLD analysis project Ga0214473, IMG submission 203509) | Soil microbial communities from uranium-contaminated site in the Upper Colorado River Basin, Wyoming, United States - RVT98D197 | ecosystem: Environmental > Terrestrial > Soil > Contaminated >... | reverse complement strand
CATTATTTTCTGACAACGTTAATCTCACCCGGTAGTTAAAATCTCACCCGTAGTAAGGATTATAACACATCGGGGCATGAAGTGGAATTCCGGCGCCCCTGGGTACCCGTCCGTTGCGCGTCAACGTGAAGAAAAATCCCACTAGCCAAAGTTCCATACATCGGGCGATGAGACGGGCGTTCTGCAATCGTGGATGGTGAAGATTCCGAGCCCCGTATTGTTTTTATTGCGGGGGCGGTTATCCGGTCGATATGTGAGGTTGTCGTGACATAAAAAGAATCCGCTGGTGACTCAGCGGTTTCTTGTACTTCAATTAGCGTATTATTTCCGCCTGTAGTCACCCAGGTACTTTTAACTTAGCAGAATTCCGGGAATTTGTCAAGAGAAAAAAATAAGGGGTCGCTATTGTCCGGACGGCTCCCCCTTATTCGCGTGACTATCGCGCACGATAGACTGGAAAAGGTTAATTAATTCTACCACACAACAAAGCCGCCGTCCACTTTTAGGATCGGCGGCCATGGAGAAGAGGTATGCCATGTCCAGAAAAGTTTCACTCACAGGGCGCCGTAATATCCAGCACGTCGGGGATGTCACAGTGGTGCTTCTCATAGAACCTGACGAGTAGATGATCAAGCGGACGATGGTTCTCGATGAAAATTTTTAGAGCCTTAAATAGCGGACAGTATTGCGGATTCGACATCCCACCGGGCAGGTACACTTCTGCCATGTGCGCGGCGAAGTAGTACGCGAGGTCATCACCGCTCATCAGGCTGCCGTTCGCTTTCCAGTCCGGGGGCATTACATCTCCCCAGAATTCAACGGTGCGGTCGATCTGGATTGCCGCTGCCGGCGCAACCGGGTTCTGACTTCCGTTACATCCCGCTATCAGGATTAAGGTCGCTAAGGCAAATAAAATTCGTTTCATTTTCGTTTCCGTCCTTTGTTTTCAAGACTGCCTCCCCCCGGCTTGCGACTGAGGGGAGGCTTTGGATTGGAGATTATTAGGACAGTTCAGTAAGTTCATTATACACCGGGAAGGGTTCGGGGGCTACTCATGCAGCCCCGTCACCTTTCATCAAAAAGGGGAGAGATAGGTCACTTTTCCTTCGGGCTTTTCCTTTCGACCGATATAATATCCAAGACAAGCGAAAAGAAAAAAGCTCAGGGTGTTAAAAATAAAATCTGACCAGTTGAGATGATCCATTACTTTTCCTTCGGCTTTTCAGCCGGGAGAATTGCGTCGATCATCATATCAGCGATTCGCTTAATGATCTTCGCTCCGACTTGCCCGGCGGTGTTCGCGTAAAGTTCCTTACCTTTGACGGTCGCGGCGTTAGCGAGTACGATCTTGTACACATACGCCCTGAATCCGCCTTCCGGCAATTCCTCAACTTCAATTCTGATGTCCATTTTCATTCACGTCCTTTCGTGGTTTTTGGTTTTATAATTTTCCCCTCTGGGGTCTTGATTACAGGACTATCGCCATCCCAATAAAGTTGCGAAAAGCACTTGTGACAGATGACCGGGCTTTTCGCGTCGTGCCCTTTGTTGACAGTGTGGACGTATCCGCACTGACAGGTTATTGTCGCCATGCCATTCGGGTCGAAAGTCAATCCGCATCCGGGGCAAGTATAGTTCATGGCTTCCATCCTGTTTCGCGGTCGTAATCGTTGTTGTTCTGCTCTTTTGTCTTCACCGGCTTAACGTACCGGTCCAGGTCATCAAAAAATACCTTCGTGTCTTGAATGGTTATCGGCGGTCGATGTTCCTTGTGACGCTGACTCCCGACGTAAATTTCCCGCGAGTCGGGACGGCAGGGCTTGGGAGTGGCTATTCTAGTTTTTGGCTTTACTGGCATTTTTGACCGCCTGTAGTGCCCTGAGTTGAACGCGGACTAACGGAATGGCATGGACGTATACCCGACGGCTTTGTGTCAAGCGTAGCCGTATCAGGCGTTTTTTGGCGGCGCATCGGGGGGAATTCCCGTCTGAGAGTTTCCAGCAATTCGATTTCCCCCGGCCAAGGCTTCGTGTGCGACTCGTAAAAATTTACCGTCGTATGATGAAGATCAAGGAATTCTGCTATTTCCTTCTGTCTGAAATCGTGATCCATCATGACCTGCACGACAAGCCAGTTCGCGCGTCCGCGCCAGCGCCTGGAATCGAAGCCGGTCGATAGTTCACCGGCGCGAAGTCGCAGACGGTCGAGGTCGATTATCGGGAGGCGTTTAGGCATTAAATTAAACCATCCTTTACGATTTCTACTATCCCGGATTTTTCCAAAAGATAAGCCTTGGTGATATCCATGCTGTATATTTCTCCGGTTTTATGCGGGCTTTCATCGCAAAGATATTTCACCGTCGCGACTTGATTTTCTGGCTTTTTCGCCTTGTCTTTTTTTGGCAGGAGGCGGTCGATAAATTTAAAGCTACAGCAGGAACGGAACGCTCCCAGATTCGGCGTTATGAGTTCATCCTTCCCTTTGAAGGCTTCCGGGATGTACCAGAGTATGTCCTCAACTGGGTATCGGTCGAGTAATTCCCGGATGTGTTTTCCTTCCGGCTTTCCCCATGGCGGCTTTTTATTGAACCGTTTAAGATATTCGGCTTGATAGCAATCACTTACTTTTCTAAAGTCAGCGGGCATTTCTTCACCTTCCGGTATTTCAGAATTCCCCCCAGACCCCCCTGTTACCTTACCAGCCTTACCCTTCCCTTCCTTACCCTTCCTTACCTTACTAGTTGTACTACAACTTGTATTCGTTTCGTATTCATCTTGAATACGTGACGTATTCCACCTTGATTCAATTGATTTACGATTGCGCTCTGAGCGTATAGAAAATTCAGCACACCATTTATTATGATCCTTCCAGTCATGGAGTAAGCGGTCGTTTTCTTCACCCTCCAAAAATCCACATTCAATTAAGGCGGTTACAAATTGTTTCGGGATTCCCGTCCAGTATGCAGCATCCTCAATATCCAGATCGGACATCCCGGTTAAAATCCCGTCGCATTTATTCACGCCAGTAAAGCACCAAAGGAATATCAAGCATTTAACCCCGGCATCCCCAGCAAGCCTTTCCAGCTTACGGGTTTTCCAGTGAGCAGGAAAAGTGACTTGAATTCTGATATCAGTATTCGGCATAAAACCCTCGGAAACAGTGAAGCCCGCCGTCAGCTATGCGAATAGGATAGCGGGCTTCACGTGTTTTCCAAAAGTGGATATTTGGCTGTTTTGGTTTCGCATAACTGACTTTCATATCCTATCACATTTCAGGCCGGTCGTCAAGTAAAATCCCTCTAAGGGGCTGCCGACGGGAGAGAGTGCCGACAGCCCCGGTAGGGGAGAATCACCTTGTTACTTTTCGACTAAATAATCTTCGTCCTCAGTGAGGTCGATATCGGCATCCAGTTCCACACCCTCTGTCGGGATTGATAGATTTTCCCACGGTAACGGATCATCCGCCGCCTTGCTTGCGAAATTGGCGTGTTCAAGTAGATTCATCATCCACATGCCATGCCCCTTCGTGAATCCCGGTGCCGACGTTGTAGCCCATGGTTGCGGTACATTAAAGGCTTTATAGAACGCCTTGATTAATTCGTGTCGGTGCTCATCCGATCCATATCCACGTTCACCCAAGGTAATCATGATTTTCTTTCGCATTGCCTGACTGCATGATTCCGGCCACTTCGCGAACGCCGGATCGATGTCGTACATCTTTTCCATGTATTCGCGCTGTGGCGGCCATGATTGAAGCCCTGGAAATAGAGCGTCGCGGAGCGCGAGTACGTTCACGTCGGATGTGTTCTGTGAAACTTTCGGTGCTGATTTCGGCTTGGCGGTCGTTGTCCCGGTCGCGGGTTTCGGTTTGGCCTGCGCTGGTTGATGAACTGGCGGTGTCCCGGTGTCATGTTCAGGATCGTCATCGCCGGACATGAGATTGAACATCCCGAATATTCCGTACTTGCGTGCCCCGCTGATAGCCTTGTAAATTCCTTTGTCCTGCGAGTCGATACCGAAACCGTACACGCCCTTAGATACCTTATCCGTGGGCGTGTCGGTATTCACGGCTTCCATAATGATATGAACCCGCGTTACCTCATTCTCATTCCAGCCCTTAGCGGTCGTGAATTGTCGGACTGGCATTTGCACGCATTCGTCAACCTCAAAAAGTAAGGCGATACCATTTTTAATTAGTTCCGGCTGAATATCAGCGACAATCGCCTCAATCGAAGCATACGCATAATTGTGGAAAGTGTTCTTCCCGTCCTTTGCAAAAGCCCCGACCGATTCAGTAACAGCCAGGATGCGTTGATAGATATTTTTATTTTCAGTCACGTTTTATTACCTCTTTTTCGACAGGTTCAGTATAAGAATATTTACTCTCTCCGAGTTTATGATTAATTAATTGCAGTGGTATCATTTCGTAGATCGAAACGAATGCGCCACCATCCCCCTGAAATATCGGCCAGTAATGAGGAAGGGAAACTATCAGCCGGGGATTCGTCAAATGCTTCTCCGCGAATCCCCTGACAGATTCTTCAACCTGTTTAAAGTTCGCCGGATCGCCTTCGCTGTCAACGTCGTATTCCAGATGTCCGATTCCTTCAGCATCGGCAGGACAACCGGCAGCCGTGAATTTGTATATCATGCGAGCCATGACTTGACCTCCGGGGATTCCATCATGGCGGTAACATCGGGGAAGGTTGCCGCATCTTCGCTGGGGTTCAGCACCGCGTCCAAGCGGTTGCGTAACCTTTCCATGATCGTGTAGAGATGCTTTTCGGTTTCAGATTTCCCGTAAGGTTCCCCGTTGAGTTCAAAACTTAATCCGTCTCGGACTTCGCAGGCGGCAATGACGATATTATAAAGCTCCTCGTCACGCGCTTTCAAGTCCTCTTGATCGGCTGTGTGATTATAGTCCATGTGATTCTCCTTGAATCGAATTTACTGTTTGATTTCCCCGTCTTCAATGTAAATTCCGATTTCGCCGGTGGTGTCAACATACTCACACCACATCTGATATCCATTATCAACTGCGAGTTTCGATAAAAGTTCAAAGTTCTTAGTGCCAATTAGTGAAGCATTGCGGATAAGCAGGATTTTTAATTTCGGATTTAACGCCATGCCGATTTTGGCAGAGATAATAATCTGTTCACCGGATGATGCTTGCGCCAATGGAATGGCATTAAAGTTCAGCGAATCACCCTCAAACGATAATCCCTCAACCGGGTATTTCGCCGTCCTGATCGCGGTTTCCTTTTCGGCAAGTTTGTCGGCAACCGCCTTGTCGAGTTCCTTGTGCTTCTTTATCGCTTCGTTTGCAGACGTGACCGCCTTTGTCCGTTCGTGATTTGCCCGGACTTTCGCGTTCACGCCTTCGATTGAATCCATGCGGGATTTAATTTCTGTGAGGTCGGGACAGACGATAGCGGGAAGGGTTTCGGCAACCTTCGCGGACTTCTGAGCGGCTTCCAATTCCTCTATGGCTGTAACGAGTTCTTCCTTCAATCGGGCAACATCATCCTGTCTGATTTTCAAAGCCCGTTTTGCTTCCGCGATACTTCCTTGCCGTTCGCGTTCCGCATCATGCGCCTTTAATGCTTCCTGGTATTCCGTAGCGATAGCCGATGCGGGAGTTTCAGTATCGGGAACGCCCTCATGTTTCGGCATGGATTGAGCCGATGCTTTCAGCCTGTCAGATTCACGCCCCGCAATCGTGCGCTCCTGATAGAGTGTCTTATAATCCGTATCCCACTTCACGAGGTCGATACCGAGGTCTACCATGCCCTTTAATAAGTCAGCCTGGTTTTTCTCATTCATCTGAGAGAATTCAAACGGATCGAATGATAGCTTGCCTATGAGCGCGTCAAGTATTTCCTGCCCGTTCCCGTAACTCGCACCATTCGACGCGGTTACTTTCAGAGATGTCGTATAGTCCTTATCCTTGCGGGTGAATTTCCGGGTCACAATGAGGTCGTCAAGTTCGACCGTGATTTCTGCCTTGTCCTCACCCTTACGGATCGGATCATCGGGGATTAATTTCTTCCCCCCGATTGCGTAAGCTATTGAGTCCATAATTGAGGATTTCCCCGCACCGTTATCGCCACTTAATTTGATAATGGGATCGGTCGGGTTAATCTCAATAGCCTTGACCTTTTTGATGTTTTCGACTTTGAGACCAATGATTTTCATGTGTGATTCTCCTTCGCTCGTGCGTTTGTTGATAACTTACTGTAACGCATGTGGCGGGATTCCCCACTCCGCACCTGCGCTATCCAATTCAAATGCCGGTCACCCGCTTGCTTCGATTCCGTTACCAGCGGTTATCATCGCTCAAGGTTCTGCAGATTCTCAATAGAGTTGGTCATTCGGCATTCAATTCTTCCAGCACATCCGGGCTTATTGCATCCCTCATCTTCTCTGCCAGGTTCTGGTAAACCTCACATGCGTTATAATAAATTATCAAGGTTCGGTGAGAAAATCATAACCCCGAAAACTTACTTTGTCAAGTCTTTTCACTAGAAAAATATCTTAAATTCGCGTTAAAACACTTGACAATCGGAAATCCGTCAAGTAAAATCCAATGCATGAAGACTTCAAAACTAGACGGATTCAGCAAGGTAGTGACGGGGTTCATCCGCTCGCATGAGGATGTCGCGACGGGAAAGCGCGTCACCGATCCGGTGAAATGGCTCGCTATCAAAATGGGGAAGTCGGTCGCGACAGTCCGCGATTATTTGTACCTTCCCCAGAACATGAGTCCTGAAATTAAAGCCCTGATGAAATCGGTAATCTGCGAAAAGCTGAAAGCCGATGGAACCGGGGAAGTGATTTGCAAGTTAATCAATTCCATACCAGCGAGGGATCGGAATGCCAAACGATAGCCGCAAAACTTACGCGCTCCGAAAGCGGACTCAGAGGCAGTTCCCGATCAAGCCGGGTACGAAATGCAGGAAGTGCAATGAGCCGAAACCGGGACTAAATCGACATCACAAAAATCACAATATCCGGGACAACCGGAAAGCGAACATCAATATAATCTGCGGTGGATGCCACAATCGCATCGAGCCCAGGAAAAAGAGGAAATCATGAAACCGACCGAATTCCGCGAACAGATCGTAGCCCTGATTACCCGCTTCGTGAAGAAGTGGAAGCCCGCGACGCTGAACATCCAATGCCCGTTGACGATACAGGAATACCGGCATCCTTTTTGGCGACAAAAGAAATGCGGAACTTGTCGGAAGCGGAATAATGTCGGGAACGGAGATCGTGTCACCGTTCGCGGAGGAAAGAAATATAAGTGCATTCCCCATCCGGAAATATTTGTATTTCTTGACCACGACGCTTGCCCGGAATATGAGGATTAAGGAACATTAAAATAAAGCGGACACGAGCCGCGAAGGAAAAGAATATGAGCGTACAATGGAATCAATACGGAATCAAAATCCTGTCAGCCACGAACGGGCAACAGTACAAGCCCTTCAACGTGAATCCCCGGATGAAGCCGTTGCTGGAAAGGCTGTTTAAAGGCTGGTCAGAGGTCGGCGTTGTCGCGGTCTACACTTACGGCTTTGTCTGCAACCGGACTGTTCGCGGGGGGAAGTCCACGAGCAAGCATTCAGAGGGCTTAAAAAGCAACGGCTATAAAAAGTGGGGGGACGGTACGAACGGGACTCTGGCATGGGACTTTCGGAAAATCTTATTTGGCGATGGCCGTGCTGTAACCGTTTCCACTGTTGGCGGGCGGGAAGATATGATTAATTATTTTGTAAAATACGGCTTTACCGTCCTACACAAGGGAACGCCGGGAGACTCGAAAGTAAGCCCGGATCATCTTCACCTCGAAGTGAAATAAATATCATGTGCAGCTCCGATCTGCATCTGGGGGCGCGCATCAGAAGCAACGCGCAACTGAACCTTGAAAAGCGATTGAGTGGAGCGGAAACCGGAACTCGGAACTGGAAGATCAGACTGCCAGAGGTAATCTAAACGCCGGGGACTCCGATAGACAGACCGGATGGTGATACGCTGAAGGGATACGATCTTACTTCCGCTCCACTGAATTGCTGAAAAGGAGAATAAAATGCTCTGGATATTAATAGGAATCTTAATAATCGCAGTCGCGGATTTGTGGATCAACCAGGCGACCTTGCGGCTACGGGTTCATTCCCTTGAAGAATGGCGCGATCACCAATCGGAGATAAATTTCGACATATATGAACAACTGAGGACTGACATGCCGAAACTCGACGATAACGACCGCAAGCAACTTGAAATCATAGACGATGCGCTTGAAACGAAGCTAGAGGACGCGGAGAATCTGGCTGACTACGCGAAATTGATGCACACATGCGCCTGGACGCTGCGAACGTGGCTCAGGGAAGGGAAAAGCGAGGACTAAAATGAACGGACTACACAGATCGAACATAGACTACATCGCCCAGAGCGGTGAAAGCATCGGGCGTGAAGGCTACGTCCTGAATATTTGTACTGGATGCCGTCACTATATGACCGACATCTGCCACATCGACTGCTATGCGAAGCGACTTTGCGAAACGCGATTGAGGGATAACCCCGGCTACCCTTACGGCTTCGAGCCTACATTTCACCCTGAGCGTATCGGCGAGATCGGCGGGAAGCCAAAGCTGATTTTCCTCAACGACATGGGGGATGTCGGGGGGGATTGGACATGGAAGGATATTAATCCATTCAGTCCATTCACGAATTACAGCGATGAATTCATGGCGGGCTGCATGGTTGATTTTGCCAACCTGAACCCCCAGCACATCCTTCTTCTGTTGACGAAACGCCCGGAATGGTACGGGCTTGCAGAGTGGCCGGAGAACGTCTGGTGCGGATTCACGGCGACGAATAATGATGAATTGATAGCGCGATATCGGGATGCCGTCATTGCAAATTGCAAAAATATATGGGGCAGTTACGAGCCGTGGCTGGATGAGGTAATGCCTCACGCTACCGGATTCGAGATGCCAAAATGGAATATTATCGGTGGGCTGTCCGGGAAGCATCCGCGCCCGGTGAGTAAACTAACATTGGACTGGCTACAAGATAAATCGGAGCAGGCGCGACGGTTCACGAAGCAGAATATTTTCGGTGCTGGAAATGGATACCTAACAGACGAACATGCTCATAGAATTGAGGACTTTCCCCGCGAATATCCCGATTGGAGGCTGAAATGAACGATATAGAAAACATTATCGACCTATATGAGGGTGTATATGTAGGGGAAGATGGTGTATCCCGACAAGCCCGCGCTAAACTCACCCGCCTCCTCGCCCTGTCTAATCTGGATTGGATAGGCTTGGCGCAGGCCGCCAACGGAATTGAAAGCCTCGCAGCATCCAACCCGATAGACAGGCAGGCCGCCGAAATAATTTTTATGGACGCGATAAATAAATGTAGAAAGCATGACCGGTTGGAACGCTTGTCCAGCTTGGTCGTGAACAAGGACGGCAGCGAGGGGGAGTTGGTGAATGCGTTGGATGTGGCTCATCGAGATATTGAATACTTTATAAATGGCACCCCCACGGGCAATTTTAGAAACGGAATGACGGAAAGTAATATACGAACTTTACACACCCTCTCCGCCGTCCGTGCCGTGATCGCCGAACCCACCCACGAGGAGGAAAAGTAGATGAGCGAGACATTGGAATATTGCTTTTGGTGCAATCAGCCGACCGAGCGTGCTGGTAAAGACGAAGATTCAATCTACCTTGGCGAAATTGGGCCGTTCTGTCTTAGCTGTTATCGTGAAATGAGAGAAGCATTAATAGCGGATGATTCCGAACTCGCCGATCTGAGGCGAGACAGGAAGCGGTTGGAGTGGCTAGTGGATAATCTTGGGCGCATTGAGAGAACTACGGGAACATGCTTGAAGGTGGAAGTTACTATGATTCAATGTCTTACGAAAATGAATTTTGGGATGACTTCCGCGCCGCAATCGACGCAGTGATGCACCCCACCCACGCATCCCACGCGCAGGGGGAATTGATGGAGGCTGACAATGAACATTGACGAACTTAAAAAGGAAATTGAAGCGAAGCGGTTCACTAAGGATCAAGGTATGGATATGGAAATGTATTCATACAATGATGGCATTAATGATGCTGTCCGCATCCTCGAAGCCCACCGCCCCGACCTTGGGGGGACACAGGCGGTAATTGAAGGTGCCCCTCCCGGAAAGCATATTATTTCAGTCGATTACGGCGACGAAATTACCGTCGCATTGATAAGCGAAATTCTGTCCGATGGGACGATCAAGGTTATCAAGCAACTTGACGATAGGAGGGGCGGGACGCTCAGGTTTCGGAAAACGGAACATGGCTTTTACCGCGAGATCGACCTTGAGGGCAACTGGCTACACGAGGATGGGATCAACGAGCGGGAAGTCCAATATTACAATAAGGAAACGGCGATAAAGGACTGCGAACGGCGCGGTCTCACCGCCACATTCAAGGATGGAGGATACACAAATGCCAAATGACACACACCTATGGCTGAAGTCCGATGTGCGAGTGGTGAAGGTGAAGTGCGAGTGTGTTGCCACTGATTCAATAGGTGCGATGTTTATTAATGGTTTCGGTACAGAAGCTGATAAGAGGGCATTTAATAATCGTCAAGACTGCCATCATTGCCACGGCACCGGCTTTGTCGAGAAGCGTGTGGAGGTACGGATAGAAGTGATAGAAAACAGAGATGCTATCCAAACTCACTATGAATGTCTCGGCATGATTGGTACTACCGTTGGAAGGTTCTCGGATAAAGTTATTGATTCCATCCTCTCCCGCTACACCAATGGCGACGAGAGCGTGAAGCAATTCGTGGAGGAGGTTGAGGACGATGGCGAATAAAAAGAAACATGGCGTATATGAAATTATATTGGAGAGTCACGATTGCGCCACGGGAATAACTACATATCCCAAGGGATGGCGCATTTGGATTAATGGTGATAACTACGGTTTCCACACAGACAAAAAAGAAGCGGACGACAGATTTGAAAGACTCACCCGGGAACCCTGCGCCCCACGGAGGCTGACGATGGCAAAAAGTAAACGAGAAGTGCAGGAGCGCATAGACTTTCTGCGTTACGAAATCCGATACGGCGAATCTATAATTGCCGACAGATCGGAAACTGTCCGAAAACTTCGCCTTCAATTAGAGGCTGCGAATGAGCGATTGGAGGGGGCTGACGATAATGATAATTGATTACTTGCGTTTGGGAATTGCTGGTACGTGTTGTGGTCTACTGCTTGGTTTATCGGTTATTTGTTTCGATAACGGATTCCAACATGGAATATCACCTGTTGCAAATTCTGCAACAACTGACGCATCCTCTCAGACCACCCACACGTTCGCCGATGGGACTGAGGTTCAGGGCGGCATGGCGGTGCTGGATGATCCTGTCAGTATCCAGGTTGACGGCGTTATGGAGGACGGTACCTACTTTCCCCATGCCGACGTTCAGGTTGTCCCGGACGATGCGGTTAGCCTCTACATTACCCACTATGGTCCTCCCGGCTTCCCTGTCACACAGAAGTCCCCTAAGTGCGCTGGAGGCTACCAGATCGCCGCCTGCCTGTACTTCGTGCTTTGCTCAGAGGAGTTGTATGGCGTTCAAGTAGACGGATTCTGTGCTGTCAACAACACGCCGTGGGACACGCTCGTTTACCCGCCTACCATCATTGAGGTCGAAGGACATGGGCGGTATTTGGTTATGGATCACAAAGACAGAAGTGGCGTGGACATTTACCTCCCTTCTCAGGACGGCTGTGAGTTCTCGGAAGAATGTTTGGTGTGGGAGGTCGTGGAATGAAACGACTGGCTGACTGGCAAGTGAAGCGCGACAACGCGATAGCCATCCTCCGAGCGATTGAACCGCCCGATGGATACTACCTTGCCTTTTCAGGCGGTAAGGATTCATGCGTGATTAAGGCACTTTGCGATATGGCGGGGGTGAAGTACGATGCGTACTATACAGTCAGCGGGATTGACCCGCCCGAACTTGTGCGGTTTATCAGGGACAAACATCCCGATGTGAAATGGGAACGGTTCGCGCCGCCGATGTTTTCTTTGTTGCCGATTAAAGGATTCCCGATACGCCACGTTAGATGGTGCTGTGAGTCCTATAAGGAAGCTGGGGGAGCAGGACGGCTGGCGATACTCGGAGTCAGGCGTGAAGAATCACAGACCCGCGCTGATCGGGAAATGCTATCAATCTTCAATGGCAAAACTACCCTGAATATAATAGTCGATTGGAATGAGGGTGACGTGTGGGAATTCATCGAAAAGCACGAAATACCTTATTGTTCCCTTTACGACGAAGGATGGTCAAGACTTGGCTGTATCGGATGCCCGATGCACTCGGTATCGCAGAAGCACAAGGAACTTGACCGCTGGCCAGGTTTCGAGAAGGCATACCGCATAGCCTTTCGGAAACTCTACGCGCTCCGCCTTGAATCAAATCCCGATGCGGTTAAGCACTGGCAGTCCGGCGATGAGATGTTTGACTGGTGGATAAGCAATAAGCCGTTGAGTGAGACGGCACAAGTGAGGATGTTCTGAGTAGCGCACGGCAGGCAAGGAGCCGACGATGAAAAAGGATGTTAATACATTTACTATCGTGCGACAAAAACTTACATGTCCAGAATGCGGTTCAGATAATATAGACTGTATGGATGGCGAAACGGGTTGCGCTGAATTCGATTATAAAACCCTGAATAATTGCCAGGATTGCGGTCGCATGTTCAGCATACGTTACTATGCCTATGCTGTCGATCTTGAGGATGAAGAATGAAGGAGCCGACGATGATCCACATCCATAGATACAAAAGCGTCGAAGCCCCCTTGGGTTCCGTGCTTTGCTTCCCGCGAGATGGCGAACCCGAAAGTGATATTGACAATTACATCCCTGTCGCCCGATCGCTTCCGTTGTCGCCCGATGATAAGCCCGTAAGGTGTAGCGACTGCCCCGAGCCAAGCGTGATTGCTGAATGTTCATGGGATGAAGGGATTAAGGGCTATTGCGCGAATTGCGCTTACGTACATGAGGACTTTGAACAAAAAGGATGTGAGACCGATGACCAATAACGCCCCGCCCGACTATGGACTCATGCTGGTAATAAAGGAACCGAACAGCGTCAAGTGGAGTGAGGAGTGTGCGGAATGCACCGATGGCGTATCAGATATTGTCACCGATTGCACTTATGATTCCGATGGCGCGATACTTGATCGGGAAGAAAGACCAATAATGTGTGCGCATTGTGAAGGCACCGGGAAGCGCGAGGCATGGGTCGAGGGGGAGGTGAGGGTACAGATTTGGGCTAATACTCAATGTTGCTATCGTGTCGCACTTGCTGAATATTTCCCCGAAATTGGCGGCTGGCTTGTCGGGAAAGAATATTCTCACGAAACGCCACATTCGGAATTGAACCTTATTGAGCAACTTACGGAACTTTTCCGTGCCCACACTCTCCCCGCCGCGCTCCTGCATCCTAGCGAGGGCGGGACAAATGAAAATGGGTTGAGGAAGGTGACGAGATGAGTCATGAAACTCTGATTTTTAAAGATCGCATCACCGCCCTCGAAGCTGAGAACCGCGAACTGAGGGGGCTGCTGGGGGAATCATTAAAGTGGGGAATAGCTTCAGAAGCCTTTGATGCTTCAATATCGTATGATTTAGCCGTCCGCACCCGCGCCCTACTCGCGAAACCGGAGGCTCCCGAATGACAAAAGAGCAACGAGAAAAAATCCTAGCTGATATGAGAAAGACTGCCGACGAAGTATCACGTTGGCCTCTTTGGAGACAAGGCGTTTTAGGAACTCCGCAATGGATGATTGATGAATATAATAAACGCAAGCTCGCGAAACCAGAGGAGAAGCCATGATAGAAGCAAGGATTGTAGTCTATGAAATTCCACAGGATTTTGGCAAGGTAATAACGGTTGTGACGCATGAAATTATTTGGACAACACAAGCGAAACCGGAGGAGAAGCCATGATAAAAGGTAATGCCATATTCAACGAAGCACTCCTAAGCGGCACGAAAACCACGACAGTTCGTTTAAGGGAGAACCGATACTATCCGGGCGAGATTCACGCATGGATAAATCCCGATCATCCCTCATTGCCGATTGCATGGGTGAAAATTATCAGGGTTTCGGAGGCGAGATTGAGATATATTAATCCGATCAGGGAAGGATTTTCTTGCAAGGAAGCCATGCTCGATTTTCTCCAGCGCGCCTACCAGATATTTACTTTAGATTTTAGCGACATTATGCAACTTGTGGAATTTGAACTAACGGAGGCTCCGAATGACTGACGATCTGCGAAAACTTACGAATGAGCAACTGGTAGATAAATTCAAGTACGATATGACGTGCCATGAAGAGGCTCCTGATGCGGAAGCCGAACTCCTCCGCCGCCTGACCCTGACCGCACAGCCGGAAGGGGATGAATTATTCGCTATTGAAGTTATTGACTACGACCGGAGCAAGGTGAGTCCGACACCGTGGAGTCTTTATTATGGTGAAGATTTTGGATGGTACATTAAACATTCAAATTGTAAGGGATGGGTTACGTCCAATCCCCTACCTAAATCATTCAGTGAAGCTGACATAAATCACGCTGTTATCTGCGTGAACTCCCACGACGCGCTTACCGACCTCGTGCGGAGGCTCGCGGGGGCGTTGAAACAAGACTTGCAAGTATTCAATAAACTCACAGAAAGCATTATGACCGATGAACATCCTGTATACGAACGGATAGAGGCGATAGATGCCCTTCTCACCAAGGCTGGGGTGCCGGATATGCCAGGGCGATGCGAGGATAATCCCCTACTGGAATTACTCCTGTCATTTGACGGCATTCTCGGCAACGTCCAGAACGCCGAACACAAGAATCTCGACCGCGACGCTTTACTTGCCGACTATTGGATGTCGGTCAATCGGGTCATCGAATTGCGGAATGAACTTGCCCGGAAGCTCGGCATTAAGATTGAGGTGCCGGAATGAAACTAACCGCTGACAACATCCGCGCCTGGTGGCAGTGGACGCTATTCGCTATCATCGCCGGGATTGCCGTCTGGTACGCAACCGATCTCACCGAGCGCATGAATGCCGACGAGTACAGGGAGCAACCGCAGATCGTACAGCCGTATGAATCATCGGAGAATCAACCATGAATGGACATTTTTGCGAACACCTATTTGGCGGATATGATCGCTGTAATAGACCCGCTAAATATTTCGAGAATGATAAATGGCTTTGCGGACTACACGCTCCTTCAAGAAAGGGGCTTAAAAGAAAAAAGGGATGCTGGCAAAATCCCGAATGGTTAAAAAGGCAAATCGAAAAGCGCGAAGAGGAAATAGAAATATTTAAGCAGGAATTATCTGAATATGAGCCACAAGGGGGGCAAAGGTGAAAGACTCACATTATAAAAAAGATGGACATGAATATTTTTTACCTCATCGCGGATTTTATTATCCGCTCGAAAAAACAATGACAATTCCGCAATGCAAGAACTGGTTGATTAATCACCGTTTCGGATTTACTGATAATCCGCGTGAATTTGTCGGCACCAATAGTAAGGGGCAATATAAACAGGGAAGGCGATTCACAATAGATTTTTATATTCCGACCATTACAGCCGGTCGATGGTTCAAAATGCCGCAATTGACATCGAATCAATTTCGACAAGCGGTAACGTGGCTCAAGGATAATATAAAGGAAACTTCCGATGAAAAATAAAATCAAAGCCGCGATTCACCGCAACGGTTACATCCTCACTATCGGCGTTGATCCGGCGATGAGTAAGCCTATGGGGATCGCGATCATCCGGTACTTTCCAGCGATGATGAAAACGCAACCGATTATAGCGCGGACATTCCAGGGTACGAAGCATGCGGAGATTGTAGAATTCCTGGAAAGCATGAAAGTAATCCTCGACCCGGATGAGGTTGTCGCTATCGGAAGTGAGTCAAGTTACCGGGGGCAATTCGCAGCCATCCCTTACGCGCTCGGACGTTCACGGGGGATCATTGAGGGAATAGCAGCCTGTCTATGGTCAGGCATTATCATCGAAAGTTTCAAGGTGAAGGAATGGCGGGCGCTGGCTTTCGGATCGGGGACTGTCTCGAAGTACGACGCTTTCCTGACCTGCAACCACGACTTTCACCGGAAGGAATATCCAGACGCTACGATAATTGGGGATTTGACAGAGGACGCTTCCGAGGCTTACGCAATTGCCCGCGCCACGGCAATTAAGTTGGTGGAATGATGACCGACCCCGTTATCATCGGCGATGCCACACTTTATTATGGAGATGCTCTGGAATGCCTTACCGCCCTTCCCGATGAATCCGTACACTGTTGCGTAACCTCACCGCCTTACTGGGGCTTACGCGATTATGGCGTTTCGGGCGCGATCGGACTTGAGCCGACGTTTCAGGAGTGGCTTGATAAGATGGTTGCCGTGTGCCGTGAAGTCCGGCGGGTGTTGAGGAAGGACGGGACGTTCTGGCTGAATTGCGGGGATTGCTATGCAGCAAATCGCGGATATCAGGTGCCAGATAATAAGCATGTAGATGTCGGTAATTCAAGTCCGATGAAAGTACCCGATGGCTTTAAGCCCAAAGACCTTCTCCTCATGCCCGCCCGTCTCGCGATTGCTCTTCAAACCGATGGCTGGTGGGTGCGCTCTGAAATCATATGGGCGAAACCAAATCCCATGCCGGAGAGCGTTGCCGACCGCCCGACATCGGCGCACGAAAAGATATACCTGCTGACGAAAAGCGCGAAATATTTCTACGATGCGGATGCGGTGAGGGAGAAATCAGATACGCCATTCCATTCAATAGGCGGTTTCAGAGAAGGGAATATTGATAATAATTTTAAACCAAATGAATATTTTAATCCAGATCGCGCAACGACAACCCGCAACCTTCGCAACGTCTGGACAATCGCGACACAGCCGTACGGCGAGGCGCACTTTGCCACATTCCCCGAAGCCCTGCCGATGAAGTGCATCATGGCGGGGACAAGTGAGCGCGGTTGCTGCCCTGAATGCGGGAAGCCATGGG
>Ga0214473_10004309_pt1 | contig 17098 bp, 10 predicted proteins | sample RVTome_7_FD_203509 | JGI IMG/M metagenome (GOLD analysis project Ga0214473, IMG submission 203509) | Soil microbial communities from uranium-contaminated site in the Upper Colorado River Basin, Wyoming, United States - RVT98D197 | ecosystem: Environmental > Terrestrial > Soil > Contaminated >... | reverse complement strand
CGGCTCGGGCTTCCGGCAGTCGCAGACGACGCGGTACGGAGGCGTCCCCTCGGTGGGGTGATGGACGCAGACGTAGAGGCCGTCCAGGTAGGCGCCCTCGGCCTTCAGCTGGCTCACGAGGGCTTCATTCACGGCCTGGAGGACCTCCTCGCTGAAGTAGCCGCGCGCCACGCCGCTCTGGTTCGTCACCATCACGGCCCTGAGCCCCGCACGGTTGAGGCGGCGGATGGCTTCAGCGCTCCGAGGGAGGAGGCAAAGGCGCCGGGGATGATTGACGTACCCCACTTCCTCGGTCAGGGTCCCGTCGCGGTCGATGAAGACTGCCGGCTGGCCTGGCATCTCCGGGCAGTGTAATCCGAACGGCTCAATTTTTCAATGTTTTCCGCGTGACCAACCTGAGCCGATTCAGGACGATCTCTCCCCCAGAAAACCGACGAACCGGAGGAGGCGATGGTGTTGGAGCGTTCCAGGACCGAAGGGATGGGGACAGGTGCTACCTGATTTTCACCTCACCCGCCCGATCATCAACTGGCGCGCACAGCAGTAGCAGACTACTCCGCCGTCCCTTGCGGCTTATTCGTTAGGTGGCCGGTCACATCACACCGTCACCCCACCCGCCTGGAAGTGCTTCATCAGTGCGTAAATGCGCCCTATGTAGTTCACGAAGTTACCCAGGTTTGCCAGGATCACGCCCTTGTCGAGGTCGGGCACGATCTGAGGGTGACCAATCTCGTTCCTGGTAATCCGACAGAACTGAAAGATCGTCCCGATCACGACATCAAGATCTTGGCTCAGCACCAGGTCCGTCGGGCGATTCTTACATCCAGCGTACGACTTCTGGAACTCCTCGAACTTCCTCGAGATCATCTTCCCACTGATGCGGCCCGTGAACTTCTCACGGTTGGTGGGATCAGTGATGGCCTCGGCATAGGTATGGATCAAGAGGTTGATCGCCCTCTCCGAGGCAGCACCCAACATGAACGCTGTGCCCAAAAGCGCATCGGCGCGATAGCAGGTGATTGCTTCTTCAACGAAGCGCACGATGACAGGATCGCAGTCCGGGACGCGCTCTCGAATGGTATCAGGGAACTTCTCGATCTCGAAGGGCAGCGCCTGACCGGGGGCAGCTTGGCCGGCGGCGATGGCATCGCGCATTCGCTGGAGCGTCTGCTTCAGCGGCGAGTCTTTGCCGCCAACAACAATCCTCCCGGTGTTGAAAACGCTGAGGAACGCCACTTGCGCGCCGTTCTGCACCTTGATCTTGGTGCAGTACTGCTCCTCGTTCTCGGTGTGGTCGAGCTTCTGTCGCTCCGAGAACGACTTGACGGCTTGATAGACCTTGGGCTCAGCGACTCCCATAGGGAACCTCTCGCAACCGGTACTTACCAAGCTACGCTATGCCTCAATTGCGCACAAGGGCCGAACCACGAAGTAAGCAGGCAATGAGGACGGAGCGAAGCGTCAGACCCGCCGAATCCCGAGAGGAGATTGCGTGACCTCAATCGCCGAGGTGAAATCGCCGGATAGCGTGACCCGGGCCGCCCTCTACGTCCGCGTCTCCACGAAGGAGCAGACGCCCGAGAACCAGGAGCGAGCCCTCTGTGTCAATGTAGGTGAGACATCGGCCCCTGGTGAATTTAGTGTAGAGGGCGGAGGGGCGATGAGGGATGAGCACGGGTGAGAAGAGAGAGCGGAGGCCGCACGTGGGCACAGAGGAGACCAGCATCGTGGTAGGGCAGGCGAGCCCGGTACAGACGGCGGGGCTCGCGACGCTGCGGCCCGACCCGGAGGTCGTCGAGCGACCAGTCCGGCGGACGTTCACCGCCGAGTTCAAGCGGCGGGTCGTCGAAGAGGCCGCGGCCTGCCGGGAGCCGGGAGAAGTCGGGGCGTTGTTGCGACGGCATGGGCTGTACTCGTCGCACCTGGTGACGTGGCGGCGGCAGTGGAAGGCCGGAGCACTGGCGGGCCTGGCTCCGCGGAAGCGGGGCCGCAAGGCGCCGGCGACGAACCCCCTGGCGGCGCAGGTGGCCAAGCTCGAGCGGGAGAAGGCGCGCGTGGAGCAGCGCCTCAAGCAGGCGGAGACGATCATCGAGTTCCAAAAAAAAGTCTCGGAGTTGCTGGGGATCCCCCTGAGGCACCCCGACAGCGACGGGAGCGGCTGATGGCGGCCACCGCTGAGCTCGCCGCGGTCGTCGGCACGGCCCCGGCCTGCCAGGCGCTCGCCGTGCCGCGCGCCACGCTCTATCGCCACCGCGGCCGAGCACGGCGCGCCGCCCCTCGCCCCGGGCCCTCGGCCCCGAGGAGCGCCGCGCGGTGCTCGACGAGCTGCATGCCGAGCGGTCCGTCGATCACGCGCCGCGGGAGGTGTACGCGACGCTGCTCGACGAGGGCCGCTACCTGTGCTCCGTGCCGACGATGTACCGGTTGCTCCGGGCCGAGGGGGAGGTCCGCGACCGGCGCGATCAGCTCCGCCATCCCGCGTACCGGAAGCCGGAGCTCTTGGCGACGGCGCCGAACCAGGTCTGGTCCTGGGACATCACCAAGCTGCTGGGCCCGGCCAAGTGGACGTACTTCTCCCTGTACGTGATCCTTGACATCTTCAGCCGGTATGTCGTCGGCTGGATGGTGGCGTACGCCGAGAGCGCGCAGCTCGCCCAGGAGCTCATCGGCGCGACGTGCGCCAAGCAGGCGATCGCACCCGGCACGCTCACGATCCACGCCGACCGCGGCTCGTCGATGAAGGGCAAGCCGGTCGCGCTGCTGCTGGCCGACCTGGGCGTCACCAAGACCCACAGCCGCCCGCACGTGTCCAACGACAACCCGTTCTCCGAGAGCCAGTTCAAGACGCTCAAGTACCGGCCGGACTTCCCCGAGCGCTTTGGCTGCATCGAGGATGCGCGCGCTTTTTGCCGACCCTTCTTTGGCTGGTACAACACCGAGCACCACCACGGTGCGCTGGGCCTGCTGACGCCGGAGGTTGTTCACTACGGGCGCACCGCCGAGGTGCTCGCCGCCCGCCAGGAGGTTCTCACGGCCGCGTGGCAAGCCCACCCGGACCGCTTCGTCCGGCGACCGCCGGCACCGGCCTCGCCACCCGGCGCCGTCTGGATCAACCCGCCGCGATCGGCGAGCGAGGAGGCGAGTCACTAAATGCGTCCGGCCGGTGTCTCATTCTCCTTGACACCTTCCGGAGAGCTGCGGGCATGGGCCGAGCGGCAAGGCCTCAAGGTAGTCAGGGTCTGTGCCGACACAGGGAGCGGGGCGCGGAGCGACCGGGCGGCGCTAGCCGCCGTCCTAGCCGGGTCTCATCGTCGTGATGGTGCGGATAACGGCGGCCACCCCGTTAAGTGCGACCTGGGTGGCCCCCCGCCGCCGTCGGCGTCGATGGTGGCGAAGCCGTCTGGCCTGACTCAGTCGACATAGAATTCGCGCTTAATCTTCATAACTTTCCCTGCCTCAAACACGATAGCCCTTACGCGGTAGCTCTTGTCCCCGGGACTGCGGCTCCACCGCCACGTTTCCCGCGTTCCACCGAGGCTTGCCGCCTCCAACGGAGGCCCGAGTATCGCCAGCACTTCCTGCGTCGTCATCCCGACCTTGATCGTGCGAAAGGCTTGGTCCGAGTAACCAGGCGCATACTCGGTGTCTTCGTCTTTTCCGAAATCTAGCACTGTGGAGGCGAACCAGCCGTGAATCCCGTCGAGCAAGTAGTTGTTCAATAAAGTCAAGCCGCCGATGAACGCGACCAACACCAGGAGGGCCAGACCTACCAGGAAGCGCCTAACCGACACTGCCGCATCCTTTGCGTGACTTTCGGAATAGGTCGTCCCAACCAAAATCCTTATTCTCGTGGAGCAGATCCTGCCACTTCCGCCCCCTCCAGCCACCGTCGATCAACTGACCTCCTCTCTCTTTCAGGCTACCACCGAAGTGCACGACGTACCCACCTGCGGTGGCCATCACGTCCACATTGTTGACGGTCTTGTAAACCAGGCCAGGATAGAGACACGGGACAGCGATGCCGTCTTGCTTTCCCGGATAGGTCTGTCCTGGGCCGAGAGCAATTGTTGGTTGCCCCGGTTCTTCCGGCTTGATAAAGACCGTGTGACCGGACCTGTTGATGACACGAAGTCCTAGTGGATCAACCCAATTTACCGGACTGTTTCGGACGTAGGCGTAGAGGTTGAAGTCGCCACCTTCGAGCCCAATCGGATCCTCACCTATGAAGCGCTGGAGCCCTGGATGGAAGTACCGAGCCCGATAATAGTACAGCCCGGTGCTGTCGTGCTCGCGACCCGTGAACTGGAAGGCATTGCTGCTCGCCAGCCCCGCGGTTGTCGTCGCACCGAAAGGCTCATACGCGTATTGCGTCCGGACCGTGCCTGCGGGATCAGTAAGCGCCACCGTGCTCCCCAGTGCGTCGGTAAGGAGGACGCTGGTGCCCGTGGTTTCCGTACGGGTGAAGTATTCGTCGATTCCCAGGCTAGCAAGGATGTTGGCGAACCCAGTGGTACCCGACAGTTCCTGGATGGGGTTAGGGCCGTCGTATACGAAATCCGTTAAGCTGCCGTCGATGGCTTTCCGGGTCCGGCGGCCGAGCGGGTCGTACTGGAAGGTGGAGGTCATTCCTGGGCCGGTCAAGGACACGAGGCGGTTTCGCGCGTCCCACGTGTAAGTCGTGGCGCCGTCGTTGATGAGATTGCCCTCCAGATCATAGGTTAGACTCTGTGCCCCGAAGGCAACCTGGCGGTTGGCGACGTCGTACATGGCCGACGCCACCGGCTGGGGGAGCCCGGTGCGCCCCCACGTGCCCCCGATCTGTGTACGGTTGCTGGCAGCATCGTACGTGTACGTCAAAGTCCCCAGTACCGTCGCTCCCTGCGTGTACGTCAGCCCCGTGAGCCGCGAGGCGGCGTCATACTGGTACTCGGCGAATACGCCGTTCGGCAGGGTCAGAAGGGTCCGGCGCCCGAGGGCATCGTAATTAATCGTGACGGGGTTGAGGGGCGCTTGGGTGATTGTGCGTAGGCGGGAGACTGTGTCGTAGGTGTAGAAGGCCGATGCTTGGCCCGGGACGTCCATCCGGGTTCGGCGCCCCAGGGCATCGTAGTGGTAGCTTACCGTCCCCAGATCCGTCGACTGAGCCACTACCCGGTCCAGGCTATCGTAGGTGTTGATGATTGTCCCGGCCGAGTCAGAGGCAGCAAGCGCGCGGCCACCGGCGTCGTAGTTGACTCTGGCAGTCGAGCCATCGAAGTAGGCGGCCTCGGTCCTCCGGTTAAGGGCGTCGTAGTTGAAGGTTGCTACCTGACCCTTCCGATCGATATGGCGGCGGAGATTCCCCACCCCATCGTACTCAAAGACCTCCGGGGCGCCCGCCGGGTCGATACGGGAAGCCGGGCGATTCATGCTGTCGTAGGTGTGGCTGGTCGAGTTCCCGCGCGCGTCGGTGACGGTGAGGAGGTTGCCGTTCGGGTCGTAGGCGAGGCGGGTGAGGCCTAGGAGGGCGTCGGTGATCTGGGTGAGGCGGTTCAGGGGGTCGTAGGCGAAACGCGTGGCATAGGCCCGCGGGTCGGTCTGGGCGGTGAGGCGGGAAACGGCGTCATACGTGCGCTGAGTCGTGTTCCCCAGAGGGTCAGTGATGGTCGTGAGGTTCCCCTGAGCGTCGTAGGCGAAGGTCGTGGTGTTGCCTAGCGGGTCTGTGGAACTCGTCGGCTCGCCAGAGGCGTTATAGGTGACCGCAGTGCGCGCCGCGAGCGGATCCACGATCGCCGTGAGATTGCCCGCCGCATCGTACTCGAAGCGAGTGACGTTCCCGAGAGGGTCAGTGATGCTCGTGACCCGATTGAATGTCGGCTCGTAGGTGAAGGTCCGCACGTTCCCCGCCGGGTCGGTGATGCTGGCCACGTTCCCCTGGGCGTCATAGGCGAAGCGGGTGATGCGACCCAGCGGGTCTGTGGTCGAGAGGAGCAAATTCGTCCCCGGCTCCCGCTGGAAGGTCGTCGTCTGGCCCAGGGCGTCGGTCTGGCTCACGAGGTAGCCCGCGGGGTTGAAGCGGTAGATGGTGGCGTTGCCTCGCGGGTCGGTGACCGTGGTGGCCGCCACCGCGCGGCCCTGGAGCTGGTAGGCGAAGGTCCACACGCCGCCGTCGGCCTGGGTCTGGCGGATCACGCGCCCGTTCTGGTCGTACTCGTTCGTCAGGAACGTGATCCCCCGGGGGTCGGTGATCGTCAGGATCCGGTGGTTGGCGTCATAGGTATAGCGCGTGACCCCACCGGCCGTGTCGGTGACGGTCTCGAGCCGTCCCTGGCTATCATAGGCGTAGCGGACGGTGCGGAAGAGGGGGTCGGTGAGGCTGTCCATCCGCAGGTTCGCCCCCGTGTAGCTCATCAGGAGCTGGCGCCCGTCGGGAGCCGTGAGGGCCGTCACCCGCCCCTGGCCGTCCCGGCTGATGGTCACCGTGTTGCCGTTCCGGTCGCTCTCGCTGATGAACCTTCCGTTGAGATCGAACTGCCAGAGGCGCCCGTCCTTGAAGCGGAGGGTGCGGCCGCTCGGGCTCGTGGTAACCAGTGCTCCACGTAAGGCTGGGGACGTAGTATTCACGAACGTCCCGTCCGCCTGGCGGGCGAAGAGGTCCTGGCGGTTGCCGGGCGTGAACAGCATCAGGCTCTGGGTGGAGCCGTTGGGCGGGGGCTGGAGGAAGATGTCGTAGGGCCACGAGGTGCCGAGGCCGAAGGGGCCCTGGTTCGTGAGCCCCGTGCGGTAGGTCCGGCGGACGACCAAGGGGATCCGCGCCGGCAGGACGAGGTCCATTTTCTCCTCGTAGAAGAACCCCGTCGCCGCGTCCACGGGCTCGCTGACTTTCTGGCCGGCGTCACCGGGCCCGCCGCTCGGGCCCCCGCCTGCAACGACCGAAGGCGGTGGGTTAATCATCATCCCCCCGCAGCAGAAGCGGGGGATCCCGTAGCGCTGGCCGGTGGCGGGGTTGACGTCGGTGAGGATCTTGGTTCCGTCCTCACTGACCGTGCCTGTGCCGTACATCTGCCACACGTTCGGGGCGGTGCCGTCCGGGGCCTCGTTGAAGTACCAGAGCTCGACCTGATCCCCAGGGAGCGCCCCCACGTCATTCGGGGGGTCGATGACCACAGGGCCCGTCGGGGTGCCGCCGCCGACCTTGCCGAAGTTGAACAAGTAGTGGAAGCGCGCCGTGACGCTCGGGGGTGGCGGCGGCAAGGGCGAGCGGTCCATCGGGATCACCGTGACCCCGACCTGGGTGTTGGGCTGGCCGTCCCAGCCGATGATCTGGACCCCGGCGGGAATCGTCATCGTGAAGCCCGGGATCTCGGGATCAGTGAGCACGGTTTCCTGCCCCGGCGGGATGGGGGTGAGCTTCGCGGCCGGGATGGCGCGGAGCTTCGGGAGGTACCCCGGCGTGTTCACCACGCCGGGCTGGATGTCCACCGTCACGGGCACCGTGGGGTAGAAGGCCGTCCCGGTGTTCAGCGCCGAGCCGTCGATCAGGACGATCTGGGGGCCCGTGACGGAGAGCGGGAGGAGGAAGTTCCCGCCCTGATCGGTCATCCCGAGCGGGGCGATCGTGGCCCCGCCGAGGCTGATCCGGACCCCTGCCAGGGGGAAGTTGTTCTCATCGCGCACCTGGCCGGCCAGCGTCGTCTGCCCCGGGGCCTGGACGTCGAGCGTGGTCGAGGCCGAGCGGGTGATGCTGCGGCCGTCCACGGAGGCGGTGCCGTTCACGGTGATCGCGCTGGCGCCGAGAGGGGTTGTACCCGTGGTGGAGAGCGTCAGGATCGCCGTGCGGTTCGGGGCGAGGGTCGGCGAGGAGAAGCTTGCGACGACCCCGGACGGGAGGGGACCGGTAGTAAGCGTGACGAGACCCGTGAAGTCTCCCGTTGCCGGGGCGCTCACCCGGAGGTCCACGCTCGTGCCTTGGACCGCGGGCACCGTCGCCGGGTCCACCGTGAGGGCGAAGCCCCCCGTGGTCGTCACGGTGAAGACCCGGCTGGCTGTCCCGCGGGTGGTGGTCACGGTAAGATTGCCGGAGGTCGCTCCGATGGGCACCGTGGTAGTGATCGAGACCGCTGTGATGGTGCGGATGACGGCGGCCACCCCGTTGATGGTGACTTGGGTTGCGCCGGGCTCGAAGCGGGCGCCGGTGATCGTGAGGTACGTGCCCACGGAGCCGCTGGCAGGATCGATGTTCGTGATCGCCGGGCCCAGGGCCACCGTGAAGGCCTGGGTGGCGGGCGTCGGGTCCTCATTCCCCGCCTGGTCCCGCGCCTTCACCTGGAAGGTATGCAGCCCCTCGGGGAGGCCTGTGAACCTGGCGCTCGTGGCGCTGGAGAAGGCCGTGAACGCCCCGCCATCGAGGCTCCAGGCGAAGAGGAGGTTCGGGACGGGGGTCAGGTTATCCGTCCCCGTGAAGGTGAACGTGGCGTCCGTCGTGTTGATCTCCCCTGCGGGGCCCCCCGTGATCTGGGTGTCGGGCGGAGTGTTGTCCACGATCACGGTCCGAGTGGCGGAGGCGGGGTTCCCCGCCACGTCGGTCGCGGAGGCGGTGAGGGTGCGGGGGCCGTCGAGGAACGTCGTCGTATTCCACGCCGCAGTGGCGGTGACGGAGGCGGCCGGGGGAGTGGGCGAGAGCGTCGCGGTGAGCGACTGGCTGTCGGCGGTAAGCGTGAAGGTCTGGACTCCCGTGCCCGCGTCCGTGGCCTGGGCCTCCACGGTGACCGTCTGGCGGACGAAGGCCCCGGCCAACGGCTGGGTGAAGGTCACCTGTGGCGCCGTCACGTCGAGCTTGAACTCGAACGCCCCCAAGTCGAACTCGGCCGTGCCGGAGCCGTTCCCATCCTTGGGGCGCACGCCCTCGCCCGGGAAGTCGGCCTCCAGGAGGGGATTGAAGGCGGAGTCGAGCCCTAGCGTCCGGGGATCCATCCCCCGATCGATGGCGGGCGAGTTGCTGGTCAAGGCGAAGTCGTCGTCCGCAGTGTTGGGCAGGCCGTCGAGGCCGGAGACGCTGGCGTAGACCGCGCCCGGCAGGTCACAGCCGGGGCTTGCCGTGACGCCGGGGCCCTCGGTGCCCGTGGGGGTGAGGTTGCCCGAGTCGGTCGCGTCGAGGGCCGGGCCGTTGATCTCCCCCAGGCGGTTGCCGCAGAGGAGGTTCGACAGGAGGTGGATCGTCTCGGGGTGGGGGCCGGTGGAGTCCTCCCGGCTCACGCCGAAGCGCCCGCCCGTCGAGCCCGCCTGGGTGCCGTTGCCGGTGACGGCGTTGTTGACCAGCCAGGCCTCGTGGTCCCGGGCGACCCTGATCCCGCTCCAGCCGTTGGCGTGGACGGTGTTGCCGATGAGGGAGTGGGGGCCCCCGGCGGCGTCGATCGTCGCGACGCCGTTCCGGCCGTTGGCGTAGATCAGGCTGTTCAGGATGAGCGTGCCGGGGTTGCCCTGGGCGATGGTGATGCCGCCATCGCACGACGTCGAGCCGTTGCCGAAGATCCGCAGGCGCTCGAGATGGATCGCCTCGTTCTGGTTGTTGCCGCCCATCAAGGAGACGGCCTGGCCCCCCGCCCCGGTGATCGTGAGCCCCCGGAGGGTGATGAACTTGGATTGCTGGAAGCGCACGGCGTGGCCGTTGGTGCAGCCGGCGACGGTGCCCTGGAGGACGACGCTCCCGAGGGGCGCGCCCGGGTCGGCTTCGATGAGGATCCGGGACGCCTCGGTAGCGGTGGCCGTGTCGTTCTTGCCCGAGATCAAGACCTGCTCCGCGTAGGTGCCGGCATGGATCAGGATCGTGTCGCCGGCCTGGGCGGCGTTCACGGCGGCCTGGATCGTCGTGTAGCAGGGCGAGTGGCCGCCACAGGAGGAGTCGGCGTTGTTGACGTAACGCGTCTGGCCGGACTGCTGGGAGGAGGAGCCGGGGAGCAGGAGGACGGCCGGGAGGGCGATGGCCAGGAACGCCGCCAGGAGCACCCCGAGCCGGATCCGTCGCCGCGCACGCTCGGTCATCGCCGCCTCACTCGATCACGCTGATGGAGTCGTCCAGGGCGTTGACCACCCAGGCCCGCGCCCCGTCGGGGGAGAAGGTGACGTTCACCGGATGGAATCCGCCCGTCGCTGTGGTGGAGATCGTCGGCACCGGAATGGTGGCGATCACCTGGTCTGTGCCCGTGTCGATCACGCTCACCGCCCCTGGGGAGAGCTCCCGCATCGCGAAGAGCCGCTGGCCGTCGGGGCTCAGGGCGACGGCCCGGACAAAGCCCGCCGGGATGGTGGCTGTCACCGTATTCGTCGCCGTGTTGATGACCTTCACGCCGCCCGCGGCGAGATAGGCCTTACTCCCGTCCAGGGAGAACACCAGGTTGTTGTTCACGAAGCTCCCGATGGAGATGGTCGTCACCACCTGGTTGGTCGCGGGGTCGATGACGCTGACCGAGCCCGTGTTGACGGCGTAGAGCCGGTCGCCCCGGCGGCTGAGGGCGAGCTGCACCGGGACGGCGCCCACCGGGACCGTCGCGATCGTGCTCTGGGTGCCCGTGTCGAGGACCCGGACGGTGCCCGTCGTGACCCCGCCCCCCTGCGGGTGCAGGATGTAGAGGCGCGTGCCGTCGGGGTTGACAACGATGTTGTCGGTCGTCCGCGTCGCGTCGAGGGTGAGCTGCGCGAGCATCGAGCCGGTCGCGGCATCGAAGGTCGTGAACTGGGTGCCGATCGTCCCGCCCGACAGCTCGGTCGCCACGTACAGCCGCCGTTCGTCCAGGCTTAGGGCGATCGCCCGCGGGGGCTTGGCCAGCGGGAGGAACCGCTTTTCCTGTCTCGTGGAGAGATCCCGGACCCGCACGCCGGGGGGCGTCGAGTTCCCCACGATGAGCTCATTGCGGCTCCGGGCCGGGGCGAGGTGGACCCCGGGGTGAGCATCGCCCATCAGCAGGGTTGCCAGGCCAGCCCCTGTGCTTACGGCGAAGGCCGTGGTTGTCGGTGCTGATGCGTTGGCGACGTACGCGGCGGAGCCGTCCGCCGGGACGACGATCCCCAGGGGCCGGGCCAGGCCGAACTGCTCGAGCGCCGTGGGGCGGACCTCGTTGGTCGCCGTGTCCAGCACGCTCACCGTGTTGCTCAGGCGGTTCAGGGCGTAGAGCTCGGGGTGGCTCGGGATGAGGGCGAGGGCTGCCGGCTCCAGACCGACGGGAATGATCGCCAGTAGGGCGAGCGCTTGGGTGTCCACCACCCGGACCGTATTCGTCGTGCTACCGGCCACCCAGAGGGTCCCGCCCTCGGTGCTCAGGACGAGCGCCTGCAGCGCGCTCGTGCTCGTCCCTATCGGTCGGGATCCCACGTCGAGGGTCGCCACCGTCTGGAGCGTGGCCGTGTTCACCACGTTGAGGGTGTTGAAGCCGTCCAGCACGTACAGGCGCGCCCGGTCGGGGCTCAGAATCACCGCGACCCCCCGCGCGGCAAGGGTGCTCACCACGGTCCCAGCCTGCAGGTCCATCACCTGCGTGAAAAAGGTGGAGCCAAGGACGAACCCGGTCACGTAGAGCCGCTGGGCCGCCGTGTCGAGAGCATAGGAGACCACGTTGAGCGCCAGGCTCGACTGGAACTCGCGCACGACCTGGCGGGTCGTGGCGTCGATGACCGAGACCCGATTCCCGATGGCGTAGACCGTGCTCCCGTCCGGCGAGACCGCCACGAACGCACGGGCCGGGCTCGTGAGGGCGATGCTGGCCACCTCCGCCAGGGTCCCGAGATCCACGACCGCGACGGCCGGGCTCCCCGCCAGGAGCACATACGCAAAGGCCCCGTCCGGGCTCACGACCACGTCCCGCGGGGCGGCGGCCAACGGAATCGTGGCCGTGATCCCCCCGGTCAGCGGGTCGAGGACGACCAGGGAGGACGGATTGTTCCGTGTCACAAGCCCGCGCGTCCCATCGGGCGTCACCGCGACGCCGGTGGGAGCGGTGATGGCCGGGACCGCCACCACGGTGTGGTCCACCGTGTTGACCACCGCCACCCCGCCCACTCCCGTACCCATCACCACGGCACGGGTGCCATCCGCCGTCACGGCGACCCGGTCGGGGGTCCGGAACGGGCTCCGAAGGGTCGCCGTCACTGCGTTCTGTTGGGGGTGGCCCCCGGGGATCACCGTCAGCGGGGTCGGACTGACGCCAGTGCCCCGGGGTGTGGTCACGGTCACGAGGCCCGTCGCGACGCCGGGCAGCACCTGGACGATGATCTTGCCCGGGGCGACGCTCACCACCGGCATCTGGACACTGTTAATCGTGACCTGGTTATTGCTGGGGTTCGTCTCGTCGAAGCGCGCGCCCTCGATCTGCACGAGGCTCCCGATCATCACGATGGGGGGGATCAGGCGGTCCACCCGAGGCGGCTGCGGCAGGACCTCGAACGAGAAGGGGAGCGGCGTGGCGCCGCCGAGGGCGGAAACGAGGGTCAGGGTCTCCTGTCCCACGGGCGCCTCGGGGTCGATCGCAAGCCGGATCGTCAGGACGTCCTGGTTGCCGCTCACGCTGAGGGAGGAGGAGACGAAGCTCAGGCCGGCCGGGAGGCTCGGGAAGCTCGCGCCGGCCAGGTTCGTGCCCGTAAAGGTGAGCGTCACCTCCGTCCCTTGCGTGCCGCTCGGTGGATCCACCGTCACGATGGAGGTCTGGTCCTGGGGGAGGCCCGTTTGGCGGGCGATCTGGAGGACGTTGCCGACGGGATCATAGAGGTACGTGGCGGCCTGGCCGGTCTCGTCGATCACCCGGACCAGTCGGCCCAGGGGGTCGTAGAGGTAGACGACGTCCGCTGAGGCACACGGAGCAGACAGGGTGAGGTAAACAGAGAGGAGGAGAAGAATCCGTCCAACTCGACGCGGACCGCCCAGATCCATCCCGGCGCCTCTGCTCGCCACCGCACAGGCTGGCGGGTCACGGGACGAGTGAAAATAGAATGCGCCCGGCACGCTAGTCGAGGTGGGGGGAGCTGTCAAGTAAAATGTGTCCTTACTGCGTGCCTAATCGTCAAATCATCGCCATTGGGATCGAGCCCGCACGGCCCATGGGTCCGAGCTCTGGCCTCAGTTAAAATCCAGGTTCAGCGGGGGCCGAGGGCCCGGTAGAGGTCGGTGAAGAAGCGGGCCTGGGCCTCGAAGGTGAACGGGAGCGCCGCCGCCCGGGCCACGTCGCGCCAGCCTCCGCCCGCCTCGCGCAGCGCCTCGAGCCCGTCTCGAATCTGGCCGGCGTCCTCCGGGTTCTGCACGATCCAGCCGTTCCTCCCGTGGCTCACCACCTCCGAGCCGCCGGCCCGCGCCGAGGCCAGCACCGGGAGCCCCGAGGCCAGCGCCTCCAGATGGACGTTGCCGAACGGCTCGTAGAGGGCCGGGAGCGCCACGGCGTCGGCCGCGGCGTAGTACTGCTCGACCGTGGGCTGGGCCCCCGCCCACACGATGCGCTCGGCGACGCCGAGCCGGGCCGCCAGAGCGCGGTAGGGAGCCTGCTCCCCCTTGCCGACTACGACGAGCCGGCTCTCGCGGGTCTTGGTCAGCGCGAACCCTTCGACGAGGGGACCAAGGCCTTTTCGCTCGAAGCCCGATCCCACGAAGAGCACGACCCAGGCGCTTTGCTGGATCCCGAGGGCGGCGCGCATCCCGGCACCGTAGCGCTCGCGGTTGGCCGGCTGGAAGCGCTCCTGGTCCACCCCGTTGTAGATCACGCTCGCCCGGGAATCGGGAAGGCCGTAGAGGCGCAGGATCTCGGCCTGGCCCAGGCGGGAGATCGCAACGATGTGCCGGGTGCCGGCCGGGGAGAAGATCCTTCGCTCGAGCGACAGGAGGGCGCGGTGGTACGGGTTGGCCCTGAGCGCAGCTCGCGCCAGGGCGCCGAGCTGCCTGGCCTTGACGTCGAGGTAGGCCCGGTGGCACCCCTCCCCCGCCCGGTAGACATCCTGGACGAGGGTCCGCTCGTGGCTCTGGATGACGTCGAAGCGGTCACGCGCCACCGCCGCCTTTGCGGCCAGGGCGAAGGAAACGACGCGCGCCAGCGCGGGCGCCGCGATCACCTTGAGCCGGTGGAGCCTGACACCCGGCACGTCGCGCTGGCCCACCGTGGAGAAGAGGTGGACCTCGTGGCCCTGGCGGACGAACTCCCCGACCAGCCCCGCCGTGGCGGTCTCGAGCCCCCCGTGGAACACAAACGGCCGACAGATGATCGCGAGCTTCATGCGGGGTGGCTGAGCGCGCGGTCGATCAGCGGAAAGAGGGCCTGGCGGGCGGCGGCGTAGCTGTAGCGGGCCACGCAGCGCTCGCGCGCCTTCCGCCCGAGGGCTGCGGCCTCGGCCGGATGGTCGAGAAGCCAGGCGATGGCGCGGGCGAGCGCCGCCGGATCGCCGGGCTCGACGAGGACCCCCGAGTCGTCCAGGACCTCGGGGATCATCGAGACCCGCGTCGAGACGATGGGACGGCCGAGCGCCATGGCGTCGAAGATCTTGGCCGGCACCTGGCCGAGGGTATCGGGGCCGATCCGCTGTGGAGCGGCAACCACGTCGGCGGCGGCCAGATAGAGCGGCACGTCGGAGAACGGAATTTCGGGGATCAGTCTTACCATCGGACCAAGCGCTGCGAGACGGCGGCCGGTCGGGCTCTCGGGAGCGCAACCGACCACCGCAAGAACCACATCGGGCCTGGCGAGGATTCTCATCGCTTCCGCGAGATCATCAATGCCCTTGTGGGAGCGGGGCGTTCCCAGAAACATGACGACGCGCTCCGCCCCGACGCCCAGGCGCGCCCGCCCCGGCTCGGGGCGGTGGCGTTCCGGCCGCCACTCGTCGGTGTCCCGGACGTGGGGAACGAGCACCCCGCCGAAGCGCTGCTGGAGGAACCGCGAGGCCACGGTGACGGCCTGGGCCCGGCCGGTCAGGCGCTCCATGAGCCAGGTCCACGGAAGGCCGTTGGGATTGGCGAGGTTCAGAAAGCGCCCGAGCCGTCCCCACGCGCCGGCGCGGTAGAAGAAGCCCACCTCCCAGTCGTCGATGTCGAGGATCAGCGGGCGCCGCCGCTCCCGGCGCGCCAGGAGACCGACGCCGTAGCTCGTGGGCCTGGGCTTGGAGGCGTAGAGGAGGTCACCGTCGGCCAGCCTGAGGAGAGATGGAACTGTTCCGGCGAAGGTTGGATATCTCGAGCCGGGGACGGTCCGGTACTTCACGCTGCCGTCCCTGACGGGAGCCCAGACGTCCCCCTTGAACCTCGGCCCCACCACCTCGACGTCGTATTCGGGGCGAAGAAGGCGAGCCAAGAGGTCAGCCCGCCCCGCCGCGTTGTCAGAGCAGTCGAAGCAGAGGACGGAGATCTTCACTCCGCGAGCCCGCGGACGACCGCCGTGTAGAGATTGCCGAGGCGAGCGGCGACGCGGGCGCCCGAGTAGTGCACCATCACCAGCCGGCGAGCCGCGAGGCCCAGGGAAGTCCGGAGCGCCGGATCGGCGACGAGCCGCTTGATCGCCGCTCGGAGCAGGTCGGGATCGCCGGCGGGCACGAGGAGCGCGTCGCGACCGTCCACCAGGATCTCCGGGACCACCCCCACACGGCTCGCGACCAGCGGCCGCCCCAGCGCCAGGCACTCGAACACGACGCGGCTCATGCCGTCGGATTCCAGCGGGACGTAGAGCGCGATGTCCAGCGCCGCCAGGGCCCGGGGGACATCGGGAACGAACCCCACCAGGGTCACCTGGTCTTCCAGCCCTTCGGCGCGGATCAGCTCGCGGATCCGCTCCTCCCGCCGCCCCTTCCCGATGAAGAGGAAGTGCGGGCGGACGCCATCCTGGGCCAGCAGCGAGGCCGCGTGCACGGCCACCTCGTGACCCTTCATCACGCGAAGCCCGCTCACCAGCCCCACCAGCAGCCGGTCGCGCGGGACCCCGAAATCGCCGCGCAGTGAACTGCCATCGAGACCGGGGTGGAACGCTTCGGCGTCGACGCCACCGGGGAGGGTGACGACCCGCTCCGGCGGCAGGAGCCCCGAGACGACGTACTGGCGCCGGATCGCCTCCGTCACCGTCACCACGAAGTTCGTCGCCGTGCCGTAGAGCCAGCGGTTGGCGGCGTGCGGTCGGACGGCGTGGACGATGTGGCGGGTGCGGAAGAGGGGCCGCGGGGTCTTCGAGAGCCGGTTGGCCAGGGCGGCGATCCAGTGCTCCTTGCCGCGGTGGACGTGGAGGACATCGAAGTGCGCGAGCCACTCCCTGAGGCGCCTCACGTCGGCCAGGTCGTCGCGCGGGCGGAAGCCGCTCTTCAAGCCGAGAGTCACGATGCGGCCGACCCCCATCTCGCGCGCTCGCTCGATGACGCGCGCCTCGGTGCCCGCGCGGCAGCAGAGGGTCACGTCGTGGCCCGCCCGCTCGAGCTCCACGGCGGCGCGGGCGGCCCAGTAGGCGTCGGAGCTCCACCCGCGGCAGCTCATCAGGTGCAGAATCCGGAGACGGCTCATCCCTCAGTCGGAGCGGCGTTCGAGCGCCGGCTTTGCCCGCGCGATCCGGGGGGGGAGGAATCGGAAGGGGGGCGGAGCCCCCCTCCGAGAATTGTCAAGTAGACCTGCTCCACCTGCTGGACGCGGCGCTCGGGATTGAACTCGGCCTCAGCCCGGCGGCGTCCCTCCTTCCCCATCCGCCGCTGCCGCTCGGGATCGGCCAAGATTTCCAGAAGAGCCTGTGCCACGGCCTCGGGCTGGTCGGTCCCCAGGAGAACGCCGGTCTCGCCGTCCACGATCGTCTCGGGAAGGGCGCCCACGCGCCGCGCCACCACCGGCTTGCCCGCCGCCATGGCCTCCAGGGCCGCTCGGCACGATTCGTCCGATCCCGCCCCCATCAAGGCGAAGCAGTCCATCGCGGCGAGCACCTGGGGGAGATCGTGGTCTCGGTAGCCGCTGAAGATGATCTGCCCGGAGAGGCCGAGCCCGTCCACGAGGGCCTCGAGTCGTCCCAGCATCTCGCCCTTGCCAACCAGGAGCAGCCGCGCGTCGGGCAGCCGCGCCAGGAGCTGCCGGAAGCCGTGGATGAGCAGCTCGTGGCCGCGGTTGGGCGCGAGCCTCGCCACCGAGCCG
>Ga0214473_10004308_pt1 | contig 17098 bp, 8 predicted proteins | sample RVTome_7_FD_203509 | JGI IMG/M metagenome (GOLD analysis project Ga0214473, IMG submission 203509) | Soil microbial communities from uranium-contaminated site in the Upper Colorado River Basin, Wyoming, United States - RVT98D197 | ecosystem: Environmental > Terrestrial > Soil > Contaminated >... | reverse complement strand
TCGTTCGGCCCGCCACGCAGCCGCGCGTTCGCCCCGCGCACGCCGTTCAGGTCCACCCGCTCCCGGTCGCCCACCTGGCGCCACGTGCCGGCGGGGAGATCGAACCGGAACACGCCCTCCCTCGGGCCGCTGTTGGCCAGCACCAGCACCCGCTCGCCCACCACGTACCCCAAGAGCGTGCGGTCGTCCGGCGCGATCCAGCGATAGTGTCCCGCCGGCACCTCGGTCACGCGGAACACCCGGCCGTACGCCGAAGCGCGCAGGGCCACGAGGCCCCGCCAATAGTCCCGCATGGCCGCCTCGGCCGAGCCGGGGGCGAGGCGGTTCCAGAGGAAGCGGTTCGGCGCCCGGAGGTTGTAGGTGTCGTCCCGGCCTTTGAACCGGATGGGTCCGCCGCCCATCACCCGATCGAATTCCTCGAGTGGCGCGAGCCCCTTGGAGCGGAGCATTTCGGTGCCCCCGTGGATCACCACCGGCCCCGCCGACGTGAGCAGGAGGCCGGCCGCGATGCGTACGGCGGGGAGATCCACCCCCCCGAGCCCGTTGTGATCCCTCAGCGCGTAGCGATCGGCCAGGGCCCAGTTGTCGTGGATGTCGGTGTAGGAGATCCCGCTGGTGGTCCGCGGCTCTTCGGGGTAGTCGTTGGCCAGGGCCCGCATCGCGGCCTCTCGCGCCGCGCCGTCGCCCCGGGCCCACCCCGGCTCGTTTACGTCGAACGGGCTGCCGATGAAGGCGTTGCGGGCGTCGTCCTGAAAGAACGTGATGGGCGCGTCGGCCTTGTACCAGCTCCAGTCGGGATTCGCGCGGACTTCGGGGTCGCTGGGGGCGATCCACGGCTCCCCGTAGATGATCAGGTCGGCGGGGAGCGCCCGCTTGACCCAGCGGAGCGTCTGCTCGTCGATCTGGCCCGCCAGGTCGATGCGGAAGCCGTCCACGCCGAGCGCCTCCACCCAGTGCCGGAGCTGGTCGAGCAGCCAACGCTGCACCATGGGCCGCTCCTCGAACTTCACCTCGTTCCCGAACGGACCGATGTGCGCGACGCTCGAGTCGGTGCGGTAGTAGTAGGGCAGGTCCAGGACGTTGAAGTTGAGCAGCAGGTGCCGGCCGTCCATGTCCTCGCCGGTGTGATTGGGCACCACGTCGATGATGACCGAGATGCCCCGTTCGTGGAAGGCGCGGACCAGCGCCCGGAACTGGTCCCGTTCCGCCCCGGGCTCGGCGTCCCGTGACCGGTACCGGCTCTCCACCGCGAAGGCGTGGGTGGTGCGGTAGCCCCAGTCGTAGTTCTCCCGGTCGATCCCCATGGCCCGGGCAAAGGAGTCCCGGGCGAAGGCGGCCCGCCAGGCGGCGTCGGGGTAGTGGAGGAACTCCTGCACCGGCATGAGGTGGACCACGTTGACGCCCAGGTTCACCAGGTAGTCGAAGCCGATGGGCTCCCCTCGCCCGTTCCGGAGGCCCGTGCGGGCCATGGCGGCCAGCGTCCCGGTCTCCCCGTTCCCCACGGGAAGGAGGTCGGTGAAGTCCTGGACGTGCACCTCGTAGGCCACCACGGCTTCCAGGGCCGGCCGGCCGCCGGCGACCGGGGGCGGCGGGGGACCGTCCCGCCAGACGCGCGACTTGCCCAGACCATCGTCGGTCACCAGGGCGTAGGGGTCCGACACGTGGCCCGGATTGGTCTCGGAGAACGCGTTCCCGGGATCGGCCGGCCCGTGCACGGTGAAGTCGTACCAGGTGCCGTGGAGATTCCCCGCCTGGGTGGCCTCCCACACCCCGTTCTCGTCGTTCGCCATCTCCAGCACGCGCTGCGCCCGGTCGGGCGCGTCGTCTTTGCCGCGATACAGATAGAGGTGGACGGCCGTCGCCCGGGGCGAGAAGACCCGGAACGTGGTCTGACTCCCGTCCTTCGCCACCACGGCGCCCAGCGGCTTGGACGAGTAGAGGTCCCGGAAGATCGGATCCCGGCGGACGAGCGTCCGGAGACCGAGCCGCGGGATCTCCAGGTAGTGGACCCGCAGCGGATCCAGCGCGACCCCCGGGACCACGAGGGACTCGGACCCGGTGTAGGGCAGCATCTTCCCGATGGGAATCTCTCGGCCCTGGCCGTCGGTCAGGCGATAGGCCGACTGGTCGACCGGTCGCTCGGCGCCGGTGAGCGTGAATCGGACGGCGGTGGGACCGTGGATTTCGGCCCGCAGCCGCGGCGCCGAATCGGCCTGCTGCGCACTCGCGCCGCGCGCCGCCAGGACGGCGATCGCGAGCAGGCGCCGCGCGTTCAGGATCTGCCGGGTCACCGCCGCTCGCTCAGCAGCACCAGGCCGAAGTCCGTGGTGAGCGAGATCGCTCCGTTCGCCACCGTGCCGGTCACGCCCGAGTAACCGTCCAGCAGCTCGGCCCCGTCGGGGAACACGCCGAAGACACTGATGGTCTTGGCGCCTTCTCCCTGGTCCATTGCCACCAGCACGCGATCCGCGAGGCCGTCCGCCTCGAGGATGCGGCTGAAGATGTACGGCTGGGCCTGAAGCCGGCGATGCTCCCCGGCGCCCACGGCCGGGTGGGCCCGGCGGAACTGCCCCAGCCTCCGCCAGTGCCGCAGGAGGTCGGCGGTGACGCCTCCGCGCGCCAGATCCTCCCAGTTCATGAGCGAGCGCAGGTTGGCGTCGCCCTGGGCGCCGGCGATCCGGAGCGGCCGGGCCAGCTCGTCACCGTAGTAGATCTGGGCGCCCCCCGGCGCGAGGAGGAGGCGGGTTCCGGCCCCCAGGGGATCCAATCGGTCCGGATCGTACGGCGATCCGTCGTCGTGCGAGCTCACGTAATTGAGGATCGCGACCCCGCGAAGCGCGCCGTGGAGCGCCGCGGAATACCGGGTGAACAGGTCGTCCAGCGAGCCGGCGGCCTCCCGCTTGAAGCCGAAGTTGATGAGGCCGTCGTACCCATAGGCGAAGAAGTCCACCGTCCGGTCCCCGAAGTTGTACCCCCGCCCCTGGCCCGGCTCGTAGCCGTAGACCTCGCCCATCATGTAGAAGGGGAGGCTGTCCCGATAGAAGGGGAGGCTGTCCCGAACCTGGTCCGGATGGGCCTGCTTCCAGTCCGCGAACGCCAGCGAGGCTTCCCGCTTGAGCTCGGCGCTGACCGTCTCGCCGAAGTGCTTGGCCGTATCCACGCGGTAGCCGTCGAACCCCAGGTCGCGCACCCAGTCGGTGAGCCACTTGATGAGGTAGTACCGCGGCGCCCGCGGGCGACCCGTGCGGCGGAAGAAGGCATCGAGCTCGGCCAGCTCCTGGGTCGCGCGGCCCTCCCGCCGCCACTTCTCCAGCAGCGCCGGCGGGAGCGCCACCGGCTCGTCCCGGCCGGTGAGGACGTCGGGCAGCGTGGGCACCAAGGTGCAGTCCACCGTGGTGGCGTAGTCCCGGTAGGTGCAGCTGGGACTGGTGCGGACCCAGTCGGCGGGCCACGCGGGATCCTGCGGCGTCACCGGCCCCGGGTGGTTGATGACGGCGTCCATGAGGACGCGGATGCCGTGCCGGTGGGCCGCGTCCACCATGGCGCGCAGGTCATCCATCGTGCCGAGGGCGGGGTCCACCGCGGTCCAGTCCCGGGTCCAGTAGCCGTGATACCCGTAGGTCTTCCCGGTCCCCTCGTCCACGCCCGCGTGGATCTGCTCCACGAAGGGGGTGAGCCAGATGGCGTCCACACCCAGGCTGTCGAAGTACCCCTCCTCGATCTTCCGGAGCACGCCGGCGAGGTCTCCGCCCTCGAAGTTCCTGAGCAACGCCCCGTCGTGCGCCCGGCCCAGGGCGCCGTCGTTGCCCGGATCGCCGTTCTGGAAGCGGTCGGTGAGGAGGAAGTAGACCGTGGCGTGGTTCCAGAACACCGCCGGCTCCGCGGCACCGGCCGGCTGGGCCGCCTGGGAAGCGGGCGCGTCGTCGTAGCACCCGGAGAGGGCGAGCGCGCCCAGGCCGATGACCGCGGCGACGCGCGTCATGATGCCACCGCCACGTCACCCTCGTCCTGCACCCGGAGCATGAGCGCCGCCGCCAGCACGAGCGACGCCCCGCCGATCACGAGGGCGTAGATGGCCTGCCCGCCCAGGAAGCGCCCGACGATGACGCCCAGGAGCGCCGCCGCCACGATCTGGGGGATCACGATGAAGAAGTTGAAGACGCCCATGTAGTACCCCAGCTTCGACGGCGGCAGCGATCCGGTCAGGATCGCGTAGGGCATGGCGAGGATACTCGCCCAGGCGATCCCCACGCCCACCATCGAACCCAGCAGGAATCGCGGGTTGGAGACGAAGTAGATCGAGAACAGCCCCAGCGCGCCGCACAGCAGGCAGATGATGTGGGCGACCTTCGGGCTGGACCATCGCGCCAGGGGCGGGATCGCGAACGCCACCACGGCGGCCACCCCATTATAGGTGGCGAACCCGACGCCCACCCAGTTGGCCCCCTCGTTGTACAGCGCCGAGGTCGTGTCGGTGGTGCCGTAGACGTGGCTGGTCACCGCCGCGGTCGTGTAGATCCACATGGCGAAGAGGGCGAACCACGAGAAGAACTGCGCCCAGGCGAGCTGCCTCATGGTCCGGGGCATGTCCATGAAGTCGTTCAGGATGGTGACGAAGCCGTGGTCGGTGCGGCCGCCTCGCTGCATGAGCCCGCCGAGGATGAGCAGGACCCCGACGACGCCGACCCCGGCCGACAGGATCATGACCTGGTAGATGTCCTTGGGTGCGAGACCGATGCCGGGCAGGGCACCCACGACGAGCAGGCCGATGCTGAGCAGAACACCCACGAAGAGCACGACGGCGCCAATGCGGATCTGCCGGCCACCGTGGGCCGCGAACTCCGCGGCCGTCCGCTTTCCCCTGACGTGCCCCTCCCGCGCCTGGTTCTCCGCGAACGAGGCCATCTCTTCCGGCGAGTACTCTCTCGACTTGAGGACCGTCCACACCACCGCGACGAGGAAGACCGCCGCGCCGATGTAGAACGAGAGCCGCACCGAGTCGGGGATCATGTGCTCTGGTGCCTCGTTGCTCACCCCGAACTTCTCGGTGAGGAGCCAGGGAAGCAGGGATGCCCCGACCGCGCCGGTGCCGATGAAGAAGCTCTGCGTGGCGAACCCGGTGGTCCGCTGGGTCGAGGGCAGGTTGTCGCCCACGAAGGCGCGGAACGGCTCCATGGAGATATTGATGGAAGCGTCCATGATCCAGAGCATGCCGGCCGCCACCCACAAGGCCGGGGAGTTCGGCATGAAGAGCAGGGCGAGCGAGGCGAGGATGGCCCCGACCAGGAAGTAGGGACGCCGCCGGCCCAGGCGGTTCCAGGTCCGGTCGCTGAAGTAGCCGATGATGGGCTGCACCACGAGCCCGGTCACCGGGGCGGCGATCCACAGCAGCGGGATGTCGTCCACCTTGGCGCCCAGGGTCTCGAAGATCCGGCTCACGTTGGCGTTCTGGAGCGCGAAGCCGACCTGGATGCCCAGGAAGCCGAAGCTCATGTTCCAGATTTCCCAGAACGTCAGACGCGGTTTGGGCCGGATGGCGAGGGGAGCGGACGCGGCGGAGGATCCCATGGTGGACCTGGGCTAAGGGTTCCTGGCGTGCTGGAGCCGGCGGATCAGCCCGTCGACTTCGGGGTCGGTGAAGATCTCGTCGAGGAGCCGCCGCATCGGCCGCTGCCAGTTGGGCCGCTCCGAGGACCGGGTCCCGGGGAGGTTCACCCCGACCTCCTCGAGCCAGAAATCCTCGAGCCAGGGGACCACCAGCGGACTGTCGGACGCGCCCAACCACTCCAGCAGCTCGGAGAACAGCGCCCCGGGATCGCTCACCGGGTGACCCAGCCGTCTCGCGAGGCGCCGGACGGCGCGCCGTCGTTCCTTCTCGACGCTCGGGACCGCGTCCTCGGCCAGCAGGCGGTATCGGACCCGCTCCGGGATGTCGTTGCCGCTGAGCCACCCCGCGAAGGTAGGCGTGTCGTGCGTGCCCACCAGGGCCATGTCGGCGGCGGTCGGCGGGGCGACGTGCGGATCCGCCGACGCCTGGAACTGGGCCAGATACATCCCCCAGATCCGGTGGCGGGGCAGGGCCTCGTGGATCTCGGGCGGGACGGTCCCCAGGTTCTCGCCGACCACCTCGCACCGGTTGCGATGCGACTCGAGGGTGAGAATGGCGAAGAGCTCTTCGGCGGGATACGAGACGTAGGTGCCTTGGTGCATCCCGAGCCCATGGGGGATCCAGTAGAGACGGGTCCAGGCCATGATGTGGTCCACCCGGAGCACCCCGGCGAGCCCGGCCTGGAGGCCGATGGTCGCCGCCACGTACCGGTGCCCCTCGCGGCGGGACGCCTCCGGCAGCACCGGCGAAAAGCCCCAGTCCTGCCCGCTGGGGAAGCCGGCGTCGGGCGGCGCGCCCACCGACATGCCGTCGGCGAACAGGGCCTGCCGGGACCACGGATCGTAGCCATCCGGGTGGCCCCCGACCGCGAGGTCGAGCCCCAGGCGGATGCCGTCGCCGTCCAGTCGCTCGCGCAGGTCGTGCAGCTGTCGCCGGACCATCGTCTGGGCGACGAGGTGGAACCGTTCCTCATCGGGATCCACGTGGCGGGGGCCGACCGTTCCGCCGCGGACCGGAGCCGGCCAGTCGCGCCAGTTCCGGCCGAGCCGCTGCTGCACGCCCCGGAACCTGGCGTAGCGGATCAGCTCCTCGTCCAGGATTGACCGGTCCGGCGCCGGCCGGGCCGCCAGGGCCGCGCGGACTTCGGCATCGGCCCGGGACACGTCCAGCGCAACGGATGCGGCCGACGGCCGGTGGGCCTCCCCCAGGTCGAGGATCAGCTCGGACCAGAACAGGCGGCTGACTGGGGAGTAGGGGCTGGACTCCGGCGGGTCCGAGTTGAAGGTGGGGGCCAGCGGGAGAACCGTGACCAGGTCTCCGCCCCGCTCGCCCACCCACCGGCACACCGATTCCAGGTCCCGGAGGTCGCCCACCGACCGGCTGCGCCTCGAGCGCAACGCGGCGAGATGGGTCCCGACCCCCCAGCTGCGGTGCGACCCCGGCCGCCGGTAGGCCTGGACCGGCGCGGCGATCACCGTGCTGTGCTGCGGTCTTCCGGAGACCTCGACCGTCAGGCGGTGGTAGCCGAAGGGCAGGGGGCGCGTCGCGCGCGGCGTTCCTCCCCTGATCTCCAGCGCGGCCGTGTCGCCGTCCGCGAGCCGCAACTCGGCGGCGTCGACCGCGGGAATCGCCACGGGCGGAAGCGCGCCTTCCCAGGCGACGAGGACGGGCGGCACCGGTTCCGCCTTCCGGCCCGCCCGAAGCGCTCGCAGCGCGGCCGGCGCCTCGGCCGCGCGGGCGACCGGGGCGCCCAGTGCCGCGGCCACGCGGAGCAGCGTTTCGGGCGCCACCTCGACCCGCCGGCCCAGCCCGTCGCGGTACCGGGTGTGAATCCCCATCGCCGTGGCGAGGGCTCGGAGTGCCCGGAACTCATCCATGCCCGGCGAAAGCGGAAAGCAGTCGCCTCAAGGCTGTTCAGCCCGGCCGCCACAGGGCGACCGGGCTGAACAGACAAGGCGCAGAGCCCGCCAGTGACGCGTCCGCGTCAGTAGCCGGGGTTCTGGGTCAGGTTCGGGTTTGCCAGCAACTCGCTGGCCGGGATCGGATAGAGATTCCGGAACGCCTCCGTCGTGGTGCCGGCCTGCACGCCGCCCTTCCAGGCCCAGACGCCGCTGGTCGTGAACTGACCGTAGCGAATGAGGTCGGTTCGGCGGTGCCCCTCCCACCACAGCTCGCGGCCCCGCTCGGCCAGCACAAAGTCGAGCGTCAGTTCGGGGGCCGTGATGTCGCCGCTGTTGTCGCCGTAGGCCCGCTGGCGCAGCGCGTTGACGTACCCCAGTGCCGTCGCCGCGCTTCCGCCGCCGCCGCGCAGAACGCCCTCGGCGTACATCAGGTACGCGTCCGCGAGGCGGAACATCGGGAAATCGGTGTCGGGGTGCACCCGGTTCGATCCCGGCGCGCCGCCCGAGGTCACATTCTGGTACTTGGGCGCCGCCCATCCGTCGGTGAAGCTCGTGATCGAACCGATCGTGAGCGTCTGTCCGGTGGTGTAGAACAGAGCCCGGCCGTCGGGACTCGCGTCCTGCGGCGCCGGGAACAGGGCCACGAACTCCGGTTTCACCCGCAGGCCCCACCAGCAGCCGTCCAGGCCGTAGTCGTTATTGTCCATGCCGCCGCCACAGCCCGCGTGGGCCAGGAACGTCGTCCCGCCCCAGGTGCGGCTGCGGACACCGTCATAAGGAATGGCGAAGATGAATTCCGGCGAGGTGTTGTTGTCCGCCAGGAAATTGTTGGCGTAGCTCCCGTTGAGCGTGTACGGCCCGGCGATCACGGTCTGGGTCTCGGCCAGCGCCTGCGCGTACTGCGCCGTGCCGGTGTAGACCTCGGCGTTCATGTACACCTTGGCGAGCAGCATGGCGACCGCGCCCTGATCGGCCCGGCCATAGTCGCCCGCTCCGACCGCGGGGAGCTGGTCCCGGATCTCGGTCAGCTCGGCCACGACATACGCGTAAATGTCCGCGCGGGTGCTCTGGGACGGCGGGGTGTTGCCGATCCCGAAGTCCTCCCGCACCAGCGGGATGTTGCCGAACAGGTCGATGCCGTGCCAATAGCTCAGCGCGCGCAGGAACCGCGCTTCGGCCCGGTACAGGTGGACCGTGTCCGCCATGCCGCTGTGCCCGCGCGCGGCCAGCGAGTCGTCCGGCGTGGCGCGGAGGAACTCGTTGACCATCGCAACCTGGTAAAAGACCCGTGAGTACATCATCTGCACGAACTGATTGGCCGAGGCCCAGAGCTGCGTGGTCAGTTCGGGCAGCCCCGCGTCGTTCCAGGCGATCACGGCCTCGTCCGTGGGCAGCTCCTGCAGCTGCCACAGCTGGCGGTTGTACTGCGAGAACCCTTCGTCCAGCCGGGAGAAGTCCCCCGAGCCGTCGGGGCCGCGCTGCCCGGTGAGGGACAGCCCGGCGTACAACTTGGCCAGGAACGCCTTGTACGAGGCCCGGTCGGTGAAGATGCTCGCGTCCGTGACCGTGCTGACCGGCTCGGTCGTGATGTCGCAGCCGGCCATAGCCACCAGCAGGGTGGACGCGACGAACAGCGTGCTGATCCGTCGGTTTCGCATGTGCAAGCTCCTGAGTGCGCGTTCTCGCTGATCCATACCCCGCCCCTAGAACGTCACGCTGAGGCCGCCGGTGAACGTGCGGCTGCGTGGATAGATGTTGTTGTCGATCCCGGTGATGGTGGCCGCGGGATCGATCCCGCTGTACCCCGTCAGAGTGAAAACGTTCTGCACCACGCCGAACACCCGCATTCCGCTCAGCCGCCCGCCGAAGGTGTAGCCCAGCTCGATGTTCTCGAGGCGAAGGAACGAGGCGTCCTCGACGTAGCTGTCGGAGAAGTACTGGGGGTTGACGAACCCGTTGTCCAGCACCGAGCTGTGCAGGTTGTTGGGCCGGGCGGCGTCGCTCAGCTGATCGTAGAACCCGGTGCTCGACGCCACGTTGTTGTAGGCGTAGTTCCCCACCTGCGCCAGCAGCGTGAAGCTCATGTCGAAGCTGCGGTACCGGAGCTGCGACGTGTGGCCCAGGATCCACTTCGGGGCCGGGCTGTGGAACGGCCGCCGATCGTCCTGGTTGATGATGCTGTCGGTGGCGCATACCCCGGCATCGTCGCAGGTGACCTGGTCGACGTAGATCTCGATATCCTCGACCGTGCCGTCGCCGTCGGTGTCCTCGTACAACGGCTTGCCGTTCGCGTCGCGCCGGTGCTCCAGCACGAAGAACGAGTTGACCGGCTGCCCGGGGGTGAGGACCTGGATGAAGGTACCCACGCCACCGGAGATCGCGTTGCCGCTCAGGATCTGTTCCGTGCCCCCCGCGAAGGGATCGATCACCACCAGCCGGTTCGTGTTGTGCGCCAGGTTGAAGTTGGCGTCCCACGAGAACCCGCGGTTCTCGCCCCGCACCAGCAGGGCGTTGAGCGTGAACTCGACGCCCTTGTTCTTCATGGTGCCGACGTTGGTCGTGACCACGTTGGACAGGTTGGTGCCGGCCGGCACGATCACGTCGAAAATCAGGTCCTTCGTCGTCTTGTTATAGACCTCGATCGCGCCCGTGACCCGGTTGTCCCACAGCCCGTAGTCCAGGCCGACGTTCCAGGACGAGGTCTCTTCCCACTTGATATTGGGATCGGCCGCGCTGGGCCGGATCGTGTTCACGAACTCGTTGCCGAACTGGACCTGCGCCTGGGCGTCGCCGAACAGGTACGCCTTGTACTGCAGGTAGCTGGGGAACGCCTGGTTGCCGTTCTTTCCCCACGAGAGCCGGAGCTTCAGGTCGGAGAACATGCCCCCGGCCAGGAAGGACTCCTCCGACAGCCGCCAGGCCGCCGCGAACGACGGGAACGTGCCCCACTGATTCCCCGGGCCGAACTTGGACGAGCCGTCGCGCCGGACCGTCGCGGTCAGCAGATACCGGTCGTGGAACGAGTAATTGGCCCGCCCGAACCAGGAGGCGAGCTTGGCTTCCTCGACGAACAGGGTGGTGCGCTGGAGCCCCGCCGTCGGGACCCCGTTCAGGCCCAGCTTGTCCGAGGTGAGCCCGCGCGCCTCGAAGTAGGGGCTGTCCTGGCGCCGCTGCGAGTAGGCATACCCGCCGGTCAGGCTGACCGCGTGGGCGTCGAAGCTCCGGTCGTAGGTCAGGAACCCGTCGAACAACGAGCTGGTCTCGGTCGGGTTGAACCGGCTCACGATTCCCGGATTGGGGCCCTCGGTCTGCGCCTTGTTGTTGGAGGGAGCGAAGAACCGCCGCTCCGCGTTGGTCACGACGTACCCGACCCGGGCGGTGGCCGACAGCCCCGGGACGAACGGCATGCTGTACACGCCGGTCAGATTGCCCAGGCTGCGGTACGTGACGCCCTCGTCCTGCACCAGATTCAGCAGGCCCACCGGGTTGTTGGCGGCCAGCGGATTGTCCCACTCGAAGTAGCCGCCGTAGATGCTCGCGGTGTCAAACACCGGCTGGGTCGGCGCCATGTTGAGGGCCGAGCCGATCACGCCGCCGGGCGTGAACCGGTCCTTGGTCCGCGCGCCCATCAGGTTGGCTTGCAGGCTCAGGTGGTCGTTGAACAGCAACTGGTTGAACGCCAGGTTCAACGACACGCGCTCGCTCCGGGACGCCCGGACGACACCGTCCTGCCGGAGGTAGCCCAGCGACGAACGGAAGCTGGTCTTGTCGGCGCCACCCGCCACGACCACGGTGTGCTCCTGGCCGAACGCCGACTGCTCGACCTCCTCCAGCCAGTTGGTATTGGCGCTCCCCAGCAGGGTGTCGGCTCCCGGTGGCCCGAAATCCACCACGGCCTGACGGAGCTGATCCGCGTTGAGCATGGACGCGTTGCCAACGACCTTGGATCCCGATACCGTGCCCCGGTACGTGACCGACCACCCGGAGGGGGCGGCGCCCGCGCTCCGGCCCGATCGGGTCTGGATCAGGACGACCCCGTTGGCTCCCCGCGATCCGTAGATGGCGGTCGCCGACGCGTCCTTGAGGACGGTGATGGATTCGATGTCTTCGGGGTTCAGGAAGTTGGAGGGATTCCGGCCGGCCGAGAGCCCGCCGCCCTCCGGCAGGGGGACGCCGTCGATCACGTAGAGCGGCTCGTTGCTGCTCCGGATGGACGTCCCGCCGCGGATGCGGACCGACATGCCGCCGCCCGGCTCGCCGCCGTTCCCTTCGCTGACCTGGACGCCCGCGACCTTGCCGCGGATGAGCCCTTCCGCGCTGATGACCCGGCCGGCGTTGAACTGGTCGGCCGAGACCTCGGATACCACCCCGGTCAGGTCCCGCTTCTCCTGTTCGCCGTAGCCGATCACCACGATATCGGTGAGCTGAACGGCCAGAACCTCCATCGAGATCTCGATGGAGGTCGTCTGGCCCGCCACGACCGTGACGGTGTCCACCGCTTCGCGATACCCGAGGAGCACCGCCCGCAGGACGTGGGTCCCGGCCGGGACCGCGGCCAGGACGAACCCGCCACTGGTATTGCTGCGGGCCGTGCGGTCGGCCACGCTGACCCAGACGCGGGGAATGGGCTGCCGCGCGGCGTCGAGGACCCGCCCGCTGACCGTGCCGGTTGCTTGTGCTGTGAGCTGGCCCGCCAGCGCGGCGGAAGTGAGGAGCGCGGCCAGGCAGGATCGAACCCGTAGCATCGGAGTGACCTCCACTACTTGAAAGGATTCCCCCGCCCCGCGATCACCCAATGTGAACCCAGGACGGGCCTTAGATGAACCCCCCCGCTTCGAGATAAGCTTTAGCGGAGCACTCGGAAGCGCAAGTCGTTAAGGGGTCGCTCAGGATTCCTTTAAGGTTGTTCGGGATACCTCCCCCCGGCCGGCCGGGGGCCGTCCCGGATGGCCGCGACCACCCGCTGGAGTAACCCATCCACCGCGTTTCCCCGAAGCCATCGGGCCACGACCACCAAGTCGTACTCGGGCAGCGCGCAGATCATGTTGGTCCCCGACCCCAGATGGCAGAAGGTGGATTCCGGCGCGCTGGGCCAGCGACGCTTCCCGGTGTTCAGGAACCAGTTCATGAAGCCGTAGTCCTCCTGCACCGGGGTCGGTGTGAGCGCCAGGGTCACCCACCGGTCCGACAGGATCTGCCGGTCGCGCCACTTGCCCCGGCGCAGCGTGAGCAGCCCGAACCGTGCCTGGTCGTGGGCGCTGATGAACATGCCCCCGCCCCAATGCCCGCCGCCGCTCACCGACTGCACCATCACACCGTCCAGGTTGACCCACGAGTTCTCGTAGCCAACCCAGCGCCAGGTGCCGGACGCGCCGATCGGGTCCATCACGTACTCTCGCAGCACCTGCGGCAGCGGACGGCGCCACACCATGAGCGCCGCGTAGGCCAGCACGTTCACCCGGACGTCGTTGTATTTGTACGACGTCCCCGGAGGGTTGTGCTTCCGCGCCACATACTCGGCCAGAGGCTGGCTGGCGGGCGGGCGGTCGGCCCAGTCGGGCTTGTCCCACAGGGTGCCCTCCCAGTCGCTGGTCTGCCGGAGGAGATGGTCCCAGGCGATGGCGCGGTTGTGCTCCGAGTCGAACTCACCCGTGGTCACGAACGGCCGGACCGGCGCCGAGAGGTCGGGGATCAGGCCACGGTCGAAGGCCAGCCCGACCACGGTCGAGAGAAAGCTCTTGGTGGCGCTGAAGGTCATGTCCACCCGGTCGGGCTCACCCCACTCGGCCACCAGGTAGCCGCGCCGCACGATCACCCCGGTCGGGTCGCCCCGGACCTGGAACGGCCCGATCGGCTCGCCGTGCGGCTCGCGGCCGAAGGTGAGATAGTGCGCCGCTTCGAGATCGCGCGTGCCGGGGGTCTCGCGCTCCCGGGCGAACGCGATCGCCGCCTCCAAGAGTAGAGCGTTCATCCCCACCTGCGCCGGCGTCCGCCGCTCCCAGTCGGGATGCGGCCCGGGGTAATACGGCGGCGCCCCCTGTGACCGGAGCGCCGCGATCGGCAGCGACAGCAGGACCGCGAGCGCGACCCGCGAGATCGAGCGCGACGTCATGAGGCCTTCTCTCCATGTTCCCTTCGGTGAGCCCGCAGATCCACCGCGGTCTTGAGGGCGATGAGCAGGACCAGGGCCGGGACCGGGCTCCGGAGCAGGAGGATCAGCCAGCCGCCAAAGATGATGGTGAGGTGCATGACGATGATCCGCTTGTACGGCTCGGCCATCTGCTCCTGCACCTTCCGGCCCACGTATTCCTTGCGACCCAGGAAGTTGGTACAGAACGACACCCCGTGGCTGATGAACAAGGCCAGCAGCGCCGGCCACAGGGGAACGAACAGCGCGGACAGGGCGGGCTGCACCCCGACGTCGGGGCCCGTCGTCTCGACCCCCCGGACGAACAGGTAGTAGATGAACAGGAAGTGGCCCGCCATGAACCCGCCGTAGTGGCCCACGAAGAACGGGCCGGCGAACAGCGCCGCCCACCTGGCGACCACGGCCAGCTTGAGAACGTTGTAGAAGCCGATCACCGCGTTCTCGGCCCAGAAGAGGGCCATGACCTCGCCCAGGTTCCAGCCGAGCAACAGCACGCCGGCCAGCGGGACGAGGTTCGCGGCCGCGAGCGCCAGAGTCGAGGTCGAGAAGGTCGCGACCGCCGGGACGGGTGACGGGGCCCGAGCCGGCTCCGGTTCCGGCGGGTCAGGGGCGGGGCCGGGCGCAGCCGGTTCCGGCAGGCCCAGGGCGGCGATGGCCGACTGAATGGTCCGGACCCTGGCCTCCGCGTCCGCCCGCGGCATGTCGTTGCCCAGCCCGTTGTCGCCGTCGCCGTAGTCGAACCGGATCCGGGCCCCACCCGACCCGGCGCTCACCACCCGCGGGTTCCGGATCTTCGCGAGGTCGTACTCGACCAGAATCTTGAGTGGGCCCAGCCGCGGGACGTGAACCAGCCGGCGGCCACTGATGCGCGCGGATTCGCGGTAGAAGAGGAACAGGACCGTGAGGAGGAACAGCACCAGGACGCCCACCGACCAGCCGAGGACCCAGAACCCCTGAAAGAGGATGAACATGAGGTCGAAGACGGTGGCGACGTCGTGCCCCCGCATGGAGGTGATCTGCCCCACGGCGATGCCCCCGAAGATCGCGAACACAACGGCGAACCCGAGTCCGACGGGCCACATCCGTCGGGAGGGCAGGGCAATGGGCGTGGAGCCCGAAGCATCGTCGAACAGCGTCACGCGAATTCGTTCCGGGCGGGCTTTGCGGCGGCGCGAAGGGGGCGGCATCGGGGTCCAATTCTACCGCCCGCGCCGGGCACTGGCGACCTGCCCTAGGCCAGGTCGGCCAGGAGCAGTCGAATCAGCAGCCCCGCGGCCGCCCCCGCTCCCAGCACCGCGAACATCCCCCACCGGAGCCGGAACACCGCCAACGCCGCGAGCGCCGCGACGAGAGCGGCCCCGACGTCAAGGCTCGCCAGGCGCGGCACCGGCAGCGCGAGCGGTCCCCAGGTCACGTCCCGCACGTCGGCGAACACGGTGTGCAGGGCGAACCAGACCGCGAGATTGAGAACGACGCCCACCACCGCGGCCATGATGCCGCGGAGCGCGGCGTTGAGCGCGCGATTCCCCCGCAGCCGCTCGATCCAGGGCGCCCCCGCCAGCACGAAGAGAAAGCAGGGCGTGAACGTCACCCACGTGGTGACGACCGATCCGGCGACGCCGGCCAGCAGCGGGTGCAGGTCGCCGGGCTGCCGCGAGGCGCCCACGAAGCCCACGAACTGGGTCACCATGATGAGCGGCCCCGGCGTGGTCTCGGCCAGGCCCAATCCGTCCAGCATCTCGCCCGGGGCGAGCCAGTGATAGACGTCCACCGCCTGCTGGGCCACGTACGCCAGCACGGCGTACGCCCCGCCGAACGTCACCACCGCGGCCCGGCTGAAGAACAGGGCCTCCTGCGCCAGCACGTGGCCGCGGCCCAGCGCCAGCCACAGTGCCAGGACGGGGACCAGCCAAATCGCGAGCCAGAGGCCCGCCGTCCGGAGCGTGTAGCCGACGGGCGCGGCGGTCGTCCGGGAAGCCGGTACGGCCTCCGGGCGCTTCCCCAGGAGGTAGCCCGCCAACGCGGATGCCAGCACGATCACGGGGAACGGAACGCCGAACGCGAAGATCGCGAGAAAGGCGAGAGCGGCGATGACCGTGCTCTGGCGGTCGGCCACGGCCCGCCGCTTGAGCCGGAACACGGCTTCGAGCACGATGGCCAGCACGGCCGGCTTGAGCCCGTAGAACACGGCCGAGACGAACGCCACGTCCTGGTAGGTGACGTAGAGCAGGCTCAGGGCCAGGATGGAGAGAAAGCCCGGCAGCACGAACAGCAGGCCGGCGGCGAGCCCGCCCCGCGTCCCGTGCAGCAGCCACCCCAGGTAGGTGGCGAGCTGCTGGGCCTCGGGCCCGGGCAGCAGCATGCAGTAGCTCAGCGCGTGGAGAAAGTGCTCCTCGTCCACCCAGCGCTTCTCGTCCACCACCACCCGGTGGATGACCGCGATCTGGCCGGCCGGCCCGCCGAAGCTGTGGACGGCGATGCGCCCCCACACCCGGAGCGCCTCGCGGAACGGGACCCCTTGCGGGCGTGATTCAGATGAATCATCCATTGGATTCAAGCGTATCACTCCGGGGTTCCCGATGCAACTGATCCTCGGCCGCCGCGACGTGGCCGCCCTGCTCGACCTCGACACCTGCATCGCCGCGGTCGAGCGGGCCTTCCGGCTGCACGGGGAGGGCCGGGGGGCGGCCCCCGCGGTGGCCTCCGTGCCCGTCGCGGGAGGCGGATTCCACGTCAAGGCGGGGACGCTCGATCTCGGAGTGCCCTACTTCGCGGCCAAGACCAACGCCAACCTCCCCGGGAATGCCGGCCGGTACGGCCTCCCCACCATTCAGGGGGTGATCGTGCTGGCCGACGCCGAGCGGGGGACGCCGCTCGCGGTGATGGACTCGATGGAGATCACCGTGTTGCGCACCGCCGCCGCGACCGCGGTCGCCGCCCGCTACCTCGCGCGGCCGGACGCCTCGGTGGCGGCCATCGTGGGGTGCGGGGCGCAGGGCGTGGCGCAGCTCCGGGGCCTCGCCCGGGTCCGCCGATTGAGCCGCGCCCTGGTGTACGACGTCCGGCCCGAGGCGGCCCGCCGCCTGGCCGATACGCTCGCGCCCGAGCTGGGCATCCCGGTCACGGTGGCGCCGGGCATCGCCCAGGCCGCCCTCGCCGCCGACCTGATCGTCACCTGTACGCCGTCCCGCGAGTTCCTGCTGGGGCCGGATGCGGTGCGGCCGGGCGCGTTCGTGGCCGGCGTGGGGGTGGACGCCGAGCACAAGCGGGAGCTCGAGCCGGCACTCCTGGCCGCCGGCGCCGTCGTGGTGGACGTCCTCGACCAATGCGCCGCCTTTGGCGACCTGCACCACGCGCTCGCCGCGGGCCTCATGACGCGGGAGGCGGTCCGGGCCGAGCTGGGTCAGGTGGTGGCCGGCCGGAAGCCCGGCCGCACCGGTC
>Ga0214473_10004307_pt1 | contig 17099 bp, 18 predicted proteins | sample RVTome_7_FD_203509 | JGI IMG/M metagenome (GOLD analysis project Ga0214473, IMG submission 203509) | Soil microbial communities from uranium-contaminated site in the Upper Colorado River Basin, Wyoming, United States - RVT98D197 | ecosystem: Environmental > Terrestrial > Soil > Contaminated >... | reverse complement strand
GTGACGAAAGAGGACCTCGTCCTGATGGAGGAGGGATCCGTCCTCGTGGATGTCTCCGTGGACCAGGGGGGGTGCATCGAAACCGTGCGCCCGACGACCCACAGTAACCCGACTTATGTCGTCAATGGGGTCGTTCATTATTGCGTGGCCAACATGCCGGGGGCCGTGCCGAAGACCAGCACGCTGGCGCTGACCAACGCAACATTCCCCTACATCATGAACCTGGCCACCAAGGGATGGAAGAAGGCCTGCCGGGAGGATCGCTCCCTGCTGCTCGGGTTGAACATGATGAAGGGAAAAGTGACCCATCGCGGTGTGGCCGAAGCATTCGATCAGGAGTACGTCGATCCCTCTCGATTGATTAACTGAGGCGATCGGTCCGCTTCCCACGGTTCCCTATTACTTCCTCTTCCACAGATGATCATATCCATAGCGAACCTGAAGGGTGGAACGGGGAAGACGACGACAGCGGTCAACCTCGGTGCCGCCCTGGCACTAAATCGCCGGAGGACGCTCGTTCTCGACCTGGTCCCACTGGGCGATGCGACGTGCTCACTGGGAGTGCAGCCTTCCGAGGCGAGGTGCACGCTGGCCGACGTCTTGCTGAGAGGTCAGAACCTCGAAAGGGCGATTCGGGAAACATCCATCCCGGGGCTCTGCGTCGTTCCCTCGAGCCCGGAATTGATGAATGCCGATCTCGAGCTGGCCCCGAGAAAGGGGAGGGAACAGGCGCTGGCTGCCAACATGACCCGACAGCTCAGGAAGGCTTTCGATTTTATACTCCTCGATTGCCCATCGACGATCAATATCCTGCTGGTCAACGCCCTGGTCGCTTCGGATTATCTTCTCGTCCCGACCACTCCCACCGTTCTCTCCGTGAAGGGTCTCAAAGAGACGCTGAGGATCCAGGAAGAAGTCAAACGGAACATGAATTGCGGAGTGGAATTCATGGGGATACTCCTGACCCAGGTCGATTACCGGATGGATAGCACCCAGGAGATCATCGGCAACCTCAGATCGAGCTTCGGAAAAATGGTCTTGACGACGACGATCGAGCGGTCCGAGTCCTTTCAGGGCAGTCCACCGACCGGCGTCTCTATCCTGCAATCGAGGCCCGGGAGCCCGGTGGCTCGCTCTTTCGTCCGGCTGGGAGAGGAAATCGTCAAGAAGATCGGGACAGGAACCCTTCCGGGGGCGCCGGTCGAGAAGGCGTTCGAGGTCGGATCCTCGCCTGGAGTGGGGCGCTCACAATGATCCTGGCCGAACAGATCCGCGCGGGGAAGGCGTTGACGGACCCGATCCCTCCCGGAGTGATTCGTGAAGGTCTCCTTGCCCGGTTGAGATCCGGGAAATTCGGCCTGTGAATTCTCATCCCGTATGGATTTTTTCTGAACAATCTTCCATGGGAAGTGGTGAGAGATGTTTGGAATTCTGAATTTTCTAAAAGGACTCAGCCTGACCACGGAGATCGGAGTCGATCTGGGGACGGCGAATACCCTGGCCTATGTGAAGGGACGCGGAATCGTCGTCAACGAGCCGTCGGTCGTTGCCATCGACAGGAAGACCCGTGAGGTGAAAGCAGTCGGAAACGAGGCGAAGAAGATGCTCGGTCGGACCCCACAGGAAATTCAGGTCATCCGGCCCCTCAAGGACGGCGTCATCGCGGATTTTGAGGTCACCGAGAAGATGCTCGAGAGCTTCATCCGGATGGTGCTCAAGAACCATTTCCTGCCGCTCAGGCCCAAACTGATCATCTGCGTCCCTTCCGGAATCACGGAAGTCGAGAAGCGGGCTGTGCGTGATTCTGCAGAATCCGCAGGGGCCAAGGAAGTCTATCTGGTCGCGGAGCCGATGGCGGCGGCTATCGGCGTCGGATTGCCGGTTGAGACTCCATCCGGGAATATGGTCATCGATATCGGAGGAGGGACGACCGAGATCGCCGTGATTGCCCTGTCCGGAATCGTGTGCAACACATCGATCCGGGAGGGGGGGGATGAAATGGACGAGGCCGTGATCCAGTTCATGAAGAAAAACTATAACATGCTTATCGGTGAGCAGACCGCCGAAAATATCAAGATCAGCATCGGCTCGGCCTATCCGATGAGCGAAGAGCTCGAGCTCGAAGTCAAAGGGAGAGACATCATCACGGGAATACCGAAGACGGTAAAGGTCCACTCGAGCGAGATAAGGGAATCGATACAGGAGCCGATCATGGCCATCGTCGACGCGGTTCGCCTTGCCCTCGAGAAGACACCGCCGGAGCTTGCCTCCGATATCGTCGATCGTGGGGTAATCATGACGGGAGGTGGGTCCCTGCTCCGGGGACTCGACACCCTTCTCCACGAGGAGACGAATCTCACGATCATCGTGGACGAAGAGCCGTTGACCTGCGTCGTGCGCGGGACGGGAAAGATACTCGAGAACCCCGAGAAATACTCGACCGTCCTGATGCCGAGCTGATGGGGATCCGACGTGTGGAACCTGCTGAAGACCACATGGGTTCATCGGGAACTGGGCCTGGTCATCGTCCTCACAGGGATCGCGATGGTTTCCCTCTCTCTCCCGAAGGAAACGGGATCGACTTTTTACCGGCGGATCAACCGGACCATCATTACTCCCTTTCAGATGGTTATCGATCGCATCGAGCTCTACGAGGACGCGGTTCAGCGTTCGAAGGAGCTCGAGGAGGAAAACATCCGCCTCTCTCTCGCCCTTCACGCGATGAAGATGATCGAAGAGGAGAACTACCGGTTCAGAGTTCTCCTCGATTTCACGGCAGAGAAGGGCGTCGAGTTCGTTGCGGCGCGGGTGATCGGTTACAACTTGGCCGGACCCCTGAGCAGCTGCGTCATCGACAAGGGGAGCCTGGACGATGTCCAGCCTTTTCTACCCGTGATGACGCCGGCAGGTCTGGTCGGTAAGGTCGCGGAGGTGGATCCTCGGTCGAGCGTGGTCGAGCTCTTCACGTCGAGCGGGTTCGGCGTGAGCGGAATGGTCATCGGGCAGGGGGATGTCGGAATCGTGACGACCCGGGGGACCCGCCATCTCTATCTCGAGGGCCTCAATCTGCAGACCGGTGTAAAAGCAGGGGATCGGGTCGTCACTTCAGGACTTGGCGGGGTTTTCCCGGTCGGCATACCGATCGGCACCGTTAAGTCTGTCGAGATGGATCCACTGGGCGTTCACCGGGTAGCGTCCCTGATTCCCATCGTCCGACTCGATCAGGTCCGGGAGGTCTTTGTCCTCACCGATTCGCGATATATAAAGGCAGACCCGCTATGGCTGACCCGGGCGGAGGGCTCGATCTCTTCCCTCTGGAACGATCCCTCGGATGGAGCCCCGGGAATCGCGGAAGGCGGCACCCGACCGGATGGTCATGGCCAGGATGAGGAATGATCCGGAATGTCTTTCCTGTCCTCTTCATCGTTTTTCTCCTTTCCCTGCAGATCTTTCTTCATTCGCTGTTCGGGAGGGTCGACTCCCTTCCCGATTTCATCCCGATCGTCCTGACGATCGCCGCCATGCGCTGGGGAATCGGCGGGGCCGCATTTCTCGGATTCCTTACCGGACTGATGGAGGATTCATTTTCGACCACGCACCTTGGTCTGGGCGCACTGTCGTGGGTGGTGGCCGGATCGCTCGGGGCATCGGCGAGGGGTTCTCTGTTCGGAAGCCGCTCGCTGGTGGCGGTCATCCTGGTGATTATCCTGAAAGGGGCTCATGATGTTCTCTATTATGTCGTCCATCTCTGGAATACTCCCGGAGAGATACTTCCCCGATTGCTCCTTTCCACTCCCCTGGATGTGATCGTTTCCGCCGGGCTGGGATTCGTGACCTTCGTGCTTCTGGATCGCCTGCTCCTCGAATAGGAGATGGCCGGATGGGCAGACGCAAGCGGGGATCGAGCCGGATCGACCGGGAGCGTGTCCAAAATCTGCGCAACGTCCGGGCGCGGATGGCCAAGGGGTTTCTCACGGCGGCCGTCTGTTTGCTCGCTCTGGTGGCCCTGCAGATCCAGGTTTTCCAGTCTTCCAAGTACCGGCTCCATTCCGACCGGAATCGGCTGCGAAAGATCACCATCCCGGCGCCCAGGGGCTTGATGGTGGACCGACACGGCCGGTACCTCGCCGAAAACATCCCGAGTTATTCCCTCTATCTGATTCCGTTTCATGTCGAGCAGAACGATGAGATCCTCCAACGGCTCGGCGATGTGCTCATTCTAAGCGAGAAGCGAAAGTCGGAGCTGGTCGAGCGGCTTTCGCAGCACACATTCAGCCCTGTGAAGATCGCGGACAATGTCGATATCACCATCCGATCGATCCTCGAGGAGCATCGCAGTTTAATACCCGGACTCATGATCCGATCCGAGCCGCTTCGATTCTATCATTACGGGTGGGAGATGGCCCATGTGCTCGGCTACGTCGGCGAGGTGGCCTCGTCCGACAAGGCGGAGAACGGGGAGCAGCCCGTTGAAGAGTGGGGTGTTGTCGGGAAAGACGGGCTCGAGCTGACCTATGAAGACATCTTGAGAGGCCGTCCGGGTGCCTACTACGTCGAAGTCGACGCTCGGGGGAAGGAAATCGGCCTCTTCCGGGGACGCGAGCCCGCCAAGCCCGGCAGGGGGACGGATATCCGTTTGACGATCGACCTGGATCTCCAGCTAGAGGCGAACCGTCTTTTTCCCGAGGGAAAGAGGGGAGTCGTTCTCTGCCTCGATCCCCGGAACGGCGAAATCCTGGCCATGGTGAGCCGGCCGGCTTACGATCCGAACGCGCTGGTGGCCGGTGTCAGTTCCGCACGGTGGAGGGAGATGATCAGCGATCCCGGCTTTCCCCTCTTCAATCGGGTTTCGCAGGCGAGCTATCCGCCGGGGTCGACCTTCAAGCTGGTCATCGCCATGATCGCGCTCGAGAAGGGATTGGTCGATCTAGATTTCCGGATGCCGTTGCCCTGTCGCGGGGGCATTCGTTATGGGAACCGCTGGTTTCGTTGTTGGAAGAAAGAGGGCCACGGATCGCTCGATCTGCATCAGGCGATCGTCCAGTCCTGTGACTCCTACTTCTACCAGCTCGGGAGCCGCGTCGGTCTGGAGGCGATCGCGGAGGGGGCCAAGGCCCTCGGATTCGCATCGCCGACCGAGGCCGACATGCCCAATGAGACCGGGGGATTTATTCCGGACCCGGTGTGGTATGACCGCCGTTACGGAAAGGGAGGATGGGGGAAAGGCGTCGTCCTGAACCTCTCGATCGGGCAGGGGGAGATCCTCGTAACCCCTCTCCAGCTGGCCTCCTTTTATGCCATGATCGCCAACGGCGGCTATCCGATCCGTCCTCACCTCATCCTGGACAATCAAACAGCCCCCAGGCCGGTCCGTCCCTCCAGGCCGATGAGTGTCCTCGATCCCCTGCAGAAGGCGCTTGCCGGCGTTGTCATGGAACCGAGGGGAACGGCGCACTACGCCGGGACATTGGCCGGCATCGAAATGGCCGGTAAGACCGGTACCGCCCAGAATCCCCATGGAGAAGACCATTCGATATTCGTCGGCTACGCCCCCCTGACGGCACCCGAAGTCCTGGCGGTGGCCATCGTGGAGGGGGGTGGGCATGGCAGCTCGGTGGCCGCCCCCCTCGTGAGCCAGCTGTTGAGGCGATACATCGAGCTCTCCGGCAGAAAGGCGGTCGTCGACATGAAGAAGGAGGCCGGGTGATCGTCCGAAAAATGGTGAGAGAGGGAGACCCGGCTCTTTTCCTGGGAGTATTGATCCTCACGGCAACGGGCATACTCCTGATCTATTCGGCCGGCGAGGGGGACAGCTCGCAGGCAATCGGAGATCTGTATCTCAAGCAGCTGATCTGGTGGGCCATCGCCCTCGCGATCGGTCTCTTCTCTTTCTCGGTGCCGCTCAAATGGTGGGAAGTGATGGCCTATCCTCTCTACGCCTTCTCGCTCTTGTTCCTGGTCTTCCTGGCGTTCAAGGCCGGGAGGGGTGAGGCGGCTTCGAGATGGATCCGGCTGGGTCCCGTCCAGTTTCAGCCCGCCGAGTTCGCGAAGATCTTCACTGTCCTGGCCCTTGCCCGCTATCTGGGGAATCGGAAATCTCCCGTCGATTCGTTCGGGATGATGGTCGTTCCGTGCCTCTTCGTCCTGGTCCCCATCGCATTGGTGGCTGTTCAGCCGGATCTGGGGACATCCGTCGCTTTCGTCGCCATCCTGATATGGATGCTCTTCTGGTCCGGCACTCCCCTGACGTATCTCTTCTTCCTGGTCGTGCCGATCATCAGCCTGATCACCGCCTTCAACTCCCTCATCTGGGGGATTTTCACGGTCGGCCTGATCGTGTTCATCACCTGGCGGAGAGCCCACTTGATCGACTCGATCATTGTCCTGTCGGTTCACATCGCGACGGGTTTGATGACCGTACCATTCTGGGAAAAATTGAAGCCCTATCAGCGGCAGCGGATCCTGAGTTTTTTGCAGCCGGAGTCGGATCCCCTCGGTTCCGGGTGGCAGATCATTCAGTCGAAAGTCGCCCTCGGGTCCGGGGGAGTTCTGGGGAAGGGACTCCTGGAGGGCACCCAGAAGAAGCTCGCATTCCTGCCCGCTCAGCATACCGATTTCATCTTCTCGATTCTCGGGGAAGAGTTCGGATATTTAGGGGTTCTGATATTTCTCTCCCTCTTTCTCTTCATCCTGGTGCGAATTGTCGACCTGGCGCGGAGCACCTACTCGAACTCGTTTTCGACGCTCGTCGCGTTCGGGGTGCTGGCTATCTGGTTTTTCCACCTCTTCATCAATGTGGGGATGACCCTCGGCCTGCTCCCCGTGACCGGAGTCCCTCTCCCGTTCCTGAGCTATGGCGGATCCTTTCTGATCGCCTGTTATTTTCTCCTTGGCATCCTGCTCCGGACTTCCACGGAGCGTTACGATTACTGGGTGCGATGAGAAGAAAATAATTCTTGACAGTGGCCCCCACATTTCGTAGCATCATATCCTCGAACACCAGATGTTGAGATAGATGACGGCGGAGTTTAGTGTCGTCTCTTCCGAAAAGCAGGAATGGAGATTCTGCTTGACGAGATAATCAGTATGGTGTATAATAGTATCGGGCAGAAACGCGGTGTTGTGTTTTGTCCCTGAAATCGTTCATCAAACGAAGAGGTGGCCGGATTTCACTCAGACGGGGAACGCAATATGACCAGTAAAAGGATCTTGGTGGTAGACGACGAACCCAGAGTTGTGAACTCCCTGGAGGTCATCTTGGGAGAGAAAGGGTATGCGGTTTCCAAAGCCGCGAGCGGTCCGGCTGCCCTCGAGATGATCAGGAGGGAGGAGTACGACCTCGTCATCGCCGATCTTATTCTCCCGGGGATGACCGGCCTCGAACTCCTCAAGACCATCAGGAAAAGCCATGCCGATCTTCCCGTTTTCATCGTGACCACGTTCGCCACGATCAACGCGGCAGTGATCGCGATGAAGGAGGGCGCGGAAGATTTTATCACCAAGCCCATCCTGGAGAGCGAGATCCAGATCAAGATCGAACGGGCGATCGAACGGTACCGGATCATCCGGGAGAACGCCCGCTTGAAGAGGGAGATCGAGGTTCGGTTTTCCTATGAGACCCACGGCTACATCAGCCGGGCGATGCATGAGGTCTACCATCAGGTCGAAGAGTTCAGCAAAAACGAACGTCCTGTGTGGATTCACGGTGAAGCGGGGGCGGGCAGGGAGGAAGTCGCCAAGAGCATCCATTACAACAGCTCGAGGAAGGAACATCCCTTCATCAAGGTCGATTGCAGCATCGTTCCGAGAAACGTTCAGCAGGTAAAGCTGTTCGGAGGGCGGACGGCGGCGAGGGGGCCGAGGGAGACGATTATGCCCGGCGAGATCGACCTCGCCAGGAACGGCACCCTCTTTCTGGAGAACATCGAGGATCTCTCGCTCGAAGCGCAGTCGACGCTCTTCGACTATATCGAGAAAGGGACCCTTAAGAGGGGTGGCGGCGAGGAGGAGATCGATGTCCGCATTATCTGCTTCTCGACGAGGGACATCGCCCTCCAGGTGAAGGAGGAGAAGTTCCGGCAGGATCTCTATTTTCAACTATCCGTCCTTCCGATCTTCATCCCGCCCCTGCGTGACCGGAAGGAGGATATCCTCCCGCTCGTGAACAAGTACATCGCGCGTTGGAACGAAGAACACAATCGGAATGTCAAGAGTATCGATCAGGATGCGCTCGATCTGTTGCGGGCATACCATTGGCCCGGGAACAATCGGGAGCTCGAGAACGTCGTGGAGCGCGCGGTATTGTTGGCCAGGAAGGAAGTCATCGAGCCCGACAACCTCCTCATCAATATCGTCAGCTTGAGGGAAGACGACCCGGGTCTCAAGCGTCTCTCTCTCGACATGGTCGAGAAAGAACACATCGCCCGTGTCCTCGAGTATACCAACTGGAACAAGACCAAGGCCTCCAAGATCCTGGGGATTAACAGGAAGACCTTGCTGGAAAAGCGCAAAAAGTATAATATTGAATAGGAACATCATTGCCTCCCCCTGTTCGGGTCCCTATCTTTGCCGACGAAGTTAGTCCTTCTCTCCCTCCTCTGAACTGCGGTCTTTGAGATGCTGTTCCGCTTGCTCCAGATCATCGCCATATTTTTTTTGGCCCGGTATCTGATTCGTCATGTCTTCGGGAGTAAGACCCCGGAGGTCACAGGTGGCCAGCCGACGGAGGAAGGACTCGATCTGAACCGGTACGATGTCGAGGATGCGGAGTACCGCGAATTGGAGGACGAGCCTTCACCGCCGGTGAAAGGGTAAACGTTCCAGGAGGAACAGGGAGGGAAAGATGGCCAGTCGTGGAGTCAACAGGGCGATCCTCGTCGGAAATCTCGGGAATGATCCCGAGCTCAGACATACACCGAATGGGAACCCGGTGGCGAGCTTCAACATCGCGACCACCGATTTCTGGACGAATAAGGACGGGCAGCAGGAGACCCGGACGGAGTGGCATCGGATCGTGGCCTGGGGGAGGCTGGCGGAGATCTGCAAGGAGTATCTGATCAAGGGGAAGCAGGTCTATATTGAGGGGAGGATCCAAACCCGGTCCTGGGAGGACGCGAACGGCCAGACCCGGAAGACCACGGAGATCGTCGCCACTCAGATGCTCCTTCTGGGCTCGAAGGAACAGACGAGCGAGGAGGCATCCCAGGAGACCGGATTGAAGGAGGGAGCGGCGGACGTGTCCGGAAAACCCGGAGACGATCTCCCCTTCTGATCCTGAGGAGGATGGATGATATCGATACAGGTCGATGTGAGTTCCCTCACCGAGCATCCGAAAGAGGTTTCCGTCCAGGTAGCCCGTGCCTTCTTTCGGGAGCTCCGTCGACACAACTTCACCGATCAGCAAGTAGTTCGTGTGGCCAGCGAGCTGATCGGTTGCCTCAACACGAGCCTGGAGGGATACAAAGACAAGGTGGCCAAAGAGGGTGGAGGAGGAGGACCGGCTGAGGGGAAATAGGCGGTCCAGTATCTTTTTCCGAGAATCGGACACGACGGATGACGGGTGAGGCGCATAGTCGAATCACCCGTCATCGGTTTTCATCGGAGTGACGAGCCCTGTATGATACGATCGGATCGGCCGGTGAATCATCATCCGAGCAGGCGGGGGAAGACGCGCGCTGCCGGGAGCACAGGTCAGGAGGAGCCGAAAAGGCCGCGGCTCAGCGGTCCATGCCGAGCCGAACGGGAACGGATCCTCGCCGTGGAGAAGGGGTCCGTGTTCAAGTCTGGACGTTCATATCCCCTTGAGGTGGGGCTTATCTATCCAAACTCGTATCCGGTCGGGACAAGCAATCTGGGATTTCAGTTCGTCTATCATCTTTTCAATCTCCGGGAAGAGATCCGATGCGAGCGATTCTACTGGGATTCCGGGCTCATCGATCCCTGTACAAACCGCCCGGTCAGCCTCGAGGGAGGCAGGGATCTCAGTTCGTTTTCGATGATCGCCGCTTCGATCTCCTTCGAAGAGGATTACGCAAACCTCCTCCGGATGCTCGAAGCAGCCGGTATCCACTCCGAGTCGAAAGAGCGGGGTGAGCAGGAGCCGCTGGTCCTCGTCGGTGGCCCGTGCGCCTTCATGAATCCCGAACCGATCGCTCCTTTTGTGGACCTCTTCGCTCTGGGCGCGGGCGAGGCGCTTCTGCCGCTCTTGATTGAAGCGTGGTTCGACGTCATGATGAGGGCGGGGGGGAAGAAGTCGGATCTCATCGACTCCCTGGCCGAGGTCGACGGTTTCTATGCCCCCGAGTTCCTGAGCGTCGCCTTGCATCCGGATGGCCGGGTTCGGTCTTTATCGTACCGGGGACGGGCAGATCCATCCCTCAAGTGGGTCCGGGCCCCGGGATACGAGGAGCGGATCCCTCGGATCGTAAGCCCCTTGGCTCATTTTGCCGATATGCCCCTGATCGAGGTGGGTACGGGGTGCAGTCGGGGGTGCCGATTCTGTGCGGCGAGCTTCATCTACCGTCCGCCCATCAAGCGGGAGCTCGACGACATGAAGCGGGATATCGATCAACAGCTTTCGCTCGGGAAGGGGAAGATCGGCCTGATCGGGGCCGCTCTTTCCGATCATCCCCATCTGGTTCCGATCCTGGAGCACATCGAAAGACGGGGGGGACGGGTCGGTCTCTCCTCGATGAGATTGGACGGGGTCAGCGACGATATGATCCGCCTCCTGGCAAGGTTGGACGTGAGGACCCTGACATGTGCTCCCGAGGCTGGATCGCAACGGATGCGGGATGTCATCCGCAAAGCCCTGAGCGACGAAGAAATCATCGCCTCGATCGAAGCCATCGGCCGGAACCGGTTCAAGACGCTGAAGCTGTATTTCATGATCGGCCTCCCCTTCGAACGGGAGGAGGATTGCGCCGCGATCGTCGATCTGATCCGGAGGTCGGACCGGGCCATCCGCGCCCATCACAAGACAACGCGGATTTCCCTAAAAATCAACCCCTTCGTTCCCAAACCCTTCACGCCCTTCCAGTGGGCCCCCATGGAGAGGGAGGGAGCGCTCCGGAAAAAGGCCGCTTATCTCGAGCGGGAGCTCAGGGGATTGAAAGGAACGGCACTGAAAGTCGGATCGATCCGCAAGGGGGTCTTTCAAGCCATCCTGGCCAAAGGAGACCGGAGGCTGGCTCCTCCCTTGCTGCGGGCGGCGATCGGAGGGATCTCATTGCTGGCTTCCCTGGTACGGGCCGGCCTCGATCCTGAATTCTACCTCTATCGGGAGAGGGGCGAAGACGAGATATTCCCGTGGGACTTCATCAACCACGGGTTCCAGAAGCGGTGGCTGGTGAAGGAGTTCCGGAGGGCTCGAAAAGCCGCGTCACGGAGCGGCGAGGAGGGCGCCTGAACGTATGCAGCGGGTGCAGACGAGGACTTTCTTCCGCGTTCCCCCGTGCCTGATGTAGGCCTTCTGGAGATTCGGGAGCCAGCGTCTGTGAGTCCGGTTATTGGCGTGACTGACCTTGTTGCCGGCCCCTGGTTCCTTGCCGCAGATTTCGCACCTTTTCGACATCGAAGTTCCCCACTGTTTATCGTTTCGGAGCCGAACGAAAAGTCATCGCCTTCCGGCGGCCGAGCGTGATCGGTTTCAAATATAGGGCATTTAATATAATCGTTTGGAATCCTTTCATCAAGATTGAAGCCTGTTTGATTGACACGGCCTGGATGCGTTTGTAGATTATTCCTTCGATCTTTTCAAGGGGAGAGGAGCATGAAACCAGGCAGGAAGAAAGATGGCGTAAACCTCAGGGAGAAGATAGAGAATCGCTCGGCTCTCGTCTGCGTGATCGGTCTGGGATACGTCGGGCTTCCCCTCGCGGTCGAATATGCGAGGGCCGGCTTCTGCGTGGTCGGTGTGGACGTGGACGATAAGAAGGTGGGGATGGTGAACGACGGCCGGTCCTATATCCGGGACGTCTCCGAGGCGGAGATCAAGTCGCTGGTCGAGGAGAAGCGCCTTTCGGCGTCCTGTTCGTTCGATGTCCTGAACGAAGCCGATATCCTGTCGATCTGCGTGCCGACGCCGCTCAACAAGACGAAGAACCCTGACGTCTCCTTTATTCTCTCAGCGAGCGAGGAAATCCGCCGCCGCCTTCGCCGCGGCCAGCTCGTCATCCTGGAGAGCACGACCTATCCGGGGACGACGGAGGAGCTGATCCGCCCGAAGCTCGAGGAATCGGGACTCAAAGCCGGGACCGATTTTTACCTCGCCTTTTCGCCCGAGCGGATCGACCCGGGAAACAAGGAATATTTCATCCGGAACACGCCGAAGGTCGTGGGGGGTATCACTGCCAACTGCCTCCGATTTTCCCAGATGTTCTACGAACAGGTCGTCGATCAGGTGGTCCCGGTCTCGAGCACGCGAACGGCGGAGATGGTCAAACTCCTCGAAAACACGTTCCGGAGCGTCAACATCGGCCTCGTCAACGAAGTCGCCCTGATGTGCGATGTCCTCAATATCGACGTGTGGGAAGTTATCGAGGCTTCCACCAGCAAGCCCTTCGGATTCATGCGCTTCTATCCGGGGCCCGGGCTGGGCGGCCACTGCATCCCCGTCGACCCGCATTATCTCTCCTGGAAGTTGAAAAGCCTGAACTACTACGCGCGTTTCATCGAACTCGCCGGCGAGATCAACGCCAATATGCCCCATTTCGTAATCGAGAAGATCGCCCGGGGATTGAATGCCCGGCGGAAGAGCATCAACGGCTCCAAAATCCTCCTGCTCGGCATATCCTATAAAAAGGACATCGACGACGTGAGAGAGTCTCCGGCCCTCGATGTGATCCGGCTCCTGCAACAGAAGAAAGGGATTGTCCTCTACAATGACCCGTTCGTTGGAGAAATCAAGCTGGACGATCAGGTCATGGAGTCCCGGAAGCTGACCGCATCCCTCCTGAGCTCGGTCGATTGCGTGACGATCACGACGGATCATTCGGTCTACGACTACGCCATGATCGTCAAGCACTCGCCATTCGTCGTGGACACTCGAAATGCCACGGCGGGCGTTAAAGGATATAACGATAAAATCATCAGGCTTTAAGCCCGCCGGGGGTGAATCGAAGGCTCAATGACCGGCTTTTCCCCTTCTCTACGTGATACCGGCGTGTTGAACGCTCTGCACAGACGGATCGGTATGAAAGCTCGAATAGAACTCGAAGGGACGGAGGGTACAGATCGATGAAGGTCTTAGTGACGGGCGGCGCGGGCTTTATCGGGTCGAACCTGGTCGAGGCCTACCTTCGGCTCGGGCACGAGGTGACCGTGATCGACAATCTCTCGAGAGGGAAGCGGGAAAACATCCCGGCGGGAGCCGACTTCGTCGAGATGGACATAGGGGATCGCGCCCTTGAAGGCGTTTTCTCGAGGGGAAGATTCGACTTGGTGAACCACCATGCGGCCCAGATCGATGTCCGCATCTCGGTCGACGATCCGATGTTCGATGCCCGGAACAATATCCTGGGGCTCGTCAACCTCCTCGAGAATTGCCGGAAACACGATGTCGGCCGTTTCATATTCGCCTCGTCGGGCGGGGTGGTCTATGGCGACACGGATCGGCTCCCGGCAGTGGAAACCCTCCCCAAACGCCCCCTTTCACCCTACGGTGTCTCAAAATATTCGGGGGAATTGTTTCTCTTCTATTATCGGCTTCTGCAAGGTTTGAAATGTATCACCCTGCGGTACAGCAACGTCTACGGTCCGCGTCAGGATCCTCACGGGGAGGCGGGTGTCGTGGCGATTTTTTCCAGAAACAACCTGAAGGGCGAGCCTCCCACCATCTTCGGTGACGGGGAACAGCAACGGGATTACGTCTTCGTCGGTGATGTCGTCAGGGCCAACCTCCTTTTCAGCGAGGTGGATCTTCCCGGAGATCCCGGTGTACCCGATGACCAGGCTTTCAATATCGGAACCGGCGTGCCGACGACCGTCAATGAGTTGGCCGCTCATTTCAACGAGATCTCGGGCTCTCGCCACAAACCCAGGTATTCGCCTCCCCGAAAGGGCGAGCTCCTCCGTAGTTACCTCGACTGTCGAAAGGTAAAGGACTACATCGGGTGGAAGCCTGAGGTGACGATCCGCCAGGGCCTCGAGATTACCTTCAACTGGTTCAAGGAGCGGTGGCCGAGTTGATCGGGTTATTATTCCTTTTGCCGGCAAGCGATGTGGTGCGGGTTGTCCTCGAATCCGATGCCTTCACGAAGGGAATTCTTCTCATCATCCTCGGCTTTTCCATCATGGCCTGGGCGGTTACCTACCACAAATACCGGACATATGGGAAGGTGGAAGAAGCCAATTCGCGATTTCTGCGCCACTTCCGGTCGGGGAAGCCGATCCATGAGATGTATAACAAGTGCGCGCAGGTCGCCGGCTCTCCGCTGGCCCGGATGCTGGTAGGGGGCTACGGCGAGCTCGAGGCTTTCCGGAACGACCAGGGTGGGAAGGGGAATCCCGATCTCCTCCGGCAGAACATCACGACCATCATGGAGATGCGATCGACCGACGAGGTCGCCCAGTTACGCCGCCACCTGGTCTTTTTGGCCATCGCGTCCAGTGTCTGTCCCTTCTTCGGGCTCCTCGGGACCGTGTGGGGGATTATGGATTCCTTTCTCGCCATTACGGCTTACGGCTCGAGCAGTATCCAAGTGATCGCGCCCGGCGTAGCCGAGGCCCTGATCACGACCGTGGCGGGGCTGGCCGCCGCGATTCCCGCCGTCATCGCCTATAACTATTTTGTCAGCCGCCTGCGCCGCATCATCGAGGTGATCGACACCTTTTCGATGGAGTTCACCAATACCGCCGTCCGCGAGGTCATCGGATGAGAGGGGAAGATCAGGGCCTCTCCCAGTTGCCGGATATCAACATCACGAACCTGGTGGATGTCACCATGGTCCTCCTCATCATCTTCATGATCACGGCCCCGATGATCCAGGCGAGCCTGGACGTCAATGTCCCGAAGACACAGACGGAGCGCCGCGAGATCTTCGAGGGCGTGATGATCGTAGTCAATGCCGAAGGAGAGATCTTCCTGGGGAATCAGCCGACCACCCTGGAGGGGTTCAGGACCCGGCTCGGGCAACTCATCGAGGAAGACCCCTCCCGTCCCGTTTACCTGAAGGCGGACGAGGCGGTGGCATATGCGCGTGTGGTCGAGGTGATCTCGGGGATCAAGGAATGCGGAGTGACGAATCTCGGCCTGGTGGTGATGCCGCTCCCGGAGAAGACGGGACGAAAGTGAGCCATCCGAGCGATGAAACGGGCGATCGCGATCTCATCTCTGGCCCACCTCCTTATCCTGATGTCGATGGCCCTGATCGGCCGCATCCCGGTGAGCCCGTCTTTTGAGTCTGCGATTTACACGGTCAACCTGATCGAATTTCCGTCGGTCTCGTCGCTGAATGCGCTCGATGCGCCGATGCCGGCCCGACGTTCCGAACCCGTCGAACCGATGCCGCCGGCAGAGGTCGAGCGGATCAAGACCCGGGAGAAGAGGGTGGATGAGGGGGAGGCAAGGGAAGTCGAGGTGGCCAGCAGGACCGAGGGAAAGGGAGCGGGGGAAGGGGTGACCGGTGGCAGTGGGATCCGCGTGGAGGGAAATGGGTTCGACTACCCGTTCTATTTCGAGATCATCCGGCGGCGTCTCCAGGCGAACTTTTACCATCCCGGCACCGGAAGGAGCGAGGAGAAACTGAAAACCACCGTATATTTTCAGATCACGGCCTCGGGAGCGATCGTCAATACCCGGGTGGAGTATTCCTCTGGTACGCCCGTTTTCGATCAAGTGGCGAAAAGAGCCGTCCTTGCCTCCAATCCTTTCCCTCCGCTGCCCGAAACGTTTGGCGGCGACCTTCTGGCGGTCCACTGTGATTTTTTCTCCTCCCAGGATTAAGGACCTATGGCCAGGGTATCCGGACCCGTAAGGAGTGTGGGCGGAATCGGCCTGCGGCTCGCCGTGGCCGTCTCCTTGATCCTCCTCCTCTCCGTTATTCCTCTTGGATCCCAGGGAGAGCGGGAAATCCGTCTGGAGATCTACCCGACGCAGGAGAGCCGGGTTGCGATCGGGGTCGAGACGTTCACATCGGAGATCTCCGCCGCGGGGCTATCGAGGGAAGTCACCGAACTGATCCGGTCCGTCCTCGAGAAGGATCTCGAGTTCTCACTCTACTTCCGCCGCCTCGAGGGATCTCCCGGGGCCTTCGGCCGGGGGGAGGTGCCCAAGGAGGGGGACCGGAACGCCATGCTCGCCTCCTGGAAGGAGCGCGGCGCGCAATATCTCGTCGATGGCATCGTCCGGGAGAAAGAGGACGGCCTGGAGATCGAGCTCCGGGTGACGAGCCTCTTGGGCATGAAGGAGATCGCGCATCGCGAGTACCATTCGGATCAGTCGTCGCTCCGGTGGACGTCGCACGGAATGTCGGACGATGTCGTCGAGATTATCACGGGAGAGAAGGGGATCTCGCGGACGGCGGTCGCCTTCCTGGCCGAGAAGGGGGGGGTGAAGGAGCTCTGCATGATGGATTACGATGGTTACAACGCCCGGCAGTTGACCCAGCACCATTCGATCGTCCTCTCGCCGGCCTGGTCCCCTGCCGGCGATCGGATCGCTTATACGTCGTTCAAGGACGACAATCCCAACCTCTACCTGAGGGATCTGAAGAGAGGGATCGACATGCCGCTCCTCTCCTTCCCCGGGATCAATTCTGCCCCGGCCTGGTCACCCGACGCCCGGTACCTCGCCGTCACCCTCAGCAAGGATGGGGCCTCTGAAGTTTACCGCTATGATTTCAAAAACTCCGTGCTTCGCCGCCTGACCTACAGCCCTTCGATAGACACCTCCCCCTCATGGTCGCCGAACGGGCAGCAGATCGTCTTCACCTCCGACCGGACGGGGAGTCCGAACCTGTACCTCATGGATGCCGATGGGAGCAACGTGAGGCGCCTGACCGCCTCCACCCCATACGACCAGCCCTATAACGATACGCCGGTATGGTCGCCGATCGGAGACAAGATCGCCTTCGTCTCGCGAGAGCGGGCCGAGGTCTTCA